>Ga0255757_10000440_pt1 | contig 40771 bp, 34 predicted proteins | sample 071ome_27_FD_179957 | JGI IMG/M metagenome (GOLD analysis project Ga0255757, IMG submission 179957) | Coastal salt marsh microbial communities from the Groves Creek Marsh, Skidaway Island, Georgia - 071409AT metaG (version 2) | ecosystem: Environmental > Aquatic > Marine > Intertidal zone >...
CTGAATCTTTTAAAGTTTAAAGAAAAAGCTGAATATGAGGATGGAAGGGAAACAGATCTTACCGGAAAAGAGGCCTATTCTATTTATGGTAAAGAGGTTGTAGAGCATCTTAAAAAAGTAGGAGCAAATTGGGTTTTATCTGGAAAAGTAAGTCGCCTCATGATTGGAGAGGCTGAAGATTTATGGGATAGCATTGCAATTGCGAGGTACCCGAGCCGAAAAGCCATGTTTGAAATGATCATGGACCCCGATTACCTAGAGAGCGAAAAACATAGATCGGCTGGCCTAGAAGGGCAGTTAAATATAGAGCTTAAAGAAGACGAATTATTATGAAGAAATCCTTTTTCGTTACCGCAATATTTCTAATTGGAATTTTTCTCTTTTTCTTTGATGGAAATTCTAACAATAACGAAGAAAAGATTTTTAAGAATGCAGTGACTCCATCTCCAGTTCAGGTTGCAGGATTTGCATTAGGAGAAGATGCTCCATTTTTGGCAGTCAATCTCATTAAGTTTAAAGAAAAAGCAGAATATGCCGATGGAAGAGAAACTGATCTTACTGGAAGAGAGGCATATGCTATTTATGCTGATGAGGTTTTAGGGCATTTAGCCAAAGTTGGCGCTGAACCAATATTTGGTGGAGATGTTAGTCGACTCATTCTTGGTGAGGTTGAAGAGCTCTGGGATGTTGTTGCAGTTGTAAGATATCCCAGCAGAAAAGCTATGTTTAACATGGCTACAAGTGACGAGTACAGAGAAAGTGAAAAACATAGGACAGCAGGCTTAGCTGGACAACTAAATATTGAAGTCACTGAGGATGGATTTAATTTTGAATAAACTCTTCCCTGAAAGTGCTAACAATGATTTTCGAGGTTACAAGATTGCACTTTGGGGGTTTATAACTTTCACGCTTTTGATGACATGGCGATCAATAATTCACATGTTATTTGAGCAGTATGGGTTTCATGAAATAGCTAACTTTACAATAATTGCGGGCGACCCAGACCCCATGATTTTAATTTATAGATTTTTTTCATTATGGGGTTTTGCGCAACTAATTTTTTGCTTAGTTTGCTGGGTTGTTATATTTCGATACAGAGCACTCATTCCATTAATGTATTTGCTGTGGTTATTTGAGTGGAGCTTCAGAACTTTCGGTTATCCATTGATAAGAGAAGACATAGCTGTGCAAGGCATTTATACCGTTGGAGCAACTCCAGGGGCGGTTGGGGCTCCTTATATTACTTTTCTTTTAATAATACTTTTCAGTCTTTCACTAATACAAAAAAAATAATCCAAAGGAAAAAATTATGAATCAATTTCAAACTTTTAAATCTGATCTAACTCATTCAAGAATTGTAGACACTGATTCAGTTTCTATTCATGATGGTGAGATTGCAGTTAAGATTGAAAGCTTTGCTTTTACAGCTAATAACGTAACTTACGGTGTCGCGGGAGATACGATTGGTTATTGGAAATTTTTTCCAGCAGTACAAGATGAAAAGAATGAATGGGGTTGCATACCTATGTGGGGGTTTGCTGAAATTACCCACTCAAATATTGAAGGTTTGAATGTTGGAGAACGACTCTTTGGCTATTTTCCAGCTGCAGACTCATTAACTTTAAGCCCAATCAAAGTCTCTGATCAAAGTTTTAGTGATGGCAAAGAGCACCGTAAGGAACTCCCGCCTGTTTACAATAATTATGTGAGGCTTAATGGAGATCAAAATTACGATCCATCCATGGATGCAGTTAGAGCTCTTTTATTCCCACTTCATATTACGGCATTTTGTTTATGCGACTCTTTGGCTGAAGATTCATACCTTGGAGCATCTCAAGTAATTGTAGTTAGTGCTTCGAGTAAAACTGCCATTGGTCTGGCTCAAGGTTTAGCTGATACTGAAAATGCACCAAAAATAGTTGGGCTTACATCTCCATCAAACTCACAGTTTGTGGAAAACCTTGGCTGTTATGATGAAGTGATTTCTTACGATGATCTTAGTCATGTAGATTATTCAGTGGGCTCTGTGATGGTTGATATGGCTGGTAATCGAGAAATTCTTGGAACTCTGCATGGGGAGCTCGGTGACAACATGCTCAAGTGCCTTACGGTGGGCATGACTCATTGGGACAATGAGACCACTGCAGAAGATGCTTTAGGTCAAGCAATGCTTAGAGATAGAACTGAATTCTTTTTTGCTCCTGCTCACATCCAAAAACGCATTGGAGATTGGGGGCACGATGGCTATGCTGAAAAAACAAATTCGTTCATGACTGCCAGAGCAATACAAAGTAAAAATTGGATGCAAGTCAAAAAAATTCATGGTTTAGAAAATTTTACTAGTATCTATGAAGAAATGGTTTGTGGAAAAATTAATCCGAATGAAGGAATTATTGTTAATCTAAAAGATGCTTAAAAAGTTATTTTATTTTTTACCAATATTTTTAATTTCTGTATTTTTAATTTGGGAATATAAAGTCAATATTCTTCTTTGGTCTATTCCAAAGATAGCAAGCATCACCATGCCTGTTCAAGAAAACATTCCTACCTCATGGTCTAAAGGTCCTAAAGTTGCTAGCGAAGATGATAGACCAAACATAATTCTAATTCTTGCTGATGATATGGGTTATAACGATATATCTATGCACAACGGCGGGGCTGGAGATGGAACACTGCAAACCCAAAACATAGATGCATTAGCCAAAAGTGGAATGTTATTCACCAGGGGTTATGCTGCCAATGCAACTTGTGCTCCTTCAAGAGCTTCAATTATGACTGGCAAATACCCAACTAGATTTGGATATGAATTTACTCCTATTCCTTCTGCAGGAAGATTGATCCTGCAATGGCTCGCAGAAGAGGATGATTCAGAACTTAGACAAAGAATCGATCGAGAAGCAGCTACAAAAATTCCCCCTTTTATGCAGCAAGGTATGCCTACCGAAGAAATTACTATTGCAGAGGTGTTAAGGGATGCAGGTTACTATACAGCCCATATTGGAAAATGGCATCTTGGTCATGCAAATGGCATGGATCCACTCAGCCAAGGCTTTCAAGACTCTTTATCTTTGGTTGGACCACTTTATTTGCCTGAAGATCATCCTGATGTCGTGAATGCTAAATTTGATACAAGAATCGACCAGATGATTTGGGGTATTGGTCAATATTCAGCTACATTTAATGAGGGAGAATTATTTGCACCCGATAAATACCTTACAGATTATTACACTGATGAGGCTCTCAAGGTCATTGAAAATAATAAAAATAGACCTTTCTTTTTATATTTAAGCCATTGGGCAATCCACAACCCACTGCAGGCTTTAAGAAGTGATGTTGAACAAATGAACCACATGGAAGGTCATAATCTTCAGGTCTATTCAGGAATGATTGCAGCTCTTGATAGGAGCGTTGGAAAAGTTGTTCAGAAATTAAAAGATCTAGATATACATGGCAAAACACTAATCATATTTACCAGTGATAATGGCGGAGCTAACTATATTGAGCTTGAAGATATCAATAAACCTTATAGAGGTTGGAAAATTAGCTTTTTTGAGGGGGGAATCAGAGTTCCATATATAGTGAGTTGGCCAGATAAAATTAAACCAGAACAAACATCAAATAGTGCCGTTCATCATTTTGATATTTTCTCTACCATTGCATCAGCAGCTGGAATTAAATCCTCATATGAGAATGCGTTAGATGGAGTTAATTTACTGCCCTACATAAATAATGAAAAAACCAATCAGCCACATCAAACGCTTTTTTGGCGCTCAGGTAATCATCAATCAGTTCTACATGGAAAATGGAAATATATTATCAGTAAAAAAGAGAACTTGCGCTGGTTATTTGATACCTCAGTAGATCCAGTAGAACAAAATAATATTATCGAAAATCATCCTGAAGAAGTTAGGCTGATTGAAGAGCTCTTGGCTCAATTTAACTCAAAACAAAAAGATCCCTTGTTCCCATCAACATATGAAGCCCCAATCTTGATAGATAAATTTGATGGACAGCAATATGAAGAGGGAGATGAATATATTTATTGGTCAAATTAAATGGAGGATAAAATGAAAAATGTATTAAGAGTGATAGCAGGTCTTGCAGGAACTTTATTTTTTTTAAACGGACTGCAATGGATTATAAGTCCTGCAAAAGTAGCTGATTCATTGGGTATGCCGTTACTTGAAGGAGTTGGACTGAGTGCACAAATTGGTGACATGGGAAGTTTCTTTATCACTGTAGGAGTTATGACATTAATTGGTGCTATTACAACAACACGTCATTGGTTTTACGCACCATCCATGCTTTTGTTAGTTGCAGCTTTGTATAGAACCCTTTCAACTATTTTATATGGTGCTCCATTTGTAATGTCTGCGATTGTTGTTGAAATTAGCGTAGGGCTCTTTTTAATATTTGCTGGATCAAGGATCGCGACCAAGGATTAACATGATGAAACTTCTTAAATATATCTTCATTGTTGCTGGAATTGGCATTATCTTAGTTTCGGTTTTGACAAGGGTTCCAGCTGTTCAAGATCGGCTTATGTTGAGATTTGTTCAAACTCTTGGCAGCTCCACTGCTGATCTAAATGACAATTCATTATCAGCTGTTGTGTGCGGCTCTAGATCTCCGATTCCATCTCCAGGAAGGGCCCAAACATGTGTCCTAATTAATGCAGGTGGTAATTATTATGTTGTAGATATTGGTGATGGTAGTGCAAATAATCTCAATAATTGGAGGATAGATGCAAACAAGATTCGTGGCACTCTGCTAACACATCTTCACTCAGATCACATATCAGATCTTGCGGACCTTCACTTAATGACTTGGGTTAATTCTGCTCGTTCAAAACCTTTGGATGTTTATGGTCCCGAAGGAGTTGAGTTAGTAACTCAGGGTTTTGAGGATGCATATCAGTTGGACTACCAATTTAGACATGAGCATCATGGCGATGAAGTGGCGCCAAGGGATATCGCTGGGTTTAACGCCTTTCCAGTAGATTTATCAAACCCAGTTATCATTGATCAAGATGGTTTGAAGGTCACAGCGTTTAGGGTGCCTCATGATCCTGTTAAACCAGCTCTAGGCTATAGATTTGACTATAAGGGTAGGTCAATTGTTATTAGTGGCGATACTTCTTATAGTGAAAATCTTATCAAGCATTCTCAAGATGCTGACGTGCTATTTCATGAAGCTCAAGCCAATCATCAGCTAGCTATTATGAAAAAAGCTCTAGCTGATAACAAAGGGTTAGTAAAAATCTTAAATGATATTGAGACTTATCATGCAACACCTATTGAAGCAGCTCAGGCAGCAAACCTAGCCAATGTTGATCATTTAATTTTTTATCATCTGACTCCGGCTCCAAGAAATAATTTAACTGAGAGAATGTTTTTTCGAGGTGTTGATGAAATAAGAAAAGATTGGAGCTCATCAAAGGATGGCACTATGGTTGTTTTACCATTAGACTCAGATGAAATAATAATTACCGAGATCAATTAATGGATGTAAAAAATAAAAGGGTTGTTGTAACTGGTGCTGCCAGTGGAATTGGAAAAGCTCTTTGTGAAGCTTTTCATGAGGCTGATGCTCAATCCATAGTAGCTGTAGATATGAATCTAGACGGAGCACAAGAAACAGCCGATTCAGTTAATGGCATTGCTGTTCAAGCAAATGTTGGCAATGAAAAAGACATAATTAATGTTATCAAACAGGCAGATGAACATGCTGGCGGCACAGATATTTTCTGTTCCAATGCAGGAATTGGGGGTGTGCCAGGATTTTTTGAAGTTGAAGCCTCGGATTGGCAGAATATTTGGGATGTGAATGTGCAATCTCATATCTTTGCAGCCAAACATGTTTTACCTCAAATGATTGAAAGAGGAGAAGGTTATTTAGTCAACACTTCATCAGCAGCCGGGCTTTTAACTCAATTGGGAGCAGCAGGTTACTCAGTGACTAAAGCTGCTGCGGTAAGTTTTGCTGAATGGGTAAAGATTACTTATGGAGAAAAGGGTATTGGTGTTTCTTGTCTTTGTCCTCAAGCAGTTAGAACAGCTATGACCGCTCAAGGTCCTGGTGTTGCAGGTGTAGATGGAATGATGGAACCAGATGTGGTTGCACAAGAAGTTCTTAAATGCATTGCTGAAGAAAAATTTCTAGTATTACCTCATACAGAAGTAGCTGAGTATGTTTCTAGAAAGGGAAATGATAGAGACAGATGGATATCAGGAATGCAGAGACTTCAAAAGCAATACGAAGATTTTTTAACCCCAGTTGATATGAAGTGAAAAAAAGGAGAAAACATGAAAACTAAAATTACAGAACTATTTGGAATTGAGCATCCTATTATTCAAGGCGGTATGCATCATGTTGGTTTTGCAGAATTAGCTGCCGCAGTATCAAATGCAGGCGGTCTTGGAACAATTACTGGTTTAACGCAAGGAACCCCTGAAAAACTTGCTAATGAGATAGCTCGATGCAAGGAAATGACAGATAAGCCTTTTGCTGTGAATCTAACTTTTTTGCCTTCCTTAACTCCTCCAGATTACCCGGGACTGGTAGATGTAATTATTGGTGGCGGAGTTCCAATTGTTGAGACAGCGGGTAGAAATCCTGCTGAGTATCTACCAGCTCTCAAAGAAGCTGGTATTAAGGTGATTCATAAATGTACCTCTGTCAGACATTCTTTAAAAGCTCAATCCATAGGATGTGATGCGGTTTCAGTGGATGGTTTTGAGTGTGGCGGGCATCCTGGCGAAGATGACATACCTAATTTTATTCTTTTGCCCAGAGCTGCTGATGAGCTTGAAATTCCATTTGTTGCCTCAGGCGGCATGGCCGACGCAAGAAGTTTAGTTGCAGCCATGGCACTTGGAGCAGAAGGTATGAATATGGGCACAAGATTTATAGCTACCCAAGAAGCTCCTGTGCACCAAAACGTTAAAGATTCAATTGTGAATGCATCGGAATTAGATACTAGATTAATTATGCGTTCCTTAAGAAATACTGAAAGAGTATTAAATAATGAAGCTGTAGAGCGTTTGATGGAAAAAGAAGCTGCATTAGGGGACGAGCTAACTTTTCAAGACATTGCAGATGAAGTTGCAGGCGTTTATCCAAAAATTATGCATGAGGGCACAATGGAAGCTGGCGCATGGTCATGCGGAATGGTTGCCGGTTTAGTTAATGATATCCCTACAGTAAAAGAGTTAATTGATGGCATCATGAATGAAGCTGATGCAATTATTGGAAAAAGATTAGGCAATTTTTAATTTTACAATTTGAATTTTATCCTAAGATTCCAGTTACTCTGTCTATAAGCCAAAAAAAACCCATGCCACCCAAAATCAATGAGGTGAGGGTGGCGGATTGTTTGTAAAATTTAAATTTATGAGCAAGCCATATCACGGATCCAAATATTGGAACCAACATCAGCTGACCCGCCTCAATCCCCAGGTTGAAAAAAAGTAAAGAAAGCAGCAGCTGTTCATTTCCAATGCCAATTCCTGTTAGTGCATTTGCAAATCCAAGCCCGTGCAGTAATCCAAAGCCAAATGCAATGAGCCATGGTGTAGATTGATATTTTTTATTTTCACTAACCTCTAATGCAAGATAGATAATGGTTAATGCAATAATAGCCTCTATTGTAGCTTGAGGCAGTGAGACTAATTCAAACACCGATAAGCCCAAGGTAATACTGTGGGCAAGAGTGAAAGCTGTAATTGTTTTAACTGCATTTAAAAATCCAGAAATCAAAAAGAGCAAACCTAAAATGAAAAGAATATGGTCATTGCCACTTAATAAATGATCAATACCTAAGGTGAAGTATCCAACTGGATAAACCTGCTCTTTAAATGGGATCTCAATAGATGATCTCTTCAGGTTCATTAAACCTTCGAACACCTCTCCATTGGAATGGGTTATTGTTACCAATGCATCTGTGAGCACGCTTAGATTATTAACTGAAATTGTTTGGCCTTTTAAAGAGCTGTCACAATTTAACAATATTTTTTCGACCAAATATTTCCCTTTTTGGCTTGGTAATTGACTATTTCTTTTACAACCATCTGGAAAAAAAACTTCTGCTCTAGCGCCAATATTTTTAATAGGATACATCCAGCTAACTTGGTATTCATTTTCAGCTTCCTCATTTATCACTAGGTGCGCAGGGTTAAACTCGTGAGAAAATAATGCAGTTGAGCAAAAAAGTAATACTAATGTTTTAGCAAGCCTGCAAGTCATTAGAATTTATATTCTGGATTAATGATAACTCTGTATTGAGATCTAATTTCATCAATATATTCAGCAATCGCTTTATCTTGAGCTTGCGAAAGGTAGTCTTGCTGAACCCTTAGAAGTACTTTTTCTAATGGAGGAGAGAATCCAGTTTTAACCTCTTTTAATAAAATGATGTGGTACCCAAAAGCAGATTCGTGAGGCCCGGACCACTCATTTATCGAAAGATTCTCAACAGATAAAAAGAATAGCTCACCAAAATTTTTTTTAATCTCATTTGCGGTGTTTTGATAAAAGTTTTTTCCTAGAAAAAAGGGATCTCCAATTATCTCAACTCCATCAGTTTGGTATGCATTAAAAGCTTTTGAAGCCCTTTCTTTTGCATCAGATTCTTTTGAAAAATAGTGATGTGAGAAAGAGTAAGTTGCTGGAACATAGTAATCATTTTTATTTTGTTCAAAAAATCTTTCTAATTCTTCTTCCGAGGGATCATCTGGAATAGTTTCTTGTTTTAAAAAGGTAATTTTCTGAGCTAATCTCCTTTTAATAATCCGATCCTCTTGATCTAAATTTAAAAGTAATGCTTCTCTGTATAAAATCTCTTCTTGTACAAAGTTATTAATAATACTAACGATCTCTTCATCGCTTGGAGGCCTTCCAACTTGTGATTTCCATGCAGAAAGAAGGCTCGTTAATTCTTGATCTGAGATATAAATATCCTTTGAGTCTTGCTCTGCATTGAATCCAATATCAAGGATAAAAATCAATAATCCAATTGCAAAAAATACAAATATTCTAAGACTCACCGAAATTCCTTAAATTTATAGCGGAATAATATCTAATTCATCTGACTCTGGTATGAACCAAATAGGGGAGGACCATGCTCTCTCTTGAATTGTTTCATGCAAGTCAGGCCTTGGTTTGACCCCAGCTTTGAGCGCATCCCATGTAGACCATCTGCATGTTGGATTTTCTAAAACTCGAACATAGTAAAAAGCTTTAATAGTTGGATCAAAATCAGGATCTACCCATGTAGTTTTTAACTCGCTTGCTCCAACATCACTTGAAATTGAACAGTCATTGATATTTACTTTAGCTCCATTATCGGGACATCGATTAGTAACAGGATCCACTGTTAGCCCGTCAGAGCATGCAACATCATAAACTTTCTCCTTCGGGGTTCCAGAAGCATTTTCAACCCAGCCTTTAATAATTTGCACTCTTTGAAGTGGGGCTCCTAATTTATCACGTTGAGCCCAAACTAAAAATTGTGGTGTTTGATTGTCCTGGCTAAATAAATCAGCACCCATGGTGACACCTTTTGCATAAGCATTTTTAACCATATCCTCAGAATCCATATCAATTGATTCCATATCAAAGCCAGCAAAGAATCTTACAGCCATTCTAGTCCCGGTTGTTGCAAATGTTTCTTTTCTTTTAAATGCCTGGAAAATAGAATCCCGAGTATTCTCCTCAGCCCAAGCCACTGCTAGTCCCGATGCACTCCATTGATCAAAACCAACATCTGCATATGTCCTGCCCTCAATTTCTTTTGTGCTTATTGGCTGACTATAGTCTATTGAGTATTGTGTAAGTTGATCAATTCGGTCTTCAGTTAGAGGCACACTTCCTCTTCCCATATCTGTTCCATCAAGAACACCAGTTTTGGACCAATAATCATCTTCGTAAAAAGCACCTGCTCCAGTATGAGTATCACTTGAGCCTATTAATCCAAATTTATAAGGATTACCTCGACCTTCCCATTCTAAAGTGAGGCCTCTTAAATATGCATCTCTGACATAGCCTCCTTGAGGCATACTATATGTTGGAGGTCTACTTCCGACTCGTTTATCCATGATTTCAAAATCTGCCCATTCATCATCCGGAGAAAGAAGTGGGTGAGTATCAGAGGTACCTTTAACCTGGGTCATTTCAACAACAGGCTCATTTCGCATTCGCTTTTCAGCATATTCTATACTGATGGGATTTCCTCTAAATGTCTCAACCTCAAACATTTGGCCATTAGAGCCATTACTATTGTGAGGCATGGCCAAAGAATCAACACCCTTATCTCTTAAACCATCCATCCACGTCCATAGGTCTTCTGGATTTAGGGAGTCAATTCTTGTCCAAGGTCTAATGGGAGCTTTTGAAGAGTTAAAGATTACATTTCTGTGTAAATTGCCACCCTCAACATCTGTTGAGGTTGTGAATTCATAACCAATGAATGTAGTGAATTCTCCTGGCTTATTGAATTCCTCTGCTGCATTTGCAACATCTGCCCATGCAGACTTATGCACATCATAATCGAATGATTGAAGGGCTACTTGAATATTATTAGTAAACCATGCTTTCCAGAGTTTTGGATGCCAGTAGGGGTAGGGCTTTACAATGGCTTGAGTAAGCACACTGCTAAATAGGTTTGCTCTTTCACCAGTTGATTCAACTGTTACATTTTCAGGTCTATTCAGATTATGCATTGGCTTGGTCCACTCATTCTTAGACATCTCTGATGTAGTGTCGGCATAATTCTCTATCATCCCCATATAAAAACCATGATCAGTAACTGCATAAAAATCTAATGGCTCTCTTAATTTCATATCAAAACCTAAAGGATGCTTGATGGCCTCACCTTTTGCATATCTGTAAGCATCATAAGGAGTAGCCGTCACACCAAAAATATACGCATCAAATGAATACTTCGTATGAACATGCAAGTCACCATAAAGTGGAATTCGGTCTGGATTAGGAGGCACGCTATTTTTTATTTCCGGCTGGTCTATTGAAAAGTCTACAATCTCTAAAGCTGAATCAGTTTGAAAGTTTGTATAAAACCCTGTTGCATATATTAAAAAAATTGTTGAAACAACTACTAGACCTATAAAAGATTTATTCATTTTTTATTTTATTTACTTATATTTAACCTGATTATTCTAACTTATTTTTTTTAGTCATAGCGACAAATTGACACAATATATGACAATACTATATAAAGACATTAGCGCTTAATCATATTTAATTTAAGGAGTGGCATGAGCGATTCATCAAAATATATTCCCCCAAAAGTCTGGAAGTGGGAAAATCAAAGTGGCGGCAAATTCACCAACATTAATAGACCTATTTCAGGCTCTACTCATGAAAAAGAGTTACCAATAGGCAAGCATCCGCTTCAGCTTTATTCTTTGGGCACACCAAACGGAATTAAAATTACAGTTTTGCTGGAGGAGCTTCTAGCACTTGGCCATGAGGGAGCAGAATATGATGCATTTCTAATTAATATTGGTGAAGGAGAGCAGTTTGGAAGCGGCTTTGTTGAAATTAATCCAAATTCTAAAATTCCTGCATTATTAGACATGAGCACTAAACCTTCTACCCGTGTTTTTGAGTCTGGTGCAATTATGCTTTATTTAGCTGAGAAGTTTGGAGAGCTTATTCCAACTGATCCATCTAAAAAAGCTGAATGTATGTCATGGTTTTTTTGGGGCATGGGCAGTTCTCCATACCTAGGTGGTGGCTTTGGACATTTTTATGCTTACGCGCCTGAAAAATTTGAATATCCGATTAATCGTTTCGCCATGGAAGTAAAACGTCAGTTAGATGTTCTAGATAAGAACTTATCAAAAAGACAATATTTATCAGGAGATGTATTTAATATTGCTGATATAGCAGTGCATTCATGGTATGGAACTTTAATTTTACGCAATGCATATAACTCAGCAGAGTTTTTGGATTTAGCATCTTATAAGAATGTTGTTCGTTGGGCGGAAGAAATTGCTGAGCGACCTGCATATAAAAGAGGCTCAAGGGTTAATAGGGCGCCTAGTCCTGAAGATAATGCTATTGTTGAGCGTCATGATGCAAGCGATCTAGATTAGTTATTGAGAACATTGAAATGATAAAAGCTTTTAGAAATTTCATGTCCAGGCGGACAATCAGTGCAAAAGCTAGAAATCATATAATGAATACTTTCTCTAGCTATGAATCATTTCAAAAGATCAGAAGCGAAACAGAATCTTCAAGACAAGCAGCGAACAGACCGCATGAAGTTTTGTATTTTCATAAAGTAGATGACCCATACTCTCATTTAACTATTCAATGTTTAGAGCAGTTAGAGTCCTCTTATGAAATAACTCTCAAGTTCATTTTAGTTGGCGAAGAAAATCTTGATGCAGTTCATGAACCTTCTTTATACAACATATATTGCTTGGAAGATGTAAATCGCATTGCGCCTTTTTATAACATTGATTTTCAGGCTCATGAGTATCCTGCAAAAGAGTTAGTAGAAAAAGCAAACTCAATTTTAACTGCAGCCAAATCATATGACCTTATTGAAATAGCAAATAAAGTTAATTCTGCTTTGTGGGAGGGAGATATCGGCACTTTAGATAAATTATCTTCAACTTATTTTGCAACTAAGGCTGAGGTTAAGGAAAACTTAATCCAAGGCAATAAAATTAGAGATGCCAAGGGTTACTATTTTGGCTCTGCATTTTATTATGAGAAAGAGCTTTATTGGGGAGTAGATCGTTTACCATATTTAGAGGAGAGGCTTGCTGAATTAGGAGCAAAGAAAGCCCACGAAATCCAAAACATTTGCCCTTTAGAATTGAAAGCTCCTATAAAATTTACATCAGATAAAAAAGTAAATTTATATTACTATCCATCTCTTAACAGCCCATACACTTTTGTTAGCACCAAAAGAGTTAGACAAATGCGAGAAGATTATCCAATTAATCTTATTACAAAGCCTGTATTGCCTATGCTCATGCGTATGATGACTATTCCAGGCTTCAAGGCAAAATATATTATTTCAGATGCTGCAAGAGAGGGCAGAAGGCATAATCATGAAATGAAATCCATCTATTCACCCATCGGGAAACCAGCTCGAAAATCTTACTCATTGTTTCCAATTATTGATGAGGCAGGTAAAGGTTTTGAGTACATTGAAGCATTATTAAAGGCATCATTTCAGGATGGAATTAATATAGGCGATGAAAGTTTTTTACAAAATGTGGTAACTGATCTTGGCCTTGATTGGCAGGTCATAAAAAAAGATTTAAACACCAAGCGATGGAAAAAAATTCTCAATGATAATGTTGAAGATATGTATGCAGGAAATTGTTGGGGGGTTCCAAGCTTTAAGATTACTGATCAAGATGGAGGTAATCCATTTTATGTTTGGGGACAGGATAGAATGTGGCTTTTAAAAGAAGAAATATTTAAACGTTTAGGTGGATCGTTATGAAAATTAAAAATGAATTTTTAGTAGTGCTTGTGTTGATTATCGCGTCTTGCTCAGATGGAAATAAATCAACAAATTTAGAAGTATCTTTGCATGATAAACCATTACTGCAAGTTGAAATTCAACCTCGGCCATTGCCTAACCCAAATAAAAATGCATATTTTGGTGACCTACATGTTCACACAGCAAATTCATTTGATGCATATACTTTCGGCACCATTACCACTCCTGCTGATGCATATAAGTATGCACAGGGACATGCAATACTCCACCCAAGCGGATTCCTAATCCAACTTAGCAGACCATTGGATTTTTACGCAGTTACTGACCATGGTGTCTTTATGGGATTGATGAAGGAGGCTGCTGACACAACCTCTGAATTCTCAAAGTATGAGCTTACTAAGCCCCTTCACAATTTAAATGAATCAGTAAATGATGGACTCTTTTCTCTTATTAAAAGGAGTGGCCTCTTTAGACCTTTTGGTGAAGCAGTCAGAAAAGGTCTTGATGATGGAACCATAGATGGCTCTATCATAGAGGAGGTCGGTAAATCAGTATGGCAAGAAACTATTAAAGCTGCTGATGAAGCCTATGCTCCAGGCACTTTCACTACTTTTGCTGCTTACGAATATACTTCCAGTTTTGATCTTTATGAAAGATATCTTCATCGAAATGTCATATTTAGAGATACAAATGACCTCCCAGGTAAAATTTTTACCAGGGCTGATAGTCAAGATCCTGAAGAGTTATGGGATTGGATGAATTTAATGAGGTCCAAAGGAGTTGAGAGTCTTGCCATTCCTCATAATTCAAATATCTCTGGAGGAGCTGCCTTTGCTCTTACTGACTATAATGGTGGGCCAATTGATGAAGAGTACACAAAGAAACGAACTCTCAATGAGCCTTTGGTTGAAATAACTCAAGTCAAAGGAACTTCAGAAACCCATCCATTGCTGTCTAAAAATGATGAGTGGGCAGCTTTTGAGTCAAAAACCGGATTGGAGGAAGAAAAACTTATCAGTAATTTAAAAGGGAGCTATGTTCGAGATGCTTATCTAAGAGGTTTAAGTCTTGCAGAGAAAGGTTTAAGTAATCCATATAAATTTGGATTAATAGGTTCTAGTGACACACATGTTGCAGGACCATCAGAAAGTGAGGAAGTATTTTTCTCAAAAGTAGGTATTCTTGATGCTACGGCTGAGTTGAGAGGCTCGATTCCATTTAAGAGATTTTATGGAACATTTTTAAAAGCGCTGCGACCCAATATTCTTAAGGAAGTTGATGGTAAAAATTATTTTTCTGCAAGTGAGCGTTTAATTCATTTTGCAGCATCTGGTCTTGCTGGCGTTTGGGCAGAAGAAAATACACGAGAAGCCATTTATGATGCTTTTCGCCGCAAAGAAACATTTGCTACAAGTGGACCCCGAATGAAAGTAAGATTTTTTGCAGGCTATGATTTAGAGAACTCTCAACTAGATGATTTAACTCTTATTCAAGATGCATATGCCAACAGCGTTCCGATGGGAGGAACGCTCAATACTGAATCAAATAAAAATCCAACGTTTTTAGTTTGGGCTATCGCAGATCCCGAGGGAGCTCCATTGCAGAGAACTCAAATTATTAAAGGATGGTTAGAAGATGGAGAGCATAAAGAAAAAGTTTACGATGTAGCATGTTCTAATGGATTAAGCGTTGATCCTTCGACCAATCGTTGTCCTGATAATGAGGCTTGGGTTGATTTAAGCGATTGTTCCATTAGCGCAGACTCTGGATCAAGAGAAATGAAAGTTTTTTGGCAAGATCCTGAATTTCAAAATGGCCAAAATGCCTTTTATTATTCTAGAGTACTTGAAAATCCAGTCTGCAGATGGTCAACATGGGATGCGGTTAGAGTTGGTGAAAAGCCTAGATCAGATATACCTGCCACAATTCAAGAGAGAGCTTGGTCTTCACCCATTTGGTTAAAGTCAAGTTAAAATAAATACTCAATGAGTACTTCTACAAATAAGGTTGCTTTGGTTACCGGTGCATCCGATGGAATAGGAGCTGAATTTGTTCAGATTCTTGCAGGTCGAGGCTATGATTTGATTCTTGTTGCGCGTCGCAAAGAAAAGCTTGATGAGTTGGCAGTTAAATTGAGTGATGAGTTTGGAGTTAATTGCACTGTTATGGCAGCTGATTTATCAGAACCTAAAGCAGCTCAAAATTTATTTCAACGCGTTGAAGATAGTGGATTGCAAGTAAATTTTTTAATTAATAATGCTGGGCTTCTTCACAATGGATTTTTTACTAAACTTAGCCTTGAAGCCCAAGAAAAAATGATTCAAGTTAATGTCATGGCCCTTACCGCTTTGACTCACTTATATGCAGACAATATGTCAGCTAATGGAGGCGGGCATATATTGAATGTGGCTTCACTGGCGGGCTGGATTGCTATTCCAAATCAGAATGTGTACGCTGCATCAAAAGCTTATGTAGTTTCTTTCTCTCAAGCATTATCTAATGAAATGATTGCTGCAAATAGTGGGGTTCAGGTAACTGCATTATGTCCTGGTTACACCGCTACAAAAATGATGGATAATCCTGATCAAGGTGGTACTCTTCGCATTCCATCTGGCATGATGATGTCAGCTAAAGATGTTGCTGAAAAAGGTATAAAAGCATGTTTTGCTGGTAAGGATATTGTAGTTCCAGGCCTTGCTAACAAGTTCACTACAATCATTACGCATCTCTTTTCAAAGTCATTAATAACAAAAATTTTCGGTTCTTTCTATAGAAAGAATATGGACTGAAAAGTTAGCATTATTTTGCTAAGGTTTTCATATGAGCGAAAAAGCTATTAAAAAGATACTGATAACTGGTGCGAATGGATTCATTGGTGGATCATTAATGCGTTATTACCAAAATCAGGGTCAAGATGTCACAGGTGTTGATCTTGTTGGCAATGATGATGATATTGTTGAAGGTGATGTATCTCAACCAAATACGATCAGTCAGCAACTACAAGAATGCGATGTGATTATTCACACAGCTGCGCTGGTCTCTAATGCGATGCAAGATTCTGATATGTGGCGTGTTAATGTCTTAGCAACTCGCAATTTAATTCAAGCAGCAAAAAAGCACAAAGTTCGACGTTTCGTGCAAATTTCATCAATTGTGGTATATGGAAATACAGCAGAGGGTGAATTAAATGAAACTCATCCTGTGCATGCCGATGGTGGAAGCTATGTGCTGACAAAACTAGCCTCAGAGCATGTTGTCTTAAGCGAGCAGACCAATGACGAAATAGAAGTGGTGATAATTCGTCCAGGAGATGCATATGGTCCGGGTAGCCGCCCTTGGATTATTGCTCCATTAGAAGCAATTGCTAAAAACCAGTTTATACTTCCTGAAAAAGGAGAGGGTTTCTTTAGACCCATCTATATTGATGATTTAGTTCGAGGTATAGCAATGGCCTCAGGACATCCAGATGCAGCTGGTGAAATTTTTAATTTATCTTGCGAGGGCTATATGTCTACCAAAGACTACTTCACTCCTCATTATGATTGGCTCGGTAAAAAAGGACCTATGCTCGTTTCCACAAAACTGGCTTTGAGAATATCTGCAATTGCATCAAAAGTGGCTGATCTTATGGGGAGCCTAAATGAAGCCTCGCCATCCACTGTAAAACAGCTTTCAACCAAGAGTTGGTTTTCAATTAAAAAAGCTGAACGGATTCTTGGATGGAAGCCTGAAGTTTCATTCGAAGAGGGGATGAAAGTAACTCATGAATGGGCCAAAAGGCAGGGGTTGCTTGAAAAGTGATTAAGACAATCTAATTAGGAGAAATCAATGCGTTTGTGGAATGGTTGGGGGAATGAAGATAGTGATCTGACTATGGAACTGAGTGATGGTCTTCGCGCTTTATTGGAGGCCCTTGTTGGACCAGGCACTGCGCTTAGTCAGGCAACCCTTAGTGAGGTGATTGCTTTAGTTCCAAATACTCGTCTTGAAGACCATCCACTAATAAAAACTGATCCAGAAACAAGAGTTCGTCATGCGCGTGGCCAAAGTTTGCCTGATTGGTTAGAAATGCATAGTGGTAATGTTGATACCTTTCCAGATGGAGTTGCATTCCCAGAATCATCTGAGCAGGTTCGAGAACTTCTAGCTCACGCAAAAGAAAATAATTTGATAGTGATCCCTTATGGTGGCGGAACATCGGTGGTGGGCCATATTAATCCCCAGACAAGTGATAAGCCGGTATTGACCATAGATATGGCAAAAATGAATTCTATGTTAAGCATCGACACCGAAAGTCAGTTAGCCACCTTTGGGGCTGGTGCTCCTGGCCCCGTTGTGGAGAAAGAGCTAAAAAAACATGGCTACACATTAGGCCACTTTCCCCAGTCTTGGGAGCTTTCTACCCTGGGTGGATGGGTGGCTAGTCGATCTAGCGGCCAACAGTCTCTTCATTATGGACGCATAGAAAACATGTTTGCCGGGGGGACTATCGAAACCCTAAATGGCACCATGACAATTCCAACCATTCCAGCTTCTTCAGCAGGCCCTGATGTCCGTGAGATGATTCTTGGTTCAGAGGGGCGCATGGGAATTATTACTGAAGTTACTGTTCGTATCTCACCTTTGCCAGAGAAAGAAAAATTTCAAGTGGTCTTTTTTCCTTCTTGGGAAATTGGGATCAGTGCTGCAAGGGAATTGATTCAGCAGCGAGTTGCTTTATCTATGGTGCGATTAAGCAATCCACTTGAGACAACCAGTCTTCTATACATGGGTGCGGGCAGCGACAGCAGCGGTGTGACTGTCTTAGAGAAATCATTATCTGAAAAAGGCATTGGAGAAGGTAAAGTCATGATGACATTTGGAGTCACTGGCTCTGCTCGCCATTGTGATACTGCCTATCAATTGGCGCTTGATCACTGTTCTGATCTTGGTGGTGTTGCAGATGAATCTGGCCTTGGTGAGAATTGGGCTCATGGTCGATTCCGCGCTCCATATCTGCGTGATCCGCTAGGCGCAGAAGGCTATGTTGTAGATACCATGGAGACAGCCGTTGATTGGTCAAAAGTTTCTGAAGCTGCAGAAAATATAGAGGAAGCAATTCGAACAGCTCTAGATGATGAAGATGAGCGAGTTCATGCTTATACTCATTTATCTCACGTCTATGGTCAGGGATCGAGCATTTACACCACTTATTTGTTTCGCATAGGTAAAAGTTATGAGCAGGGAATGAATCGATGGATGAAGTTAAAAAAAGCTGGGGCTGATCAGATTGTTGCTCATGGTGGCACGATCAGTCACCAGCATGGTGTAGGCAGTGATCACAAGAACTATCTAACTGTAGAAAAAGGTGAGCTTGGTATCGCTGCAATTAATAGTTTATGTGCACAATTTGATCCCAAGGGTCAAATGAATCCAGGAAAATTACTTCCTGATAATAAGAATTAATTTGTCATGACAGGATTTACTAATCGCCAACAACTTCTATCTAAAATGCGTAATGGTGAGTATTTGGATTGGGATATAATTGTTATTGGTGGCGGTATCACGGGCGCTGGAGTTCTTCGCGAAGCGCGACGCCATGGTTACAGGGCATTATTAGTCGAGCAACAAGATTTCTCATGGGGCACCTCCAGCCGATCATCCAAAATGGTTCATGGAGGCTTGCGCTACCTTGCTTCAGGCGACATAAAACTTACCAAAGAATCAGTTCAAGAAAGACAGCGACTATTAAAAGAAGCTCCGGGATTGGTTGACCCTATTTCTTTTTACTTCACTTTTAGAAAAGGTAAATTTCCAGGCCGCATAGCCATGAAGATCATTTTAACTATCTATGACTTTTTTGCCGGGGCTCAAGATAATAGATACTGTAATAATGAGGAATTATTGGAGCGTTTTAAGGGTCTAGATGACAATAAGCTCCAGGGTGCAAGTTGTTATACAGATGCGATCGTGGATGATTCACGATTAGTTCTTCGTGTATTACAAGACAGTATTGATGATGGTGGCTACGCCTTAAATTACACAAAAGTTGAAGATCTCTTATTGACCGATGGCCAGGTTTCTGGCGTGAGCATTCAAGACAGCGATCAATCTGGATTGATTCACCTAAATGCTCCAGTCGTTATTAATGCTACAGGTGCATGGGCAGATAGACTTCGAAATGTTGTTAACAGCGAGACTCGCATAAGGCCATTGCGTGGCAGCCACATTATTATTGCTAAATCCTTATTTCCCATTTCTGATGTCATGACTTTCCTGCATGTGGATGATAAGCGAGGCGTTTTTGTATACCCGTGGGAGGGAACAACAGTTATTGGTACTACTGATATAGATCATAATGAAGATATAGATATTGAGGCCGGTATTTCTGACCAAGAGGTTGATTACTTGTTGAAAGCTTTCAATAGTCAATTTCCAAGCAATACACTAAATCGCAGTGATGTCTTGTCAACCTGGGCTGGTGTTCGCCCGGTGATTGGTACAGAAAAAAGCAAAGATCCTTCAAAAGAACGTCGAGATCATGCTGTTTGGTCTGATAATGGATTGATTACTGTTAGCGGTGGCAAGCTTACTACCTTTCGATTGATCGCACTGGATGCTCTAGCAGCAGCTAAAGATAAGCTTCCTCAAGCTAAAGAGATTTCCGACGATCGGGTGTTCTTAACTCCAACAATTACTGCCAAGTCTTTGGCATCTGAAAATACTAGTTGGGCTCAACGTTTGCTAGGTCGATATGGTGATAAGGCGATTGATCTTGTAAATGAAAGCTCACCAGATGAACGCTATAATCTAAATGAAACTGAGTTCTCTCTAGCTGAATGCCGCTGGGCAATAAAATATGAAGCCGTGGAGCATCTTGATGATCTTTTGCTCAGAAGAACTCGTTTAGGTATGTGCCTGCCTTATGGTGGCAGAAATCTTTATCCAGCTCTAAAAGAACTATTTTTATCTAATCAAAATTGGGATGATGAAAGATGGGAGCATGAAGTCATTCGCTATGAAACAATTTGGAAAAAGTATTACAGTCTTCCTAGTCATGCTTAAGGTGAGGTTGTGATGAAAAACGAAAAGTATTTTCTGAGTATTGATAATGGAACTCAAAGCGTGCGAGCCATGGTTTTTGATGAAGAAGGCCAGCTTATTGCAAAAAGTAAAGTTGAAATTGAGCCTTATTTTTCTATTCAGAAAGGATGGGCAGAGCAGCATGCAGATTATTTTTGGGACTCCCTTTGTCAGGCTTGCCAAGAACTATGGCCAAAGTTGTCTATACCTAAGGAAGCTATTGCAGCTGTTTCAGTTACCACCCAGCGCGCAACCGTTGTCCCGATGGGGAAGGACCATCAGCCCTTACGACCTGCTATTAGTTGGTTAGATCAACGACAAGTAGAAACAAAACCTCAACTAGGAAAAATAGAATCAGCTTTAATGAGCTTGATTAGAGCCAAGCCATTAGTAGATTTAATGCATGCACAGGCTGAAGCTAATTGGATTGAGCAAAATGAGCCTGAGATCTGGAAGCAGATTCATAAATTCTTGCTTCTATCTGGATATCATAATTACAAACTCACTGGTCAATACAATGATGCCATTGCTAGCACTGTGGGGTTTGTACCATTTGAATATAAGACTCAACAATGGGCAGAGCAAAAAGACTGGAAGTGGCGTGCCATGCCAATTCGTCCAGAAATGTTACCAGAGGTTTTACCAGCGGGATCAGTGTTAGGAGAAATTACTGAAGCTGCAGCTGAAGCAACCGGAATTCCTCAAGGACTCCCATTGATTGCCAGTGGCTCAGATAAAGCTTGTGAGGTTTTGGGAACTGGCTGTATCGATAATGAAACAGGCAGCTTGAGCTATGGAAGCCTTGCTACTCTTAATATTACTTCTGATAAATACCTTGAAGCCATTCCTTTTTATCCAGCATATCCAGGCGTTATACCCAATACATTTAATATTGAAATGATGGTTCAACGCGGATACTGGATGGTCAGCTGGTTTAAAAAAGAGTTTGGACTGCATGAAGAGCAATTAGCAGCCAATCAAAACCTTCAGCCAGAGATGTTATTTGATGAACTACTGAGCAAAGTCCCTGCCGGCTCTGATGGATTAATGCTTCAGCCATATTGGTCACCCTCAAATGGCGATGGGCCAGAAACTCGTGGAGCTATTATTGGCTTTAATGAAGACCATACGAGGGCGCATCTTTATCGCGCAATGATTGAAGGACTGACCTATGCATTAAGGGAAAGCAAAGAACTCTTAGAAAAGCGAAGTAAGAAAACTATCTCTCGGTTGGTTGTATCTGGTGGCGGATCTCAAAGTGACGAAGTTATGCAAATCACTGCTGATATTTTTGGTATGACTGTTTTTCGTCCGCATACTTTTGAAACGTCTTCTCTGGGAGCCGCTATCGCTAGCGCTGTTGGGATTGGCTTGTATTCAGATTTCTCTTCTGCAGTTGAAAAGATGACTCATCAAGGCGATAGATTTGATCCTATAGGTGCCAATCAAGAAATTTATAATGATCTGTATCACAAAGTCTATAAAAAGATGTACGGCAACCTCAAACCCAGTTATGAGGCAATATGGTCAATTACAAACAGATCTCAAATTTAATCTAAAATTATATTTTCTTGACTTAGAGTTAACTTTAACTGTTAGACTTAGCTCATAATTTTTTTATGGGAGAAAAGAATGCCAGAGATGTCACTTTATGGTTGGTTTCATACATTTATGGGAATTTTTGCGTTGTTAAGCGGATTCTATTCTTTAGTTAAATATAAAATAATAGATTCTGAAAATACATCTGCAAAAATCTTTTTAATTTGTACTTTAGTGGCAGCTGTTACCGCACTCACTTTATATAAGCAGGGCGGATTTGGTGTGGGCCACATGTTAGCTGTTTTAACATTGCTTGCATTAATTGTTGGCAGAGTTAATGAAAAGGGATTATTGTTTGGCTGGTTAGCGCCATATTTTCAAACTCTATGTTATACCTCACTCTTTTTGTTTCACTCTATTCCAGCCATCACAGATGGATTGAGGCGTCTACCAGTTGGCGATCCTGTAATAACAACTTTAACCGATCCTCTTTTGCTGGGTTTTTATGGTGCCTTTCTCTTAATTTACATAGTGGTGCTGATGATGCAAATGTTATGGATCAAGAGGAACACTTAAGATGAGTTTATATACTATTGCCCAGGCTTCTGAGGAAGTTGATTTAACCCCTTACACTCTTCGTTATTATGAGAAAGAAGGCTTGCTTCCTAATGTGATAAAAGATTCTGCTGGCCGAAGAAAATACCATGATGACGACTTGCAAAGAATCGGGTTTATCAAATGCTTAAAAGGAACTGGTATGTCTTTAAAGCAAATCAAAGAATATGGAGATCTTTACGAGCAGGGTAAGGCAAAATTCAAAGAGAGAAATGCGATGCTTGAAGAGCATCGAGAAAAAATTCTACAAGAAATAAAAACTCAAAAGAAATATTTAAAAATGGTTGAAGCTAAGATTGAAATGAAAATCTAGCTATGAACTATAGAGATTTCAAACCTTATTCAAAGATTAGCTCTTTAACGCTTGGTGGAGGCGGTATCGGCCAAGTATGGGGTGAAACAACATCTGAAGAAGCAATCAAAACAGTTCATAGTGCTCTAGATCATGGCATTAATCATTTTGATGTCGCACCTATGTATGGAAAAGGTGAGGCTGAGCGAATCATTGGAAAGTCTTTAAATGGCTTGGATGCAGACGATTTATTTTTTACTACTAAGTGCCAATTAGGAACTCTCCCTGATACTGAAGTCTATGATAAGTTAAATGATTCTTTGACTAGAAGCTTGGATAACATGAAATTAGAAAAGGTGAATTTATTTTTGCTTCATTCTCAATTAATTGAAGATCACTACAAGCTGTATAAGTTTGATGAGATGCGGGCAAAAAGTGCAACTACTTTAAGTTGTTTTTTTAATGCAGCTATTCCAGCTTTTGAGCGACTGCAGAAAGAGGGAAAGATAGATCATTGGGGGATTGGCGGGCTTGGACAAGAGGAAGCAATTATTCAAGCTTTAAACCATGCTCAAGCACCTAGTGCAGTTCAATGTGTCATTAATCCATTAAATTCTGCTGGAGCTATTGGCTATGTATCAGAGGCCTTTAATCCATTAGCGATTTTATCTAAGTGTCAGCAGCTGGATATTCCAATTTTAGCAATTAGAGCAGTTCAGGCTGGAGCCTTAACTTCTTCAATGGATAGGTCTCCCCATGAGTCTGGTTTTGATAAAAGTGATTTTGATGATTTTGATAAAGCCGAGCCTTTTAGGGATCTTGCAATTGAGTGGGGCGAATCCCCTGCGAGTTTGGCTCACAGGTATGCTTTGAGCATTAAAGGAGTTGCGTCTGTAATCTTAGGAGTTAAAAATAGAACTGAGTTAAAAGAATGTGTTGAGGCTGAGGCAAAAGATCTTCTATCTGATAGTGAGATTCAGCAGATTGAAAATTGCCTTAAAGGTTAATATTTGAAGGAGTGATTGATCCAGCAGAAACAAGACAAACTGTGCTCAAAGCTTTTAAATCAGCACAGGGAAATTTATGAAAAAAATCTTTACCGCTTTATTAATTATTCTTTTGCTTTTATGGGTTCCGTACTTTATCCAAACATATAACCTTAAAACTTTAACTGCATCAGATCTTCCCGCTGAGGGTGGTTGGGCTTCTCTGGAAGAAGGTAATCTATATTACCGCTGGTATTATCCAAAGGAAGAAGCTGCCAACAATGAAACAGTTGTTCTTGTTCATGGATTTTCAACTCCTCATTTTGTCTGGGATGGAATGAAAGGCTTTTTATTAGATGCAGGTTATTCAGTTCTTGTATTTGATCACTATGGCCGAGGATACTCAGAGAGACCAAGGATTAAATACACCAAGGATGTTTTTGTTCAATCTCTTAAAGGATTACTAGATTCTCAAGCAATTTCTAAACAGGTGCATTTGGTTGGTTATTCAATGGGTGGACCGATAGTTGGCCACTTTACCAATGAATTTCCTGGCATGGTTAAAAGCATGTCTTTGATTGCTCCAGCAGGTTTTATGCTTGAAAATCCAACCAAGGATTGGTGGATCATGAAACCTTTAATTGGTGAATGGTTTTTAAATGTTTTTGGCTCTAGACTGGTCTTTCAAGGTAATGAAGAAAACGATGAGCCGCCTAGGAATGATCCATTGGCTTTATCCAAAAAAGATTTTATTAAGAAAGCCGGGATACAGATGAAATATAAAGGTTTTATCCATGCCTTGCTATCAACTGCCCGCAATTTCAATTTATTTAGTACGCAAGAAATGTTTGCTGAGGTTGGAAATTTAAATAAGCCAACTCTTACTATTTGGGGCACTGATGATGGCGTTGTTCCATTTAAAGGCAGTGAAGAGCTCATGCTTCACATTCCGCAATCCGAGTTATTGGTTTTGGAGGGAGGCAAGCATGATATTACTTACGCTGAACCTTCATTGGTTGGTAAAGCTATCCGTGATTTTCTATTAACTCAGGCTAAGGCTGAAGCTTAACAATACTTTTTTCCAACATTGCTTTTTTGTTTTCAGCGTCCGCAATTTTTGCTTTTTCTTTATCCACAACTGCAGCTGGAGCCTTCTCAACAAATTTTTTGTTGGCTAGTTTAGAGGTAATAATCTTAATATCATTCTTGACACTCTCGAGCTCCTTTTGAAGCCGTGCCATTTCTTCTTCAGGATCAATCAACCCCTCCAATGGAATAATTAATTTATATCCACTCATTGTTTTTTCAATTGATTCAGCTGGGACATTGTCGGTAAATTCAATTTCATCTAATTTTGCAATACCAGCAATCACGGCTTCATTTTCATGAATAACTGCTTGTATTTCAGAGTTGAGATCAGTCGAAATAATAAGGTGCAGATTCTCGTTTTTAATATTTTGATTTTCTGCTCTTATAACTCTCAGCGCAGAAATAATATTAATGATTTCATCTATTTGCTTTTCTGTATTGTTGTTAATTGTTCTTGCATGAGCAAAGCCACTTTCAACCAAAAAGCCTGATTTTTCTGCATTTGCCAGCTTAGCTAATTTAGAAGAAAGCTCCTCGGTAATAAATGGCATAAAAGGATGCAGTAATTCAAGGATGCCATAGAAGTTTGTAATTAAATTTCCTATTAAATCATTGGTTTGATCATGGTCCTCAGATTTTTGAATTGCTACTTTGCTAAATTCTATATACCAATCACAGAAATGAGACCAGACTAATTCATAGATTTCTGCTGAGGCCAGATCAAATCGATAGTTTTTAATGTGAGTGTGGCAATTTTCAGCAGTTTGTTGAATTTTTGATCCTATCCATCCAGATAAGATATCTTCTGAGATATCACCAGATTGATAATTATGATTGGTGGCCTGCATTTCAATAAATCTAAAAGCATTCCAAATTTTATTACAAAAATTTCTATAGCCTTTGATTCTGCCAATATCAAAATTAATATCTCTGCCCGGAGAGGCTAGTGAGTAGAAGGTGTATCGCAATGCATCGGTACCATAACTTTCGATGCCATCAGGGAACTGTTTTTTTGTTTGTTTAATAATCTTTTCTTTAAGCTGTGGCTGCATCATGCCCTCAGTCCTTTTTGCTAGGAGGTCCTCCAAAGAAACCCCATCAATTAGATCAATTGGATCAAGGATATTGCCTTTTGACTTAGACATTTTTTGCCCATTTTCATCTTTAATCAGGCCAGTGATGTAAACCTCTTTGAATGGAACTTCTTTCATGAAATGCTTAGTCATCATGATCATTCTTGCTACCCAAAAAAAGATAATATCAAAACCAGTTACCAAGGTTGTGGTTGGATGAAAGAGTTTTAATTTTTCATTTTCTTCAGGCCATCCCATGGTGGCGAATGTCCAAAGACTGGATGAAAACCATGTATCTAGTACATCCTCTTCTTGTCGCAGTTCACCTGTAAGATTATGCTTTTTTCTTACATCATCCTCAGATAACCCTGCGTATGGTTGATTTGATTCATCGTACCAAATCGGAATTCTATGTCCCCACCATAACTGCCTGCTGATGCACCAATCTTGAATATTATCCATCCATTGAAAATAAGTTTTTTCCCAATTAGCAGGCACAAATTGTATTTCTTTAGACTTCACTGCTTCGATGGCAGGTTTAGCTAAAGTTTTAGCATCCACATACCATTGATCTGTTAAGAGCGGTTCAAGAATTTGATCTGATCTATCTCCATAGGGAAGGGTGCTTTCATATTCCTCTTCAGATACGAGCAGTTCTTCTTTATCTAAATCTTTTAATATAGATTTTCGAGCCTCAAACCTATCCATGCCATGGAATTTTTTTGGAGCAACGCCAATGATTTCAACTTTTTTATTGAGAATGGAAATAGGTGCAAAAGCAGCCTGATCACCCGAATGACATTGCAAGGCATCATCCATATGAAGCCCATGTCTTTTGCCTAACTCATAATCATTAAAGTCATGACCAGGAGTTATCTTAACTACCCCCGTTCCAAATTCTGGGTCTACATAGTCATCTGCAACAATAGGGATAAGTCTGTCGCATAAGGGGATTGAAGCATTCTTACCAATTAAATGAGCAAACCTCTTGTCCGATGGATTAACAGCTAACGCCATATCGCCAAGTAGTGTTTCTGGTCTAGTGGTAGCAACGGTTACGAACTCATCCGCTCCTTCAAGTTGGTACCGTATTTCCCAAATTTTAATCTTTAATTCTTTATTAATCACCTCAAGATCTGAAAGAGAGGTTTCAAGAACTGGGTCCCAATTAACCAAGCGTTTACCCTGATAAATAAGGCCTTCTTCAAATAATTGTATAAATGCATTTAAAACTGCATGCTGATATTCATCATCTAGCGTGAACCTTTCAGAGCTCCAATCTAAGCTTGAGCCCAAGCGTCTAAGTTGTGAGGTAATTTTATTGCCGGAGTATTTCTTCCAATTCCATACTTCTTTTTCAAAAGCTTCCCTACCAATGTCATCCTTTGATTTGCCCTCAGCATTTAACCGTCGTTCGACCACCATCTCAGTGGCGATGCCAGCATGATCTGTTCCAACTTGCCATAAGGTATTTTTACCAGACATTCGATGGTATCGAATTAAGCAATCCATGATGGCATTTTGAAACCCATGCCCCATGTGCAAGGTTCCGGTTACATTTGGGGGAGGAATGGCTATTGAATAAGACTCCGATCCATCGCCTGGTTCAAACAGACCGGAATCTTCCCAATCTTGATAGAGTTTTTGCTCTATCTCAGATGGGTCATATGGCTTCTTATCCATTACCTACAAAGATCTGAAAAAGCCTTATAAATTTCCATTTAAAATTAATTCAGCTAACAGTGGAACTGGTCTGCCAGTGCCTCCTTTTTTTGCGCCACCATTCCAGGCACTTGCTGCAATATCCATGTGAGCCCATTTAAAATCTTGTGTAAAGTTGGACAAGAAAGAGGCAGCATGAATGGTCCCAGCCTCTCTTCCACCTCCAATGTTTGCAAGGTCCGCAAAGTTTGTTTTAGTGCAATGTGCATATTCTTCCCAAAGTGGCAACTGCCAAGCTCTGTCACCAGATTTTTCTCCAGCTGCTAGAATTTTGTCAGCAAGAGGCTGGTTATTAGCCATAACACCAGTAGCTGGACTACCCAGGGCAACCACCACAGCACCGGTTAAGGTTGCCATATCAATCACATGACTGGGTTTAAATCGCTTTGAGTAAGTCAATGCATCACATAGAACCAATCTACCTTCAGCATCAGTATTTAAAATCTCGATGGTTTGACCTGACATGGAAGTAACCACATCACCAGGTTTAGTTGCCCGAGCAGAGGGCATATTCTCAGCACAAACTAACAACCCTATAACATTCACTTTAGCTTTAAGTCTAGCCAGCGTTTGCATAATTCCAAATACGGATGCTGCACCACACATATCCCATTTCATTTCATCCATGCCAGAGCTGGGTTTAATTGAGATACCACCGGTATCAAAAGTAATCCCTTTTCCTACTAGAACAATAGGCTGTTTATCTTTTGCGCCACCTTTGTATTCAATAGTCATCATTCTTGGCGGCTCATCACTACCTTTAGCAACCGAAAGATAAGAACCCATTTTTAACCTAGCAAGATCTTTCTCATTCAAGCTTGAAACTTTTAAGTTGGGGAAATCTTTTTTAAGCGCTTTAGTTTTACGTTCAATAATCCTTGGTGTGCAATGATTTGCAGGTAAATCGCCAAGATGTTTTGTAGCATTCATCCCCTCGCCAACAGCGTGGCCAAGTTTTACAGCAGCTTTTACTGATCGAAGTTTCGCTGGAGTGAGGCCAGAAAACAAAATGACACCTTTTTTGACTGTGACAGGTTTTGCAGTCTTGTTTTTTGTTGCATTGAAAGTATAAGCCGCAGACTCAAAAGTTCTAGCTGCAACTTCAGCAGCCCAAACCATATCAAAATCTTTTGAAGTAGTTGAGCTGATGAGATATGCAAAATCTTTTGCCTTGGCTGATTTAACTAGGCTGATAATCTCTTCATAGTAACGTAGCACCAGAAAACTTGCTGCCTTAGCATCTGGCTCTTTAATTAGAAGAATATTTTTAGCTGCTACCTTAGTAGGGGCAGGGAGGAAAATAGATTTCCTTGATCCATTATTAATCTCTTTAATTGACTCTTGGACTAACGATTGCGTTATTGATTGTAGTCCCTTTAGCTCCGCTGCTGCAGATGTTTTTTTATTTACTGCAATAATTAAAAGATCTGTTTTCACTTTTAAAAGATCCGCTGAATTAATATTGTTTGCTGTTAGACTTGATAAGACTTTGTAAGTCATAAACCGTACTCCTGATAAAAATTACTGATAAGATATTTATTGTAATGCATCAAGATCGCTAAAGGCATGTATAAAAAGAATATTCTTGCAATTCATTTAAATTCTCAAATTTTTAAAGGTTTTACTGCAATATTAATAATCCTAACCGCATTAATTTTTTCTTCTAGGCTTGTTGGTTATTTTGAGCAAGCTGCAGCAGGAAGTTTAAATCCAGATATCATTTTTTCTGTAATTTTTCTTAGATTGCCAGATTTTTTGGCATTGCTTATACCCTTTGCTTTTTTCTTAAGTCTTTTATTGGTTGTATCTGAGCTCTATCAATCTAATGGAATCTATGCTTATTTTTCTGCCGGTGTATCCCGATTGAGGCTGCTCAAAAATGTCATACCATTTTTTTTAATTATTTTTATAGCTTGCTCGCTGATCAGTGTTTACTTGGCTCCATATGGAAAGGCTCTTTCTAAAAGTTTAATAGCTGAGCAGTCTTATGAAGATAAGCTTGAAATGTTCCAACCCAGATCATTGATCAATCTCGATGAAGCTGTTAGTTATCTTTATTTTGATGCTTATGATGGCAAACGAATGACCGGAGTAACATTTTTTGTAAAAGATGATCCTTCTTTATCAATTATCAAGGCAGAACTACTTGAAATCTCAAATCAGGATAATAATATGATTTTAGATTTTAAGAATGGATCTATTTATCCTGACTTGAACAGTGATAATAAAATAGATGCCTCCTTCAAAAAGTTAACCCATGCTATCGAAGTTGGCCAGACATCAAGTAAATCATTCACTCTTTCAAAATTGCTCGACTATAAAAATAAATCTAATTTTATTGAGAACCAATGGAATGCAAGCATTCCAACAATGCTTATAGCATTGGTATTACTTAGTTTTGTCTTTGGCAAAGAAAATCCTAGATCGGGGAGGGAAGGTAGCCTTGTTACGGGTGTATTAATTTATATTTTTTATCTAAGTGTTTTGGTTGCATTTAGGGAAAGTTATTCAGATAACTCAAATTTCTTTTATTACTTCCTATGGCCTGTGCATTTAGCATTTTTATCTTTTGGCGCCCTCCTTTTTTGGTTTGATGGAAGGGTCTCGTTAAAAAGTTTTTTTTCTAATTCAAGAATGAAAACTATTTCAATTATCTTTTTAATTTTTCTTTTATTGGCCTGGTTAAGCTCGTGATAAAAAGTATTTTTAATACCTATTCTAGACACCTCATCAAAAAAACTTTTCTAATTTCAGCATTAGTCTGGATAGTCATGCTATTTCTGGATTTCTCCGTCACCTTGGTCATGGAGCTTGAAAATTTAACAGATGATACTAGTTTTCTTTCAATCTTTAATGTTGTGCTTTATGAGCAATTGCACAAAGGTATGCAATATCTTGAGAGTTCTATGCTTATAGGAACATTGATAGCGCTATCAATATTTAATCAGCAGGGCAATTTAGTTTTTTTGCGATCAGCGGGATTATCGCCTTTAAAAATTGTTTTGGTATCAGGTCTTGGCCCAGTAATATTATCGTTGGCATTAATTTTTTTTGACGAAACATTATTCTTGGATTTATCAAAACAATCTAAAACAATGACTCAACTCGCTGAATCCTCCGAGGTATTTCAATGGGAAATAACTGAAAAAAATTTAATTGGCTTAAGACGCCTAGATAATAATAATGCTCAGGATATTCAAATTATAGACTTTAATGATAATCAAAGTATTGCCTCATCTTCTGCTTATCAGGAGGGAAAATTGGATAAGGGTCAATTAATAATTCAAGGCTCTACTACCAAGCAAAGCTTTAATTTCTCTGCATCATTTCTCCCATCAAATAATGCCCTAGAAACCCTTTCCTTGGCTTCGTTGCTTAATTTAAAAAGAACTTATCAGCTTGATAAAGATTTACAAAAAATTAATTCATTGATATATGCAAGAGTGCTTTTACCAGCCTCTATTATTGCAATAATTTTTTTAGCAGGCAGCTTGATGTTTGATTCTTTGCGCTCAGGAGGAGTGGGTCGACAAATAATTATAGGTATCTCGCTTGGTCTTATTTATGACTTAATAAAAGATCTAAGTGTTGCATCATTCCTGACTTATCAATGGCCAATATTAATTGCACATCTTTTACCAATTATGATTTTACTTGTGATCGGAACATATAAATTTCAAAGAATCTAGCTAAATTTCTTTAATCTAGTTTTTGAAAGAATATCATTTACTGCAAGTTTTTTTGAATCTGCGTAAATAAGAAATAGAGGTATGCCTATAAGAGCTAATATTCCACAATTAACTAAATACCTTAAAAATGTTTGCTTTAGAGTAATTCGATCTAAATCTGGATCAGCATTAACAATTTTAAATTTCCAAACCTGCATACCAAGAGTTTGACCATTCTTGATCCAGAAAAATGCAAAGAATAACCACCCGCTTATGAAGACCAGAAAACTTCCTAGGACCGGATGCAAGATTTCACCACCATTTAACAAAAGCGCTAAAGAGCCCACTAGAAACCAGACTCCAAGCAGTAAAAAGAAGTCATAGACTGAAGCTATGATTCTAAGAAAGGGCCCTACGTAAGGTGATTTATCCATTAGTTTGATATAGTATTCTCTTAAATCATAACTCAAATAATATGAACACAAGTAATACTTTTTTTGGGCATCCTATTGGATTAAGAACACTTTTTTTAACTGAGATGTGGGAGCGCATGTCCTATTATGGAATGCGTGCCTTATTGGTTTTATATATGACAGGTGCTGTAACTGGCTTCAATCCTGGCTTGGGTTGGTCTCAAGTTGAATCCCAGGCAATTTATGGTATTTATTCTGGGATGGTTTATTTCATGGTTGTTCCAGGAGGTTGGATTGCAGATAATATTTTGGGACATCAGAAAGCGGTATTAATAGGAGCCTTAATAATTGCTTTGGGCCATTTCACTTTAGCCATTCCTATTGAGCAGACTTTTTTCTTAGGGTTAATTTTTGTTGTACTAGGCACTGGTCTTCTTAAAGGAAATATTTCTACCATTGTCGGTCAGCTATACGATGGTCAAGATGATCGAAGGGATTCAGGTTATACGATTTTTTATATGTCTATCAATATAGGCTCAACTTTAGGATTTTTAATTTGTTCATACTTGGGCGAGAAGATTGGCTGGCATTGGGGTTTTGGTGCTGCAGGAATAGGAATGACTTTTGGAGTAATTCAATATATCAAGCATAGACATTTATTGGGAGATGCTGGAATGCACCCTAATGAAATGCCAGATGAAAAACGCAAAAAATATACAAATTACTTAAAAGTATCTCTTGTGGCCATGTTCTTGGTTATAGGCGCTGGCCTTTTTGGTTTTATTGTTATTGATCCTAGATTTTTTGCTGAGCAGTTTGCTTACTTTCTTACAATAGTTGCTGGTTTATATTTTATTTATTTATTTCTCTTTGCAGGGCTGAATGCTTCTGAAAGAAAAAATTTAATTCTTTTATTTTTACTCTTTATAGGTGCTGCTGCTTTTTGGTCAGGCTTTGATCAATCCGCAGGCTCATTAAATATTTTTGCAAGAGACTATACAGATTTATCAGTTGCTGGATTCAAGATTCCAGTTGGATGGCTTCAGTTTGCTAATCCAATAATTGTTGTTTTATTTGCTCCAATCTTTGCTGGAATCTGGGCTCAGTTAGCCCGAAAAAATTTAGATCCATCTTTACCATTTAAATTTGCTATTGGACTTTTATTCATGGCATTAAGCTTCTTTGTAATGATTATCGCAGTTAATTTAGCAATTGAATCCTCTCCAGTTGGCATGCAATGGCTCTTGCTGACCTATCTTTTTCAAACATGGGGTGAGTTAGCTTTATCTCCAATAGGTTTATCGGCTTTTTCTCGCTATGGTCCCAAGCGATACATGGGGCAGATGTTTGGTTTGTGGTTCTTAGCTAGTGCAATTGGAGGCGTTCTTGCAGGATTGCTTGGAGGGGAGGCCCTAGACGGTGGGCTTGAAACCATTTCACCAGTCTTTGAATTTATGATTAAGTATTATCTAGTAATTGCAGCGGCATTAATTGCTTTATCTTTTGTTATAAAAACTGCAAAAGATTAGTTGTTATAAGCCCAGATGATTGTTTGTTTCAACAAGTATTTGTTGGTAGATCTCTTGTAATTGCTCTAGGTCTTTTAATGAAATTTTTTCATCTATTTGGTGAATGGTCTGATTTCTTGGTCCGAGCTCAATCACTTCAGATCCTGATGGTGCAACCCATCTTCCATCAGATGTGCCACCTCCATTATCGATTCTAGCTTCTTGACCATTAATTTTGCATAAGGCCTTTTGAACAATAGAAAGCATTTCAGTTTTTTGCGTTAAATAGGGCTGCGCATTTAAAGTCCAGTCTATTTCAAAAGTGCATTTTGATTTTTCTAAAATTTGAATAAATCTTTCTTTAAGAGATTCTTGGGTAGATTCTGGAGAAAATCTAAAATTAAAGAGCATGTTTAAATGTCCCGGCACTACATTTGTAGCCCCTGTTCCAGATTCAATATTTGAAATTTGAAAGGATGTTGGATCAAAATACTCATTGCCTTCATCCCAAATAATTTGATTCAGTTCGGCAATTATTGGCCCAACTTCCAAAATAGGACTAATAACCTTATGCGGATAAGCAACGTGACCTTGTTTGCCTATAAGCTTCAGCTTGCCGCTTAAAGATCCTCGTCGACCAACCCTCAATACATCCCCAACCATGTCAGATGAACTTGCTTCACCAACCAAGCAATAGTCAATAAATTGATTTTGTCTGGAAAGAGAGTCTATCAGGGTATTAATTTTTCCATCAGTTGGCTCACCTTCTTCATTGCTAGTTAACATAACCCATATTTGAAAATTAGGCTTTGGATTATCAACTAAAAAATTTTTTATTGATTGGATAAAAACGGCAACACTGCCTTTCATATCCGCAGCTCCTCTTCCTATTAATTCTCCATCAATAATATTTGCTTCAAAGGGATGCGATGTCCATTCTTCCTCTGGACCAGAGGGCACAACATCAGTATGCCCAAGATAGCAAAACACTTTTCCTGAATCGCCGTACTTTGCTAATAGCGTCTCACAATTTAACTCTGGAATTCTCTCTATTTGAAAGCCTAAGGGGCTTAATTCTGCTTCTATAAGTTCAAAACAACCCCCATCTTTTGGAGAGATAGATTTTATTTTAATGAGTGATTGAGCGAGCTCTAGAGCAGACATATATTTTTAGTTTTTATGAAGAGTTTGGTTTAATGCTACGGATTTAGAGTTAATTCTTGCTTCAATAGCTCCACTTTGAGAGTTTCTAATAAATAATAAATTATCTTGTCCTGCAAGCTCTGATGCCTTAACAACTGACCCACTCTCGTTAGCAGAATTATAAGTTGTAATTTTTGATCCACCCGTTAAATAGAGGCCTGCTTCAACAATGCAATTGTCACCTATTGGAATGCCTAATCCAGAATTTGCTCCAAGGAGACAATTTTCACCAATGGATATTTTTACATTGTTACCCCCTGAGAGTGTTCCCATTGTGCTGCAGCCACCTCCCAAATCTGAGTTTTTGCCAACTACTACCCCTGCAGAGATTCTTCCTTCTATCATTGCTGAACCAAGTGTCCCTGCATTGAAATTTACAAAACCTTCATGCATGACTGTTGTTCCTTCACTTAAGTATGCTCCAAGCCTGACTCTGCTTGCATCTGCGATACGAACTCCTGGAGGAATAATATAGTCCGTCAAGCAAGGAAATTTATCGATTGATTTAATTTCAAGCGGCTGATTATTTATTTTTGCAGAAAGAATTTTTTCTTCAATCTCATCTAGTTCTACTGGTCCCTGGTTAGTCCAAGCTACATTTATAAGAGAATCGAAAAGATTATCAAGATTTAATGAATTGGGTAAAAAGTGCTTATATGAAATTAGATGCAGCTTTAAATATGCTTCTTCAATGCTTTCAATAGGGTGGTTATCTAAAATTCGGCATAAGACCAAAGTTTTATTTTTATCAAGATTATCTATGGCTGTTTTTAAACTTTCATCTTGCAGATCGAGCTGAGCAACATCTTTTATTTCAGTCACATCTTCACTCAACAATGCATCCCACTTCTCATACATGAGGCTGAGTTCATCTTCACCGTTTTTAAAGCTAATGCATGGATAAAAGGCATCTAATACATTGCCAGAGGTGCCTTTGGTAGCAATACCAAGGCCAATTAATGGGAAGTTATTCATATGCTTATTATAGGCAGTCTTAATGTTTATTGCAGAGCTTAAAGGTTCTTTAGCTTCTTTTGCAACTGATTAGTTTTGTTTTGAGAAATGCATAATTTAGTTTTCTCATCAATTACAGTGAAATTATCCTCCACCTTTTCTCCTAGAGTTGTAATTCTTGCAGAGTCAATGCTGATACCGTAATCTAAAAATATGTTCGCAACTTTGGAGAGTAAATTTGGTTGATCTAAGGTTTCTATAGTAATCAAACTAGCATCTCTTTTTTTTGAAGGAGAAACATTTACTCTGGTAGGGTATTCGAAAACTTTTTTATATGCTGCTTTTGATTTAGCAGTTACTTTAAAACTCTCAGAAGATATTGCGTTAATGATTTTTAGTTCAATGTTTTGAATATCCCTTTGGATTAAATTACCTCCAAGGATTTTATGCTTACAAATAAAAGTATTCATTGCATATTTCCCATCCTTAGTCGTATGAATATCTGAATCAATGGTTTCGAGTGAGAGTTGTTCAAAGCTTCGAATAGTTTTTAGAAATAAGCCGGCTTGATTGGGTGTAAAGATAAATATCTCAATAAGATTTTTTCTGGTGTTTACAAACACAGATGTTTTTCCTTTGGATGCAGCCACAGTCTTCGCTTGGTTGGAAAGTTGCGCCAGTTGATACTTAGAAAAATACGCATCAGGTAACTGACCCCAAACTTCATTCAATAAATCATGTCCTTGATTGATTACATTTGCTGATGCAACTTTTCTTTCATTTACAATTGATTGATTAGATTGCGCTTCCTCAAGATTCAACTTTCTCCTGGATGACATGAAAAGTTGCTTTAACAAATCATGCTTCCATGAGTTCCATAGGGTTGGATTTGTGCCTCTTATGTCATTGATGGTCAGCATATAGATATAATTCAGTTTTTCGATGGTATTTACATTTTTAGTAAAATTGATGATTGTTTCTGGATCATGCACATCAGTTTTTTGTGATATGGATGACATTATGAGATGGTTTTTTACAAGCCAACATAATAGCTCGGTATCATGAATGGAAAAATTCAATCTTTTGCAGAATCTCTCAACTATCTTTTCCCCTATCTCAGAATGATCTCCACCTTTGCCTTTTCCAAGATCATGAAAAATTCCTGCAAGATATAAAAGCTCAATCTTTGGTAGTTTATTAATTAGCTCATGTTCAATTTGCATCGATTGATTCTCTTTTCCAATTTGCATTTGTCTCATGTTCCTCACTACCTTGAAAGTATGCTCATCAACTGTGTATACATGAAACATATCAAACTGCATTTGACCTTCAATTTCTCCAAATTCAGGAATCAGCAGCCTCATTAAGCCAAGTTGCTTAAGTTTTTTGAGTATGGTGGAAAGATTCGTAGTAGATTTTAGTATTTGAAGAAATTGAGCTCCTGCTTCAGGTAATAAAAAATACTTAGGATCAATCTTTGGCAAAGATCCCTGTATTTTTCTGATGGATTTAAAATCTAGACCATTAATTTTTTTAAGTTTTCCAACTTGTATCAGGCTATCTAAAATTAATTCAGGCTTCTTAGTGAGATCAACACTATCTGCAATTCCAAGTCGATCTTTAAAAATATAGTAATTTTTTGTGTAAGGCCTTTTGAGCAAGGTTAATTGATCATCGTATGCCTGAAAAATAAGCTCATTAAAGTCAGATAGGTTGGAAGCATGCAAGAAAAATGTTCTCATGAATTTCTCAACCGCAGAAGATTTTTTAGAGGCTTTAAGCTTGGCTTTTTTTGCAAGTAGCAGTTGGTTCTCAAAGCTAATTCGATTCGCGCTGCTTTCGAGGTTTATAAAAAATCTTAGAGTTTTAATGTGTGCGTATGATTCATTGATGCTAGCTATCTCTTTTTTAGAGAACATTTTTGCTGTTGCACAATCTTGTAATTTTTTAATTTCAAAGCAATGTTCCAGTATCCAAAAAGCAGTTTGAAAATCTCGCAGGCAACCTGGAGACTCTTTGAGATCTGGCTCAAGGCTGAATTCAGTTGAATCAAAAGATTGAAATCTTTGATTTTGCTCAATTTGCTTAGCCTTAAAAAACTTAGTTTTGTTCCATTTTTTTGAAACCTTTTTTAAGTCATCATTTAAGCTTGCGATTTTGTCTTTTTTGCAGAAAATAATTCTATAGGAAAGATATGAAGTAAATTCTTTTAAATCAGATTTGGTAATCTTTTCTATATCTTTTATCGTTCGAACTGAATGCCCGACTTTTACTTTGAGAGTCCAGAGCCATCCAATAAAATCTTTTATGTCCTCAATTTTTTTTGTTTTTTGATTGAATTGAATGATTGATAGATCAATATCGGAGGAGGGGAATAGCTCTTTTCGTCCATAGCCTCCAAGTGCGACTATAGCAAAATCAGTTTCAAGTTTTCTTCGCAAGAATTCTTTTTTAATAATTTCATCAAATTTTTTTGCTCTTTTGGTGAGGAAGGGTTGAATTAATTCAGGCTTATTGAATACCTTAGCAAAATTTTCTTTAAAGCTAAGATTGATGCTGTCTAATGAATCTATCAAAAGGGTTCTTCGCTGCGTTTTGTTAGAACCTCCACGCCAGATGCAGTGACTGCAAGAGTGTGTTCCCATTGAGCTGAATTTCTTCCGTCTTTAGTTTCTACAGTCCAGCCATCACTTAAGAGTTTTGTATGTTTAGATCCTTGATTGATCATTGGTTCTATTGTAAAACACATACCTTCTTTGATTTCTAAACCTCTTCCAGCTTTTCCATAATGGAGAACTTGTGGTTCTTCATGATAGACCTGTCCGATGCCATGACCGCAATAATCTTCAACAACCGAATAATGATTTTTTTCTGCATGTTCTTGGATGACTGCACCAATATCCCCAAGATGGGCTCCTGGTTTTACAACATCTATGGCTTTGTACAAACATTCTTGAGTAACTTTCACAAGTCTTTCGTTATGGGGCTGAGTTTTACCGACCAAGAACATTTTAGAAGTATCGCCATGCCATCCATTCCTAATCACAGTTACATCTATGTTTAAAATATCCCCATCTTTAAGTATTTTCTTACTTGAAGGTATGCCATGACAAATGACTTGATTAACACTTGAGCAAATTGTTTTTTCAAAACCGTTATAACCTACATTTGCTGGAATAGCTTTTTGTTCATTTACAATAAAGTCATAGCACCTTCTATCCAAGTCTTCTGTGCTAACTCCAGGAACTACAAATGGGGTAATCATTTCCAATACTTCTGCTGCCAATTGACCAGCAATTCTCATTTGAGAAATCTGTTCTTGATTTTTTAAATTTATCTTCATTTTTTTTAAAATTTGATGGACCTTGAGGACTTATCAATATAAAGTATCTTTTTAATGCCAGCGCACAATTTTAGCTCATTAAATCCCCAATTTTCACAATTTCTTGCTTTCTTTTTCACCTTTCTTAAGGAAGATCTCTAATGTCTTTCCCAGCAATTTTAGTTCTTGAGGATGGCTCTATTTTGGAAGGCAATGGATTTGGCGCCAAAGAACGGTCGGTAGGTGAAATTGTTTTCAATACTTCTATGTCAGGCTATCAAGAGATTATCACTGACCCATCCTATGCTAAACAAATCATAGCTTTTACTCATCCTCACATTGGAAATACGGGTATCAATGATGAGGATAATGAGTCTGATAGCATTTTTGCATCTGGTATCGTAATTAAAGATTTGCCAGAACATTATAGTAATTGGCGAGCATCAAAATCTCTTGAAAGTTTTTTAGAATCAAAGAATACAATTGGCATTTCCAATATCGATACCAGGGCATTAACAGCAAAGTTAAGAGATTGCGGTGCACTTAAAGCATGCATTGCTCCTGGCGATAAGAATTCTATATCAACGGTTACAGAAGCTTTAAATCAATTTAGTGGATTAGAAGGTCTCGACCTTGCGAAGGAAGTTTCAACTCAAAATCCTTTTTCTTGGGATGAGGGCACTTGGCCAAATTATCAAAAAGTTAAAAATGAAAAGTTAATTGTTGCAGTTGATTTTGGTGTTAAGAAAAATATTTTAAGACTGCTAAGAAAACATGTAGGAAAAGTAGAAGTTGTTAATGCCCAGATCAGTTTTGATGAGCTTATGAAGCTCAAACCGGATGGCGTCTTTTTATCCAATGGGCCCGGAGATCCTGAGCCTTGTGATTATGCAATTAAATTAATTCGGCAGCTTCTTAATATTAATATGCCAATTTTTGGAATATGTTTAGGCCATCAACTCCTTGCTCTTTCAGGGGGATGTAAAACATATAAGATGAAATTTGGTCATCATGGCGCCAATCATCCTGTACAAGATCTTGCAACTAAAGTTGTTTACATTACCAGTCAAAATCATGGTTTTGCAGTTGAATTATCTAGTCTGCCAGCAAACATTGAACCTACCCACATTTCACTATTTGATAAAAGTTTGCAAGGCATAGCATTTAAGGACAAGCCTGCTTTTAGTTTCCAGGGTCATCCAGAAGCAAGTCCTGGCCCGCATGAGCTAGAAGAGCTCTTTACCAAATTTTATTTAATGATTGAGAGCAATGCCAAAAAGAACTGATATTAAATCTGTCTTGATTATTGGAGCTGGGCCAATAATTATAGGTCAGGCGTGTGAGTTTGATTATTCAGGCGCCCAAGCATGCAAAGCACTTAAAGCCGAAGGCTTTAGAGTTATTTTAGTAAACTCTAATCCTGCAACAATCATGACCGACCCTCTTCTTGCAGATGCTACATATATTGAACCTATTCATTGGAAATCAATAGAAAAAATAATTGATAAAGAGCGCCCAGATGCATTACTTCCAACCATGGGTGGGCAAACAGGCCTCAATACCGCGCTAACCTTGGCAAAAGAAGGGGTGCTAAAAAAATATAATGTTGAGCTTATAGGCGCCTCAAGAGAAGCTATTGATAAGGCAGAGGACAGAGAACTATTTGATAAAACGATGAAGGGCATTGGGATTGAGACTCCAAGATCTGGCATTGCACATTCCATGGAAGAAGCTTTAACCGTTCAAAAAGACCTTGGTTTTCCCTGCATTATACGTCCCTCTTTTACTTTAGGTGGCTCAGGGGGAGGGGTTGCCTATAACATTAAGGAATTTAAAGAAATT
>Ga0255757_10000454_pt1 | contig 40217 bp, 36 predicted proteins | sample 071ome_27_FD_179957 | JGI IMG/M metagenome (GOLD analysis project Ga0255757, IMG submission 179957) | Coastal salt marsh microbial communities from the Groves Creek Marsh, Skidaway Island, Georgia - 071409AT metaG (version 2) | ecosystem: Environmental > Aquatic > Marine > Intertidal zone >...
CAAAGAAGAGTTGAGGGATTCCATCTGCATTTTGGGAGGATGCCCGCGATACATCGGGACTGCGCGTCCGCCATCGTGTCCGCATCTCACCAAAATCATTCCCATACCCCTTGTGCGCCCGCGGCCCCGCGGCAGCGGGGGCCTACCTTTTCGGTTTGACATCGAGTTTGAATGATACCCTTGGTGCGGGCTATTCTGGTGTTCCTTCATTTCCAACGCTGAAAAGGGCCTGCTGATTTGTGTCAATCGTTGGGAACGAGCCTCAAAGTGTGTAGTCGTAGCATGGAAGGTTTTGGGAAAGGTGGTTTTCTTGGGCGGTCATGGTTGCGGCCGAGGGTTTCCCATTGAAGGATGTAGCGCAGATGTTCGTCTCCACTTTCATGGCTGTCTTCCACTCGTTGTATCTCCATGCCAGGAAAACTGGATTCCAGGACATTCAAGTCTGCGGGAATAGTCGGTGATACAACAATGCTTCGGTTCAGTGGGCGCAAGGTGTCCTCATCGAGAAATAGACGTCCGCGGCCGTAATCGCGATGGTGATAGGTCATGGTCAACACCCCTGGTTCCAATCGACGAAGACCACTGATCTGAATGCCAATGAATCCCATGGAACCCTTCCCCGAAAATGCGACCGATTTCTTCCAATCGGTCAGCACATGTCGTATCCATTGCTCTCCTTGCGGGCGGGCAGCGTAAATTTGCATGTGACCTTTTCCATCGGATTTGTGATAGGTCACGACGGGGCGGTTATTGGCATCGATGAACAGTTTCTCACAACCATTGATAATGCCACCCCCACTGGGGATGGGATCGATCTGCAATTTTCGCATGCCGATTCGTATGGGGAGGGAAACCTGCTCCCCGCGAAATGATTCCCAATGAACCAGGTCTCTGCTTCTGACGTAAGACAGATTGTTGTTGGTGGCACAGTCCGGTGTATCGCGCCATACCCATACAACGTGGAACCATCCGTCCGGTCCATGGATAGGGCCAAGCGGATAGGCATTGCGTTGGCCTTCGCCATCGAAAAGCGGTTCGTCCAGTAGGCGTGTCCATGTTTGTGTGCCGGTATCGTAATGATTGTAAAGCCGAACTCCGTTGCCGGACCCTCCGTCACGGTAGGTGAACACCAGTTTTCCTTCATGATCCTTGAGGAATTTGGGATAGGTCACGCGGTTCTCCCGTTCACCCGTCATGGACCATTGTTTCAGGCTGTGGATATCACCGGATTTTTCTGTCCGGAAATAAATGAGAGGCACCCCATGCATATTGCCTGACACATGCAGTTGGTTGGTGCTGTCGACGATCATCGTGATGTAGTTGTGTGAATCCCATCCAATCCGGGAGGGAAGGACCCGATAGGTCCAGCTGTTAGAATTGAGTGATCGCGATGCCACCGTCATGCGACGTTGATCGTCGTAATAGGCGACATACTGAATTTGATCCGTCGTCAGCAGGCAGAAGCGCACGGGAAAATCGGCAGGCACGCGCGCAATGTCGAGAGTCTCCACAACATGCCATTCAGAACCCAGCCTTTCATCTTGTGAAAGTGTGTGCGTGAGTGTGGCAAGCCCAGTCAGGAGAGCTGCTATCCATTTTGTCATACGCGCTTATCCAAGGTTAAGTTCAACCTTTCCAAGCGTGTTGTCAACAAGCTCAGATAGGTGGTTTTGGCTTTATCTGAAAGGTGGCATCGGTGCAGCATCTCATGCCATTTCGGGATGGCGTTGGCAAAATCCTGCATCATGATGTCGATGGATCGGGGAGACATTTTAAGCCGATCCCGAGCAAAGTAATCCAGCCAAAGGGTTCGAGATAGTTTCTTCTTTTTCCCGGCGAGCGGCAGCGCGGATTCTTCCACTGCCTTTTGGAGGACCAGGGTTGTGTTGAGTAGATCGTAGGCCGGACTGAGTTTCACCACCCCATCAGCTTTGATAAGTGAGAAGTTTTTCAAATGCATGTCTTCATTTCCGGTGAGGAAACAGAAGATCAACCGACGTGCCAATTTGGGTTTTTCCAATGCGGGGAACGAGCAGTATTGGTCGATGGCGTTTGCAACGCGTTCGAGTGTGCTATTGTATTTTTGGTTTCGGTTGGAGCCGAGCAATTGGGTGAAGTCTTCGACATGCAGCTTTCCATTACGGCCGATTCTGTCGAATCGTTTGACAAAATACACCCAGTTTCCATCCACTGCCTGAACCAATCCATGAACGGGAACATCAATGCCAACGGCCGTGGCCATCGACATCGTTACCGCTTCGTTCGCCGGGACTTCTTCGAATGGAGGTGGATTTGGTTTCAGTAGATAACGGCCATCCTGATCCACAATATGGAACCGTCCTTCCTTGATTTTCAGCTGAGCGGACAGTTTGGGCTGAACACCCTGCACTGACATTTTGTTGGCTCGCAAACTTGCTTCGCGTAGCTGTTCCTCATGCGTCAGCTCCAATGGCTCCAGTCGAGTGAGTTTGGGATGCAGTGAACGCAGGCCCTCCAGGGAAAAACTGGATCCATCGGACTTGGTTGTCTTTTGAAAACTGATGGGGCAGTAAGGCATCCTTGTGTCAATCCGAGGCAGGGTGGGTGACTGTTTCGAAAACAGTCAGAGAGCCGACAAGGTCTTCACCCACGGTTATCAATTGTCGAAACCAATCATCGCGGTCAATTTTGTTTCGGCGAAGCAGCGCTTCGAGCTGAGGCCCTTCTGGAAGGAGTCCCTCAAAGACTGAAGGGAATTCCGGGAATGTGTAGGGTTCTTCCTGGTAGGGGAGAGTCAAGGAAACAGGATCGCCAGTGTATCCCTGTTCATAGCTAAAGCTCCATCCTCCATCAGGCGACTCACAAAGATGCCCTGCCAGTATGCCGTGTTGAAAGACATCCGCCTGACGGTTCCATTTTTCAGCTGACTGTTGTTCGGGCATCGCGGGTTGCTTTCCATTCATTCACCAAAGGCCCCTTAGGCTCCAGTTGCAGATTCAGTATTGCCAGAACGGGTTCGATGTTGCTCCAGATTGTTCGTCCACTCCCTGATTCAATCTCCTGAATCACATACCGGCTGACACCCGCGTGTAGGGAAAGCTCCCGTTGCGTTAATCCTGCTCGTTTGCGATGCCAGCTAATCAATGAACCTAGTTGGTGAGATTGCATGATATATCAGGCTAAATGGTGGTCTTGAGTGCCGCAAGTTTTTTATGGATAAAAACGCAGATACTTGCCTGCTATATCAGGCAAAAAAACGATTACCTCTGGTTTTTGTGAAACCGAGATGATGAACACTCAAAATGCCTAATATTTCAGGCTTTACTATCGAATCCTTACTTTGCTTTCAATTGTTTGAATGTCTCAAAGGCTTGAGTCCATTGGGCTTGATCGGTGGGCTGGAACGTTTCTGTTGGGAAGGAGTTGGAGACGACCGCCCGGGCTGATGCGAGGGATTCCAGGTGACCCAGCGCCAGGGCCTGGATGAGTATGTTGCCGGCGGCAGTGGCTTCAATGGGGCCTGCGATCACCCTGCGATCCAGAGCGTTGGCTGTCCATTGATTCAGCAATTGATTGCGACTTCCACCCCCGACGATGTGCAGGGTGTCCATCTGCTTGCCGGTCATGCATTCGATGTCGACTAGGGTTTGACGATAGAGCAAGGCCAGGCTTTCCAGAGCGCAACGGATGATGGCTCCCTTGGTTTCCGGAACCGTTTGGCCAGTTTCACGGCAGTAGTCGGCAATGCGCCGGGGCATACCGCCCGGAGGGACGAACCTGGCGTCGGTGGGATCAATCAACGATTGAAAGGCGGGGGCTTCGCCTGCCAGGCGGGTGATGGTCTCGTAGTCCAGTGCTTCTCCTTCGGCTTCCCAGGTGCGTCGGCATTCCTGGATCAACCACATGCCGATGATGTTCTTGAGAAGTCGGATGGATCCTCCGTAACCGATTTCATTTGTGTAGTTCAGTTGGAGTGATTGATCATTGATGATCGGATCACGCAGTTCGACTCCCATCAAAGACCAGGTGCCGGAACTGAGATAAGCCCATGTTTCACCTTGCGCCGGCACCGCCGCCACCGCTGCTCCCGTGTCGTGGGAACAACTCGCCACGACTTGCATGCGATTCAGGCCGGTTTGCTCCATCAGTGATTCAGATAATGATCCGATCGCCGTGCCGGGTTGTACGATCTCGGGGAGTTGGTCTTTGGATAAACCCGCTGCCTGAACCAGTTTCTCGGACCAATCTTTCTTGATGGGATTGTAGAGTTGAAACGTGCTGGCCATGGAAAGTTCCAGAACAGCTTTTCCTCCAAACCAATGATTGAAGGCGTCACCGATACCGACCAACGTTTTGGCTGACCGCAGACGCTCCGGCGTTTCCGCTCCCAGTTGGAACAAGGCGTTGAGTGGCATGAACTGAATGCCTGACTCCTTGAAGATGCTCTCCCAGGGAAGTCGTTGGGTGATGGTTTCCACCCCAAGAGCCGTGCGTGGATCCCGGTAGTGAAAGGTTGGCTGCATGCGCTTGCCGTCCTGATCGTAGAGGACGTAGTCAACACCCCAGGAATCGCAACTGATACTTTCGAATGGTTTGTTCAACCGGCCTGCCTTCTTGAGACCTGTTTCGATTTCCGATTGAAGTTGGTCGATGTTCCAATGCAGGGAATCGCCTGACTGGATCGGTGTATTAGCAAAGCGATGGATTTCTTCCAGGCTGAGGCGGCCGTCCTCCAGGATGCCAAGGATCAATCGGCCACTTTCCGCGCCCAGATCGCATGCGAGGTAACAATGTTGGCTCATGATGAATTGATTATGTGTTCAGATGCTTTTGTCGTTCATGTTCGTCCGGACGGGTGGCGATGCGTTCGACATGTTGAGGCGTCAGGAAATTGGGTCCGCCCATCGCTGCCGCGCCACTGAAAATGGCCGCGGCTTTGTCAGCCATCAAAGTGCAGGCCATGACAGAATCCGGGGTCGGTCCCATGGCGATAATGCCGTGGTTTTGCAGGAGGATCAGCTTGGGGGTGTAGCCCTGGTGTTGGATGAAGGATTTGACGCGATCCCGGATCTCACGTGCCAGGGGTAAACCTGGATCCGTGTAGGGAACAAACACCGATGCGGCGCCGCAAAACACGACTTCATCCGGGAACAGACGGCGTTCGGCAAAGTCTCGGGCTCTGGGTGAGCAAAGCACTTTGTTGGCGTCCAATGAATGGGTATGTCCGACATACTCAACACCCGGTAATGTCAACAACCATGCGTGGAAGATCGTTTCGATGCTTGGCTTCTTGGCTTTGGGATCGCATTTGACCGATTGAAGGAGTTCCTTCATTTCCGCATCGGTCAAATTTCGATTGGCGAGGGCATCCGTCAGAGGAGCACGTTCGCAAACGGTCAGGTCTGATTCCGATAACGATCCGAGTACGGAGCCACTTGCTTTGACCGCCAGGCAGGCATCGTCGATGGCCGCCGATGTGTTGCCCTCGCCGAGGATGCACAAGGATCTTGAGGCATCACCCAATTGGCGGGAAAGGTCCAGTAGTTCGGCAAGACGAACCGAAAGTTTCTCCTGGTCAATGGCATTAGTTTGGGACGAAAGCATATGAAGACAATATGATGAGCAGCCAGATCACTTTGTTCAAGAACGATTGCCGAAACCCCTGAAACACTTTGGTTGACACGCAGTTGCGATGCGGTGTTTGCTTTCGTATGTGTGCGTGTAATGCCTTGTATAAGAATAGTTAAAGAAGTAATTCCGGCAAGAAAAGATTCATGGAGAGCAAAAAAAGCAGTGCATGAGCATGTGAGCATGCAAGATTGAATAGGTGGAATTAAAACTGGATAATGTCATGAACCACTCTTGCATATGTAAATCGGATTCCCTCACATCAATCCTCTTGTTTCGCCTCGTTTTTTTGGCTCTGATTGGCTCCCTGATTGTGTGTGCACAAGCGGCTGTGCCCCGCATGCATCAATTGATCACGTCGTATGAGGGTGCTGAAACCTGCAGCATGTGCCACTCGAAGGCCGCGTCAGAGGTAATGGATACGACCCATTGGACCTGGCACCATGAGGATCCGGAGTCCGGGCAAGTGTTGGGGAAACGTAATGTGATTAACAACTACTGTATCTCTGTTGCCTCCAACGAACCTCGTTGCACGAGTTGTCATGTTGGTGTGGGGTATTCCGACCAGAACTTTGACTTCACTGATGCGACCAAAGTGGATTGTCTTGTCTGTCACGATACGACCGGAACGTATCAAAAATTTCCGACGGGTGCGGGACATCCTGTGACCGAGCCTAAGGAATTCCCTCCTGGTTCCGGTAAAATGTGGCTCCCTCCAGACCTTACGATGATCGCTCAAAATGCCGGATCTACCAGCCGTGCCACTTGTGGCGCCTGCCATTTCAAAGGTGGTGGTGGGGATGCGGTGAAGCATGGCGATATGGATACGAGCCTGCTGCATCCGGATCGATTGTTGGACGTTCACATGGCTGAGGATGGCATGAATTTCCAATGCTCCAATTGCCACCGCACAGAAGACCATCAAATCCCGGGTACGCGATACCCTTCTGCTGTAACGGATGATCAAATGTGCCAATCGTGTCACTCCGATGCTCCTCACGAACACGAACGCCTGGACGCCCACACAGCGCGGTTGGCCTGTCAGACCTGCCATATTCCTGAATATGCCCGGGGAGGCAAAGCAACCAAGATGTTTTGGGACTGGACGACTGCTGGTCAAAAGAACGAGGACGGATCTGCGATCGTCACGAAAGATGAAAATGGAAATCCTACCTATGACACGAAAAAAGGTTCGTTCATATGGGAAGAGAATGTGGTGCCGGAGTATGTCTGGTTCAATGGAGGGGTTACCTATGTGACGCTGGATGATGCCGTCAGCGAAGGGCAACTTGTTTCCATCAACAAACTGCACGGCACTATAGAGGATCCCAATGCAAGGATTTTCCCTGTCAAACGATTCACCGGAATCCAACCTTTCGATGCGGGCGCCGGTACCTTGGCTCAGCCGCATTTGTTCGGAAGTGATGCAAACGCTTACTGGAAATCTTACGATTGGGAACTTTCCCTGCAAGCTGGTATGGCAGCCGTAGGACGTGAGTTCCAGGGGCCTGTTGGCTATGTGGAGACGGAAATGTTCTGGATCCAAAACCATATGGTTGCGCCAAAAGAAGATGCCTTGTCGTGTATCGACTGTCATGGAGACCAGGGGCGATTGGATTTTGTCGCGTTGGGTTATGGTGAGGACAGAGCCAAGGCGCTGCTGCATATGAGTCAGACCAGCTCTTTCCGTTTGACGGGCATCACTTTCCTGGAAGGGGTGAATCAGATCGAGATCGCTTGGGAGGTCAGTTCCGGCAACCAATACCAGGTGCAGTATTCGGACGATTTGTCGGATTGGAAGAATGCTGATGATGGACTCCTTGAGGCTGAAGACGGTCAACAATCCATGCAGTGGAGTGATTCCATTACCGATCGAAGCCAGCGATTTTATCGCATTATTTCTACACACGATTAGTCCAGACGCCTAATCATCCTGTGGCCCCCATCTGCACTTTGAGTGTGGGTGGGGGCTTTCGTATGTGGGTATCCTGATTCCAATCGGTGGTGCAAAGGTAATAAAGTTGTCTGAAGCGAGCGGATGGATTAGGCTCCGAGCATGTTTCCATTACCATTTGATCGTCTGCTGAAAACGGCAATGATCTGCCTGATATGTGTTTCAATGTCCGTACAAGGCAGGGAAACCGAACGTCCCCGGAAGCCCAACTTCATCGTTATATTTTGCGATGATATGGGGTATGGAGATATCGGTCCCTTTGGGTCTCAAGTGAACCGGACGCCTCAATTGGATCGGATGGCGGATGAAGGGTTGAAGCTGACCAGTTTTTATGTGACCTGCAGTGTTTGTACACCTTCGCGGTCCAGCCTGATGACCGGATGTTATGCGCAGCGTGTCGACATGCATGTGGATCACAACAATCTTTGTGTGCTGTTCCCCGGCGGCAAAAAGGGTTTGAACCCATCGGAGATCACCATTGCCGAAGTGTTGAAAACGCAAGGTTACGCCACTGCCTGCATCGGCAAATGGCATATGGGGGATCAGCCCGAATATTTGCCGACGCGTCAGGGATTCGACAGCTATTTCGGCATTCCCTACAGCAATGACATGGGCGAACGCAAAGATGGTTCGCGTCCTCCTTTACCCCTGATGCGAAACGAACGTATCGTTGAAGCTCCGGCTGAGCAGTCTACTTTGACTCAACGTTACACCGAGGAAGCGGTCAGGTTCATCACCGAGCACAAGGAAGAACCCTTTTTCATCTATCTGCCTCACACGTTCCCTCATGTGCCCTTGTTTGCGGGTGAGCGATTCAAGGGGAAATCCGGCAACGGCTTGTATGGAGATGTGATCGAAGAATTGGACGCTTCAACCGGAGTGATTTTGAACACACTGCGAAAGCTGGAATTGGATGAACGAACGATGGTGGTCTTTACCTCCGACAACGGCGCGACCGGCGGGAAGGGGCGCAGCAATGGACCGTTGCGCGGCACAAAAGGGACGACTTGGGAAGGCGGGATGCGTGAACCCTGTGTCGTTTGGTGGCCGGGGCAGATCCCATCGGGTTCGGTCTCCGATGAATTGACATCCACACTGGACCTGCTGCCAACACTGGCCTTTTTGGCCGGAGTCGATGCGCCGAAGGATCGAGTGCTGGACGGACTTAACATCTGGTCCATTCTGAATCAACCCGCTGATTCGGTCTCGCCCCGTGATTACTTTTACTATTATCAAATGGATCAATTACAGGCACTGCGGGATGGGCGCTGGAAACTCCATCTCCCAATGACCCCGAAGCAACGCAACTGGGGCAAACACGAACCGGAATCTCCGTTGATGCTTTTTGATTTGAAAGCCGACATCGGGGAAACGAACAATGTCGCGGCCAATCATCCCGAAGTCGTCGAACGATTGTTGAAGGAGGCGCAGGCGATTCGTCCCGTGCTGGGTGATCGAGGTGTTCAAGCCAAAGGCAGGAGACGCGCAGGGTGGGTAGCTGATCCGAGCTTGTTGCGGGCGGAGAATCTTTAACGATTTCGATGAGGTGATTATCCGCAGATGTTGTGGATGATCGCAGATGGAGATAGAGATCCTGAGACTTTTGCCGGGATTGGGGCAGCCATCATGACAGTGCATTCTGAATTTGGGACATGGGTTTTGGTAAATAAATCTGCGCCCATCTGCGGATAATAAACTATGAACCATCCTGAGAACTGGAAGGGCGTCGATTCAGTTGCCGCGCCAGGTGTAGGTGGCGCTTCGGAAGCGTTTGAGGATCGGGTTGGGTTCGTCTTTGCAGTCTTTGCTCAGGAGTCTGCGTCCGCCGTCATCGCTGAGTATTTGTAGTTCCTGCAGACCGGTGTCCGGGTAGAGGATGATGGATTCGGGATCGAATGTGTTCAGGTCCGGGATGCTTAATTGCGTGGCGGTGGGCTGGGATTCATCCCATAAATAAATGGCAGGTGATCTCCCTTTGAAATCATCGTCTGCGATGATGGCAATGTGTCCTTGGATGTTGTCCACTCCACGGATGGATCGGCCATCGAGGTTCAACAAGACGTGGTCGCCAAATCGGGCTCTTGCACCAGCGGTGACGTCTTTCGGGTTGTTCAATGGGATCAGGAGGGCCTTATCATTCACTCGCGGTCCACGGAAGCAGAGCCACAGGCATCCGTTCCGGCCAGCACACAGTCCTTCCAAATTGAATCCTTCAGGATCATCACCTGATTTTTTTGTCGCTTCCTTCAGGTGGAGGGAATCGAATGCGGCGTGATCCGTGAGGTCATCCATCAGATCTTCATACGCCTCCCCGATGGGGGTCAGTTGCGGGTCGGTTGTGGTGGATTTGAATCGAACCGCGAGGAGTTTTCGGCGTTCCTTTTCTTTCTTCCCTTCCCGATCCCGGGAGTGCGAGCCCAGCACATATATTCGATCTTCAATGCGTGCCATGGCTTCCAGATCGGCCTCTTCGCCTTTTTTGAGATCAAGCGCTTTGTGCAAACTGATCTTCTGTACGGGGGCGCCGGGTGCTTGGCGGGCATAGACCAGCAACTGGCTTGTCTCGTCGTTGACCACCGCAAAATGATCATTGTCCAGGGCCACTGCTCCTGATCCATCACAGGAACCTGTGTAGTAGGCGGCGTGCCTCAGCGTGTAGTCCAACTGGATGGAAATCTCCATGGCGGTGGGATCGCCTGTTGGGGAGGGAGGCTGATTGAGGTTTGAAATCTGCCCGGTGCCTTGAGGGGAGGGATCCTGTTCCTGACCGCATCCGGAAAGCAAGACCATGATCAGGGCTGGCAGCAGGCACAATGGATGCCGGTAAAACGATCGCTTGATCTGATGGGGCAAATCGTTCATCGAGCCGTTCTTTTGAGGATGGTAAAGGATTTGGCGGGGATTCTGACCTGACTGTTCTCGGGAGCGACTCCCAACAAGCAGTCCCAGACATCGTTGGTATTGTGAACTCCCAAATGCTTCAGGTCGACGATGCAAGGTTCCGGTTGAGCATTGAAAATGCCGACGATGACACCGTCTCCGTGCTGTCTCAGGCAAGCCATCCATCTTTGGTTTTCGCCTGCGGTGAGGAACTCGAATGAGCCTTGATTCAGACAGGGTTCATTTCGCCGCATGTGAATGGCCTGCTTGTAAAAAGCATGCAGGTCGTGGTTGAACGTGACCTTGTCCGTCGTGCGTTGCAATCCCAGTGGGTGTGCTTTTTCATCATCGTGGCGCGCTTCCGGCCACACCATGGGTTTGCGGCAATCCGGATCATCGGCGCCCCACATGCCCGCTTCGTCGCCGTAATAAACAAAGGGGGCGCCTGGCGCGAACATCTGATAAGCCACCATCAAACGTTGAACATTCTGTTCTTCTTCGTTGGGGGCCCGGACGAGGTAACGCGGGTGGTGCTGAAGATTGGCATCGTGATCCTGACGGGCATCCGGGTTCACAATGGCGGAACCGATGCGGCTGGTGTCGTGACTGCCCATCAGGTTCTGCAGACTCAGCATGGTCGGATAGTCGTAGTCTGTTTTGATGCGGTTCCATTCCATGGCAAACGTGTTGGCATCCAGCGGGGCGTTTGACTGGTTCATGAATTGATACACCAGATCTCCAAAGCGATAGTTCATGACCGCATCAAAGGCATCTCCCTCCAACCATGGAGCGGCGTTGGCATAGCCGTGGTTTTGATAATCCTGCCACCAGATTTCACCGGTTGTGAAGGCGTCCGGACGGATGGATTTGACCCAGGTGCGAAATGTTTTCCAGAACGGCAAAGGAACTTCCGCAGCCACGTCCAGCCGCCATCCATCCACACCGTCCGAAGGATCGCCATCACCATTGGGGTCCATCCATCGTTCCACGACCGCTTTGATGTGTTTTTGGACTTCATCCACAGGACCGTTTTCATCTTTACGCAATTCCGGGAGATCCTGAACTCCCACCCAACCATGGTAGACCAGTTCGTTCTCATCCGTTGCCGGATCGTCCCATTGATCGATGTGAAACCAGGATGCGTAAGGGCCTTCCGGTCCGTTTTCAATGGCGTGCTGAAACGCCCAGAACGGGATGCCGACATGGTTGAACACGCCATCAATGATGATGCGCATGTCGCGACGATGCACTTCCTTGATCAGGGACAAAAAGAGCTGATCGGCTGCGGACCATTTCCAGGTGGAGGGGTCCGCCGGGTTTTCCGTGGCAAACAGCGCCTTGTCCCCTTCGGGATCGGGTCCAAAGTGGCGATCGATGTGATGGAAATGTGAGGCGCCGTATTTGTGCAGCGAGGCGGAGTTGAATACAGGGTTCAGGTAGAGTGCGTTGACACCCAGATCCTGAAGGTAATCGAGTTCGTTGATGATGCCCTGGATGTCGCCGCCAAATCTTCGCAACTGGGCGGTGTAATAGAAATCTTTGCCGGTGTTCTTTTCCCATGGCTGTTGTTCATACCAATCCTGGGTCCAGAGTGACACGGACCAATCCTCCGGCACCACATAGGGCCAGGTGCCGAAAAGGCTTTCCCGAACCGGATCGTTGGTGGGATCGCCGTTGGCAAAGCGTTCGGGAAAGATCTGATACCACACGGCTTCACGACTCCAGGCGGGAGCTCCGGAGTCTGCGATGCAGTTGACGGTGATGCAGAGTGCGCTGATCCACTTGATGGTTGTTTTCATGCTCGATGCGAGGATGGGCTCAACCTTCAATCTTTAGTGGCAGTATGCAAGTGGTGTTCTCTTAAAAACGACTTGATCAGATCCAATCGTGTGTCGTCGTAAAATGCCGCCCCCCCGTGTGCTGCGCCATGGATGACGTCCATTCGCACCGGAAGATGGTGTTGTTTGTAAACCCCCACCAGTTCGTGTGATTGATTGATGGGCATTTGGGGATCCTGGTCGCCATGGATGAGCAATAGCGGGGGATCTTTGGGCCCCACGTGAAACACCGGGCTGGCGAGCTTGGCGAGTTCCACTTTGTCTTCGGGTTGTCCGCCCAGCAAGAGTTGCAACGCGGGGATACGAACACCGAGCCCGTGGGGTGTCGACTGGCTGAGAATACTGGTCAGGTTGGAAGCCCCGTAGAAAGAAACAATACCCTGCACGTGCGAGGATGTTTGGGTGTGCTCACCCAGCGTTCCTTCCAAGGCTTCGTTTCCATTGCTGACCCCCACCAGGGCAGCCAGGTGACCACCGGCCGATGCGCCGGCAATGAGTATGGTGTTTGCGTTGATTTGAAGTTCCCTGCCGTTGGCTCTGAGAAATCGAATGGCAGCCTTGATGTCATGCACATTGGCTGGAAACCGGGCTTCGGGGGTTAAGCGGTAATCGACGCTGGCTATCTGGAATCCGTCCTCCACCAGCGCCTTCAAAGGCATGCTCGACTTGTTGCCGGCACGCCACGCGCCTCCATGAACCCAGACAATCAAGGGGCGTTGACCGGCTTGGGCAGGGCGATAAAGGTCGAGTGTCAGTGCACGGGATCCGGTATGAGCGTAGGTGATGTCCTTTTCAATTTGCATGGTGGCGGGTTGTGATTGGACGGTTGTCAGGGTGAACAAAGAAAGCAGTCCTGCGACGAAACGCAATTGCCGGGAACGTTTTTTCAGGGTGTTGTGTAACAAGAAACGCATCGGACTATTGAAACGTGATCTTCAAGGAGCATCAAGGAATTCATCCGGCCATGGATAACTTCCCGGTTTGGGAACGATGCGAGGAAAAGATTCCCCGACCGGCACCAGCTCAGGGATGCCTTCGGGAGAGCTGTGGACGACACGGAACTGATGATGGCCCAGCGATTGCATCAGCAGAAGCGCCGTTTCGCCTCCTTCCACCAGTAGTTGTTCGATCGGGTGCGCGCCATTCAGGCCATGAATGGCCGATACCAGACGTTTTGCCGGAAGTGAGGCGTCTGTTCCATTGTCAATGTCACCTTCACCGATACCGATCAAACAGAATTCGTTTTCCTTGATGGATTTCAACACGGGATTTGCCCACGATGCGGGCAGTTCGTTTTCACCCGACATGAGCCACTCCCCGGGCAACAGGTGAACCGGGCGGGAAAGTTGACGCCAATGATCCAGCCGCCCCGAGTGGCATGCCGCCAAACTGCCGCAAGCAAGGACACGTGATTTGGGGGGCGCGATGTTTGATTCATACGGTATGTTCGTTTTTTCCGGGTGTCGTTGCCGCAGCAACGCCTTGAAAAAATCTACCCCTCCAACACCGAGGCATGTTGACGGAACCCATTCAGCCCAATGCGTGACATCCCCGGGAAGATCCACGTCGGGGACCAGGATGCCCTTTGATGGTTTGCCGCTGAGCGATGCGATGGAATGGACCGCATGATACCTTGCAGTTCCCAAAAGCTTCAGGACATCCGAGGTAAGGGCGGGGTAGGTGGGATCTTTGGCGAACACGGTTTCGTGCAGTGGGGTTTGATGAATCCAGTAATGCCCTTTCCGCACGACCCGTCCCTTTGATGGGTTGGCGGGAATGATGACTGAGTGGTTCATCCCGATCTTCAACATGATGGTTTCCGTTTCAGCCAATACGTGCCCCCTCAAGACCGAATCGATTTTCTTGTAAATCCAGGAACAACGGAGCTGCCCGATGGCATCCAGGATGGTCTGCAATCTGTCCACCGCTGCTTGTCCGGGGAGGGCGCGCGTCTGTGTATCCAGGGCAATCACCTCGGAACTGCCGTTTGGATCGAAACGCGTTTGGACTTCCGCGGAAAAGCCAAGACGCTGTGCGATACCGGCCATTTCGGCCGCTCCCGAAAAATCATCTGCCAAGACAAGAATCAATTTGTGTGTCCCTTCTACATAAAAAGTATTGCCAATCGGTCGATCCTCCTGCATTTGGTTCGAGTGTCCCATGCCAGCTTGGGCTCCATCATGAACAAAACCGCAACGAAGCGACGGCCCAAGTCTCGGACCCCCTCTTACAGGATCTTCCTGTTGGAGGATCATCCCATGATGCGCCATGGAATCAAGCATCTGCTGGAAGATGAGCCTGCCTGGAGTGTTTGCGGTGAGTCTGACAGCGTCCATGAAGCCCTGGAAAAAGTTCAGTTGCTCCTGCCGGATCTGGTCATTGCTGATCTGAGCCTGGAAGGCCACAGTGGTCTTGAATTCATCAAAGAAGCCCGCAGGCGAATTCATGATCTGAACGTGTTGGTCTACTCCATGCATGAGGAGCATTACTATGCTGAGCGAGTGTTAACCGCAGGGGGTCGTGGGTATTTGATGAAGTCCAATCCACCTTCTGTTTTGGTGGAGGCGGTGACCAAGGTGCTTTCCGGTTCCGTTTATTTGAGTGCAGAAATGAACGCTCGCATGCTGGATCGCCTGAGTGGCCGGCCCGCTTCCCCGGCCTTTTCCCCGGTGGATCAACTCACCGATCGGGAACTGGAAGTGCTTGACTTGATTGGGCGTGGAAAAGCTTCTTCAGATATTGCTAACTTACTGCATATGAGTATAAAAACGGTGGAAACCCACCGTTCTCATATTCGTCAGAAGCTACAGGTTCAATCCCGGTCAGAGCTGATTCAATTTGCCGTTCGTTGGGTTGAGGGCGAGAGCCGTCCATGAATGTCCATCAGATAATCCGGAACAGTTAGATACAAGTAAACCCTTACCTAGAATTAGTGCAAACACCGATAGTATCACAGTGGTGATTTGTACATGATTTCTCCGAGCAACCCAATCATTGATATAAAATAAACAAACGAAATTAGTATGAACCAACATTTGCGTAAAACCAAATTAGGTGCTTTCACGCTCATCGAGCTGCTGGTCGTGATTGCAATCATCGCCATTTTGGCGGGCATGCTGTTGCCGGCGTTGGCCAAGGCCAAGGCAAAGGCGCAGAAAATCAAATGTGTGAGCAACCTGAAGAACGTCGGGTTGGCATTCCGCATTTTCGCAACGGACAACGGGGATTTGTACCCCATGGCAGTGCCTGATGATCAGGGTGGATCTTCCAGCGCAGCGGATCTTCGTGCTGGAGCCGGCTTGGTGTGGAGGCACTTCCTCTCACTGTCCAACGAGTTGCAGACTCCTAAAATCATCCTCTGCCCGAGCGATGGTTTGGGACGCGTGGAATCCTCCACCTGGAACACCAATCGTATCCGTTCCAGCTCCGACAATGTGCAGGTTGCCTTCAATTCCAACCAGAACATCAGTTACTTCGTTGGGTTTGAAGCAGACGAAACCTTGCCACAGAGCTTGCTGTCCGGTGATCGTAACATCACCAATTCGGACCGCACCGATATCAGCTCCGGCATCGTGTTCCGTTTCCGCATGCGCGCTCGTCGCAACGATCCGCCACCCCTGCCTACTCCAGAGCCAGGATATGACAAAAATATCCATGATACCTCCGGTAACACCGTTCTTGGTGACGGTTCTGTTCAGGGTTACACCGATTCCAAACTGCGCGTTGGTATCCGTGACACCCAGCTGAGCGAAGTGCAGATTGCCGCACCTGGTGATGAAGATTTCCGCGGTCGTTGATCCGGGAATCATTCAAGCATATCTTTAGCACGCGCCCCGGGTTCTCCCGGGGCGCTTTTTTTTCCGGTGGGGCATAGCTGTTTGATTTCACAATCGTGGCACTGCGGCTTTCGAGCGGGGCAGCGGCGTCGACCGTGCCAGATCAGCCAGTGACTGATCATGGTCCAGTCCTGCTGTGGAACCAGTTTTTGAAGATCCAATTCAACTTTCTCAGGGGTCGTCGCTTTGGAGAAACCCAGCCGTTCGGAAAGCCGCTTGACGTGGGTGTCAACAACAATTCCCTCGTTGATGTCGAAGGCATTGCCAAGGACGACATTGGCGGTTTTTCTGCCAACTCCGCCGAGTTTGATGAGGGATGACATGTCCGGGGGGACTTTTCCCTGATGCTCTTCAACCAGAGTCTGGCAGCACAGGCGGATATTTTTGGCTTTGCTCCTGAAGAGGCCAATGCGGCGAATGTCGGATTCCAATGCCTCCTGCGAAGCGTCTGCGTAGTCGCTTGCTTTGCGGTATTTCTTAAACAAGGTCCCGGTGACGATGTTGACCTGTTTGTCCGTGCATTGCGCTGAAAGAATCGTGGCAATCAGCAGTTGGAGCGGATTCCGGTAATTCAACTCACAGTGCGCATCAGGATAGGTCTTCTTCAACCCTTGAATGACCGCTGACATCCGGTCCCGTTTGGACTGAAGTGATTCCCTGGGCATGGTTGAAGCTTAAGTGTTCCTCAGTCCTGCGAAATGCCTTCCGCAGCCTGGGTGCAGCAAGCAACGGTGTCTTCGTGCTCCTCGGGAAGGTCGGCTTGTTCGGGGTATTCAAACACTCTTCCTTCAAAATTTCGGATCACGACGCGCTCGTTGTTGTGGCTGAGAATGTATTCCGGGTTGATCGGTACCTTGCCTCCGCCTCCGGGAGCATCAATGACATATTGCGGTACGGCGTAGCCGGTGGTGTGTCCGCGCAGTTGACGCATGATTTCGATACCTTTGCGGACGCTTGTCCTCAGGTGCGAGGACCCGGAAATAAGATCGCACTGGTAAAGGTAATAAGGCCTTACCCGGCACATCAGCAACTTCTGGATCAAGGCCTTCATGACGGGGACGGAATCGTTGACTCCTCTCAGCAGCACAGACTGATTGCCCAAAGGAATGCCGGCATTCGCCAGGCGTTCCAGTCCTTCTTTCACTTCGAGAGTGAGTTCTCTGGGGTGGTTCGTGTGGACGCTCATGAAGAGAGGATGAAATTGTTTGAGCATGTCACATAATTCGGGCGTGATGCGTTGGGGGAGGAATATTGGTATGCGGCTGCCGATCCGGATAAATTCCACATGAGGGATGTCCCGCAGCGATTTGAGCAGAAACTCCAGCTTTGTGTCGCTCAGCAACAAGGGATCGCCGCCGCTGAGCAGCACATCCCGAATTTCCGGATGCCTGCGAATGTAATCGATTTGTCGCTGATAATCCGGTGTGAAACCATAACCCGAAGCATTGCTGACCAGACGTGAACGGGTGCAATACCGGCAGTAAGCCGCGCATCGATCCGTGACCAGAAACAAAACGCGATCCGGATAACGATGGACCAAGCCCGGAACCGGGGAGTGCTCATCCTCGCCACAGGGATCCGACATATCCCAGGATGTTTGGTGCGTCTCTTCGACCCGAGGCACGACCTGGCGGCGTATGGGGCACCGGGGATCGCTGGAATCCATCAAGTTGAAAAAGTAAGGAGTGATTCCGAGAGCCAGTTTGGTGTTGGCGAGTTCCGCTCCCTGGAGTTCTGCATCGGATATGTGGGCAAGATTCGCTTCCAGGTGCTCCAGGTTGTTGATGCGGTGCTTCAGTTGCCACTTCCAGTCATTCCAATCTGAATCCGGAACGGCATGCCAAGGCCCACGTCCTTCGGAGGTGAACCGCTTTAGCGATAGGAATTCCTCCGAAACCCGGGAAGGATCCTGTTCGGAAAAGGTTTCGTCAGCCATTGTCGAGCAATATAGAGTGTTGCCACCATGTGTCAAGTAAGGGGGCCAGTTCCAACTATCGGAGGGGCAATCTCTCCCGACCAGTTGGGACACCCACTTCAAACCTCAGTGCTTTGGAACCCTTTTCAAGCTGCAATGGAAACGCCACAGTCATTCGATGAACGATCGTCTCCCAGCGTTCCATTCCTTTTGCTCAGAAACGGTTTCAAGGGGAAAGGTTGGGAGGGTGGTTTTATCCCAGCTGCCTAGCATTTCACGTTTTTCCGTTTTTTACCGATGGTTCCCCTTTGTTCTACTTTAAGGATATAGTCTTCAATGGAGGGTGTTTTGCATTGGTTATTTCCCAAATAGACCGTCAGCGGGCCGATTTTTTTGGCCGATCGACGTACAATGTCCGTCAGGGAGGCTACGCCACAGCCTGTGGCAATCAGGAATCCATTCATCCAATAACGCACCAAATCGGGCTCGTCATGGATGGTTTTTGTGATCCGTTCGATCAATTTTTTGATATGTGGGAGATCCAATTCTTCATCAGGTTTCATACCCATCAGGCATGCCAGAGTGCTCCATCCGGCCACGGCGACGTGTTCTTTGGGGGATTCGATCCATTTTAATCCCATTTCCCAGCCATATCTTCCCCCTGCCGTGACCCAGGCGACGGTGTAGCCGGGTAGAGAACCTCCGTAAGCCTGATTGGCCCATTTTTGAAGGTCTCTCTTTGTCATCCGTTCATCGTCTGCGATCAATCCTGCCAGGTACATCGCATCGTAGTTTCCGGTGGCATATAAATCCAAAGCGAGTTGGTAATCAGATTTGATGCGTTTGACGATGGGTTTCATGTCGCCAATTTTGACGCCAAAACAGGGTTCTTTGATGCCATGATTGTTCACGAGCATCCGTTTGGTGTTCGGATTGCCGAGCTTTTCCAGTTCTTTCAGGATGGCTGGAGCAGTGTTGATCGTGGTCATGAGTGGATTGTGTCTATGGCTGGGTCTGCCCTTCCGGTAAGGAGGATAGTCTTTCCATGGGGTATATAACGACGTCAATTTGTTTTGAAAACAGAGCAGTCGGATTTTGGGATTCGACTGGGATGCCTTTTAACAGTGTATTTCGATGGATTGTGAGCTGTGCTTTTTCGAGCGGCCATTGGGGGTGATGGATTTGAGCTCGATAAAGTGTTCCCTTTTTATTTTGGGTGTAAAGGCAATACCGTTCGGTTGCCCACCATTCGAATGATTCTTTGTGGATGTTTGCTTTTTCAAGTGGTTGGTATGTTGCCTCAAATTGCAGGTCATTTCTGCCATGACAGTAGTGGTATGCCTGGTCCCGTTTTTGAATGCGAATGTCCGCTTTGTAGTATGGCAGGTGATAAAAGGTTCTGGCCACCCATACGGCGAATGGATTCGGGACGTCCAGACTGAAAAACCAAACACCCGGTTTGTTCCGGAAACGAACATACGTGCGGACATTGATCTCCGGAAAATCGCATAACCATGACGGAGAAGGAAAACCCCGGCGCGCCACTCTTTTCATGTCGAACGGCACGATCCCGATCCAAGCCTTGTTGTCAAAAAGGTCGAGCTCCAGTTGAGGGGGGATTTTTTCACGAAGCCAGTCCTTATCCACTTCCCAGTGCACAAACAGAAGGTCGGCCCAAACTTGACTCCCCACCCATTTTGCAGCAGGCAAAGGCCATGGTCGGTGCTCGGTTTGCTTGAAAGCCGGGTGATTCATAATCTTTCCAATGGAAAGGATGAAACCGAACAATCCGGACCGGATTGATTTAATGACTGATGTCGTGAAATGCTCATGAGGAATTCCGACTCATTGAACGCCACGCAGCACTTTTTCACAAGCCCTATGATGATGCCTGATAGGTGGACCTTTCCCAGAGATACGGGTGGACCGGAGGGGCAAGCTCCGCCTTGCGCCCAAACTTCACCCTCGAAAACGTAATTGAGCAATGGAAATGGAACGCGGGGAGACTTTTGTTCATCGAATGATTGTGATTGCCATTGGAGTGTGAGAATGGTTCCAGAGCTCCAAGGTTTGAAGTGGGGGTAAGACGGAGTTTGCCTCTAATAATAGATTGCTTTTTATTTGACCTGGTGCCCGGTCAACGTATTGGTTGGTTTGATGCAGTTAGAAGGAATCAGATTTCAATGGATTCGAAGGACGTTGTCCAAGGTATGTGTTGCGGGCTTGTTGAGCCTTTTGATGCCGGTGGACGGGTATGCCGACAAGCTGGCAGCGGAACGTTTGCACCAGCGCGCAATCAGCTCCTACACTGCGGGGAACATTGACGAAGCCAAATCCTTGTTGGGGGATGCGCTGAAAGAGGATGACGCATACGTTCCCGCGTATCTGGCTCGCGGATATATTCATCAGTATGAACGCAACTACCAGGCCGCTGTGGATGATTTCACGAAAGTGATTGAGTTGGACACGTCCAAACATGAAGCCTGGTTTCGGCGGGGCATTGAACATTTTAACCTGGGTGAGTTTAAAAAATCGGTGGACGATTTTGAAAAGTACACCGTCTATCGTCCGGAGCAGAAGCCTTATCTCTGGCAGCTTGGTATCGCCTACTATTACACGGGGCAACATCAGGAGGGGCGTGATTTATTCGAATCCCATCAGGAAGTAAACAGTCACGATGTCGAAAACGCCGTCTGGCATTTTTTATGTGTGGCCAAATTGGAAGGGTTTGAAGCGGCTCGCAAGGCTTTGATCCATTTGGATGGAGATACGAGGGTTCCCATGATGCAGGTGTATGCCTTGTTCAAAGGTTACGGCACGGAAGAAGATGTATTGAAGGCTGCTCATGCTGGAACGGCCGTGGGGGGAGGACGCATTCGGCAAAGTTTTTATGCACATCTTTATCTGGGACTTTTCTACGAAGCAAAGGGAGATGAAGACAAGTCCTTTGAATACATGCGCAAAGCGGCTCAGCACTACAAGAGCAACAGCTACATGGGGGAAGTGGCGCGTGTGCACCGCGATTGGTTGAAAAAGAAAAGGGAGACAAAGAGCGGCGGGCAATAGCCTGTGTGCAACCAAGCAACGGATTCAGAGATCGCCGTAACGTTGTTGGTTTTCGGCAATGGATTCTTCGGTCTCTGTTTTAAACTCCACTTTGAATGTGGAGCCCTGCCCCATCTTGCTGGTGGCGGATATGTTGCCGTCCATTGCTTCCACCAGGCGTTTGCAGAGTGAAAGCCCAAGGCCTGTTCCTTCCAGGTCGGGTTCTTCGGTTTCAATGTCCAGTCGGTCGAACGGAGAGAACAATCGGCCAATTTTCTCAGTTGGGATGCCTCGGCCTGTGTCCGATACCAGGATTTGAATACGATGTTGATTGTGTCTGTTGACGGAAAAGGTCAATGCGCCGTTTGGTTTGTTGTATTTGATTCCGTTTGAGGCCAGATTCCAGATCACTTGTCGCAACCTTTGATGATCTGCCTGTATCCATGCATTCAGATCAGGTTCAATTTCCAGGCAAACGCTTACGTTGAATTCCTTTGCCATCGGTTCGACCAGTCCGGTCATTTCACACATGAATTCCTGAACATTGACCGGCTTCATCGTCAATGCGAGTGTGCCCGCTTCGATCCGGGATAAGTCGAGCATTTCATTGATCAGATCCAGCAAGTGTTGTCCTGCCTTGTGGATACGTCCTGCATTTTGGCCGTTGCGACCGGGCAGGTCTGCCATTTCAAGCAATCTGGAAAACCCGAGGATACCGGTCAGTGGCGTGCGCAGTTCATGGCTGACACGTGAAAGGAATTCACTTTTGGCCCGGTTGGCAGCGAGCGCTGCATCCCTGGCTTGCTCGAGGTCCTGTGTGCGGTTTTTGACCCGTATTTCCAGTTCTTCATTGAGTTTTCTCAACTCATTTTCCGCCGCCTTTTTTTCTGTGACATCCCGACAAAGTCCTTGGATTCCAGCGAGTTTTTCATTGAGATAAATGAGGTCGAAAGTGCCTTCGATGATGCGTATTTCCCCGGTTTTACGTATCCAGCGGAATTCGTAGGTCGGTTCGATATTCTCCCCAGCTCTCCGTCTGCGATTATTTTCGATCAATCTCGGGCAATCTTCGGGATGCACCATGAGTTCGAGCAAATTAACGTTCCCCATTTCGTCCCGCGTGTATCCGGTCAGGTTTTCAAACTCCTTGTTGCAGAAAAGGAGTTGCATGGAGGGATCGCAGACAGCTATTCCGTCGCGGATGCCTTCGAACAAAGTGCGGTATCGATCCTCCTCCTCGCTGAGGGCCCTGTTGGCTTGTTCCAGTTCAAAGGTTCGCTTGAGGACGCGTTCTTCCAGTTCGGAATTGATTTTTTCCAGTTCATCCCGCGCCAGTCTCAGTTCATACGTCCGGGCATCGACCAGGGATTCCAGTTTTTCATTGAGGTGTTGAATCCTGAGTTTGGCCTCTTCCTGTTCCGTGATGTCCTGAACCGTTCCGATGGAACGAATGGGCTTTAGGTCGGCATCGTAAATGGTTTCGCCATTTTCTTCGACGTATTTGATGCGACCGTCATCCATCAGGAGTCGATGGGTGATGGTGTAATGCGTGCGATCCCGGACCGAATGCAGGTATGCTTCATTGACCTTCTGGCGATCTTCCGGATGAATGATATTGAGGAACGCCTCGTATGAAGGCGCAAATGTTTCCGGATTGAGCTCAAAGATGGAATAGATTTGATGCGACCAATGGAGCTTGTTGGAAATGAGATCCAGCTCCCAATGCCCGATTCTGGCGAGTGCCTGTGCTTCCTTGAGTCGCAACTCGCTGACACGCAGAGCATGTTCGGTTTGTTTTCGGTGGTGGATGTCGCCGAAATAGCCTGTGAACCTGACAGGTTTGTCTTGAGGATCAAAAGTGGTGTTTCCGCGTGCCATCAGCCATTGATATTGGCCGTTGCTGTGCTGAAATCGAAATTCGACTTTGAAAGGATTGCGCCGTTTCCAATGGTTCAATACGAGTCGTTTAAGCTGCCGGACATCTTCAGGATGGATCTGCGACAAAAACCAGGATTGGAAAGCTGCCGTTTCCGGTATGTCCTCCACAGGATGCCCCAGCAAATGTGGGATGCCGGAGGAGAGGGCGGTTTGCCCTGTGATCAAATCAATATCCCAAGCGCCGTCCAACGCCGCTTGTTCAGCCAGTTTCAGAAAGGCTTAACTGCCTATGTTCGGCTGATGGGGTGTTTGATCTTGCAGTTCCACCGTTGAATGTTGATTTATTAAAATAGGTTACCACCGACTCTATTGGAAACTTTCGTTCCTCGGCCAAGCTACATCGTATTTAAGGCGTGGCACAAGGCAAACAATCCCTTCCGAGCGTTTAAGCTATCGGTAGCCCACGATTTCAGTTTAGGTCCATACCCCAATAAGTGAGGTTTTTACGAAATATTTGTGACAACAGGAGAAGCTGGTCCGAGGAAAAGGGAACACTGCAGCATCGATACGGTGCTTGAATTGCCGCGTCGATCTTGATTCAATCGGGACATGCGATTCTCGAATGTTCGAACCTTGTTCTCATCCAAATCATGGCTTGGATGGATGTCCATCGTGCTGATGTCAAGCTCCACCCTGTTTGCCGCGGATGGTGAGTGGATTCAGCTTTTCAATGGCAAAAATCTGGATGGCTGGGTGCCAAAGGTCCGATACCATGCCTTGGGGGAGAACTACGGGAACACGTTTCGTGTGGAAGATGGCATTTTGAAGGTTGGCTATGATGACCGGGCTTATCCCGAATTCAAAGAGACCTTCGGGCATCTTTTCTATCATCAGCCTTACACCAACTACATACTACGCGCCGAATACCGGTTTGTCGGCAAACAAGTCAAGGGTGGCCCGGGTTGGGCCATTCGGAACAGCGGTTTGATGCTGCATGGCGAATTGCCGGAGACCATGGATAAGGATCAGGATTTTCCGGCATCCATCGAGGTTCAGCTACTGGGCGGCGACGGCAAAAACAAACGAACCACCGCCAATATCTGCACGCCGGGAACCCATATCGAGTTCAAAGGCAAACTGACGAAACAACATTGTGTCAGTTCCACATCCAAAACCTACCATGGGGAGCAATGGGTGACGGTGGAAGTGGAAGTCCATGGGCACGAATCCATGAAGTGTATCATGGATGGGGAAACGGTTTTCGAATTGACCCACCCTGTGTTGGATGATGGCGACGCCCATTCCAAATTGCTCATCGGTGCGAACGGCGGGGATACACGCCTGTTCGGAGGCAGTATTTCCCTGCAGTCCGAAAGTCATCCGGTGGAATTTCGCAAAGTGGAGTTGAAGGTCTTGAAAGATTGATTTCCAACGAGTCGTTTAAGTCTTTTATTTTTGTTGGGAACAAATGTGGATGAAAAGGGTTCCCATGATCGAATAATCAGCATTTCTGAAGAGGGCGTTCCTTTCAGACCCATGTATCCATATGAAACAGCAAACATCCCACGGAACCGGCAATCCTTTGCTGCCTTTTCAGATTCTGCTGGGAACGTTTGTGCTCGTTTCCTCGACCGTTTTCCTCGGGATTCATGTCATGCGGGAAAACAAGGCCGAAGCAGCCACTCCGCTTGAAGGTATGAGTCACACAAACCGTCTGTCCGGGGAAACTTCCCCCTATCTCCTGCAACACGCCCATAATCCGGTGGACTGGTATCCCTGGGGGGAAGAGGCCTTTGAAAAGGCCAGGACCGAGGGCAAGATGATCTTTCTTTCCATCGGCTATTCCACCTGCCACTGGTGTCACGTGATGGCGCATGAATCCTTTGAAAATGCCGACATTGCCAAGGTGATGAACGAGCATTTTGTATGCGTCAAAGTGGACCGGGAGGAGCGGCCTGATGTGGACAAGGTCTACATGGCATTTGTTCAGGCCACGACCGGTGGCGGAGGATGGCCGATGAGTGTGTGGTTGACTCCCGATTTGAAACCGGTCGTGGGAGGTACCTACTTCCCGCCCGAACAGCGAAGCGGGCTTCCGGGATTTCCCGATGTGTGCAGACAGATTGCGTTTGCCTGGAATGATGATCGACAGCGTTTGATCGACAGCGGGAATGACGTGCTCCAAAAGCTGAAAGAGCTTTACGCATCAAATCCGGCTTCATCCGATGACCTGACGCGTTCAGTCCTCGATCTGGCATATTCCCGCATCGAAGCCGGATTTGATGAGGAAAACAAGGGCTTTGGGAGAGCCCCTAAGTTTCCGCGGCCGGTGAACTTTAATTTCCTCTTGCGTCACATGTCCCGCAATGGTCGGGAATCGGAAGTGGGGGCGAGGGCGTTGTCCATGACTCTGGAAACGCTGGATGTCATCGCCGGAGGAGGCATTCATGATCATCTGGGGGGAGGCTTTCATCGATACGCGGTCGACCAGTTTTGGCATGTGCCGCATTTTGAAAAGATGCTCTACGATCAGGCACAGCTGGCGGTGAGTTACCTGGAAGCCTACCAAATCACCCGAGATGAGGCTTACGCGGAGGTGGCACGTGGTATCCTGGATTATGTGCTCCGCGACATGACTTCGAGTGAAGGTGGGTTCTATTCGGCCGAAGATGCCGACAGTCTGCTGGAGCACGACAAAACCGATCATGCCGAAGGGGCGTTCTATGTCTGGACATCCGGTGAAATTGAAGATGCCTTGGGCAAAGAACACGGTGACTGGTTCAAGGCCATGTACGGGGTGCTGAACAACGGCAACGCTCCCGTGGGCAGCGATCCCCATGGTGAGTTCAAGGGAAAGAACATATTGATCCTTCGAAAGACATCACAAGAAGTTGCCGAACAGTTTGGTGTGGATGCCACGAAGGTGGATGAGGCCATGCGGGCCGCCCGCGCTACTTTGAAAGGCATCCGCGATCAGCGGCCCCGTCCGCATCTGGACGATAAGGTGATCGTTGCCTGGAATGGACTCATGCTCTCGGCTTTTTCCAAAGCTGGCCAGACTTTGGCGGATGGTGATCGCTACAAAGAAGCTGCTGTCAAGGCTGCTTCATTCATTCAGGATCGGTTGTTCGATGCTTCTGCCGGTAAACTTTACCGCGTTTATCGTGGTGAGAGGTCGGACATTGAGGGGTTTCTGGATGACTATGCTTTTCTGATCCGAGGGTTATTGGATCTTTATGAAACGACTTTTGACGTAGGTTGGCTCGAATGGGCAGCTTCCCTGCAATCCATGCAGGATCGTTTATTTTGGGATGAAGCCCAGGGGGGCTATTTTGCCACGACCGGCCATTCCAGTGACATTCTGATCCGCATGAAAGATGATTACGATGGAGCCGAACCCTCTGCCAATTCAGTGGCGTTGATGAATTTGATCCGTCTTCATCAAATACTTGGCAAGGACGATTGGGCTGAAAAAATCAAATCCGGCTTCAAGGTCTTCGCCGAAAAAATGAGCAAACAACCATCAGCCATGCCACAGATGATGGTTGCGCTGGATGCTCACCTGAATCCCTTTCGACAGATCGTGTTTGCATCCGGTAAGGACGACCCGGGCTTGAAGAGCATGAACCAGTTGCTTCATGAACAATTCATCCCATGCAAAATTGTGCTGCTGGCGGATGGAGGGAAAGGGCAGGCGTTTTTAGGGCAACACCAATCCTTTATGGAATCCGTAAATCCCGTGGATGGCAAGGCGACCGCCTATGTGTGTGAACACTACGTCTGCCAGCAACCCACCCACGAGCTCGAAGTTTTTTCCAACCTGCTGAAACGCTAATCATGCCACGCAAGCAATCCAACCAGTGGGAATTTGAAAGCCTTTTCAGCGCCGATCCGGAACCGGAAACAACGGCAAAGGAAGAGCCGCCCAAAAAAAACGTCCCGCCTGTGTGGTCGGTCGGGGCATTGACGCGGCAGATTCGCACGCTGCTGGAAGGAGAGTTTCGCTCGGTCAAGGTGAGCGGCGAAGTGAGTAACTTTCGAGCGCAGTCTTCGGGGCATTGTTACTTCACCTTGAAAGATGGGGATGCGCAGCTTTCCTGTGTGCTGTTTCGTGGCGAACGGGTTTCCCATCGGGAACAGTTGGAGCATGGGGTGAAGCTGATCTTGCGAGGGGATATTTCCGTTTATATGCCGCGTGGACAGTACCAGTTAATCGTCCGGGGCATCGAAATGGATGGTGTCGGGGCGCTTCAGTTGGCTTTCGAAAAGCTCAAGCAGAAGCTGAAGTCCGAAGGTTTGTTCGATGAAGACAGAAAGCGTCCCTTGCCCGAGCGTCCCAGCCGCATAGGTGTGGTGACCTCTCCCACAGGTGCTGCTTTGCGCGATGTGGCCCATGTTTTGGAACGTCGGCACCCGGGGCTTCAATTGGTGGTGGCGGGGTGTCGGGTTCAAGGGCAGGGGGCGGCCGAGGAGATTGCCGGCTCAATCCGGGCATTGAACCGGTTTCATGCAACAAGACCCGAGGGGCAAGGGCTGGATTTGATTTTGGTGACCCGGGGTGGGGGCAGTCTGGAGGACCTTTGGGCCTTCAACGAGGAAGTGGTGGCCAGGGCCATCGCTGAATCGGAATTGCCGGTGGTGTCGGGTGTGGGGCATGAGATAGATTTTACCATCAGTGATTTTGTTGCCGACGTGCGGGCGGCGACGCCGAGTGCCGCCGCCGAGTGGATCACGGAGTCGATCATGACCGCCCGCCAGTTTTTGGAAACTTCAGCCGATCGCATGGAATCTGAGTTGCGGGATTTCGTGGAACGAGCCCACTTTCATTTGTCCCAACATCAAAAACGATTGGATTATCTACACCCCCAACGTGTGATTGAGCGGCATGCTCAGCGTGTCGATGATGCGGGGGAATCGGTGGTCCGTATGACCCGGCTCCTGTTGGAGAAGTTGAGAGATCGTTTCGAAAGGGCTCGGGATCGTTTGGGCGCGGTCCATCCCGAACGGAAAATCCGGGAAGAAAGCCTACGGTTCGATCGCTGCAATGAACAGTTCTCTGCCGTTTTGAAAGTCGCATTGGATCAGAAGAAATCCCGCTTGAAGCAGGCGACCGCGCAACTTCAGCTCCTTGGGCCCGTGCAGGTCCTTGCCCGCGGTTACTCCATTACGCATCTGGCAGACTCCGGCGAATTGATTCGGTCGGCAAAAGACGTTCCGCCCGGAAGCAAGATCGTGACGCGTTTATCGGATGGAGAATTGACCAGTTCGGTTCAATGACAGCGATAAGGCTTACTATATTTCTTAAAAAAGCATTGCAAAAGCATTGCGTGCAAGTTTTCTGGGGCATTGCAAAAATGAGAATGTCATATGAGCAGTCATCTTCGGAGTGGATTAGGTTTAACTGATTTACTATAAATGAGAAAGGGGGAGTTTACTGGTGGTGGATCCCTGGGCAATAGGAATCTTCCGCTTTCAAGATCGAGAATTTTCGCACGTTTTTTATAGTTTTTGGGATGTTTTTAATCGTTTTTGGACTTGGCATCCCAGGTGCTACACCTTGTTTTGTCGTTATGATGAGAAAGGCACCCAGACATTTTAAAGAAACGTTACCTTGGAATCCGTGGAAGGAAGAGAAGGGGGCGGTCTATGGTTCTTTGGAATCCCTGCCTCGATCGGCACAACAAGAAACTCACAGCATCAGGTTTTCTCCCAAGCTTTTTAATGGATGGGTTTTCCTGTCCGTTTTTGGTGGAGGGGCCTTGTCTGTATTTGTGGTGTTGGGTGTTTTTGCCATGATGGTGATGAAATGGACTCAAACTTCCGCGCCATCCACATACTCCTCGCGAAGCAAGACGACCCAACAAGCTTCTAATCAGTCAGTTGTTGAAGGGAGTCCTGTTATGGTAGAGGACTTCAAGGAGATCAAAGGCAAAGTTCATAAATTCTTCTCCATGGCCGATCTCAAGCAATCCAAACAACCCCTGGTCATCACCGAGCGAGAATTGAACGCGATTCTGAAACATGACACTCGGCTGGGGGTCTTGCATGACACCATGTCCGCCCGGATCAAAGACGGCAAAATTCAAGCCATCTTTGACATCAAGTTCGGAGGACTGTCTCTGTTTGGCAATTCGGAGGGGCGTTTGAAAGGGATGGGAACTTTTCGGGTCGGGCTTTATGCCGACCAGCTGAAGGTTGCTGTTGATTCATTGAAAGTCAACAACAGCAGCATGTCCAAGTGGATGCACTTTGTGCACAACATGGGGATGGGAGATTTGGTCAAATCAGGTATGAAGAAGATTGCCAACATGCCATTGAGGTTGGTGGGGAAACAAGGTTTTCAAACCACAGGTGCTTTGAAACCGATTCTGGCGACATTGGATATCTCCAAGGCATCCACTGGCAATGTGTTTGAATCGATGTCTTTCCAGGGAGACGGCATCCTCAACAGTTTGGCCGAACCGGTTCAATTGTTTGCGATCAATGAGCTTTTCGATGTGCATTCACGGCTTCGTGACCTGGTGAAGGCTTTGGACCGCGTTGAAGTGGCGGATGGTGTGATCACGCTTTACCCGAAAACATCACGATAATCCTTCAAAATCGCCCAATTTTCCTGATTTCGGATTTGACCTGATCCATTCGTAACCTTACCCTCACCGCAACTGGTATGAATTTCGTTCGACAAGTCATGGTTAATGTGTTCGTTTATCCGCTGCTAAGCGTAGTAGTAGTAGGATGGGGAGCCGCCCGGGCTTGTCGAAGTTAAGAGAGACTTTTGACAAGAACCCACGGCTGGCAACGGTCGTGGGTTTTTTGTTGTAAGCCTGGTTGACCGGCCATCCAAAAATGACTGAAGTGCAATGAGTGAAACGATAGCGAAAGATCCGCGAACGGACAGCCGTTCCAATTCGAATGACAAATCCGAAATAGGCCCCACCATGAGCGGCAGTGATATCCTGGTGGCTGCTTTGGAACGTGAAAGTGTTGACACCATTTTTGCCTACCCGGGTGGCGCCAGCATGGAACTCCACCAGGCTTTGACTCGATCCGACAAAATTCGGGTGATCCTGCCCCGTCACGAACAGGGGGGAGCGTTTGCCGCGGAAGGATACGCCCGGGCATCCGGTAAACCCGGTGTTTGCATGGCCACCAGTGGACCCGGTGCCACCAATCTGGTGACCGGTATCGCCGATGCTTTCATGGATTCCATCCCCATGATCGCCATTACCGGCCAGGTGCCTCAAGCCATGATTGGCAAAGGGGCCTTTCAGGAAACAGACTTTTTCGGCATGACCTTGCCGATCGTGAAACATAGTTTTCTGATCACTGACATTGCGGACATTCCACGCGTGGTCAAGGAAGCGTTTCACATCGCAACGACTGGACGCCCCGGTCCCGTGATCATCGACTTGCCCAAAAACATTCAGCAAGCCAAGGCTCAACCCGTCTTCCCCAAACAGGTGAACATCCGTGGATACAATCCCGTCAAGCATGCCAGTGACCTGGCCTTGAACGAAATCGTCGGACTCATCGAAAAATCCGAGCGTCCCGTTCTGTATGTTGGGGGTGGTATCATCAGTGGCAATGCCCACGAAGAATTGCGTGAACTCGTTCATCTGACCGGCATTCCGGTGGCTTCTACCATCATGGGATGCGGGGCGCTGCCCGAAACCGATCCTCTTTCATTGCGATGGCTGGGGATGCATGGCGCGGCGTTTGCCAACTGGGCTGTCAGTGGGGAATACAAAAAGGAAATTGATTCCGAAGGACAGGTGCGTGTCACCGAGATCCATCCCGGAGCTGATTTGCTGCTGGCCTTCGGTGTGAGATTTGATGATCGGGTCACCGGCAAGGTCGACAAATTCTGTGAGAAAGGCACCATCGTTCATGTTGACATCGACGAATCCGAGCACAACAAAAACCGCAAGGTGCAGTTGCCCGTGGTCAGTGATGTCAAATATGCCTTGGGTCGATTGGTGGAGATGTTCAAGAAACGTCCTCCACAAGCAAAATTCGACGCATGGCATCGGCGGATCGCGGACTGGAAGGAACGTGGCGCTTTTCGCTACAACGTCAACGAAGAGGTCATGCGCTCGCAGCACATGCGGGATCATCTCCAGGGCATGGAGGATCAGGTCATCCTTCCTCAAATGGCCATCGATATGCTTTATGAACTGACCCAGGGTGAAGCCATCGTCACGACCGGTGTGGGACAGCACCAGATGTGGACGGGGCAGTATTACAAATCACCCGAACCTCGCCGTTATCTGACCAGTGCCGGTTTGGGGGCGATGGGATTCGGTTATCCGGCCGCTTTGGGTGCCAAAGTGGCGTGTCCTGATCGTCAGGTCGTGGACATTGATGGTGACGGTTCCTTCCTGATGAACATCCAGGAACTCGCCACCGCGCACATTGAGAAGATTGCTGCCAAAGCGATTGTGTTGAACAATCAACACCTGGGCATGGTGGTGCAATGGGAAGACCGGTTCTACAAGGGCAATCGCGGCAACACCTACCTGGGCGATCCCGACAACATGAAAGCCATTTATCCGGATTACGTCGCCATGGCCAAAGGATTCAATGTGCCATGTGAGCGGGTGATGTTCCGCAAGGATCTCAAGGCGGCGATGCAACGGATGTTGGATTCCGATCAACCTTATGTGTTGGATGTGGTTGTCCCTTACACCGAACATGTGTTGCCGTTCATTCCTGCAGCCCATACGGTGGCGGACATGATTATTTCGTGATCAACCCCGCAACATTTTGAAAGCAACGCCCGATTCCAAGCGCTTGGATTCGGGCGTTTTTCTGGTTGGATTGATTGCCTATGTTGACATACTGATGTGCAACCAGATGGAACGATTAATTGAAAAACAACATGGCAACCTTGGTTTTTGACATCGAAACTTCCGCGTTACCCGTCGAGTCCTTCGACGAAACCCAACAGGAATATTTGTTTCGCGATCTGCAGAAAATAGAAGACGAACAGGCGCGTGAGGAAAAACGCGAATACCTGACCCGAATGATGAGCTTGTGGCCTCAGACGTCCCAGTGCGTCTGTATCGCCATGATCAACTCGGAGACGGAAAAAGGTCAGGTGCTCTATCTGGCCGATGATTTCGATGTGGATGAATCCGGAAATGAAGGCGTGAAGTTTCTCCCCTTTCCGGACGAGCATGAATTGTTGGTCGAATTCTGGAAGGTGGTTCGCAAGTTCAACCGTATTGTCAGCTTCAATGGAAGAAGTTTCGACGTGCCGTTTGTTTACTTGAGATCCGCGATTCTCAATGTCCCCATCTCCCGCAAGGATTGGCTCGGATATCGTTTTCAAACCACGCCGCATTGTGATCTGGCCGAGCAATTGACCTTTTACAATGTCAGTGGTCGGGATGGAGCGGCCCGCCGATTCAATCTGGATTTCTATTGTAAGGTGTTCGGGATCGAATCCCCCAAAAGCGCGGGTGTCTCCGGGATGGATGTAGGGCACCTGATGGAAGAGGGGCGATACCGTGAAATCGCCGAGTATTGCCTGCGCGATGTCCACGCCACCAATCAACTCTATCGTATCTGGAGTGAACGGTTGGAAGGCATCAAGTAAAACGCCTCTCGTTCTTTCGTAATGCGTCGACTACGAACATGGCTCTGGCTTGCAGTGGTTTTTCCGGTTGTTTTGGCGGCTGGAATCCTCATTTTCTTTTGGAGCGTTTCCAGTGAACCCGAGCTCAATGGCCAGCCATTGTCCGAGCATTTGTTGAAGTTGCGGCAAAGCGATGAAGCGGTGCGGGCCTCAACGTTTAAATTGATTGAGGATCATCCATCCTTGTTCGGCCCCTATTGCCTCGACATGGTGGCCAACGGTCCATCTTCCATCGAGCAGTTGACCGATCAGTTTCAGTCCAAATATGGATCCACTCTCATAGGTCGAAAACTTGGCTTGAGGTCACCCATGAAAAAATACCTCGCTCGTTCCATGGCAGCCACAGCTTTGGGTGTGTTGGATGTGGATGAGGCTAAAAAGCTGACCGCACTCAGGGCAGCCTTATACGATGAAGACAGAGGCTTGCGCATGGAGTCGGCCAAAGTGTTGGCACAAATGGGATCGCTTGCTCTGGATTTGTTGGAAGAAAGCCTTGGAGATCCCAGTCCGGGTGTTCGTAATGCAGGTGTCTACGCCATGTATCTGTTGGGCCCCGAGGCTGCTCCGGCGTTGGAATCTCTGAAGGAATTGTTGTTGAACAAAGCGTTCAATGTGGACGGGGTGCTGTTCGAAGTATTTGGCCGGATAGGGGAACCATCTGTTCCCGTGCTGATCGAAGCCATGGATGGAGCCGATGCTCAGGGAAAAGCTGGCATTTTTCGAGCTCTTGTTCCCCTGAGACGTCACTTGCTGCCTCATCGCGAAGTGTTCATTGCCGAACTCCAACACCCGGATTCAACGGTGAAAATGGAGTCCGTCAATGCCTTGATGGCGGCTGGTTTCGTGGACGCGCAGGTCACATCTTTGCTGTTTCCTCTGCTGGAAGATCCCGATCCCAAAGTGCGCTTGACCGTCCTGAAGCAACTTAATTCACGGGTGCCTTACGCCGAACCTGCTCTTGAAGAAATCGTGAACTTGTTGACGGACGATCTCAAAGAAATTCGTGAGTTTGCGGGATTTATCATTGAACGGATCCCCCTCGAAATGGAAGGTTCGAAGGACATTTTGAATTCAGCCCGACATTCTGAATTCGCTTACGTGAGAGAAGTGGCAGAAAAGCGGCTTGCCAAAATACCGTGAATGTCTGTCGGTTTGGATTAGCCCAAGTGATCAGGCTTTTGATAAGGTTTGCTTGGCTCTTTGAATCTCGTTCAGGTGTTCCTGGATCCGGTCAAGGTAAGGATTCGGACCATTCGGATAAGGATCGTTTAATAGGCGGAACACACCATCAAATTCATGTTCCAATTTCGGTTTCACCAGTTGCTCAAAAAACTTTGGAGTCGACTGGATCAGTTCGGACGCGGTTTCAGGAATAAAGATTGGGGTAGGCATATCCGGTGATGCTTGCTTGGCTTCCAACATTTCCTGATGAAGCAGGTGCAGTTTATCAAGGTAATCCGGCGCCGCCATCTGAGCCAGCCAATCCGCTGTTCCAACCAGGTTGCCGGCGAGTTGGTGTGCTTCGCTGTCAAAGGATGGTTCGGCACGATGGGGACTGAACTCAGTGCAAAGGATCATGGATTGCACTCTTTGAATGGAGGACGGGTCCATATTCTGATCCGACATCCATTCGGCGGCAAACTTCTGGCTTCTTTCCACGTGCACAAAAGAATGCCTGGCCCCGGAACCCACATGGTCTTCACGGTCTTTCAGGTAACCGATGTCGTGAAAAAGAATGGCAATCCAGCCCAACTGCGCCATGTCTCGTGTCAAAGATGCGAAATCCCGGTGTTGGGAAATTCTTTCCACCAGCTGCATGTAGCAGAAGCTGGCTCGCAACGTGTGCTCCAGATCATGGTAGGGCGCATCATTGGCTTCATAGTCGGGGTGATCTCCCTCGAAAGCTTTGAGGACGGTTTCCAAAGCTTTGATGCCCAAACTGGGTTGCCAATTTGGATACGCACCGCGCCACAATGTCAGCATGGCCGGCCCGGTTTCATCCAGTACTTCGCGTTTGGTTTCAAAAATCCGCATGGATCAAGTTTCCCGGAAAGGAAAATGGTTTCACCCTATCCCATCCAGGAGCGGGCTGTTCTTGATTTTGAGATAAACCTTAAAGCAACCGGCATGCCAGATCAATCCGACAATCCGCGATTTAAACGGTAACAATTCTATCGAAAACCAACCTAACAAACCAATAGCCATACGATATTCATGCCAGTGTTTGAACAAGAGGACCCGGTCTCCTCCCTCAGCACAAGTGGTGTTTGATTGAAATGCCACAAGGTTGGTGGGTAGGGGGCGTTTTTTCATAATCATTTTATTCAAAAAGAACCTTAATATTTCGCCTTCATTGCCGATTACTAACCGTATTTTGGTTTTAGCTGGTTAAAAAGCGGTCATATGCGCACAGGGTACAGTGTTTTTCCGAATGGGGGAAGACTCCCAATGGAAACATCGACCAGAAGAACAAATGGACACGGTTTACCATGCGGAACTTGATGAAAACGCACAGACCAGAAATTTGGCAGACACAACCCGAATCGGGTTGCCACAACAGATCCGCCATCATTTATGGTGAATTGGCAATGCTGATTGGTTGGTGCTCCAACTCTGCCGTTCCGGTTGCATGGGAATCCGGGTAGTCTAACAGGATTTAATAAACACAATAACAAGAAACCATCAAAGTGATTCAAAACATACATATGAGATTATTGGTATTAAGTGCATTTTTGTCATTTAACTTATTAACCGGAGCCCAAGCGTTGAGGGACTTGGAAACTGATCGGCCTGATGCAACCGAAAGCCCAGTCACTGTAGACAAAGGGCATTTTCAATTGGAATCCTCGTTTTTTGCGTGGTCAAAAGACGACTCCGGAGGGACCCGAACCGAAGTTTGGAGTATCGCTGAGAGTAATTTGAAATATGGTCTTTCCGACCAAGCGGATTTGCAGTTGGTGTGGACACCTTATCTGCATGAAACAACAAAATCGGCTGCCGGCAACACAAGTGTTCGGGATGCGAGTGATTTGGTTTTTCGTTTGAAATACAATATTTGGGGTAACGATGGAGGGAAAACAGCATTTGCCCTGATGCCTGTCGTGAAAGCTCCCACATCATCGCGCCTTGGGAATGACAAATGGGAAGGTGGGATTGTGACTCCATTTGCCTGGAGGGCAGGAGAAAAATGGAATCTGGGCGCTCAGTTGGAAATTCAACGTTTTTACGATGGCGATAATTTGGAGTGGGATTGGGAAGTCTCTCACACAACGGTCATCGGGCTGGATTTAACCGATCGTTTCGGTGTTTACCTGGAATATTTAGGCGTAAGCAGTGATGACGGTTACGGAGCTCATTTCAGCAGCGGTATCACATACGGCTTAAACGACGTTGCGCAACTTGATGCGGGAACTTTGGTGGGATTGAATAAGGACGCAGAAGATTTGACTGTCTTTTCCGGCATATCCTGGAAGTTCTAGTCTGGCTCCATACTTCACTTCTAGCTTTTTCATTTGAGGCGGCATCGATTCAGTTTCTCAAAGTTTAACGCACAAAATACTTACTATGAACTTAAGCATAAGCAAAAGAATCAGCGCAGGGTTTGGGGTTTGTTGCCTTCTTATTATCGCCTGTGGATATGCTGGATTTTCCGGGATTAATCGGATTAGCACCGTTCTTGAATTTATAGCCGAAGAGGCTTGGACGACGGTGGATGGTGCTACGGACGGAATCATTGGAATCAAAGACCAGATCATCGCCTCCGAGCACATACGTCGTGATTACAAGACCGAGCAGAACCAGAAGGCGCTCAAGTCTGCCCGAGCCAATGCTCTGGATTCTTTCGCCGAAGTGAAAAAAGCCGGGCTATTGAGCGGTGATCAAATGCGGCAACTGGATCTCAGGCTACAGCAATACAGTGATCAACTCGACATGTGGTTGTCCGCAAACGATGCTTATAAGAATACCAGTGAGCGCTTCGGAAAGCATTGCCAGGAATTTGTCGCTTTTTCTGAAGTGGTAGAATCCATGGGCGATGTCGCCATCGAGGAGCTGGAGGCAGAGCCTGATAAACCAATCACTTGGGCTGGAACCATTGCTGATCGATGGGCCGCAGCTGATGGTGGCATGGAAAGTACCATTGGTTTAATGCAGCAGCTGTATTTTTTGGAACGTATGGATAACGGCGACGACTTCGACGAGTGCAAAGCACAGATCCTCGCGGCATCTGACGTTCAAGATGAAGCGGTCGGTAGAATGCTGCAAACGGGTATGTTCGATTCAAGCTATGAAAGCGAGACAGGAGATGCTACCTATGCATCCCATTATCAGGAAATGCACAAAGAGTTGAAGGCATTGGTCCTCGAATATATCGATACATTCAAAACCTTTCAGGAGATGAATCAGTCATTCAGCGGTGAAACATCCCAGTTGCTGGCTTTGATTGAGCTTGTCAATCAATCAGCGGATGCTCAGGTGGATGACAAATTGGCAGGCGTGGGAGACATTCGTAAGAATGTCGTTTTTGCATTAATCACCGTTGGTGTTGCCGCAGCGATCATCTCCGTTCTGGTTGCGGCGTGGTTGCTTCAATACATCGTACGTTCTCTGAACAACGCTTCGACCTTGGCCCGGGCGGTTTCTGAAGGTGATCTTACCAAGACTGCAGATATCAGGAACGAAGATGAAATCGGAAAAATGCTCAAGGCTCTTAATAACATGGTCGAAAATTTGCGGCGAGTGGTCGGTGAGGTAACTTCGGCTTCAGTCAACGTCGCTCGTGGTTCGAAAGAAATCAGCAGCACCGCACAGCAAATATCCCAGGGTGCGAGTGAACAAAGTACCGCAGCCGAACAAAGTACCAGTTCGATGGAACAAATGACCTCGAGTATCCAGCAAAATGCGGACAATGCCCGTCAAACCGATCAGATAGCCAATCAAGCTGCTGAAGACGCACAGTCCAGTAGTGAGGCCGTTACTCAGACCGTGAGCGCCATGAGAGACATTGCTGAAAAGATCGACATGGTTGAAGAAATTGCCCGAAAGACCGATTTACTGGCACTTAACGCAGCCGTTGAAGCGGCGCGTGCCGGTGAACATGGTAAGGGTTTCGCTGTGGTTGCCAGCGAGGTGCGCAAGCTGGCCGAACGGAGTGCGGCAGCGGCAGCCGACATCAGTCAGTTATCCAAGAATGGTGTCGGGCGTGCCGAAAGAGCAGGAGAAATGCTTACAAAATTGGTGCCGGACATTCGCAGAACGGCTGAACTGGTGCAGGAAATCAACGCGACAAGCGGTGAGCAGTCCAGTGGCGTTACCCAAGTGAACAAGGCATTGCAGGATCTGGACAAGGTGATTCAGTTGAACGCGAGCGCATCCGAAGAGATGGCGAGTACAACAGAAGAGCTGTCAAGCCAGGCACTTCAGCTCCAAGCCTCCATAGGGTTCTTCAGATTCGATACCAATAGCGTCAGTACACAGGGTGAAGTTGATACAAAAAACAGTGGAACACCTCAGGATGTAGATAAACTCTTTGACTGGTCCGCCAAAGGTAGTATTCACCATGGAGCGTGTTTGGCAAATGCCAACTAAGCAAGGTGGGAGTAATGACAATTTTTTCGTAATCTACCTGCGACCTGCTTGTTCCTTCAGATTTAGGGGTCACGTCTCTACATTCGATTCCGCTGATAAACCCCTCCTTTTTCAAACACACTGCGCCCGGTGAAATTCAAATTTCACCATTGGGGCGCGACTTCTGTGAAGTCACCAACCCAACTGTTCCGTTTTTCAAATCGTTCTCTCCTCTTCCATGAGGTCTGAGAGGATCAAATTCTGTTTTTACGCTCGCTTTCGCTCTCATCTTTTCCTCTTTTATGCCGCTGCGCTGGTTTTCTCCCAGTTGGTGCGCGTGCACCAGCGGCGGATGTTACACGCCGCTCCGATCATGAAATTTTGCAATCGCGTTTTTTTACCCATTTTGGGGTCACGTCTCAACATTCAACAATTAGCACACGTAACTATTTATTTCATCAATGTATACTCAACTCAAAACATCCGGGACGAGAAGATTCTCCAAGTATCGATGTACAAAATGTCCAATCAGTTTCAAATGTTGAATATTGAGACGTGACCCCAAAACAAAGTGGGAGCCGATCTCCTTTTTCAAGTCATCAGCGGTCGCTACGAAAAAGGTAGCACCATCTTCACCACCAACAAACCCTACAAGAAATGGAGTGAGATCTTCAACAACGACGCCACCCTAACCAGCGCCATTCTGGATCGAGTGCTGCACCATTCCTACACCATCACAATCCAGGGAAAAAGCTACCGTATGCGAGATAAGATCGAAGAATCCTGAGAGCAGCGGTAATCCGAAAACCAGCCAACCCGATGTCCGCCAAAAGGCCATCGGGTTCTTTTTACCCCGAAAACATGGACATGTTCATTCCGTTGAAAAATGACATTTTCAAACCGGTGCTAACAGGATACCCCAAGAATCGAGTCACAAAATGTCTAATCGGCTTCATATGTTGAATGTTGAGACGTGACCCCAAAACACCAAAACATAGATGAGAATCTTCCTCAGCCACTACGTCATCATTTGTCGGAATTTGATGTGGTTACGGTTTAGTCCCAGGGATGGTCTGGTATTCAGAATGGAGAACTCATTGCGCTGATTGACGGCAAGTACGACGTGTTCCTGACGGCTGACCAGAATTTGCGTTACCAGCAGAATTTGTCGGATCGAAGCATTGCCATCGTGGAACTTCCATTTATTCGTCGCAGTGATATTCCGCAATTTGTGAAGGCAATCCGTGCGGCGATTGTTTCCGCATACCTGGAGACTACATTCAGATCAAGCCAGACCAGGGCGGTGCAGGCAACTGGCCACCGCCGCTATGATTTGGAGCGTATGATGAAATTTGAACCTTTAATTGAGTATCGTCCGGTCGGCTTACAGGCCAGCGCCTGACCTATACGGTAGGGCTTGCTTGGCAAACAGCCTTTAGCGTGGTATTTGTATGTTCATGGATTTAGTCGCAATTGAAAAACAGGCGCTTCAGCTCTGTCCGGCTGATCGTGCATTACTGGCAGATCACCTTTTGCAGAGCTTGGAGGATCCGGCGATCCTACAGTCTTGGGTGAATGAGTCAGCCGATCGCATGGCGGCCTACGATCAAGGCGAGATCAGGGCGCGTAAAGCGGGTGACGTTTTGTCGAATGTCAAAGCGAGCCTTTCTTGATGACGATTCGTTTTTTATCGGTAGCAGAGGCAGAACTTGCTTCTGCAACTCAGTATTACGAACAGCAGGTTCCAGGTCTCGGCGCGGACTTTCTTGACGAGGTTGAAGTGGCTATCGGGAAAATCCGAGATTTTCCTGAAGCATGGACACCGGTTTCGACTTCACTCCGACGCTGCCGATTACGTCGTTTCCCCTATGGACTGATTTATGAGATACGGATCAATGAGATTATCATCGCCTCAGTCATGCATCTGCATAGGCATCCAGACCACTGGAAGAAAAACCTCTAACAGCCCTACCAAGGCGGTGCAGGCAACTGGCCACCGCCGCTGTGATTTGTAGCATATGATGAAATTTGAACCTTTAACTAAGTATCGTCCGGTCGGCTT
>Ga0255757_10000465_pt1 | contig 39817 bp, 23 predicted proteins | sample 071ome_27_FD_179957 | JGI IMG/M metagenome (GOLD analysis project Ga0255757, IMG submission 179957) | Coastal salt marsh microbial communities from the Groves Creek Marsh, Skidaway Island, Georgia - 071409AT metaG (version 2) | ecosystem: Environmental > Aquatic > Marine > Intertidal zone >...
GGCGGCGGAGCCATCATCTGTTGTTGTTGTTGTTGTTGTTGTTGTTGTTGTTGTTGTTGTTGTTGTTGTTGTTGTTGTTGCTGCTGATTATTATTATTACCCCCACCACTCCTCGCCGCGTTCAACAAATCCATCGGCGTCAGCAATTTATGCTCGCTGCTCGTCGACGGAATGTCCACTTCTTCCACTTTCGCGTCGTTCAAAGTCTTCTCCAGCTCCAAATCTTCCATCTCGCCTCCGATTTCTTCCATCACGGCGTTCGTGGTGGTGTTGGCACCATCGCTCTTCTCGCCCTCTTCCTCGCTGCCGAAAAAACCAGCCAGTTTCGGCGGTTTCGGAATGTTCGCGAAGAATCCCATGATGCGTCGTCTTTCTTTTTTCCTTCTTCTTCTTCTCGCCCGATGTTTCTTTTTATCTCGCGCAGCGGAGAGAGAAAAAGCCGATCAAAATCGCCGCCTGTCTGATGTTTCTTTTTTTTCCAATTCTCCTTTTTCTTCTTCTGAATGGAAAAAGAAGAACGTCGTCTTCGCGGCGCTCTCGAAAGAGGAGAGAATAAAGAGAACGAGAGAGAAAGAGAACGCTCTCTCTCGCCTGCTCTTCTGTTTCTTCTTCTTTTTGTGCTTTTAATAACGCAACAAGAAACAAACTCTCTCTGACGTTGGATTTCTTTTTTTTTCCGTCGTCCCCAGAGTCCGTCGTCAAAGTCAGTTTTCGTCTCTTCTTCAAAAATTTAAAACGCCTATTTTTCAGTCAACGCAAATTAGTAAAAAAACGCTCTTCTTTTTGATTTTGTTTTTTACCCCGCCGCGCGAAGCATGCCTTCTTCTTCTTCGTCCGTCGTCGTCAAAGTCGTCGAGAACGCGAACGCTCCCGCGAGACGAAGGGCGTTGGCGCGCTCCGCCGCGGAGACGAGGAGAAGACGGGAGGAGTTTTCGAAAAACGCGGAGAGGTGGGCGAGGGAGGAAAAAGAGAGAGTGAAGAGGAGAGCGAGAGAACGGAAGGAGGAGAACGAAAAGAAGACGGAGCGGGTTTTACCCGGGAGGAGGAGGAGGAGGAGGAGGATGAAGCAGACGAGGGAAGAGGCGGTTGGTGTTGGTGGGAGGAAGAGCGCGTGCGGAGAGGTGGGTTTCGTCGACGACAACGAAGAGGAGAACGAAGAAGAAGAAGAGGAAGAAGAAGAGTTTCTTGTTTTCCCAAGGCACTCGGAGCCGAACGTGCGATACGCGAAGGAGGAAGAACAAGAAGAGAAGACTGAAAATCGAAGGAATTCTGAGTCGATTTCGTGGTGGTGCAGTTTCACATTGGATGCGACGGAAAGAGAAAAGCGCGTAAAAGCAATTGAAAAATTGCGCGAACGCAGGCGAGGGATTTCGTCCTCGGTCAAAGCGCAGAAGAAGAAGATGGAGCATGTTTCTGTGCAGAAAGAAGAAGAGGAAGAACAAGAAGAGAGTCCGATCGCTTCGGCATTTTCTCCGAGACAGAATTTGAAAACAAAACGATTTCGTAGGAAACAGGAAGTTTCCGAATCGAAAGATTTCGCTGGTCAAGAGGCGAAGCTCTTAGCCTCAATAGCGCGATTGGACGAAGTCGTGAAACGAAACGAGATACACAGCATCTTTGGCAAACAAATCAAAGCGCGTGAAAAAGAAGAAGAAACGCGATCTTCGCCAGAAGAGCACGCTCTGATGCGATCTATTGCGCGCTTAAATCTCAAACTCGAGTTGACGAATGAAACCATTCAAATTCACGACGAGAAAATATTCCGCGAGCTGCTTCAAATTTGAACTCCTAAGCTGTGTACGTTGTGATTTAAAAAATACTCATCTATTTATGAATAAATGCTAATCACGCCAAAATCAGCCAACGAAGCCATGCACTGTCGTTCTCTCGAGATGACGTGCGAGACCATGTTCAATAATTTTCTTCTCGCAATCCCATCGTCTTCGACTTCGCCCGCAATCATATCCGACTCAACCTCCTCCGCCGACTCTAACCCGTCTAGTTTCTTTGCTATCTCTAGTGCTGCTGCTGCTTTTTTGCTACTCTCTTTCTTCTTTTTGTTTGCGTTCGCCATCTTCCCTGCGCCGATACCGAGCATATCGCCGATTTTCTTGTCTTTGTTCCCGTACACTTTCACTTTCGGCTGCTCCGCCAGTTTCCTGTTTTCTTTATCGCCAAACAGTGCGTTTTCTCGAGCGTGTTTGCTGACTGTGTTCCAATTTTCGTACTTTACCACGCCTCGTCCGCTGCTCAACCACGCCGATTTCGGTATCTTACCACTCGGACGTTTGTCGTAATACCATTTCTCCAATTCTTTCCCGCCAAATCCAAACGCCGAGACGCGTTCGCATTTTTGCAGCATGAGAAAGAGCATCAACAAACCGGAAGTGACGATGTGATTGTTCAACGTGTCGTCCAACTGTTGCGCCCACTGTCGAAACGCGGGGTTCATGGCGTACGTTTTCTTTGTTCCTAAACGCATCAAATCCATCGGGTTTCCGTTCCATTTCGTCAGCACCGTCTCGTCTTCGTATTCTCTCACGCCTTCGTATTGCGTGTTGGTCAAACGCAACGTCGTGAACGAACCGACGTCTTTTTCGTAGCCAATAGTTGGAGCGTTGTTTAAGCGAACCACGACTTCGTGCTCATCGATCGTCTTGCCGTATCCTTTCCCTTTCAACGCCGCTCCCGAGGAAACCACCGCGCACGTCTTGAAACTCGCTCTTTTCGCAAACATCTGCCCTCCGTCGTCGTTTTCGCTCCCGTCAACCGCGCCGGTCCACACGTCTCCGAAAAAATCCTTCTCCGGCACCTCCCCTCGATTAAACACTTTCCCGTTCACCTTAATTTTCTTCTTTTTCTTATCCAGCGCCATTTGCTTCTCGTGCCAAATCTTCCTCGCTTGCTTTTCGCTCATCGTCGTCTCGCCGTCCTTCTGTTGTTCCTTCTTAAAGAACTGTTCCTTCGCCTTCTCGTCGTGTCGACTCCGTCTCAGAGACGGCGTGTCCGGCGCAAAAATAAACGTCTCGTTGTTGACGCGATTGTTATTACTACCGCTGCTGCTCGTTTCGTCGTTCCCATCGTTATTCGAGTCGACGACGACGACGACGCTTTCCGTGTAAAACACGTTCTTATGCACCGATATCCAATCGTTGTACGGCTTGGACGGGAAACACGCGGGCACGTCTCTCGCGACGCGCTCGCAAAACTGACCAGTCAGCGCCGCCGGACAGTTGTTATTTTCATCTCCTCCTTTTCGCCGTTTCTCGTATCGCAAGTCCGCTTGTTTCGTTTCGATGATCTTATTCAAACCGTTTCCGGACGTCGTCGACGACTTTCCCGGGAAAGATGTCGTCGTTGTTGTTCCTTCTCCTCCTTTACCAAAGTCTCGCGCGGGGAATAAAGACGGCACGTGCACCGCAGTCACTGCGAAGGAGAAGAAGAAGAAGAAAAAGACGAGGACGAGAAGACCTCCAGGCGCGGTCGTTCTCATCGTCTCTCAGATGTTATTTACGTATCTCTCTTTGTTTTTGTAATGCGGTTTCTTGTGATAAAACGCAATCGAAAATCGATTTTTTTTCCTCGTCAGAGAGAGAGAGAGAGAAGACGAGAGAGCCTTAAAGAAGCGGAAAGAGAGATAAACTACTGGACAGACAGAGAGAGAGACAGACGAGAGAGATAAGATTCGCGAGGCGTTCGGTGTGGCGGTTTAACGACAGTAGTAGTAGTAGTAATAGTGGTGGTTTAGTAGAAACATCATGGGCAAAGAGCGCTTTTCGGCGTTCGACGTCTGCGCGGAAGTGTCGTGCCTTCGCCGAACGCTCCTCGGTCTCTGGTGCTCGCAAATCTACGACGGCGAGCACAAGAACGCGCTGCTGTTTAAATTCAACAAACCAGCAGCGGCGGATGTTTCGTTTTCGGGAGAAGGAGGAGGAGCGGGAGGAACAGCAGACGGTGAAAGCGCGAAGGTGCACCTTTTGGTGCAACCGGGAGTGAAACTGCTGAACACGCGATACGCGTCGTCGTCGTCGAGTAGCAGCACCTGTAACAACGCCACGAGTAATAAAGATGGTCCGTCGAATTTCGTGCAAAAGTTACGGAAGCACGTGAAGCAAAAGCGGCTGAACGATATTCGGCAGCTCGGGATGGACCGCGCGGTTTTGTTGACGTTTGGCGCGAACGAGACGGAGACGCGTTTGGTGGTGGAGTTGTACGCGAGCGGGAACGCGGTGTTGTGCGATAGGGAGTTTATGGTGATGACGTTGTTGAGGTCACACGTGGATAAGAGGAAGAACGTGAAGATATTGGGGAGGCGTAGGTATCCGGTGGAGAGATTTCGATCGTTTCGGATGCCGACGAGAGAGACGTGGGAGGACGCGCTGAAAGGGATATACGTAGAGGAGGAAAGAGCGGTAGATTTAGACGAAGACGAAGAAGACGAAGAAACGTACGAGGAGAAGAAGAAACAGAGAGAAGCAGAGCGATTGGCGAATGTTCGAGCGCCTCAAACGTTGCGCGAGTGCTTGTGTCGCGGCTTTTCTTTCTCGCCGGCGCAGTGCGAACACGTCGCGGCGAAAGCGGGCGTAGAGAAAGGCGCGCTCGCGCCGCTCACTCTTTTGAGCGAAGAGACGAAAGAAAAGCTGTACAAATGCATAGAGGAAGAGTTTGCTTGGTTTCAGGACGTGACGGAAGGGAAAGTGTTTCCGATTCCCGAAGTCACGTGCAAGTCTTTGACGATGGAATTATTAGCGTCTACTCCGTCTCCGGGAGAAGAAAGCGCGGAAGAGAATACTAATAAGAAGGAACAAAAAATTGTCGAAGTTTTCGACGATTTTTCTCCACACCCGATGAAACAAAACGAAAACAAGAAGACGGTCTCAATCGACGAGATTTTAGGTAGAAATGGAGAAGAAGAAAAAGCGAACGATGCTCCAAACATGCAAAATGTCTTCAACGACGTGCTGGATGAGTACTACGCGAAGCTCGAGATGCAACAAGGCATCGTGCAGAGAAATCGCGCGGAGGCGCAAGCGTTGAAGAAATTCGACAAGCTGAAGAAAGACCAGGAGAACAGGCTGAAAGTGCTCGAACGCGACGCGGAAAAGGAAGCGCAGAGAGCAGAACTGATTTCTCGAAACGTTGAAGATGTAGAAAAAGTGTTGAACGCGGTCAACGACGCCTTGGCGAGCGGGATGGCGTGGGACGATTTAGAATCCATGATTAACGAAGAGAAGAGAAGAGGTAATCCAGTCGCGAAGTTTATCTCTACTTTAGATCTGAAGAACAACCAGGTGACGATTAAGCTCACACCGAAAGAGGACGTCGAAGTTGATGAAACGACCGGCGAGGAAGTCGTAGTGAAGAAGTACAAACCGATTGACATTCCGCTCGATTTGAGTCTATCGGCGTTTGCGAATTGCAACGCGCGTTTCGAGGTGAAGAAAAAACACGACACGAAACTCGACAAGACGGCTAAGCACCACGACAGAGTCGTTTCAGATGCGGAGAAGAAAGCTCTTATGAAAATAGAGACTCTGAGGGAGAAAGCCTTGCCGGGCGCGAAAGCGGCGCGTAAGCCATTTTGGTTCGAAAAGTTCATCTGGTGGGTCACGTCGGAGAATTGTTTGGTTCTACACTCGACCGATAATACGCAAGCGGAAATGCTGTTTTCAAAGTACGCGAACAAAACGGAAGCAGGGAACGACTGTTTCATCTTTTGCGACGAAAACGGCTCGCCGGCGATAACGCTCGTGAAACCGCCGCCGCGATATTCCGCGAATGGCGAAAACTCCCCCGCGCCAAAGGTGCCCTCACTTTCACTCGCGCAAGCCGCGCAAGCCACCGTCGCGAGAAGCGAGTGCTGGGCCAAGAAACGGTCGGCTTCGGCGTGGTGGGCGAGAGCAAAAGACGTCTCCAAACGTCGTTGGGATTTACCAGAAGATGCCAGTTTACTTCCGAGCGGTAGTTTTGCGCTCGTTAAAGGCGCGCGCAAGAAATTCTTACCTCCGGCGAAATCGGAGATGGGCTTCGGTTTGCTTTTTGCCGTGAGTGATGAAAATATCTCTGGACACGAAAAGGAGCGCGTCGTAAAATCAGAATCCGCGGATGCGACGTTTTACGACGAGGGTAGGAACGATAGCCTAAACGGTATTTGCGAAATAAGCAGCGAGGAGGAGCCAGACGACGAAAAAGAAGAAGAAGAGGAAGAGGAGGATATCGAAGAAAAGAAGGCGAAGGAAGTAGTAGTAAATGAGCTCACCGCGCAGCTAAAGTCCCAAGCTTCGGTCGATGGCGCTGAAAAAGGAAAATTGAAGCAAGACGAGAGCGTGGAAGTCGGGAAGAAAAAGCGCATTTCTGCCGCGCAGCGCAAGCAGATGAAGAAGAAAGGAGGGCGCAACGGCTATGATGACAACGACGATGACGTTTTTGACCCGCTCAAAGCAGCCGCCGCAGAGGCCGGCGCGAATACGCAAAATGTTTCGAACGAGATTGAAGAAGAGGAAGAAGAAGAAGAAGAAGAAGAAGACAACGAAGAAGGTGAAGAGAAGAAAACAAACGACACCTCGTTTGCCTCGAATCCCAAGAAGCCAAAGGTGCGCGGAAAATCTGCGAAAGCGAAAAGAGCGGCTAAAAAATACGCCGAACAAGACGACGAAGATCGCGAATTAGCCATGAAGTTGCTCAAGACGAAGCAAAAAGAGACGAAGAAAGATAGGAAAAAAACAGCTTTAGCGGCGCCGTTGAAATCGGAGACGTCTCTGGATGCCGCTGGGACAAAGAAGAAGGAAATCGTTCTTCCCGAAGCGCCGACGCCGGAAATGCCAAACTTGAAAGAACGCGGCATCAAACCTTTGGTGTACGAACCAAACGACGAAGACGACGATGAGAACGACAACAGCGACGACGAAAACGACTCGTCAAAAGTTCTCAATCTCGCAGCTGTCCACGCGCATCGCGACGAGCAAACCGAAATCGCGTTGCGTCAGCTCACCGGGCAGCCGTTTGAACAAGACGGCGTATCCTTCTGCCTCCCGGTGTGCGCCCCGTTCTCTGTCCTCACGAGTTACAAGTTTCGCATCAAACTCACTCCCGGCACGCAAAAGCGAGGCAAAACGGTCAAAGACTGCGCCAACGTGATGTTAAAAGCCCCGTTCGCGTCGAACGACGAGAAATCCGCCGTTCGAGAAGCGCTCGAGACGAAACTCGAAGAGTGCGCGCGAACGCTTCCCGCCGGCGGGTGTAAAATCACTCTGCCACCCGGCGCGATGAAAGAGCTCCAAAAAGCGGCCAAAGCGGCCAAAGCAGCCGCCGCCGCTGGTAAGTCCAACAAGAAGAGTGGGAAATCAAAGTTCTGTCTGAACGCGCACTGATTAATAATACTCTACTATTGTTTAATAATAATACAAAAGCTCTACGCAATGAGCTCATAAGAACAACAAGCAAAAACTACCAATACTACAAAGCTTTCGCTCGCGTCCAAAACCCGCTAAAATCGCTCATCCTCGTCACCGTCAATCCTGGAACATCCCCTCGTTCCTCTCGTATCTCCTTAAACCTCCCGAACGCGCCGACGCGTTCGCTAAACGTCGAGTAAAACGCCAGCGCCATCGCGAACAAAAGTTCCATCGCGACGGCGTGGGAACACCCAAACTGCGCCTCGGTGGAGTGTTTGCGATCGGAAATTTGTCGCGAGGCGGCGTGCACGACGACGACGAAGGAGAGCGAGAGCAAGAGGAGACCTTTTCTGGACTCTTCCATCATTTTTCGTTACGTTGCTTTTTCTATGCGATCGATGGTGGTATATGCTCTCTCTCGCGTTTTGCGCGTGCGTAAAGTGTGTGTCTCTCGGTTTTTGAAGAAGGAGTTTGAACTCGTACTGAAACCCTAAAACTGTAAAACCCTAAAACTGTAAAACCCTAAATAATTACTTTTCCAATTCGTAAACGCGGAGAGATTTTGGAGACGCGAAACGCACAAAACGCGCGCGCGAGAGATCGAGATCACGAGCGAGAGATACGAAGATGTTGCCGTCGTCGAAAACCTCTTCCGCCGTGGCGTTCTTTTCTTTGGGAAGTAGCGGAAGAGAAATTTTTGTGCCCGGTGATAACGACGACGAGCGGCAATCTCTTCTGGAAGTTGAAGAAGGCCGCGTCGTCGTCGCGAAGAAGAAACGAAACGTTTTTACCGTCTTCTTCGCCGCGACGGCCGTTTTGCTCGTCGCTTTCGCTGGACTGGCGACAAAAAACGACGAGAAAGATGTTAGAACTATGTCTTCTCTCGGCGAAGGAGAAGAAGAATTGTCGTCGTCGTCGTCGAACGATAACGACGGACGACGGTTAACGTTTACTCTTTACACCGGATGCTCGCCGATGGACAAAGTGATGCCGGCGCTGCGACGAGGCGAAAGCGAAGGCGAGAATGATGTTCCGTACGATTGGTCCGCGCGCGTGGGCGCGAAACTCGTGTTAAAAGACGACGACGAGAACGTCGGTGGGAACGATTTTAGCTTCGCGAGAGGCATTCCGATGGAACAGGTGAGTTGCGGGACGTATCGCGCGACGACGGCGTTGATGAAACGAGGCACGGCGTTTGGGTTCGCGCTGTACGAGATTTCTTCTTCTTCTTCTTCTTCTTCCTCCGCGATGAGCTCTTTGGGTGGATTGATACATTACGAAAACCAAGAGAGCGGGCTGGACGTTTTCGGGGAGAACATAGCCGTGGTGAAAGATGTCGGGTGTTTGACGTCCGATCCGGAGAGAGTCGATAAGCGGTGCCCGTGGGGCGAGAGAGGCGGCGTCGTGGGCGGGTATTCGGATGCCATCGCGGAAGATGAACACGAACATCCGTTTGGTATGCGCGAGTGCACGTTTAAGTACGAATACGGAGACGTGACGTTTTATAACCGCGTGTTCGACGGGAAGCAGTTGGAGTACGTGTGGGGGAGCTGTTTGGAGTCGTGTCCGGCATTTACGAAACATCCGTTTTGCGAGGGAAATAGTCCCGCGGCAACGACGACAACAACAGTAAAAGAAGAAACCGCTAGCACTGAAAACGACACCATTAGCGACAACAACAAGGTCAACGTAGAAAATAAGAACGACGACGAAAAAGAAGAAGAAGAAGAAGAAGAAGATCAGCCCGAGTTTACGTGCGAAGATGGGCATTACATCGTCTCGGACGGAGACACGAAATCGTGCGGTGAATGCGCGCCCGGTTCTTTTTCGTTCATGCCAGACGACACGTCCTGCCAATCATGTCCGAAAGGATTTTTCCAACCGTTTGGGAAGAGCAATCGGTGCGAAGCGTGTCCGAAAGGCATGTACCAAGACAAGGAGGGTCAAAAGTTTTGCAACCCCTGCGACGGATCGGAAATATCGCCAGACGATATGACTGAGTTGAAGATGGAAGAGTTGCAGGACGAAGGCGTGCCAAACGGAGGCATCGCGTGGAAATTAGCATCATCAACAGCTACGGGTACGTCTTCGTCCTCTTCGCGTTTAGGTAGCGCTAACGGGCGCCGTCGTCGTCGTGAGCAAAACAATAGTAATCGTAAACTTTTAGGTGGTAGTTTATTCGGTAAAGAAGGATGGTTTTCGGACGACGACGACGAAAACGATGTCAACGGCGACGGTGTCGTCGACGCGAAAGACGTCATCGAGCGAGAAATGCAGGACGCACATGCGAAAGGTAAAGGCGCGGAGAGTAAAGATCAGTGCGTCGCATCGTCTACATCGTCAGTCATCGTCGATGATCAGGACGGTACGGTCGCGACGAACGACGAAAAGAGCGCTTCGATTGACGTCGACATCACGAAAGAGATGACAAAAGATAGAGTGATTCCAACACCGACGACGATAGACGTTGTGAGCGACGAAGCGAAAGAAGAGAGGAAAGAAAGAGAACCAGAAGCTACGTTTGAATCTGCGGAAACTACTTTTCCGGACAAGAGTCGCGACGCCGATGACGCTTCAATCGCGAAGGATGATGCCACCGAAGACGGCGCCAAGGAGGAGGCACGAAAAAAATCAAACGAAAACGTTGGGAAAGAAGAAGAATTCACGATAGATCCAGAAGTAATTGCCGACGAAGCTGCGACGCTTAAATTTTCCGTTCGCCACGAGAAGGAATTGAACGACTTGCTTCGCGAGAAGGAAATCGACGACGACGATACCGTCGTCGACAAGAAAATAGAAAAGGAGGAGGAGATTATCGAAACCATCGAGGAAGTAAATGTCACTGAACGCGAGAAAATTAATCAAACATTAGCGTCTGTGTCTGCCGCTGAAGAAGCGGCGACGATAGACGCATCCTTGTCCAACTCAGATGACGACAATAACGTGGATTCATCGTCGTCAACATCCTCTTCTTTTCCTTCTCCGTCTTCCTCCACAGCGTCCTGCGACGAAACCATGCGAGGTGAATACGGCATCGGCTACCGCGGGTGTCAAACGACCACCAGAACTGGCAAAAGCTGCATTGACTGGTCCAAACAACCGTTCGGGAGCAAATACGGCGTCCCGCACGCGAAATGGTCTCACCAATCGCAACCGGAAGCGATGGAAGAAAATCCGCGCAACTTTTGTCGCAATCCGAGCAAATCCGAGGATGGTATTTGGTGCTACGTAGACGTGCAAGGCGGCTTCGACTCGTGCGAACCGATCGGTTTTGCCGGAGGTATCGACGACGTCGTCGAAGACGCCGCGCTCGCGGCTGCGCCTTTAGACCTTCAACCGCAACAACGAGCGCTCGTTTCGTCCAACCGAGAAGACGTCGAACGACGAGACGACGAAAAGGAAGAAGACGTCTTCGCCATCGCCGCGGTGGATCGGTTTTCACCCGACGACGAAGACAACGGTTTCAACAGCGTTAGACAGTCGTCGTCATTAAGCGTCTGGCCGTCGTCCGCGATGCTCGACCACACGAAGGATAGAAAGTTTCACAACGCCAACGCCGGCGAGAGTTGAAAAATTGTTTGTACGGGTAGTTTTTACTGTCAAATATCAAAACCCTAAACTCATCTTCTCGTTGTTTTTCTCCCTTGCGAGACGCCGCGCGACGAGCGAGCGCCAGAGTGTTGAGCGAATAATAAAGACTCTGACGACTTAAAGAGACACACACACACACACACAGAGAGAGAATGATGTCATCGAAAGAGCGACAGCAGCAGCAACAACAACAACTGCTCGTCGCTCGCGGGGAAAGTCTCCCTTTGCTTCATGTCAACGAAACATCATCGAGCCGCGGACAATTCGAAGCGAAGACGAAATCCTTCTTCTCTTTCGTCGGCGGCAAAGGCAAAGGCAAAGACGACGCCAGCAGCAGCGGCGGCTCGAAAAAAGCCGCCCTCCTTTTCGTCTCGGGCTTTTCGCTCGTCGCGGCGTGCTCGCTCTTAATTTTGCAGGCGTCTCGCGATGGCGCGCGTTCGGTGCGATTGTTAGGCGCGACGACGTATTACGAAAATCCAGTGTACGCGGACAACAACACCGACCCGATGTCTGAACGGGACGTCAACGACATAAAGACGTCCAAGATGACGCTGACGCTGCACACGGGGTGCTCGCCGCACGAGAAACTTCCGTGGACGATCGAAGATAAGAAAACGTGGGGAAATGAAGTCGGCGCGAAAATTATATTTAAGACGGATTCGAACGACTTCTTCTTCGAGCGAGGCGTGGAGATGGACAACGCCGGGTGCGGCTCGTACTCGGTGGAGACGGACGAGTTGTTAGTCGGGACGCAGTTTGGATTCGCGCTGTACCAAAAGAATAACGTGACGACTTCGCATCACGCGACGAAAGATATCGGGTGTCGATCAGAGTCGGGTTCGGATCCGAGGTGTCCGTCTTGGAAGTCGCCGCACAGCGGAGAAGGCGAAGACGGGGACGGCGTCAGAGGCGGACCGATGGAAATGACCGAGTGCACGTTTCAATATAAATACGGCGACGTGACTTTTTACAACAGAGTATTTGACGGCGAGACGACCGATTACGTGTGGGGCAGCTGCTTGGATACGTGCCCGTCGTTTACGAGAACGCCGTATTGCGGAGACGCGGAGGAGGTGCCGCACATGGGCAAAGTTGAGGTGAGAGAGGATGAAAAGTGCGTGCCGGGTGAATATTTACAAGTAAACGGCAAGTGCCAAAAGTGCCCGGTTGGACATTACTCCGAGGAAGCGCTCGCGACCGAGTGCCAGCCGTGCGCGGCGGGAACCATGCAACCGCACGAAGGTCAGACGGAGTGCATCGCGTGCCCTTACGGATGGTACCAAAGCGAAATCGGTCAGCAATATTGCGAGTCTTGCCCGGGTTCCAGAGCGGACTCGTCGAGACGCAAGTTACAAGGCGGCATGATGAAAAGTTTTAAGAAAACAACAAAAAGTGTTAAGAAAACTTTTGATTGGTCCAAGTTTGGGTCCATAGATGGTTGGGAGTGGATTCAAAACACGACCGAGACGATCGTTAACAAGACGGAAACCGCGTACGACGACGCTAAAAATGCCGTAAATAACACGTTGGCAAGCGGCGCGGATGCCGTGAAGCAAACGGCGAAGAAAACTACAGACGTCGTCTCCAGCGCGTTTAGCAAAACGAAGGAAACCGCGGAAGATTCCAAGGACGCAGTGGATAAAGTCGCCGAGAACGCGAAAGAAAAAGCGGACGATGCGATGAACGACGCGCAAACGTCAACAACGTCAGCCGTCAACGATGCTAAAGAAAGCGCGGAAAGCGCCTCCGAGGATGTCAAGGAAGCAGCGAAGAAGACGAAGGACAACGTCGAAAAAGCAACGGAAAATCCGAAAGAAGTGGTTGAGGATGGCGTGAATGGCGTGAAGAAGGCTACGATTTCTGCGGAAGAAGCCGCTGAAGACGCCGCGAAGGAGACGAAGGACAACGTCGAAAAAGCAACGGAAAATCCGAAAGAAGTGGTTGAGGATGGCGTGAATGGCGTGAAGAAGGCTACGATTTCTGCGGAAGAAGCCGCTGAAGACGCCGCGAACGCGAGCAAAGAGAGCGTCGAGGATACCGCGGAGAAAGTGAAAAGTGGTTTTGATGGTAGCAATAGTGAAAAAGAAGACAACAGCAATGGTAGTGAAAGTAGCAGCAATAGTGATGTCGAATCGACGACGACGACGACGACGACGAAACAAGAGCAAGAAGAGAACGAGAAACAGGAAAGTAGCGGCCCGATGGAAGAGGCGACTCCTTCTCCTTCTTCTTCTTCCTTTTCGACTCCTAGCACCATTAGCACTACTAGCGTCACTAGCACTACGACGACGACTCCAGCGACGACGACTACGACTACTTACTCCACAACCACCACAACATCCGACAAACAAGGCGCCACCAGCCTCGCGCAGTGCCCGGCGTCGCCTTCCTTCGAAGAAGAAGAAGAAGTCGAAGACGACCGGCAACAACCAGTCGGCCAAATCGGTGAAGAAGAAAAAACAGAGACGACGACGACGACGACGACGGCTCCCAAAACTGCCTCGTCCTACCGACGAGGATTCCACCAAACCAACAGCAAACCTCGGTCGTGGGCCGTGTAAAAACTTCGCGAGAAGAAGAAGAAGTAGAAGAAGAAGTAGAACACGCGTGTATTTATATATTCGAAATCAGGTAACCAATTAAATTTGAAACCCTAAACATAGAAACGCTCGGGCACCCCCGCGGTCTCTCTCTCTCTTCATTATTCCAAAAAGGTCGGCGCGCGCTCTCTCTACACACAGCAGCGCGCATTCAAATCATCATCATGTCGAGCAGCAAACGACGCATCGACCAACTCCTCCCGGAGTCGCGCGCGTTGTTATCGTCCATCGACGACGAACGCGCCGCCGCTCAAAACAACCGACGACGAAGCTTTCGCGCGATGATGATGTCGACTTCTTCATCTTCGAGTTCCATGAGTTCGTCGGCGATGTTGTTGAAACTCTTCGGAGGCGTCGGCGTCGCGTCTTTAGCGATCGCCAGTTACGTCTCCGGGTACAAGAGCTACGACCACGGGAAGTTGCTCGGCGATTCTACCGGTGGGAAAGTGGTGTTGCACACCGGGTGTTCGCCCGTCGCGCAGGTGCGAAGAACGAGAGACTCTCGACCCCCCGACGACGACTTTTTTTTTCTCTCTCTCTCCGCGGCCCCTTTTTTTTTAAATTGGAAATCTGTTTCGAAAGAGAGAGAGACAGACGACCGACGACGACGACGTGAATGTACCGTTCGATGATTAAAATGCGCTCCGATTGGCGTTTAATCGTTCTTATTCGACTTCTTCTTTGTCGTCTTCGTTCTAGATTTGGACAAACGCTGACCCTTTGTGTTCTTCTTCATTATTATTATTTTATCCTGAATTATAGTTACTGGTGGACACGTTTGAAGTGGAAGACTTGGCGGATTGGGGCGAAGTCGTCGGCGCGAGAGTATCCATCCACGGATTAACCGGCCACACGATGACGCACGCTGGGTGCGGTCGATACGAGATTGAACAAGACGACGACGTTCAGTTTCATCACGACGGTCCGTTTGAGTTCACGTTGTTTTCGAGCGGCGCGAACGAGACTTCGGTTAAGGAAAGAAACGCCAACGTGGCGATGCACATGACGGAGTGCACGAAAGAGTTCACGTACGATGGGCAACAAGTCATGCAGAGAGTGTTTGACAGAGATGGGGACAGACACTTTGTGTTTGGTTCGTGCGATCATCACTGCCCGGGCTTTTACGAGGACGTGTTGACGCACTACGGGACGGCGTGCCCGGCAGACGAGAAGAGTTCTGAGACGGTGTTACCGCCCGAGTCGACCGCGTCGAACGAGAAAAAGTGCGCTCCAGGGTCGTTCACGAACACTAACGGTGAGTGCGAGGAGTGTCCAATTGGTACGTACTCTGACGAGAGCGGGTTGACGACGTGTAAGAGATGTCAGCCGGGGCAGTTTAACCCGTTCCCGGAGGCGCAAGGATGCATGGCGTGCCCGGATGGATACTTTCAACCAAACTGGGGACAGCAATACTGCGTCGCTTGCGATGGTGACGCCGCGTTGGGTAAGAAAGAGTTTGCATTGCAAGGTGCCTCGAAGAGAAAGTTGTTGGGCGGCTGGTGGGACTCCGAGAAGGACGACGAGGATGACGAAGACCAAAAGGATACGGAAATGAACCACGATCAGTATCACAAAATCGGCGCTACGTCCTTGGATCAGTGCGGTAAACCGGCGGTGCAACAAGACGCCGACGAGTACAAGAAAACGCAAGAACGAGAAAACGAAGCACACTTTGACGCGACGCCGGGGAGCTCGAATGAGCCCATCAACGATGGTCCAAACGGACCGGCGGCGACGCCAGTGTTGACTGGGAGAACCGATAAGTTTGGTCACTGCGTGTGCCCAGGCACGAAGCCGAAGCCGAAACCGGCGAATAGCGATGGTTCTTCTTCTTCTTCGTCGTCATCAGAAGTCAAAGTGGACCCGGTGACGCACGTCGTTGCGGGCCAACCGTGCGGACCGTGCGCGGCTGTCAAACCGAATGAGACGACAGAACAAGAATCGAAGCCGGAAGAAGAGTCAAGGCCGGAAGAAGAGTCGAAGCCGGTAGAAGAGTCGAAGCCGGTAGAAGAGTCGAAGCCGGTAGAAGAATCGAAGCCGGAAGAAGAGTCAAGGCCGGAAGAAGAGTCGAAGCCGGTAGAAGAGTCGAAGCCGGTAGAAGAGTCGAAGCCGGTAGAAGAATCGAAGCCGGTAGAAGAGTCAAAGCCGGAAGAAGAGGCGAAGCCGGTAGAAGAGTCGAAGCCGGAAGAAGAGTCGAAGCCGGAAGAAGAGTCGAAGCCGGAAGAAGAGTCGAAGCCGGAAGAAGAGTCAAAGCCGGTAGAAGAATCGAAGCCGGTAGAAGAGTCGAAGCCGGAAGAAGAGTCGGAGCCGGAAGAAGAGTCGAAGCCGGAAGAAGAGTCGGAGCCGGAAGAAGAGTCGAAGCCGGAAGAAGAAACAAAACCGAACGAATCTTCTTCTTCGGATGCGGTGCAAGAAGAGCAAGCTAAGAACGACGAAATGTCTTCGCCGATTGAATATTCCACGTCGTCGTCGTCGTCGTCGTCGTCGAGTGAAGATACTGCAGCCTCGCAAGAACAGCTGACGCCTACTCCGGAAGGCCCGGTTACGACTGGTCCGACTACGGAAGGTCCTGGTCCGGATGTAAACAACAACGACAACGGTGGCAACGATGAAGGCGCAGATGCTCCGCCGAAGCAAGAAGAACAAGAGCAAGAACAAAACGATACGACTGCAACGCAAAGTGAAGACACGCAACCGTCTGCTACCATCACTTCCGCCTCCACCTCTTTCGCTGACGCTGCGGACACGACGCTCCCGCCTGCGGACACCCTCCAAACAGGCGAAACCGTCTTGGAACAGGAAACGAAAACCTCCTCCGGTTCCATCATCAACGTCGAGACCGAATACCTCCCCGACGGTGACATGATCAAAACCACCACGGTCACGAATCCGTCCGGCGCATCGGCGACGACCGTCATGCATGTCCAAAACGCCACCCTTCCTTTAGCCACGTGCGACGAGATTGAACACGGCGAATTCGGCGTCGGTTACCGAGGATGCCAAGACAAAACAAGAGACGGTCAGCAGTGCATCGCCTGGGCGGACCAGTACGTCGCGGACGGCGAAAAGCCGTACACGCACGAAAACTACCCGGAAGGCATCGAAGAAAACCCAGGGAACATGTGCAGAAATCCCGCGAACGACAAGAGCGGCATCTGGTGCTTCACGGGCACCGACGGCAGCTGGCAAGTCTGCTCGCCGCTCATGCAAGCCGAAGCGGAATAAGTGAGCGAGTTTTTTTAAAAATAAGCGGATAGCGCTACCGCATCATCACCATTAGCTTCACTTTGTAATTCAATCACGTTTTATGATTATATACGTACATGCAACGATTAATTAACTCGCGCGTTTTCTCGCGAAAGCGGTTGTTATTATTTCTCTGCGTATCGAACGAAAGAAGTGTCGAGTGAGATCTTTCGTATTATTATCCAAAAAAAAAGTGGACGTCACGACCAACGCGGCGAGTGTAATCTTTACTTGAAACGAGCGCTCACTACTTAACGCGCAAAACGCACGCACACATTTTCGTGAGCGCATCATGAGAGCGATCGGCGCGTTTTCGTGTCGTCCGACGGGGTCCTCTTCGGTCGCGTCGACGTCTGATTCTTCTTCTTCTTCTTCTTCTTCCTGGACGACGACGACGACTACGGCAAATCGACGACCGACGAGGACGACGACGAGCGCAAAGAAAGGAACGACGATGATGATGGCGTTCGGGAGAACCGAGAGCGCGGTAAACAAGCGCGGTAAGAAGAAACAACACCACAGAGCGGAGGCGATTTCGGACCCGACGATTGAAACGACCGGACGTTTGAACGAAACGCTCGAAGTGGAGGACGTCGCGTCTGCGATTTTCCCAAAAATCGGCATGCACCCAGACCGAGAGCACTTGGTGGAAAAGACGGAGGAGTTTTCGTGGACGAAACAGTGGTACCCGGTCGCGGTGGCGGACATGATCGATCCCACAAAGCCACACCCGGTGACTTTGTTGGGAACCGATTTGGTCGTTTGGTACGATTCCGTTGCCAAGAAATGGAACGTTTTTGAAGATAAGTGCCCGCACAGGTTGGCGCCGCTGAGCGAAGGGAGAGTCGAGCCGGACGGGTCGCTGTTGTGTGCCTACCACGCGTGGCGGTTTGACGGCGAAGGTAAGTGCACGGCGATGCCGCAAGCGAGCAATCAACGAGAGGAAGATCGGATTAAAGGGAACCCGTTGTCGTGCGCGACGAGTCGACCGACCATGGAGGAGCAAGGTTTGATTTGGTGTTGGGGCGAAAGCGGCGCGGACGAGTCGGTGAGAACGGAAGCGATGATGACGCCGGCTCCGGTGATTCCAGAGATGAAAGGCGTGACAAAAAGCGGCGCAGCGCCTGGTGGCGCGTACAGAAACCACTGGCAAATGCGCGATTTACCGTACGGGTGGTGCGCGTTTTTTGAAAACGCGATTGATCCCGCGCACGCGGTTGTGTCGCACCACACTTTGGTCGGCGATAGGTACAAAGATCCGGCCGGATTCGCGTGCGTCGTAGAACGTCCGACGACCGACAACGCCGGGTTTCGGTGCGCCATGGACCCGGCGGTGCCACCATTCAACACTATCGGACAATACGACGGCGAAGCGAGTTACGATTTCCAACCGCCGTGTTTGTTAAAAATTGATTGGAGACACGAGGAGTGTCGATTTTTAACCAGTCACTATTGCGTCCCGACGAAACCGGGATGGTGTCGACACTTGGTCGCGACCGTCTGTCAACGAAACGAGTTTAAAGAAGACATTAAAGTCAGAAAACACAGATGGTTCAAGTTGAATTTGTTCACGTTGACGTCCCCGGCGTGGATGACGCACGTTTTAGGACCGACGTTTTTGCATCAAGACATGGTTTTACTCCATCAGCAAGAGAAAATCGTAATGAAGAAGCACCTGGAAGAGTCTCCGGACGCGGATATGGGCGAGAAATGGAAAGACCAGGTGTTCATACCGACCGGGGCGGATAAAATGACGGTGATGTTTTACAAGTGGTTCCGTAAAAACGGTCCGATTCCGTGGAAACCAGGGAACGATAAGATGCCAGAAATTGAGCGCGACGAAGCAAAGTTGTTTGACACGTGGGAAATGCACACGAAATATTGCACGCACTGTAAAGGAGCCATGCGTAACACGGAGATTTTAACCTACGCGAGTTTAGCCGTCGCGTTCGGGTACTTCTTGAGCATATTGGCGAGCGTCGATTACGCCACAGCTTTACTCGCAGCAGCTGCATCTTCGTCGAACGAAGAATATTCGCTCGCCGGCGTGTTGAGCCGTTTGCCCAACTCTACGTATTCCGACATGTTTTCCTGCTTCTCCTTCTTAGCCACGGCGTATAGTTTGGACGCGTTTAAATCACTTTTCAAAACGTACAAGTTTTCTCACAGCGAAGACGACATCATGGCGGAAGGCACGGCGAAGATTGGATTAGCGAACGACGGCCCGAGTTTATACATCGACGTCGTCGATAACATGTTGTTTGGCGGCGACAAGTTGAAGGACAAATTGAAGGAGCACTCGCGCGGGTGCGAGTGTTCGAATTGCGACACGAAGAACTTTGAAGGCATTCGGTCGGTCGTGATGGCCAACAGAGTCCGGAAAAGAATGGCGGCTGAAACGAACGAAGAAAACAAACCTTGGGAACGACGTTAATTCTATATCGATACGTTTGCTTCTTTATTTATGTTATACGCGTTAAAATACATACATCATCACAGAGCTATATGGTATATATGTGACGCTGGATTTTTATTCATCGTCACCGTCACCATAAAAACCACTTTCAACCTCTTTCACGATATCGTTCAAATACGGCGTCGCTTGCCAGCACGTGTACCCGCTCGCGCCGACGAAAATCAACGCGCACAACGCGCCCGGCAATCCAATCACCGCGAACACGAGGGAAAAGAACACCGAGGTGACAATCATGAGCGCGTACCCGATGCCCACCGCGGATTCGCCAGACTCTTTGGCTAAACCGAGCAGAGGGGCTAACCATCCCGGAGCGGCGACGGAGGAATCGGGCGGTTTCATGAGATCTTTAACGAAATCCGGAACCTCGAAACCATCGTCTTTCGCTCTCACGATCATCTTTTGAGAACTTCTTTTGGACGCATTACGAATCGCAACGAGAGAGTTCGTTTGAATTTTATTGGAGGCGATCGAATCGCGCGCGGAAATAAAATTCGATCTCAAACTTCTTCTCCCTCTGCGAACAGAAGAGGAAGACGTTTGTCGCGTCGAAGCAACAACAACGGATGAAATGGCGTGCATCGTTTTAGAATTCAGTAGTAGTCTTCTCTGTTGAAGGAGAGCAGCGGTACATTAGTGTGGTACACGGACAGGGGACTCGAAAAAAAGATATGGAGATATGGAACATTTAGGGTTACGATTTTTTTTTTGGACCAATGAAAAATGAGGAAAAAGGAGGCAAAATCACGTTTTGCTAATTATTCATATTTCTTAAAAAAGGCTGAAAATGGTAAGTTATGTAAACATAACCAGGAGAGGGGGCGTAGCTCACATGGTAAAATAATGTGGATCGAAATACAACTCTGTCTGAAATAATCTATCTAGGTAGAGCGGTCGATTCGCATTCGACAGGTACGGGTAAGAAATCACCTGCTCCCAAGAGGAACTACGTACTAACTAGTACTGCTTACACAGAGATCGATACTGTAAGTACACCTTCAATGATGCATTGATGAAACAAATGGCTAATTTCATATCTTCAGTCGCGCCTCCATACGAGACAATGAATGTCCATTTTTTTTTGTGTATGTCTATCGTTACATGGCAAGTTAAATGTTTGATGTTAGGATTTTCCCGCGCGAGCGCTCGCAAATGCGCAGTACCGTTTTCGGCACTTTTTTCTTCTAAAATGTTCTCCTGAAATGAAGCAAAATCGGTATTTTTTTTTTCGTCTCGAGTGAAGAAAAGACGTTTACGAGTACTGGCACACACGCGGCCGACGTTGCTTTTCTTTCTGGAGGAGTGAGGTGTGAAGTTGCCTACAAAAATTGTTTTTTATTTTCGTAGGCAAAAGCTCTTCTGGTTTCGCGCGAAAAAAACAAAATCGAAATGAGATGCGCACAAGAAAGAGGAAAAACAGTTGTTCTTCTTCATTCATATTCACGCGCTCAGAAAAAGAAACACACACACACACACACTCTCTCTCTCGCGCGTGCGTGCTTGTCACGGAGTCTCTTCCTCGTACACGGAGCGCGCGTGCCGGTTATCATGTCGAAAATCGCTCCTTTTAGCGAGAAAATAAAACAAGAGGAGGAGGAGGAGAAGAAGTTGTTCAAAGAGGTGAGTTCGTCTGCTTGAAGATGAAGTCAAAACTGTGCCAGTCTCTTTTCTTTTCCCCGAACTTGCGATGCGGCGAATATTTCGCGGACGATCTTCTGCAGCGGGACGCGTTTCGATCGCTCGCCACGCTCGCGCGTCGTTCTGTCTCTCGTAAAGTTGAAGATCGAGCGAGCGGGACGAGCGGGTTTGGCTTTTTCTTTTTTCTTTTTTCTTTTTTCTTCGATTCCTTCGATTCTCTTCCTTCCCGACAAAAACTCACCAATAACACCACAACTCATCGTTATTTTTAATTAAAACAGAGGCTCAAATGCTGGGATGAGGAAGATGTGAGGAATTCGCTGCTTGCGTGCGGGGAAGGGGAAATCGAAGAGGATGTAACGGATCTGCAGATTGGAGATACAAACGATTTAGCGATTATTGCGGCCACGTGTGGTGATGATGCGGAAATCGACCAAAACGATTTGCTTCCGGAGAAGAACGAGAAGTTGGAATTTTCCTCTGGTTATAGTGACGCCGCAAAGGTTGCAGTTAGTGGCATTCCGTTCGCGTACACCAAAAAAATGGACTTGTTTTTCTACACTCTAGGAGATGAGAACGCTGGAGAAGTGAGGTCGGTGCATGAATTATGGGAGAAAGAAATCAAACCGAAGGCAATAGACTACAAAAAAGGTGCGGGATCCGTCCCTGTTTCAAAGTTTAAAGAGACAATGTTTGATGAGGATAGTAAAGTTTTGATGAATCAATTTCTGACTTGGTTTAAGATTGAACGCGTAAAGTGGCCCGGTCAAAATGATATCTTCGTGGCGAAAAAGACGTTGGAGATGTACTGCAGCAACTTCTTACGCGCATTGAAAATTGGAGGCTCAGAAAATGACGACGGAGTCGAGGCGTTGTCAACGAAAGCACTATACGATGTTTCTCGTTTTCTCGAGCGCATTTGTGAGCAGAATTATAGTGTAGGTACACTTTCGATAATTTTGCTGTCGGTGATTCGCGTCATGGAGAAACATCCGGATATTTTGGTTGGTGAAAATGAAAGTTTGACCAAACAATATCACGTTCTCCGCGAAGCATACCAAATCTCGGTCAAGGAGTGCGGAAAGATTGCTATCTCTCGTTTCCAATCGGATGTATACCCTTTCGACTACAACGATGTTCTCGACGCCATTGTCAAAATTTTCGACGGCAAATTGGCTTGGGAAGAGCGACAGCTTATTCGCAAATTCGGAAGTCGAGCGGGTTTGGGTTCGATTTTTCTTGTATATAGTCCGAAGGAAGAAAGTGTTCAAGCTTTCTTGGGTGAAGGGCACGGCGTGATCTTGATTGAATCGACGAATTCCTTGGATAAGGAGAAGAACTACTCGGACGTTGATACTGCGTTACCGGAAGGCTTGAAAGTGCACTTTAAAAGACGTCGTTCTTTCAACGAATACGAGGTTGAAAAAACTACCATTTTTATGGAGACGGTAGGAGACGAGGCAATGGCGAGAATTTTATTGAGCATTTACCTCACCGCAATACGAGACAAAAAAGAGGAAGATGCAGCGAATCAGCAATCACCCGCTGTACAGCTATTAGAGGCACACGAGAAGAGGGGTTTCAGCGGGAGATTCTCGTGGCTGTATCGGATTTTTCGTTTAATACAAGAGCTTGGCTGCCGAGACGATTTAGGATCAGTACAACTTGTTCACAATCCGACGAGAGAGCAAATGGATAACATTTTAAAGAATCGAGAGAACGTGATCTCGATTATGTGCGAAGATCTGGATTTGAATGAGAACTACTTGAAAGTGCGCAGGTTGCCGAAAGATTTGGAAATTTTGTTGATTTTGTTGCATCACAAGACGTCCGGTTCTAACAAATTCACTCCGTCTCGAAAGATCGAGAGCGAGGAAGTTCTTCGCATACTGCTCGATATTTACGTAGAGAAGGTAAAGGAAGATAAAGAAGAGGAGGAGCAGGAGAAGAAGGAGAAGAAAGAGGAGGAGGAGAAGGAGGAGGAGGAGGAGGAGGAGGAGAAGAAGAAGAAGAAGCTCTATTTCGTGATTCCTCGACGTTTGAGATTGGTTCGTGGCAAGGACATGTCTATTTCACACATGATCACGGACGTGTTGAAGAAGCTGCAATGTGAAGGTAAGAATTTGAAAGATATATCGAAAGCTCAAGCCGTGACGTTTCTGCGCAAGCTTTTGTCATCGACACTCTTTAACGATGCGAAAGTTGACGAACGGGTTATCGATGGAAAAGTACTTTCCGATCAAGCGGAGAAATTGTGGCACTCAGTGATTGTCCACGTGAAATACTACTTGCGCATGATACAAAAGAGTAAAGAAAGGATGGATTTGGCTGCACATTTTTCCGAGGAAGATATGAAAGAAATTCGAGACAATTGGGATCAATACTTGATGAAAAAGAAGGCTTCTTATTCATGGGAGGAGCTCCAGTTCATTCTTATGCTGCATGAAGTCGCCTACCTTGGGCCGCCGTCAAAGAAGGCAGAGGAGATGACGGAAGACGAAAAGCGAGAGAGGAGAAAGAAGCTTTTTGAAAGCATGGTAAAGAGAAAAAACGATTCTTACGTGAGAGAAGATAAGACATTGAATAAAGCTACTCTGTTAGAAATCACCAAAGAGCTTATTGATGCTAAGTTCGGAATTAAACGTACGGTTGATGCGCTGAAATTTTTCATTAATGTGAAACTTGAAACGTATGAGATTACAGAAAGTGGCTTCATTTCAATGTTCACGGAAGAAAATCCGAGTGAGGAGAATTTACGTGATCGACGTGAGCTCATTGAAAGTGTCGTTAATGATGCATACATTGGAGAAGAGGGAGAGAAAGTGAAGAAATACGTGCAAGCAGCGGCAACGTTTTGGGAAAAATGCTAATATGGATGAGAAAATAAGAAGAAAAGAGAAGGGTGTTAATGTCTCCGTGTCTCTGTTTGTGTCTTTTTTATTTCAAAAAATTGTTTATAATTGAATACTCACTCGCATGCGAGTTCACTCCTTTCTTGACGTGCCTCTTCGGCTCATGGTCAACTTTCTTTCTCTTAATCTTGCAAGACCAGCCTTTACATCGTCACGATTAATTATGTTTTCGTAGGTTTCGTTTTCCTCGACGATTGCGTTCATCTCTTTTCGCGTCTCGTATTCAAAAACATCCACCGTTCGATTGAAAAGTTTTACAATAAGTTCAAACACTTGATTTTTTAGCTCTTCGCCTTTTTCACCTTCTTCGTCTTTGCACACGTTTACCATGATTTCTTGGTACAAGCGAACTTTATTCAGTGCTTCCTTGGGAATCTTATTGGCGTCAAATTTTGGATCCCCTTTTTCCATTTCCCAGGCTACGTCGAGATTATGCTTCGCCTTCTCGAAATCATAACTCGCCGCCTCGTAGAATTTCCACACGAAGCGAATGCACTCTTCTTTCTTTACGCGTCTCGCTTCATCCAACGTTTCGATCGTCTCCTCGATTTCCTTACCTTCTTCATCTTTTTCGTTGACTTCTTTTTTCGTGTATCTTGCTTGAGCCTTTTTTGCTTCGCGAAAGACTTTCACCATCCCTTCTCGTTTGCACTCCAACTCTGCCAAGGATAAGCACTTTGAACTCCACTTGTTAAAATTCTCGTTCATTTGATGAAATTTCGGAGTGAATTTCACAGCGCCCTCGTAAGTTCGACCGATGATGTCCTTAAAAAATCTGTCTCGCTTGTCTTTTCCTTTCTTGGCTGGTATCTCTTCATACCACAAAATATCAGACTCTTCCTTTTTGCCTTCGTTCGTGGTGGTGAGCTCCGCTTTGCGCGTTGAATCGAGTATGGCTTTACGATCGAGCAAAAAAGCGATTGCGTCTTCTCTTCGATTTCCCTTTTGTCCGAATGGGCCGTATTTTCGAGCGCTAACAAGATAGTCTTCTTTTTCCGCGTCGTCAATAGTCTTGTTTTGAAAAACGTCCAGAGCAAACTCCAGTTGAAACTGGACAACAAACGTTTCGACATCTTCGTCACTCTCAAATTCCAGTTTGTCCTTCATTTTTTTTTTGTCAATTTCTCCCAACACATAAGGTATTATAATCGTGTTTCTTAATGTTTTCAAACGATCTTGCATACCTCTTTGGTTGGACGTTCGGGCTCTCAATGCCGGCTCGTTCATTGCCTTTTTCTGAACTCTGCTTGGGATATTCTCATTGAGGAAGTTCGAGTCAACCACGCACTCGATTAAAACTTCTTCGCGAATGGCAATCAACGCTTTTGTTTCCGGTCCCGTCCAAAGATCACCTTTTGTCGGCGCTTTCGTCGAAGTATTCATCACCTTCTTCGCCGGTGCCTTCTTCGTTTTCTTTGGCTCAACTGCCAACGCAGCTCTCCTCGCCGGCGTCTTCGAAACGCCGCTTTTCGAGCCCGCCACTCCCAACTTCTTCTCCGTCATCTCGAAGTCGCTGTCGTCGTCGTCTCCTTTCGCTTTCTTACCGCGCTCAGCTCTTTTCTTCTCCGCAGAATCCGGCGACGACATAACCATCTCCTCCGCGCTCGTCTTCGTCTTCGCGCCAACTCCACCTTTCTTTCTCTTCCCTCCTCCTTTTTTCTCTCCTTCAACGGGTTTCTTCTTCGTGTCCTCCTCCTCTTTTCTGAGTCCCATCGTCGCAGAAGGCGTTTTGACGCTATCAACGTTTTGGCCACCCAAAGGATTACTCACGGAGTCGCTCGGCACGTAGCTTCCGCTCGACGGGCCGTCGCTCGTCGTCGAGTCGCCGAGCATTATGACCTCCTCCTCCTCCTCCTCCTCCTCCTCCTCCTCCTCCTCTTTCTTCTTCTTCTGAAACAAGAATGGTCCTTGCACCATCTTTTTCGGCGGCATGATCGTATCGCGCCCGAATGCTATGCACGCGCTTCTTTCATTTCTTCTCTCTTCGAAAAGCACGAACGCGCGGGCGCAGTTTGTGTGTGTAAGCGCGTTGACTTCTTTCTTTCGTCTTCTATTTTATGAAGGAAAAAAGAAGATTTAAAATATGCGAGACTTTTCACGGCACAGACAAAAAATAATATATATACTAAACAAGAGGAAAAAACAAATCAAAATTTTCTTTTTTGCCCCATTATTAGCGCTTTCATCATGCTGCATTTCTGTTGCGGTAGTATATATATATTCTAAACAACTACTATTATTAATACCGATCGTGATCGGTCGTATCCCAATCCGTTGTGGTCACCTCCGTCTCGTCCCCGCCGCCGCCGCCGGCGGATGTATTTTTGTTGTTGTATCCCCGAATCGGCGTCCCCGAAAAATTATCCGAAGACCTCGAAATGCTTCGAATAAAGTCTCGAATCATCCTTGGCCACTGTTCGGTGTCCTCTAAAGTCTTGGCCACGTGCATTTCGCAGTGCGGAAGCAGTTTTTTCAACTCCTCCGCGCTCTTCAGCGGGTGCGTCTTATCGCCGCAATCCCACGCCAGGAGCAAACACGGCACTTTCGCCATGACGTTGGAAATCTCCTCCGGCGGAGGTAAATTCGATTGCGCGGCGCCAACGGAAACAGCCACGTACGACTCGTCTCGCATGCCCAACTCTACCGTCGCTCTGGGGATGTACACCTCCTCCGGCTCGCCGTCGAAAATCGGTCGCGGTTTCCTCAACCTCGGCGGCGGCGGCGGTCCTTCCAACGCCTTCTTCTTCAAATTTTTTTCTCGTTTTTTCCTCTGTTCGTAAATCGTCGGCGGTATGACCAGCACGAGTCCATCTGGTACGACGTCACCTCGTTGCACGGCTGCGTGCAGCGTCACCGCAGCGCCCATAGACGCGCCACCTAATATCAACTTTTGTTTCTTTTCTTTCCCGGTTTTCTTACTAATTCTCGTTTGTTGTTTCAAGTTGGCCACTTTTAACATATCCGCCGCCATGTTCTCCCACTTTGCCTGACTGCTCGTCTCTGCCGGTGAAGAATATCCGTGTCCTCTCGCGTTGTATCGCACGATTCTCACTTTTTCGTCTTTTAAATTTTCTAAATCCTCCTCGCTTTCGCTGCCGTCGCTCGCGTCGCCTTCTTCGTCGCACGTCGTCGTCGCCGTCCCGGACACGTCCCCTCTCTCGCGCACGTCCCAGAAATTCCATAAAGACTCCTTATCCTCGTTCGTCATGGACGATCCTAGCCCGTGTCCCCAGACGACTTGCACCGGCGCGTCTTCGTCTCCGTACACCTTCGCCTCGAGCGCGACGCCGTCCGCGATGTGCAGCTTCGAAATGTCCTCGTTCAGAGGCGCCCAATACTCTTCCTTTCCCGATAATGTCGTTGTCGTCGTCGCCGTCGTCGTGGTCCCGTTCTTATCGTTAGTATCCTCATCGTTTCTCACAAAATTCGAGTCCTTCAAATCTTCCTCGGCTACTTTTTGTAAATGTTCCTCCTCTTCCTCTCTCGTCGTCTCGTGTGGCTCGTGGTTCTCGTTGGATAAGCGCGAGAGCGAGAGCGCGCGCGGAGGAGTAGACATCGTCTTCTTCTTCTTCTCCTCTTCTTCCTTTTCGTCGCCTCCAAAACCTCGCGTCGTCGTCGTCGTCGTCGTCGCTCTTCTTCGCGAGATGAAACGGGAAGAAGAAAAAGAAGAAGAAGAAGAAGAAGAAAATCTCGACGCCGCTCCTCCTCTCGAAACTACGCTGCAGTTGTTAATTTTGAAAGAAGAAGAAGAAAAAGAACGCCCCAACGACGACGACGGCGCGACGACGACGACGAACGCTCGTCGTAGCCGTCGAACCGACGAACGCAGAAGAAGAATAGAGTCCGACGGAGAGAGAGGAGAGAGAACAGCGTGCAACGAAATCTCTCTCGAGGAAAAAATGAGGCGAAAAAAACGCTCGAGAGAGAGACGAAAAAAAAAGAAATTTTGTGAGCACTAAGCACGACAAGAAGAATTATTACATATGACATAGTATTTTCTACGACGGACGCGTCGATCAAATCGTATTATAATACGACGCGTTTAAACGACCACGGAAGAAGCCGCCGCCGCGCACAAGGCGGCAGCCGCACCGCGAAGAGACCTACTACTCGAAGAGGAGGAGGACGCCTTTCGTAAGAACTTGGTCGCCGCCGAGGAAGCGTTTCTTCGAGAAGAGGAGAAGGAGGAGAAGGAGGTGGACGCCGGGACGGAGACGCCGCGCTTGGATCGGACGTTTTTCAAACTCGCTCCTCCTCTTCTTCTTCCTCCCGCGGCGGCGCCAGAAGAAGAAGAAGAAGATGCGACGATGCCACACTTATCGATGAACACGTCGTACGACGGCGCGCCGGATTGCGACCCGACCGATTCTAACGCTTTCACCACGGAGTAACCCTCGACGACTTGGCCGAAAACCGTGTGCTTCCCGTTCAAAAACGGCGTCGCCACCGTGCACAAGAAAAACTGCGACCCGTTCGTGTTCGGACCGGCGTTCGCCATGGACAAAATCCCCGGACCGTTGTGCGGTAAATCAAAGTTCTCGTCCGGGAAATTTCGACCGTATATCGATTTCCCGCCCGTGCCGTTGTCGTTCGTAAAATCTCCTCCTTGGCACATGAAGTTTGGAATCACCCGGTGGAAACGACTTCCTTCGTAGCCGAATCCTTTCTCTCCGGTGCACAGTTGCTTGAAGTTTTCCGCCGTTTTCGGACACGCGTCTTCTTTCAGCTCGATCACGACGCGTCCGAGACGCTCGAACGTGCGGTCGTTGGACAGTTTCAAGTCGAAATACACCTTCGTGTTGTTCTGTCGTTTATGTGTGTTTACGTAAAAATGGAAACAGAGAGAGAGAGAGAGAGAGAAGAGCGCGTTTGATGTCGTCGTCGTGAGTGAGATGCGCGGATTGATGCGCGCCGCGCGAAAGAGAAAAGAGAAAAGTCACGACGTACCTCGTTCACGGGCAACGGAATCGTGTACGGCACGGACGATTTCGCGAGCGACACGACGTCTTCCACCGCTGGACCAGAACTACCCCCCGGGACGGATAGAACGCCTCCCATTATTATTGTTTACGTGTGCGTATTTGTTACGAAGAGCGCGGGTTTGCGAGCGCGTCGTGAAGAAAGTTCTGCCGCTGCGGGGAAAAAAATGTGTCGTCGATGCGATATTTTCATCACATCAACGCGCACAGACAGAGATACGCACAGAGAGAGAGAGAGAGAGAGAAAGATCGATAGATGTCGAAAGAAGAAGAAATCGAAGACGAAGACGCGTCGTCGAAGAAGAAGGTGCTGTTGCAAGAGGCGAAAGACGCGTTTTACGAGGAGAACAAAGACGCGTGCAAAGACGGACGATGTTCGAATCCGAGGTGTGGATTTAAAGGGTGCACGTGCGGAGAGAAGTGCTCGTGCAACAGACCGGAAGTTCTGGACGCGGTGACGTGCGATCCGTGCAAAGATGCCGCGAGGAAGAAGAAGATGACGATGGAAGAAGGAGAAGAAGGAGAATAAACGATTATTACGATGAACGACGGTGTTGACCAAGAACAACGACGAGGAGGAGAAGAAAAAAGCAGACCCCTTTCACTTCTCGTGAAGCGAAACAAAGACCGGTACGAGTTTGACGTCGACTGGGATTCGTCCACGGTCGAGGACGTGTTTACTGTGCTCAGTGAAAAGTCAAACGCGCTGAAACGAACGATGAAGCTCATCGTCGGCGGACAGACGATGACGGCGAGCGACGACGGGAAGAAGATATTTTCGGAGGTTGTCGCGAAGAAGATTAAAGGGGATAAGGTGACGTGCATGTTGCTCGACGGTTCGAATGCGACGACGACGACGATAACCAAAACGGTCTCTGCGGGCGCGGCGATGGCGAGTTCCATGGCGGAGAAGCGAAGAAGAGAGGCTATGGAGAAGATGATGGAAAGGAAGAGTAAAGTTACCGCGGAAAAGAGCTCGATACTAAGTGAAAAACGTTCGGGCGGTTTTGGCACCGTGTGGGAGAAAACGGGAATCTGTTCGTCGCAAAATTCAGGACTGGACGCGTTGCCGATCGCGGCTTTGGAAGCTTTGAACGCAGATGCGAAAATAAAAGTGTTTGACTTTAGTTCAAACGCAATCGCGCGCGTCCCGAGTGTAGTTTTTACGTTGCCGGCGCTGCGAAACATCACCCGAATATCGCTGTGCAACAACAACATCGAAAGCGCCGGGTTTGATTTCAAAATGCTCTTTGCAAACTTCAAGTTTCTGAAGTATTTAGATTTGAGCAACAACAATCTGAGTGGCGCGATTGAAATCACGTCCAACAGTTCCGCCGCGGAAGAAGAAGGAGAAGAAGAAAACGAAGAAGTCAACGAAGAAGTAAAAACGAGATCTCCGTTACAGCTAAAGATTTCGAACAATAAAATAACGTCCTTCTCTTCGAGTTTTTTCAAAGCTCTTCCTCCATTACAAAGCTTCGACGCGAGTGGAAACCAAATTTGCGATTCAATCGCGCACTACTTTGTCGGCAGCGAGACGACGCTGACGCACATCAATCTCGCCAACAACGCGCGAGTAAGCGCGATTCCAAACGAGTTTAGAAACATGAAGAGTTTACAATCGCTCATTTTAGACGGAAATAGAATAGATAAGAAAGGCATACCCGCCGTAGTCTTACGCGATTGCGAGCGGCTCTCGGAGCTGTCTCTGAAACAAAATCAAGTCACCATCGAAGAGTTGAGAGAATTGGACGGATGGGACGTGTACAACGAAAGACGAGTGTCTCGAGCGGACAAGATTCTCGACGCAAAGACAATGTTAGGAGACGCCTCCTTTCGCGAAGGCGCGGACACGGAGCGATACACGAGAGATTTTTAGAGTTTGTAGAAGATGAGTAATATAGTAGTTTACAAGAAAGTAATTCTAAAAGTGTGCTTGTCGTTTCTTAGCGAGCGGCGACGTTGGAGGTGGCCTCTTCGTCTTCTTCCTCTTCGAACATGTCCTCATCGTCTTCGTCCATGGAACCTTCAGACGACGACATTTGTTCGCCAGTCATCGAACCCATTTTTGCCGCGATCGCTTCTCGCGTCAATCGAACAATCTCTTCGTATAGCCCCTCTTTCTCTTTCGCGGCGAGTAAACTTTTCTCGCGACCTTGGCCCAACTGCTCGCCTTTGAAGGAATACCACGAGCCTTTCTTTTCGATGACGCCGGTAGCTTCCGCGACGTCAAAGACGCACCCTTCGCTAGAAATACCTCTGCCGAAAAGCATGTCAAACTCGGCTACTTTATACGGCGGCGCGACCTTGTTCTTGGCCACTTTCACTTTCACTCTCGTCCCGAGATCGTCCTCGCCCGCTTTACCTTTGATGACTTCTTTTCTGCGAATGTCCAAACGCACCGAGGAGTAATATTTCAACGCGTTACCACCCGTGGTAACTTCCGGGTTTCCATAAATCACACCAACCTTCGATCGAAGTTGGTTCAAAAACAAAATCGTCGTGTTCGCCTTCGCCGCGTTTACGTTAATCTTTCTCAACGCTTGCGACATTAACCTCGCGTGCGCGCCGACTTGGACCATACCAATTTCGCCTTCGATTTCCGATCTCGGCACCAACGCGGCGACGGAATCCACGCAAATCAAATCCACCGCGGCGGAACGAACCAACGTATCCACAACTTCCAACGCCATTTCTCCGGTTTCCGGCTGACACACGACTAAATCGTCCACGTTCAATCCCAACCTCTTCGCGTAGTCCGGATCGAACGCGTGCTCGGCGTCGATTAAAGCCACCGTCCCGCCCAACTTTTGCATCTCCGCCATCGCGTGCATGGCCAACGTCGTCTTCCCGGACGACTCCGGACCGTAAATTTCCACGATTCTACCTCTCGGTAACCCTCCCCCTAAGGCCATATCCAACGTCATCGCCCCGGACGGGAACGTCGCCACTTTCGCCTGCCCGGCGGAGCCTAACTTCATGATGGAACCTTTACCGAACGTCGAGTCGATTTCGCCGAGAACGCGCTCGAGCGCTTTTTTCTGTTTTATTACATTATTTGTTTTCAAACGCGCGCGAGAGAGAGAAGATGAAGGTGAGCGAATGCTTTTCATCGCGAGTGTGACGTGACGTCCACGTCTATCGTCATCGCGCGCGAGCGAGAGAAGAAGAAGAAGAAGCGCAAAAGTTTGAAAAAAATATCTCTCCCGGGAAAAAAAAAGAGAAGAGAGATCGGATTTGAAATCTAACACAAACGCAAAAATGTCGTTGTACTCTGTACCTTCGCCTGCGCGTTCTCTGGATCTAAACCCATGGTTGGTTCGCGCTCGGGAAGCTGCCCTTTCGGCGCTTTCCTCGCGCCGAACGCGTACGTTCGCACTTGGTCGCCTCGAGCGGTGTTGATGTTGAAGCGATTGATCGATGGAGAACCGACGACGACGACGCGCGCGTTGTTCTTTGGCGTCGTCGTCGCGGCGCATACTAAATGAGAAGGCAACCCCGCGCGAGATAAAGCAGACATCGTTTTACGGGACGTTGTTGTTGTTGTTGACGCGATAAAAGGAGACGACGCGATGATGCGCTCGATGAGAAGAGCAGTGGTTGGAGAAGTGGTTGTCGTCGTCTTTACTAAGAACGACATGAAACTTTCAAAAAGTGAGGCGACGAGAGAGAAAAAAATTTTGAATTTTGGCGGTAAACTATGATGATGGACGTTATCACACGACTTAAGCTCACTGCGGATATTGTTTCCCGGGTTACTAAAATACGTTGGGAATGAAGCTCGCGTGAAATTACAAACGCGAGGGAGATTTGGCGGCAGCTACTCGTTTCCTATTTCAAGCTCTGCGAGCTCCTTTTTGAGCTCCTTTTTGGATTTGGAGCTGTAGGTTTTCCTTCTCCAACTGTAGTTTTTCATTCTCCAGCCGTTTTCTTTCATTCTCCAACTGTAGTTTTTCATTCTCCAGCCGTTTTCTTTCATTCTCCAACTGTAGTTTTTCATTCTCCAGCCGTATTCTTCCATTCTCCAACTGTAGGTTTTCATTCTCCACGTGCAGACGTTTGTTCTCTCGCTCATCGGCTTCGTCGTCGTCGTCGTCGTCTGACCTTGCCCTCCTCCTCGTCGACGGCGTGATATCTTCGTTTCTTGTATCTACGCTCGTCATGCCCTGACCCGAGCTCGAGCTGTTTCGCCGTTGCGAACAAGACGCGAATACGTTTTCATCGATGTCTCTTTTCACTTGTTCTCTCGCGAGAAAGCAGCACTCGAGCGAATATTCCCTCTTGTTACCACACGCCTCACAACTCCAACCGGGAACTGTTCCGAGTTGCTCGTCAGACGCTCGTTTCCTCATGCGATCGTTTCGCACGGAGAGGTATTCCGAAAAGGAACCGTTCGGATATTCTTCCTTAAGTGGTTCGTAATATTGACGCAAAACTTTGATTGCGGCTCGTTCTTTCGTCGTGCACTTCGGAAAGTCTTGCCACCACTTGTGTACATTAGGAGGCTTAGTCGGGTCGTTGAGGTTGTCGTAAAATTGAAGCGCGGCGCGAGGCGCCTTGATTGCACTCGGCTTCAATTTTTCTATTCGCAAACCCGTCGCTGAACGGCATCTCGAAAGAGCGACATATACCTGGGCCTCCGCGAATGTGTTCGATGCATCAACTAAACACGAATCTAACGACATCCCTTGGGACTTGTGAATCGTAATTGCAAACGCCAACTTGATTGGAATTTGAAAGCGGATATTTTTCCCCAATCCAGCGGAATCGAAGGAAAATTCCATCGGAAATATTGGAACGGCTTCCTGAAAACCTCTGAACAAAACGTACGGGATTTTTTTTTGCTTTGTCCGTACCCATTCTCTCTGATTTTTCAGCAAATCGAGATCTCGCTGGTTGGTGTCTTCTTGTTTTTCGAGCTTCTCGATGTGCGAATTCATCGCCACCTCGTCGGGAAGATCGAATTTTATAATCGTACCTCGGGAGCCATTTGCTAGCCGTCGTTCCTCACTTTCGCTACCGTTAGTTTCTAGCACAGACGTGTTGATCAACATCATCACTTCGCATCCGACTTTAAGCGTGACTTTCTCCTCTGCTCGCATCTGTCCTTTCAAAAATCGCCAGTTGTCTTTCAAACTTTCACAATATGATTCGTATCGATTGTGGGTTTCATCAACACATGGCAGTACGCTATCAACTGCTTCATAAATAAACTCCTCGGTCTGAAATTCCGCCAATTTCTTTTTGTTGAACTCGTTTGCTTCCTTATTCGTGCATGTGAGTTTCATCTCAAAATGTTGATCATCATCATCGGTTCCAGTTCCTTGCGACGCCACGTACTTTATAATCTCTCTCCCAGCATCTTGCTCTCCTCTTCGCACGCGCGACAACAAATTTGCAAACGTCTCATCTTCCTGTCGAAACACAGTCTTGAGCTCGCAAAACGTAAAGTTTAACATGTCCCAAGTGAACGATTGAAAACATAACCCTCGGTCAAGCATCAGTGCTGGACATACCGCCTTCAGATTTAAGTTTCGACTCTTCAACTGTTCGATCGGCTGGAGTTGAAGAAAGTCGCCGAATACCACCACTTGCATCCCACCAAACGGCTGCGTCGGGTTCTCTCGAACGATCCCGAAATGTTCGCTCAATCGATCGAACATCTCTCCACTCAGCATCGAAATCTCGTCGATGAATAAGACGTCGTATTTCATAATCGCTTCTCTCTGCACATCTTTTAAGCCTCTCCCAAGAAAGTGTATGTTTTTTACGACTCCACACCCTGCTATCGAATGTATGGTCACGCCATCGATCGCTTCACTGGCAATGCCCGTCGTCGCGGTCACCGCGACCGTTTTATCCATCTCCTCCCGTAACTTTTTCACCGCGGTTTTCAAAAGCACCGACTTTCCCGTCCCCCCGGGTCCATACACGTAGCAGTTTTCACCACTTAAAATCTTTTCCAACGCAAACGCTTGATCTTCCGAAAGAGACGTCTCTTCCGGCAAAGGTTCATCCAGCAAAGACAAATGGATGAACCGCTCGGAGAGCGTCGCGACCGTTTCGTTCGCCATCATTCTTCCTCTTCTTCTTCTTGTTATTAAAGTCCTCGCGCGTTTTGCGTGCGGCGTTCTTCTTTATCAAGAGAAATTATTTGGCGAAAGCGCGCGCGTGTGTTTCACTCTCTTTTTTCAAATTTTTTGTGAGCACTTTTTGAAACCTTGCTCACATTCGCAAGAAGTGGCCGCGCCGACGGAAATAATAGGATGTGAATATTATATCGATAGCGAACGAAATACATACAACAGCAACATGTAGTGGGTGGATTTAAATTCGAAAACAAAGATGTAGCTCGTGCCTTCCTTCTCTCTCTCTCTCTCTAAATTCTTATATCTTTTTGCCCGCGCGAATCTGACTCTCTTCTTTCACCTTCTCCACTTCTTTCTTGTCTAAAAAAAAATAGCATTACGGTTTGTAATACGTCGTGTTGACAAACGGCATCTTCTTCACGACGGCTTTCGTCTTTTTACCTCTGGTTTCGACTTGCACTTCAGTGCCCGCCTTGGCCAACGCTTTGGGGACGTAGCCCATGGCAATGTTCTTACCCAACACCGGGGAAAAGCCGCCGCTGGAAATCTCGCCCACTTCGTTGCCGTCCATGTCTAAGATTTTGGAGTGTTGTCTCGCCGGCGCGCCTTTCTCCAAGAACTCAAAGCCAACTCTTCTTTGCGGGACACCCTCTTCGATTTGTTTGCGAATCCTTTCGCCACCCGGGAAGGAGAACGTGTCTCTTCTCGCTTTACCGATGGTCCACGTCAAACCGGCTTCCGGCGGCGTCGTCTCTTCGCTCAAATCGTTGCCGTACAAGCACAAACCAGCTTCCAAACGCAAGGAATCTCTGGCGCCCAAACCGCACAAACGGACGTTCTCGTCTGCGACCAAGTCCTCGACTAACTTCAACGTCCCCGGGACCGGGACGGAGATTTCAAAACCGTCCTCGCCGGTGTAACCGGTTCTCGTCACCCAGCACGGTTGTCCGGACACCGTCATCTCTTTGAACATGCCAAAGTATAACTTGCTCAAATCCGCGTCGGTCAACTTTTGCAACGTCTCCATTGCCTTCGGTCCTTGCAACGCGAACAAACTTCTGTCCGAGTGCTCGATGAATTTGCAATCGCCATCGAACTTAGCCAAGTGTTTGTTGATGTGCGCTTTATCTTTGTCCGCGCAACCGGCGTTCAAGACGACGTAAATCCACTCGTCGTTCACCTTCGTGACGACGGTATCGTCGATGATCCCACCTTCATCGTTGGTGACCACAGACAAGGTTCCGGTGCCGTCGGCTAAACCTTTCACGTCCGCGACGGTGATGGATTCCACAAACTTCACCGCGTCCTTCCCTTTAAAAGACGACCCGAGCATGTGGGACACGTCAAACAAACTCGCTTTCGTTCGGCAATGTTGCGTCGCTTCCATGATGGAATCCTTGTATTGAATCGGCATCGAAAAACCAGCGAACTCAACCATCTTTCCCCCGTGTTTCACGTGGAAATCGTACAGCGCGGTCTTTTTCAAGTTGCTGTCGTCCGCGTAGTGTCTCTTGGAAACGACGTTGGATTGATTAGTCGTTCCAATCACCAAACCGACACCCGCAAAGGAAGAAGGTCTCGTCTCCGAAACTCTCGCCAGAGACGAGTGCGCCGCGAAGAGGCGCTTAGAGGCTTGTCTCATCGCCATCGTGAGAAGAAGCGTTTTGATTGTTTGCGCGGTGTTCGTGTGTTTTACGACGGACGAGCGCGCGTTCAAATTTATCTGATGTGACGATGCGTTTCAGCTCTCGAGATATATCCAAAACGAGAGAGCAAAAGCGCTTCAGGAGAGTGACACGTGAGAGACGGTTTGTACTTTTTTTCGAGTTAAATTTATGCACTAGGGTGCGTACTCTCAGAGTGCGTAACTGAGTACAAAAATAGAGACTGTGGTAGGTCCGTTTTGGTAGTTCGGAGAACAAAAAAAAAAAAGTACGAGACCCTAAACGTATAACTTGAGTTGGAGTAACGACCTTTCACGAACGTCACTAGTGAGAAAAATTATGAATCGCGGCGGAAACGACGTCGAAGACGACGACGACAACGACGAAACGAAAGAGAAGAAATTCTCTTCCACCCCGTGCGTGTACGTGAACGGAAAACGACACGCGCTGAGAGATGGCATCGGGGAGACGACGTTGTTGGAGTTTTTGCGAGGTTTGTTTCACGTTTCAATTTTTGTTTCGTTTGTTCGTTGAAACGACGCGCTTTCTGAGAGTGAAACGTTTCCTCCACTCACCGCGTCTTTTCTCTTCTCTTTTTCTTCTCGCACGCGTGCACGTATAAAAAACAGGATTACGACTGACGGGAACGAAACTCGGGTGCGGCGAAGGCGGGTGCGGCGCGTGCACCGTCGTCGCGTCCTCGGTTCGTTACGATAAAATTGCGGACGAGTTTACGTACTCGCACAAAGCGGTGAACGCGTGTTTAGCGCCGGTGTACGCGTTCGAGGGATTCCACGTGATTACCGTGGAAGGTCTCGGGAATTTGAGAGATGGCATGCATCCCGTGCAGATGGCGATCGCGTCCGCGCACGGTTCGCAGTGTGGTTTTTGTACGCCTGGTTTTGTCATGTCGATGTACGCGTTGTTGTTAAACGCGCGGAGTAGTAAGAGTAGTAATAGCGGTAGTAGTGGCGGCGAGAAGGAGAATAAGGAAGAGAGGAAATTATCCGCGCACGACATCGAGGAGGCACTATCTGGGAATTTGTGCAGATGTACCGGGTACAGGCCAATTTTGAAAGGGTTCGTGGACGCGTTCGTGGAGAATAAAGTGTATTCGCAAGAGACCATCGACGGGGACATTTCAAACGCGTTCAAGAAAGCCGCAAAGGTTTCAGATGGGACGGTACCTATCTGCGCGAGCACGGGACAACCGTGCACGAACGGATGTGGTGTTGACGTGAAGTCTGAACAGGAGAACAGTGGTGAAAACATTAGCGCAGACAACGGCGCAGAGAATGCAATTAAAGAACCATTGTTTCCTGTTGAATTAAAGCGACGCGCGAAAGAAGAAGCCGGCGGACAGGTTCTTTCGCTCGCGTTTCAAGGCGGAGACGCGATAACGGATCCAGTGCACAACGACGGCGTGAAATGGCATCGACCGACGAGTTTAAAAGAGCTTCTGGATTTGAGAGACGCGTATCCCGGAAATGAATCAAAGATTGTCTGCGGAAATACGGAAATTGGCGTTGAAATCAAGTTCAAAAAAGCGCTTTATCCGAGACGCATTCACGTTGCCGGGAAAACGATTCAAGAACTCGACAGAATTAGCTTGAATTTCGATAATGGCGAAGCTGTGTTTGGAGCGGCTATTTCGCTCTCTGATTTAGAGCACGCGTGTAGCAGCGAAGATGCTTCTCGAGTGGAAAGGTTCAGAGCTATTGCCAAACAGTTGAAATGGTTCGCCGGGAGGCAAATTCGAAACGTCTCTACGCTTGGCGGGAACATCGTCACCGGCTCGCCGATTTCGGATTTGAACCCAATATGGTTGGCGTTAGACGCCATGTTTGTCGTCACGTCCAAAAAAGGCGGAGACCGATACGTCAAAGCGAGAGATTTTTTCTTGGCGTATAGAAAAGTCGATTTGAGGCCTGATGAAATCTTGAAACAAGTCGAATTGAAGGCGTTTGACGAGGCCGACTACACCACTGGAATTGCCGCGACGACAACCAAAGAGTATTTTCACGAATACAAACAATCGCACAGGCGCGAAGACGATATCGCTATCGTCACGTGCGGAGCTCGTGCACTTTTCGACACGAGTACCGGTGAATGTTTGGATTTTTCTCTCGGTTTCGGAGGCCTGAGTTTCAAAACGATTTTCTGTTCTCAGACGGCGGGCGGCATGGTCGGGAAACACATGACGAAAGAAACGCTGGATTTTCTCATGAACGCAGTCGAGAAAGAATGTTTTGTGGACGAAAGCGCACCCGGAGGAATGTCGCAATATCGAACAACGCTCGCGAAATCCTTCGCGTTTAAATTTTTCCTACATTGCGTGAGCGATTTGAGGACTGTCGTGAGCACTTCCTCGTTGTTATACGATCTTCAACAAAATGAACTTTCCTCGCTCGGACGAAACGAGCGACAATCGGTGGTGTCCGGCGCACAATATTTTACGAAAAAACCAAACGGCGAAATCGTCGGACAGCCTTTGGCGCACAAATCCGCGCACATACAGGCAACTGGTGAAGCTATATACTGCGACGACGCCGCAAAACCTGAGGGTTGCGTTCACGCCGCTTTGGTTTTATCTACGATTGCGCACGGAAAGATTCTCTCCGTTGATAGCTCCAGCGCCGTGGAAAGTATTCCAGGTGTACTCGGGTACTTTTCCGCTAAAGATATTCCTAAAAATGGGACCAATAGCATCGGTCCGATTGCACACGACGAGGAAATTTTCGCTACGGAATACGTTACGTGCGTTGGTCAAGTCATCGGTGTCGTCGTCGCGGAAACGAGAGCGATAGCGCTGAAAGCCGCGGACGCGGTGAAAATCGAATACGAGGTACTCGAACCGATTTTGTCCATCGAGGACGCTATCGCGAAGAAATCCTATTACACCGACGAAATGATTGGCATGAAAGGATTTCTCGGGCACGTTTTGCAATCTGGAAATGTCGACGACTTTTTTACAAACGAGAACGAAAAGAGCTCTGATGGCATTCAAATAATCTCTGGATCCACGCGAGTCGGCGGTCAAGAACACTTTTACCTCGAACCGAACGCGTGCGTGGTGGAAGTTACCGACAACGACGAAGTGATCACGATTTCATCGACGCAGTGCCCGATGAAGCATCAAGCGTACATCGCGGATTGCTTAGGTTTCTCTCGAAATAAAGTCACGTGTAAAGCGAAACGTCTAGGTGGCGGTTTCGGAGGGAAAGAGTCGCG
>Ga0255757_10000469_pt1 | contig 39584 bp, 36 predicted proteins | sample 071ome_27_FD_179957 | JGI IMG/M metagenome (GOLD analysis project Ga0255757, IMG submission 179957) | Coastal salt marsh microbial communities from the Groves Creek Marsh, Skidaway Island, Georgia - 071409AT metaG (version 2) | ecosystem: Environmental > Aquatic > Marine > Intertidal zone >...
TCGTACGCCTGCATCCTGATCCACGGAACCCGACCATGGAAGCATGAGGCGATCCAACCATCGTGGTAGATCGCACGGTTACCAAGTATCTCGAAGTACTGGGTTGTGCGAGTGCTCTCGCCATCTGCATCGAAGGTGTAATTCATAGGCACACCATCAAGACTCATTTGATCGATGCCGTTCACCTTGGTGGGCGGGGTGATGCCGGCAGCGGCATAAATCGTTGGAGCGATATCAACCACGTGATGAAACTGCGACCGAACGCCACCGGCATCGGAAATACTGTTGGGCCACGAGATTGCTAGCCCGTTTCGAGTACCACCGAAATGTGAGGCAACTTGTTTCATCCATTGGAATGGCGAGTCAAGCGCCCATGCCCAACCCACATTGAAGTGGTTCTCGCAGCGAGCGGTCCCGAAGTCGTCAATATGCTCGAGCAGCCACTCAGGGTCCTCGTGTACACCGTTCTGGAACGACGGAGCGCTCCACGCACCATGAATCGTTCCCTCCGCTGAGGCACCGTTATCGCCGGTGAGATAAATGATGAGCGTTTCAGTTCCGTAGCGTTCATCAAGTTTGCGTGTTGCGTCGATTACTCGTCCGATGTGGTGATCGGTATGGGCGAGAAATCCCGCAAAGCACTCCATGAGTCGGGTAGCAACCGGGCGGTAGCGCTCTGGGTAGTCCTCCCATGCTGGGATTTGCTCGGGACGCGGGGTGTTGACTGAAGCAGGAGGAATCACGCCGAGTTCAAGTTGACGGGCGTAAATCTCGTCGCGTAACGCGTCCCAGCCTGCGTCGAATTGACCAGCAAACCGGTCGATCCATTCGGGTGGTGCATGATGCGGGGCGTGGACCGCTGGAGTGGAGAAGTAGCAAAACCACGGTCGATCAGGGGTAGATGCTCGTTGTCGTTCAAGCCATTCGATTGCGTGGTCAGCGAGGTCTTCGGTGAGGTGATAATCAGGGCGACCGACATGGGGTGACACTGGGGTGGTTTGGTCGTAGACGGCAGGCTCCCACTGAGATGCTTCCGCTCCAATGATGCCGTAGAACCGATCGAAACCGAGACCGGTTGGCCAGCGGTCGAACGGACCTGACGGGCTCTGCTCCCACGAGGGTGCGAGGTGCCATTTTCCGAAGCACGAAGTCGAATACCCAGACATGCGAAGGACTTCTGCGACTGACCCGGCCTCTCGGGGAATTGCAGAGTCGTAACCCGGATACGAGTTCGCAATTTCGGTGATTCCACCCATGTGTACCCGATGGTGCTGCCGGCCGGTGAGAAGTGCGGCGCGAGTGGGAGAGCACAACGCGGTGGTGTGGAACTGGTTATATGTCAGCCCGTTATCTGCAACGCTCTGCAGTGCGGGTGACGGAACCGGTCCACCGAATGTCGACATCGAACCAAACCCGACGTCGTCGAGCATGATGAGGAGCACATTTGGGGCACCATCGGGGGCTGTGCGTTGGCTGAATGATGAAGGGGTTGAGTCCGAGAGCAGTCGTTCAATGTTGCCCTCAAACGGTTGTGAGGAATGCGGTAGGTGCGTCATCGGATCACGACCCGAATGCTGGGTGATCGAGTGCTCCGAAGGCGGCCAGTACGGCTGTGGACTCACCATCGATTGTCACATCGCCACTATTGATTGCTTCGGTAAGTGTTGTTGAACCCGTGAGGAGGGCATCCCAGGTCGCCCGATTACACGACAGCGAATTTGAGGCTGTCACGCCATCGGTTGGGCACAAAATGTGGTTGCGGAAGTGAAGTCCGCAGCGCTCATCATCGACCTGAAGTGCGACATGGCAGTTGATTCCTGTCAGTTTTTCCGGCTCGATCATTACTCGAAGCACGCCCGCCGAAGTAGCGAGGTCCCAGTTAGCGACCTGGCGCCGTCCGAGTCGGTGTGTCCGGTGACGCGACATGTCGATTGAGCCCTCGACATCGAGTGCTTTGGTGATGCACCAATTTCGCACATTGGCACTCGGTGTTCGCCGGGCCGCGGTACGAAGTGCGTTAGCGAGGAGCCCGCGATCTTCGTCGGTGGCGTCGTCGTGATGAGCAAGTTGAGCAGCGAGGTAGAGCCCCCAGCGGAGATCGTTGGTGATGGCTGTTTTGCATCGTTCTCGAACCGCTTCTGGGCCACCCATTGCTTCTATGAGATGTGCTGCGTGATCATTTGTGTCGAGAGGGAGGATGTTGGCAGGATCACCGTCGAAGAACCCAAACAGACCGTTTCGAATTTGGCGCGCATGGTGTTCTGCGATGCCATAGTGCTGCTGGGTGAGCCAATCGTCACCGAACAGCGATGGCAGTTGAACACGGTGGGCTAGCTCGGCCGAGGTTGCGCCACGGTTTGTCCATCGCACGGTCTGGTCCCATAAGAACTGGACCGAGTCGCGATAGGCGAGAAGCCGTGATTCGATCTCGTCCGCTCCTGACAGCGGTGGCCCGTGAGTTGCAACCAAGTGGTCAGCGCCGAGTGAATGAAGATGGTCAAGCCCGGTAAGCAAGACACGCGGATCTCGGTACTCTTCGCCGCGGATAGCGAATACGTTGAACAGCGCCGGCCACATGATGTTGTGGACTGCAACGCCAAGGCTCGGTATCCATAGGGTCACCGAGTCATCAGCATCCGATGGAGCAGGAGTGACCTCGATCGTGAGACCTGCCACGTCGATAGTGGTCGCTTCAGCGAAGGTGTGTGTCGCTGGTATGTGGCCCCCTGAATAGGGGGCATGTTCGGGCATGCGGTATGCCCGTCCGAGTCCGACATTGACGTTGCCATCAGGACCATCGGTGGGAAGTTGCATCGCGAATTGCTCGACGAGTCCACGACCATATGCCGGGGCGATCTCGGTCGCAGACCGACGAAGGTTGCCCTCGATTCGTTCATGCCCCCAGATGGCCGTGACCGGCTCGGAATCGAGGATCGCCTGGGTGCCGCTCACATAGTGAAAGTGTGTGTAGATCACCGCAACGACGGGTGCATCACTGACCGTTCTCAGTTCAATCAGGGCGTCGCGCATCTCCTCGATGGATTCGCCTGTGTCGATTGCGATGATGCCATCTGGAGCGGTGATGAATGTCTGGTTGGATAATCCATTACCAACAAGGCACCACACGCCTTCGGTCACTTGATGCAGTGTTCTCGCAAGGCGAGCGCTGTGTTCGATCAGAGATCGATGAGCGACCTGGCCATGCAGGTCTGTCGCTGTGGTTGAGTCGTCGTCGAGTAGCCCTCGTGTATCCCCCATAGGTGAATAGTAGGGGGGTGGAGCGGATGACGCGTGAAGCGGCCTATTCGTCGTCGCTGTTGAGGTCGCGGAGGAACTCTTCAAGCTCAGCACCGAGATCATCCGCACTCGGGATGATTGATTCGGCTCGGCGATCAAACTCGCGTTCGAGCATGGTCACGTACATTGCGAGTTGAGGGTCTGTCGCAACGAGTTCGTCGTGCAGCATTCGGGCCTGGTTCACATCGTTGCTGAGATCTCGGCCGGGTCCGACTCCGAGCACGTGTGAAAGATGTGATTGCAGCGATCGAATAGCGAGCGGGTGGCTTGTATTCGAGAGGTAGTGGGGGATACCAACTCGAAGGGAAACCGATGGAATTCCTGATGCTTCGAGGGTCGGATGTAACACGCCTACGACGCCGGTGACGCCTTGGTATGACGGTGTGCTGAGCCCGAGACGTTGTGCAAGGTCACGGTTGGTCGAGCTTCCGGTGACCATTGGTGATCGTGAATGGGGTACCTGCTCAGCGCCAGCGCCAACGGTGACGACAAGTGAACACCCCAAGGTGTGACAGGTTGAGACGATGGCATCGCAATATGTTCTCCACGACAGATGTGGCTCAACGCCGAGCAACAGTACGACATCACGCGATGCGTCATCGCTGCGCCAGATGTCGATGTGATTTCGGGGCCATCTGATCGTTCGAATGTGGCCCTCGGTCATTTCAACCTGAGGACGCTCGATCGTGAAGTCGTACAGAGGGTCGGGTTCAATCTCACCGACAGTGACGCGGTGCTCGTCATCAAAGAGCGCTTCGATTGCAGCGCTTGCTGCACCTGCCATGTCGAACCAGCCCTCAAGAGCGACGACCATCACTGGGTTTCGCAATGGCAGAACGGATTCGGCGTCGAGCGTAAGGATTTCCTCGACTGTTGGCGTGAAGTCGTCTGTCACTTGGCGAGATGCTCCATGACGTAGTCAATACAGGCGGTGAGCCGCTCGATATCTGCTGGATCAATTGCTGGGAACATCCCAACCCGGAGTTGGTTACGGCCGAGTTTGCGGTAACTGTCGGTGTCGACAATTCCGTTTGCTCGAAGTGCAGCACTGATCGAAGTGGCTTCGATGCTGGCATCGATGTCAATTGTTGCGACAACGTTGGAGCGCTTGTTCGGATCAGCAACGAATGGCGTTGCGAGTGGATTCGCTTCGGCCCATCCGTACATGGTTGCGGCGGAGGTGGCCACCCGATCTGCAACCCATGACGCTCCACCGTTGCTCAGCATCCATTCAATTTGGGAGTTGAACATGATGAGCGTTGCAAGCGCTGGGGTGTTGTAGGTCTGATTGAGTCGACTGTTCGACAGTGCAATACCAAGGTCGAGGGCGGCCGGCCGCCAACGGTCACTTGCGGCAATGCGTTCAATTCGTTCGGTTGCTGCTGGCGAGCAGGCTGCAATCCAGAGACCACCATCTGCAGCGAAACTCTTTTGTGGCGCAAAGTAGTAGACGTCAACCTCTGATGGGTCCCATGTGAGACCTCCAGCCGCGCTAGTGGCATCGACTGCGACAAGCGCCCCATCATCGATGCCTTGTGGGCGCGTCAGGGTCATTGCCACACCGGTTGAGGTTTCGTTATGAGTGAGTGCGTACAGGTCAATTCCCTGTTCTGCCGCCGCCGATGGGTGGTCGCCTGGATCACAACTGATAACTGATGGTTGGCCGAGATGTGGCGCGGCAGCTGAGGCGTCAGCAAATTTCGACGAGAACTCACCAAATACGAGATGTTGGCTGCGTGATTCGATGAGGCCGAAGGTGGCGGCGTCCCAAAACACGGTCGATCCGCCGTTACCGAGGACGATCTCCCATCCGTCGGGAAGACCAAAAAGTTCAGTCAGTCCGGCACGTACCGAACCAACCAAGTTTTTCACTGGTGCTTGCCGGTGCGAGGTGCCCATGATCGTTGTGGCGGCATCGCTGATAGCTGAGATTTGTTCCAGCCTGACCTTGGAAGGTCCGCAGCCAAAACGGCCATCTTCGGGGAGTAGTTCGTTGGGGATGGTAATAGCGGAGGGTTCCACACCTCAAGGATGGCAGGCAGTCGGCGCGACTACTACGCCGCGGGCGAGAACATTTCAATTATGAAAGCGACGTCGGCGGGGTGAAGTGGCGTAAATGCTGGCAGAGTATGGGTGTGAATCGAGTGTCATCCCGTCTTGCATCTATCGCTCCTTCTGCAACTCTTGCCGTTGACTCGAAAGCGAAGGCGTTGAAAGCACAAGGAGAGAACGTCATCGGTTTTGGTGCCGGTGAGCCAGATTTTCCTACACCAGCGCACATTGTTGATGCCGCAGCCGCTGCCTGTCGCGAGGTGAAAAACCATCGGTATTCGCCGGCAGGTGGACTCCCAGAACTTCGCGAGGCAATTGCTGCAAAAACCATGCGCGATTCGTCCTTTGAGATTTCAGCAGACCAGGTGCTCGTGACGAATGGCGGTAAGCACGCGGTCTACACCGCATTTGCCGCGTTATGCGATCCGGGTGATGAAGTGATTTGTCCGGCTCCGTACTGGACAACGTACCCCGAGGCGATCGTGCTCGCTGGCGGAGTTCCTGTGGTGATCGAAACCGATGATGCCGCTGGGTTCAAAGTGACTGTCGACCAGCTCGAGGCAGTGCGTACCCCTCGCACGAAAGTGCTGCTGTTTGTGAGCCCTGATAACCCCTCTGGAGCGGTGTACACCCCTGACGAGATTGCTGCAATCGGTCGCTGGGCCGTTGAGCATGGTGTGTGGGTGTTGACCGACGAGATTTACGAACACCTCATCTATGGCGACAACGAGTTCGCTTCAATGCCAACGCTTGTTCCCGAAGTCGCAAACCAATGTGTTGTCGTGAACGGTGTTGCGAAGACGTACGCAATGACCGGATGGCGTGTCGGCTGGATGGTCGGACCGACCGATGTCATCAAGGCCGCCACAAACTTCCAGTCACATGCGACATCAAACGTTGCGAACGTTGCTCAGCAGGCAGCCCTCGCTGCCGTTGCTGGCCCGTTAGATGATGTTGCGATGATGCGAGCGGCGTTTGAACGTCGTGGAACTGAGATGCATCGTCTGCTGACAGCAATCCCGGGAGTGACCTGTATTGAGCCTCAGGGGGCGTTTTATTGTTTTCCGAATGTGAGTGGTCTGCTCGGCCGGCCGCTCGGCGGTGCGGTTGCGAATACCACGCTCGAACTCGCTGATCTTGTGCTAACTGAGGCAAAGGTTGCGTTTGTTCCGGGCGAGGCCTTTGGCGCCCCTGGCTACGCCCGTTTCTCGTTTGCTCTTGGTGACGACGACATTGCAGAGGGCATTTCTCGCATCGCTGACTTAGCTGCTCGCTGACTTCACTTCGTTGATCTCACTCGGACTAGCGTTCCAGGTGGGGAAAGGAGTGTCATGGCAGAGCATGAACTCGTAATTCGTAATGGCACGGTCGTTGACGGGACTGGGGCAGAACGAGCAATCGGTGACGTTGCCGTCTCGAACGGTGTGATTACCGAAGTCGGCTCGGTATCTGGGTCAGGTACGCGTGAGATCGACGCTGAGGGTCATCTGGTGACTCCAGGTTTTGTTGACATCCACACCCATTACGACGGTCAAGCCACCTGGGATTCGGCTCTCGCCCCGTCGAGTTGGCATGGTGTGACGACGGTCGTGATGGGGAACTGTGGCGTGGGGTTTGCTCCGGTTCATGAGCACAACCGTGAGCGACTTATCCAGTTGATGGAAGGTGTTGAGGACATCCCAGGAACGGCCCTGCATGAGGGGCTTTCTTGGAATTGGTCAAGTTTCCCCGAGTACTTAGATGAGCTCGAGCGCCGTCCCCGCGATATCGATCTCGGTACACAGTTGCCCCACGGAGCCCTTCGCCTGCACGTGATGGGGGAGCGGGGAGCAACACAAGAACCAGCTACTCCAGATGACATCGCTGAGATGGCTCGACTCGCCCGAGAGGCGGTTGAGGCAGGTGCACTCGGATTCTCAACAAGTCGGACGTTGAACCATCGGACGAGCCTTGGTGAGCCGACTCCGACATTGCGTGCAGAGGCTGACGAACTCGTCGGCATCGCAAAGGCGTTGGGCGAGGCAAAGAAAGGGGTCTTGCAGGCAGTCACGGACTTTATTGATCGTGACGCAGAGCTGGACCTCTTCGAGCGAATGGCCGCTGAGTCGGGACGCCCGATCTCAGTGTCAATCGCACAGGGTGCGAAGTCTGGTGATGACTGGAGGGTTGAACTTCAGCGTTTCGCTGACGCCTCAGCACGAGGCGTACAAATGCGTGGCCAGGTAGGTGCTCGCGCAGTTGGGCTGATGCTTGGGCTTGAAGCAACTCTTCATCCGTTCATGTTCTCTGAGCCGTACAAGGCAATCGCTGATCGTCCACTTGCTGAGCGTGTCGCCGTGATGAAAGATCCTGAACTTCGCCGAAAGATTATTGATGGCGCTCGGGTCGATGACACCTCGCTCGGAAGCCGCGCAATTCACCGATACAGATTTATTTTCCAACTCGGTAACCCGCCGAACTACGAACCCGACCCATCGACATCGGTGGAAGCAATCGCCCGGCGCGAGGGCCGTGAACCGCTTGAACTGCTCTACGACTGGATGCTCGAGCAAGATGGCCACGCATTGTTGTACCAGCCAATCCTGAACTGGTTTGGAGAGAACCTCGATGCCGTTGGTGAGATGCTGTTGCACCCAGCGACGGTCCCCGGTCTCTCCGATGGTGGTGCTCATGTCGGAACGATTTGCGATGTGAGTTTCCCGACGACATTGCTGCAGTGGTGGGGGCGAGATCGCCCAACTGGACGAATTCCTGTCGAGACGCTGATCGCTAAACAGTGCCGTATGACAGCTGAAACCGTAGGGCTCAGAGATCGCGGTGTGATCGGTGTTGGCCAACGAGCCGACCTCAACATCATCGATTTCGATGGACTTCAACTGCATGCGCCTGAGATGGCCTACGACCTGCCTGCAGGCGGTAAGCGCATGTTGCAACGGGCTGATGGGTACCGCCATACCTTTGTTGCCGGCGTTGAAATTATGGCTGATGGTGAGTCAACCGGAGCAACGCCGGGACGTCTCGTGCGAGGTGGACGGTGACGTTTCCGTTTCCTGTGATCAGCGCCGACTCGCATATCACCGAACCCCCTGACTGTTACACCGCACATATCGACCCGGCATGGCGTGACCGTGCCCCGCATATGGTGAGCGATGAGCAACGTGGCGACATGTTCGTGATCCCTGGGATGTCACGCCCGATTGCGATGGGACTGGTGGCGGCTGCTGGCAAACCAGCGGAAGAGTTGACGGTGTCAGGTGTGTCATTTGACGAGTTGCATCGTTCTGGCTGGGACGCGAACTATCGAATCGCGGATCAGCAGCGCGATGGTGTTGCGGCAGAAGTGATCTACCCGACGGTTGGAATGATGATCTGTAATCATCCAGATGCTGACTTCAAGCACGCCACATTTACTGCGTACAACCGCTGGATTGCGGATTACTGCTCTGTCGCCCCCGATCGCTTACTTGGTTGTGGGCAGACTGCACTTCGGAGCGTCGAGGAGGGCATCGCTGACCTTCAACGGATCTCAGATCTCGGGCTCCGTGGAGTGATGATGCCAGGTGAACCTGCGACGTGGGCTGAAGACGGTTCAGGCGACTATGACGATCCGATGTGGGACCCGTTCTGGGAGGCAGCCATTGACCTTGGCCTTCCATTGAGTTTTCACATTCTCACTTCGCGAGCAAGTGCCTTCGAAAGTCGGCCCCGCGGCCCACGCATTAATGGCTTTCTAGCCATCATTCGCGGGATCCAAGACATCATGGGAACACTCATTTACGGCGGGGTCTTTGAACGGCACCCCAACTTGAGGGTGGTGTGCGTGGAGGCGGACGCTGGCTGGGTCCCGCATTACATGTATCGCATGGATCACGCCTGGAAGCGGCATCGCAATTGGATGGCTCCAGGTGTTGAGTTGCAGCGGTTGCCGTCGGAGTATTTCGCGGAGCACATCTACACCACATTCCAAGATGACTGGACGGCGTTTCGTGTTGCCGAGCAGATGAATTGGCGACGTTTGATGTGGGCGAATGATTTCCCACACAGCGATTCAACGTGGCCTTGGTCGCAGGAGATGTTGACCGAGCACACTGCACATCTCACCGATGAGATGACCCAGGCAATTTTGTCTGGGAACGCCGCCGACCTTTACCGCATTGACGTGGCGGCGCTGTCAGCTGCTTGATGGTGCTGAGCGGCTCGAGAATCGTTCCACCACGATCACTACCGCCGCAGCGATAACCACCAACACAACGGGAACGATGACGTCACCTTCGGGTGCTGCAAGCTCGGTAGTCGATGTCCCATTTGGCCACGGCCACAGCACTCGAACCGACCCGAGCATGAGACCCACCATCGCCGCAATCATGATGTCGTGGTAGTTCGTGAGCAGCCAGTTCAACAAGGTTGAGAAACCTGCAAGCCCGAGTATGCACCCGATTCCCGTTGCAGCGAGAACGGCGAGGTTTCGATCGTTTACAGCTCCGATGATTTCGGTGTACATCCCAATCATGACGAGAATGAATGATCCAGAGATCCCCGGCAAAATCATTGCGCAGATGGCAAGGGCGCCAGCGAGAACAAATATCCAAATTGGGCGTGTCACCACCTCAGGCCCAATGGCGTGCGTGTCAGATCGCAGGCCGAGCAGAAAGAACAGAGCTGCGCCAATACAGATGGCGATCGCTCCGTGCACCGCAGCCCGATCTTTGATGAGTTTCCATGCGATCACGATTGATCCTGTGACGAGGCCAAGAAAGACGGCGGAAGTTCGAACTGCTTGTTCGTCGAGTAACTGCTCGATGATGGCTGAGAGAGACGCAATCGCAACGAGAATTCCAACCAGAAGCGAGAGCAACCATCCCCACTCAACCGAGCGCGCCTTTGAGATGGCGCCGGAGCCATCACGTGCGAGCACTGAGCGTAATGCTGATGCTCCGCGCTGAATGTTCTCAATGAGTCGTTCGTAGATCCCTAGTACGAGAGCGACAGTTCCACCTGAGACGCCGGGCACGATATCGGCTGAGCCCATGGCAAATCCGCGGGCAACCTGGCTGGCGATTGTGGTGAGTGGCACGAACCGAAAGGTTAACTTGCGGCGATTTGTGGCACGAGGACATCAAGCAAAGTTGCCTCGTGTGAACCTTGAGCGATTGTCGCTTGTGCCGCAGGTGGAAGAGCAATCGAGTCTCCACTTGTTAAGTGGTACACAGCACCATCGGTGACCGTGACATCAATGTCGCCGTCCATGACAAAGATGAATCGGAATTCAAACGGTTTGGATTCATAGACGTGGGACTGTTGTGCCGTTCTGACTCTTCTGACTTCGACGATGCCGTTGGTGGCGGCACCAATCCCGCTGTCATCGCTCGAAAAACCAGGGTGGTCCCAACCCTCTGAGAAATCACCGGGAGTCGAGAAGACGAATTGCTGCCCTCCCCATGCATGATCACCGTAGACCCCGTTTGGGAGAGCCATCTCGTGATCGAAATTGGTGAGGTGGTCAGCGGGGCATCCGATTTCAATAATGTCGAATCCGGGCGATGTGGCCAGTACTCGGTGGCGGATACCAGGCGGTTGCAACACGATGTCACCCGGGTTCATTCGGATCGTTTCACCTTGGCCTTCGTAGAGCACGTCGACCCAACCGGTTCGTACTGCAAGAAATTGGAATGTGACGTCGTGATAGTGCACATCGTCGGGGATGTCTCCGCCGTTTGGCACGGCAATATGAGATGCAATAAACCGCCCATCCCATCTGCCGGGAATGAGGTCCCGGTACGTCATCGATGCTCGACCGGTGTGGCCAGCATCGGAGTCTTCTGCTCGACTGACAACGATTGGAGTGCGGCGAAGGCGAATTGTGTCACCATCTGGTGACCGCACCGTTGCCTCGTATGGGTCATCGGCTGGCCGAATCGTTTGGACATTCCAACCCTTCGACCGATAGTCAGAGATTGCCTCTGATAGGTCGAGAACGTCGAGTGTCGTAAGTTGGCTCATCTCAGTAGTCAATGCCACGTTTTGCCCGAATGCCCTGAGCGTACGCGTGCTTCACTTCGGTCATTTCTGTCACTGTGTCGGCGACGTCGATGAGGGACTGCGGAGCGTCTCGGCCGGTGATGATGATGTTGACATTCTCAGGTCGCTCTTTAATGGCGGTCACTACCTCTTCGGTATCGATCCACCCCCATGCGCAGAGGTACGTGAGTTCATCAAGAATGACCAACTGGTGTTCGCCGGCCGAGATAATTGCAGCCGCTCTTGCCCACCCCTCACGAGCGATGTTGCGGTCGTGGTCAAGGTTGTCTGAATCCCAGGTGAATCCGTCACCGAACGAGTGCCATTCGACTCCGAGCTTGCGCCCCATTTTTTCTTCTCCGACGCGCCAGTCACCGCTCTTGATGAACTGGCAGACGGCGACATTCCAATCGACAGCGAGTCCGCGAACCATCATTCCAAATGCTGAAGAGCTCTTCCCTTTTCCGTTTCCGGTGTTGAGAACTACGAGCGATGCTGCTGAACGAAGCCCGTCTGGTCGTGGATCTTCGGTGAGGGGTTCGTCAGAGAGTCCAGCGTCAGTGGGGGGAATATTCGATTCAGACATGCCCTGTTGAGCATAGGTGTACGAACGCCGGCCTGCCCTACGGATCGTGATTCGTGGTGAGCAGTGTGCAGCCTGTTATGTTCTCATTGTCACTTCGTGAGCGAAGTCCGGTGAGATCCCGGCGCTGTCCCGCAACGGTGGTTCTGGTGTGTTCCAGACGAGCCCGGTCGACCACGTTGTGCGCGATAACCACCCTCGAGGCACAGGGAGGCTCGCGGATCAGCTTGCTGGTCCAGGTCCAACTTGCGCTCCGTTTTTAGGAGACAATTTTGAAAAAGTTAGTTCGACCGGCACTGCTGGTTCCGGTGATGCTCATGGCAGTTGCTTGCGGCTCGACTGATGATGAGACTGGCTTAGACGCCGTTGAGACATCGGTTGAGGTGGCGAGTGAAGAGGCCACGACTGACACAACAACAACAGATAATGGCATCTCGCCTTCTGAAGAGGGAGATGCTGAGGCAACCTCAACAGAGAGTGAGGAAACCGAGGCGCTGTTCCCTGAGGCGATTATTTCCTTGTCGCCCACGGCCACCGAGATGTTGTATGCGGTGGGTGCCGGTGATCAGGTCCTCGCAGTCGATGACTTTTCGAATTTTCCAGCGGTCGCAGCTGACAAGATGCCAGGCATCAGTGGATACGACCCAAATGTCGAAGCAATCATTGGTCTGGGGCCAGATCTGATCGTTACCGATGGCACCAATCCTGATCTGCTTGATGCCCTGGATCGAGCGGGGATTCCGCATTGGGAGGGTCCAGCAGCCGTTGGTATCGACGACACGTTTACTCAGATTCTCGAACTTGGTGAGGCAACTGGGCACGTTGACGAGGCTGAGGCCCTCGTCGCACAGCTGCAGGATGATCTCGAGGTTCTGCTTGGTCGCATCGACAGCCTTCCAGCGATGGAGACACCACTGACGTACTACCACGAACTGGACAACACGTATTATTCGGTCACCAGTGAGACCTTCATCGGTTCAACGTATTCGTTGTTGGGGCTCCGCAACATCGCTGATCTAGCGGAAGACCAGTCATATGGATATCCGCAACTGTCTGCTGAGTTCATTCTCGATAAAGATCCAGACATCATCTTCTTGGCGTGCACCCTGTACTGCGGTGAGACCCCTGAGTCTGTAGCGGCCCGACCGGGTTGGGATGTGCTCTCAGCGGTCGCAAATGGACATGTCGTACCGCTCAACGACGACATTGCGTCACGTTGGGGGCCTCGCACGGTTGAACACATGGCAGCAGTTGTTGATGCTGTTGAGGCCGTTGTCGCAGCAGGCGAATCTGACTGACCAATGACTGATCAACGGCGTGCAATCCCCACAAAAGTGGTGTTGTCGGTGCTCGTTCTTGTTGTCGTTGCATGCGCCGGGGCGATGACTGGTCCTGCAGGGCCAGATTGGTGGCGAATCCCGCTTGCCCTTGCTGAACGCATTCCGGGCCTCGGCGAAGGTGGTCTCGGTATCGCTAGTGGTGTAACCGAACGGGAGTGGTCCATCATTTGGGATATTCGAATGCCGCGTGTGGTGTTGGCTGGAATTGTTGGTGCAACGTTGTCGCTTGGTGGCGCGAGCTACCAAGGAGTATTCCGAAACCCGCTGGTTGATCCGTATCTCTTGGGGGCAGCGGCAGGCGGTGGGCTTGGAGCGACAATTGTCATCACCACAATCGGGAGTGATCGCCTCGATTGGCCAGTTGATCCAGTGCCGCTCATTGCGTTTTTGTTTGCCCTCGGAACAGTTGCGGTCACCTATTTGGTGGGGGCTTCCTTCGGTGGAATGCGAACCTCAAGCACATTGGTCCTCGCCGGCGTGGCGATGGTGTCACTTACGACCGCGATTCAGACCTTTATTCTCCAACGGAACTCTGACGTTGTCCGTGAGGTGTACAACTGGATTCTTGGTCGACTCGCTACTGCGTCGTGGGGTGATGTCGTCCTTGTGTCGCCGTACGTTGTGCTATCGACTGCCGTGCTGCTGTTCCACCGTCGCCACCTTGACGTGTTGAGGGTGGGCGATGAGGAGGCGACGGCACTCGGTATTCCAGTCGGAAGAGTGCGGCTGACGGTTGTCGTTGCAGCAACGCTCGGAACTGCAGCAGTTGTCGCAGTGAGTGGCTTGATTGGATTTGTTGGTCTTGTCGTTCCTCACATGGTGAGGCTGATGGCTGGGTCGAGCTATCGAGTGGTGATTCCTCTTGCCATCACGGTTGGAGGGGCATTTCTCATCCTCGCTGATATTCCTGGCCGGACGCTGTCTTCGCCGGCTGAGGTGCCAATCGGTGTGGTCACTGCGTTCATCGGGGCACCGTTCTTCATCATTCTTCTTCGCACCCGTCAGGTCAGCCGATGAGTTCAGTCGAGTTTCAGCATCTCAACGTTGAGTACGGGCGGCGAACAGTGGTTCGGGACTTTTCGATGGTCGTACCTGCTGGCAGTTGGCTTGGATTGATCGGGCCAAATGGGGCAGGTAAGAGCACGCTGCTTCGTTCGGTGGCTGGTCTGGTGAAGTACTCGGGCGATGTGATTGTCGACGGGTCGTCTCTATCGCTTCGAAGCCGCTCCCGTCGAGCATCGCTGGTCGCATACGTGCCACAAGAACCGATCCTTCCCGATGAAATGACCGGCCGCGAGTACGTGCTGCTTGGTCGCACTCCTCACATTGGCTATTTCGGTCACCCAACCAAGAACGATCGAGCGATGGTTGATGACGTCATTGGCCGGCTCGGTCTTGACGGCATCGCAACTCGCGAGTTGGGCGTGTTGAGCGGCGGCGAACGTCAGCGACTTGTGATCGCTCGTGCGCTCGCCACAGAAGCGCCAATTCTGCTGTTGGATGAACCAACGAGCGCTCTCGATATCGGCCACCAGCAGCAGGCGTTTGAACTTGTTGAGCGGCTGCGTCGTGAGCACGGGTTGACGGTCATTTCAGCGATGCACGACCTGACTCTTGCTGGGATGTACAGCGATCGACTTGCGTTATTGCATGAAGGAACAGTTGTGTCTCATGGTTCGGTCGAAGATGTGCTGTCAGCCGAAACCTTGGCTGAGTTTTATGGGGTTCGTGTGACCGTTCATCGCGAAGCTGATGGCACGGTCGTCGTTATCCCGCGCCGAGAACAACTCTGAGCGCGCGCTTCGGGCAAACTTGACGCATGGCGGTCGATGGTCGACAGGTTGCGCGTGAGGTCGAAGGGTGTGTGAGGTCGCAGAGTCGATTCGTGCAGTGGCTTGAGGAGCAATCAACCATCGATTGTGGCCAGCCGAGTTTGCTGCCGGGTTGGTCGATTGGTCACGTGCTTACCCACGTTGCCCGCAACGCTGATAGCTATGTGAACTTGCTGGAGGGCAAACCTCAATATGTAAGCGTTGACGTGCGCAATTCGGATATCGCAAGCGGCGCACCCCGTCCCTGGGCCGAACAGGTCGAGGACATCCGTGAGTCCTGTGAACGTCTAGCACTCGAGTTGAACGCCCGAGCAGCTGATGAATCCTCTTGGAGCGGGACAGCGACCTTGTTGAGTGGTGTGAGTGTTCCGCGGACGGTCCTTCCTTTGCTGCGGTGGCGAGAGGTAGAGGTCCATTGGGTTGATCTTGGATGTGGTCATCACCTTGAGCACCTTGACAGCCACTACTTGAGGAGTGATCTGAGGCTGTTGGAAATGTTGTGGAGAGCGCGCAGGCCAATCGGCATGACGCCACTGCATGCCGATATTTTGCAGATCCCACCACATGAACGCCTTGGGTGGTTTCTTGGTCGTGTTGAGGTTGATGGGGTTCCACCGAGTGGACTCACCTGACAGAGGCGCTGTCAATTTGACCGACTGAGCACCTGCACAGTGTTGACGAAGGTGGTTAATTCGACAGACTCGTTGACGAGCTGAATCACGTCACTGTACGCACGCGCTTTTGCCTCACCCGTGTTGGCGGAACCGAATTCGTTGAGCACCTCAGAAAGCGCACTCCATTCGCTGGATGTGATTCCTGCGAGGTGGAATCGATTGTGCGATTGGGGTCGCTCGGCCACATGGGTGAGCACAGAAATTGTGGTCTCCATGTTGATGAGTTCGGTGATGTCGTCAGGCGGTGTGTGATCGGCGGTAACAGCGTTGATGATGTTTGCGAGTTGTCGGCTTCCGCTGAGAGTGAGTGCCACCGTGCCCCCGATGAGGGGAGTGGCGACCGTAGCAAGCACCCCCGCAGTCGAGAGTCCGGCATCGAGCCCAGCGAAGAATTCAGAGCGGTGAAGCATGTCGGCATCATGGGCTGACTGAGCAGCTTCATCAAGGGTGCGGCTGACGTCACTGATGTCGGCTAGTTGGCCTGAAAGCGTTCGTTCGAAGTCAATGTCCTGGTGGAGGGTCAGCTCGTAAATCGAACGTTCGATTCGCTGTTCCCTCAGATCGTGCAACGCGAGGCCTACAGCAGTCTTTGACGGATGGTCATTCAACATGTCAGACAGTAAGGCGGAGAACTGTTTGCGAGTGCCGACATCAATCGATCCGTGCGGCCCTTGCCCTCGAATAATCGGAAGATCAATGGTTGACGCAAGCTGATCGAGGTCGCTGATGAGAGCGGTCGCAGCAAGTCGAGTGCCGCCGACCGACAACTCGCCATGGCTGTCATGAATCGATGTGAGATTTCGGAGTAACGGGCTCGCACCAGATAGGCCCATTGCGGTACGCCCGGCCGCTTCAAGTGCGCTCGGGTTGAGAAACGGATTGGTGGCGAGATACACAAGTCGGCCGTAGTCATCAAATATCGATTGCACGACACCTGGATGACCGGCTGAGGCGACGAGGAGTGCATCTAGTGCGATCTGTTCAGCAACGGGATCGACACCGCCAACCCGATCAAACGTGGCCGGTGCCGTGAGCGCCAGGAGTGCAGATCGAAGAGCGCTGTCACCGAGTTTCGGAGCCACGTCGCCAAGTAGACGGGCAACGTGCTGATCGTTTTGGGCTCGTCGAGCAAATGCCTCGGCGAGAGTGGCCGTGCGATCGTGCGTGACGACGGCAGCGAGTAAACCAGTGATTGCGGCTGACCGATTAGACGACGCTTGTTGAAGCAGTAGCGCCCAAACTGACCCGGGGTAATTAAGGTCGCTCTTTGCAAGACCGAGGTCAATCTGGTGCTGATTGATGTGGGCGGCGAGAGCCCTCATCACGTTCGCGTTGATTCCGCCTTGGGAAACCTTGGTGACGAGCGCAGCCAGTTCTTCTGGGTGAGTGCTGAATCGAAATGTGGGGGTTGTGACAGCCAGTTCGTTCGGAAGGCTGGCAGATTCCCACCGGTGCCAGCCATCGAAGGTAACGATGCGATCGATCGCAACGATCAGGTCGTCGGTGATGACTCTGCGCAGCGATGTCGCAACCACTCGGGAAGAGTCGCTCAGGGGTATCGATGTGTGGTCGAGATGAGTGAGAACATCGATCAGCATGGATCGAACAGTTGAAAGTCTCGCTGGGTCGACCCAACCTGAGATGCTGCTCGTCACCAGCCGCCAGATCCATTCGATGCTCCGGTGAATGTTTGGTACTCAAGTTGGGTGGCGGCATGCCTCAATGAATCGCAATGTGATTCAACCAAGCGAATAACGGAGAGTAACGATTGCCTCCAAAGGTCGGCCGATGGCATCGACCAAATGTCTTCGCTGCAATGGAGGAGTAGTTGGCGGAGTTGAAGGCCCTCAAAAAATCGGGCTTGAAGTCGAAACGCAGCGGCTGCGCTGTTGACGTCGCAGATCAGTTCAGGAGTGAACGGCTCAAGAATGTTCATTCCTCAGAGAGGGCAGACTGGAGTGGCAGTCGGAATGAAAACGATTCGCTACCGCAGCCGGAGCACAACGGTGTGGTGCGGGAGCCCGGTGTGGTCATCAACGTACCCTGGTTCCTCGCTGACGAATTGGTGCTTCAGATAAAACCCGAGCGCAGTGTCTCGTGCTCGGGCCCAAATTTCGTCAACCTGAAGGCTTCGTCCAAGGTCTATTCCTGCCGAGAGCAGGGCTTGGGCTGCGCCGGTTCCGCGGTGCTCAGGTGCACTTGCCATTCCCCGTAGTTGAAGCCCGGAGAACGACTGTTGTGGGCGACTTCGCTGGAACCAACTCGAGATTGCAGCGATCTCACCGCTGACGGGATCGTGTGCGGCAAGATGAACTGCACTGTCGTCGCCATCGAAATTGACGTCGTTTGTGATGGTGTCAGACCGGAGAACAGAGCGACGCAAATCGAATGTGTCGGATGCGCTGACTAGTCGAACGTCCCAATTTCTCAGCCGGCCTTGTAGCGGCGTGAGCTCCCCATTATCGATGCTGAGGATCCGACTTCCGGCAACTGATGCTTCTTTTCGATGATGTGTGACCCAGATCGCAGTCGTGCTGGACGTCGACAAGACGTTGACGAGGTCGTGGAGAAGCCGGTCGTGAAGTGATTCATCCAGTCCGGTCAAAGGTTCATCGAGCAGCAGTAGCTCTGGTTCGGGCGCAAGTGCACGGGCGAGAGCGACACGTTTGGCCTCTCCGCCAGAGAGGTCCCGCACACTGCGTGAGCCAAATCCGCTGAGGTCGACGAGGCTCAACAATTCTTCTAGACGGTCAGCGTGGTCGAACCGATGCCCTTGTTGGCGTCGAAGACCGTAAATGATGTTCTCCTCAACCGAAAGATGCGGAAACAATTGATTGTCCTGAAAGACAAGTCCAATCTTTCGCTGGGCAGTCGGTACGTTCGTGATGTCTCGGCTGTTCAGGCGGATAGCTCCGTGAGCAATACTGACGAGGCCAGCAATACCGGCAAGGAGTGTTGACTTCCCGCTGCCTGATGGGCCAACGATGACCGTTGTAGTGCCGTGGTCAACCTGGAATGACGCGTCGATGATGACGGGGGTGCTGCCTCGGACGATGCGAAGTTGGTCAACGTGAAGAACACTCATCGCTGTTTCCGATTCGCCGCAGTTTCGAGCGCAATCACAATGCCCATTGTGGCCGACGCAAGAATGAGTGAGAGCCCATAGGCGCGAGCGCGAAAATCTCCTCCAGTTCGAGCAAGTAGCCGTTCGATCACAATCGGCAAGGTCTCTCCTCCGCTGCGTGACAACATGCTCGTTGCACCAAATTCTCCGAGCGAAATCGCGACAGCAAATCCCGCGCCTGAGAGCAGAGGGATGGACACAATAGGAATGATCGAGTCGATCAATGAACGTATGGGCCGGGCACCGAGGGTCGCAGCGGCGTCAACATGTCGGCGGTTCATGGTTGCCAGAGCGCCGACGGCAGGTCTCACGACAAATGGGGTGGCGATGAGAGCGTGCCCGAGGGGTGTCATGAAAGGTGATGCTCGCCAATCAAACGGAGGAACATCAAAGGTGATGAGTAATCCGAGCCCGAGAGTCACAGCGGAAATCCCGAGCGGGAGCATTGCGACTCCGTCCACAACGCGACCGATCTTTGGCGATGATGCGACGGTGGCGACGATCAGCACTGCGATGATGAGCGCTAAGGCGGTTGCGAAAGAAGCCGTGACCAGAGAGGCGAGCATCGCATCCACGGGGTCAAACCCGAGACGTAAACCGGGGCCTATTGAGTTACTCAATAGGTTGCGCCAACCTGATGCGCTGAGGGCACCATTGACACGAAATGAGCCTTGAACGAGGGCGATGATTGGGGCCGAAACCAGGAGGCAACTCCCTATGACCACGTATCGTCCGCCGCGTGAAATCGGTTGCCGATCGCCAGAGTGGAATGCTCCCGCTCTGCGCCTGATGACGATCCACACACCAAGACCGATGGCGAGCATCACCAGTTGAATCACAGCGAGTACGACTCCTCGGTCGATACGTCCAAGAATGATTGTCTCGCGCCAAATTTCCACCTCGAGTGTGGTGGACGACGTTGAGCCAAGGATGCGCACCACACCAAAACTCGTGAAGCACAGTGCAAAGACAACCGCGGTCAGCCCGACCAGTGTTGGTCGCAAGAGCGGGAGGGTGATGGTCCGTGCAACCTCGAACGGTCGGGCACCCAATACCGTTGCTGCCTGCTCAAGTTCAACCGGTACGGGTGCAGCAGCTACTCCACGGATGACAATTGCGAGGTTGAAGAATGTGTGGGCAATAACGATCGGCAATAACCCGGTGGGGTCTCCGGGGAGTAAGGCTCGAACTCCCGCTGCCATGACCACCGTTGGCATAACAAATACGGCTGCAAACAAACTCAGAACGAACTGACGTCCGCGAAAATTGGAGCGAGCAATGACGAGCCCCGGAATGAGGCCGATTGCGAGGGTGGTAACGGTCGAGATCATTGCCTGAAATGTGGTGAACCAGATCACTCGCCATGTTCGAGGATCTGACAGGGTCGCGGTGGCCGCGTCGACGCTGACCGCCTGCACGGCAAGCATCGCAACGGGAACGATGACGAAGACAACCGCAAATGCAGTTGGTGGAACGGTGACGGCCGCGTTCCACCAACGAGGAGGCCGGTTTAGCCGGTGATGTCGGCCCATAGTTCAACCCATGTCGCCCGGCCGTCATCAATTTCGGTTTGGTCGAGCGCAGGAGGGTTTTCGGGGATAACTGCGTGGTCGACGAAGACCTTTTCGAGTTCGACATCGGCAACCGGGAACACATAGAGGTTGAGGGGAATGTGTTGCTGGAACTCATTGCTGACTAAGAAATCAACAAGTTGACGTGCTTCGTCGGGGGAGTCTGTTCCTCGAAGAACTCCAGCGAATTCGACCTGCCGATAACACGTGTCTTCTATGACTCCGGTTGGTGCGACCGTGGCGTTCGGGTCGTCGCCGTAGAGCACCTCAAATGGGGGGCTTGAGCCATAGCTCACCACGAGTGGGCGATCGCCACCAGCTCGTGTGAATGCCCCGTAGTAGGCCTCTTCCCAATCGTTGGTGATGAGCACTCCGTTGGCGACGAGGTCCTGCCAGTAATTGGTCCAATGGTCCCCAACGCGCACGATGGTGCTGAGTAAGAATGCGAGGCCTGGTGACGACGTTCCGGGATGTTGTACGGCGAGCAAGTCTGCATACGTTGGGTCGACGAGTTCATCAAGGCTTGCTGGAGGTTCAAGATCGCTGTTGTCAAACCATTCGCGGTCATAGTTCACGCAGACATCGCCGAAGTCGACCGGGGTCACCACCTCACCGCCGAGTTCGACCAGTTGAGCGTCAAAAGCCGCAGCGGCCGGCGAGACGTAGGGTTCAAACACATCGGCTGCGGTCGCTCTGCTGAGGAGGGTGTTGTCGACTCCCCACATCACGTCACCCTCAGGGTTGCCGCTTGCCAGTACTGCTTTGGTGACCATTGTTCCCGTATCGCCAGCGTTGAGGATGGTCACTTCAATCCCGGTTTGGTCGGTAAACGTTGCGAGCGCATCGTTGAGATCGGTGTCAGATGCCGGAAAGGACGAGTAGGTCACGAGAGTGAGCTCATCGGTGTTGTTTGAGCATCCTGCAGTCAGTCCTGCGAGGAGACCCACCAATGAGATAGTGGTGATACGGGTAATCATCTATGAACCTTTGCTCGGGAGTTCGTGAAATACGGCTACGACACCTTCTCGGAGTGTGATGGAGACTGTGTCCTCGACGATGTTGCTTACCCCTCGTCCACTCAGCACTTCGAGTGATTCATCCGTGAGTGTCCACTTCGTACCTGTCAACGTGATTCCACTGCATGGCGGCGAGAGACCGATGACTGACAGGGTGCTTCCGTGTGGTGCATCGATCGTTGCTCGGCCAGGACCATGAACGATGGTTGCCGCGTTGCCGCCCCAACGCAGTGACACATCAGGAATACTCGTCACATCGTCTGTGACGAGTGCGCCGATGACCGCAAGGGTGTGATCAAGGCGATCGCCTCCACCAGACACCACGATGAGGCGAGCAGGTACACGTGCAGCCGCAAGAGTGATGGCGAGTTGGGTGTCGGTGTCGGCTTTGTCTGGGGAATGTTCGTGGACGATTGCATGTTGGCGAGCCCATTTCAGTCCGCGTCGAGAGATCGAATCGAAGTCTCCAACGACCTCTCTTGGCAAGAGACCTGCCGAGCGTGCGTGATCAACACCTGAGTCGGCGGCGATGACGTAAGCGTCGGAGGGAATGTCGGCTATTGACTGCGGATGCAGCCGCTCGGCGCCAAGAACAACAACGACTGTTTCGTCGATATCGGTTGTTTCAGAACTCATCATTTCCCTCCGCCGGCATTACCCGGATCAGGTTGTTGGGTCGGTGACAGTTGGCCACCCTCTCAGCCCGCCTCATGCGAGCTCCCCGTATGTGCTGTTCGTGAGCGTAGCGAGTTACTGGCTGAGCAGCGAGTTGAGCGCCTGTTCTGCGCAGGGTGCGTCGTTGCGCTCAACGTCAATGATTCGTGAGAGATAACTCACCGAGACGTACCCGGCTTCAACCGCTCCACCGTCGGTGTGATCGGGCAGTGCAATTGCGTCACCATAGGTGAATTCAACTTCGTAGGTGCCGCTGGTGCCGCCGATTGGCTTCAATGACGCGGTCGACATACTCCGAATGGTGCGGTAGTCAATGGTGGTTCTTTTCCAGCCTATGAGGTCCGCAAGGTCGACATTTGGAACGTTGATGTTCGCGATGATCGGCTCTTCTGGTAGGCCATCTTCGAGTAGGCCTTTCACGAAGTGCTGCGCAACCGTCGCTGGCGTTTCCCAAATTTGGTTGAGCACGATGTCATCCCATGCTTGGCCCTCGACACCCCAACCAGAGACTGCCTGGCTGACCGCAACGCCGCTGATTCCACCATTGCGAGCAGTGAGGCATGCGCCGATGGTTCCTGAGTGGTAGACCGATCTGCCGACGTTCGCTCCGGGGTTGATACCGGACACCACTAGGTCAAATGAGTCTCCGAAGGCTCCGAGCCGACCCATAAATGCGCAAAGTCCTGGTGGGCCAGAAACGGCCCACGATTCAGGAACTCCATCAATGTGGGCCTTCTTCACTTGGGGCTTGTTGCGGTAGATCGCAGAAATCGCCGCTCCTGCCCCTGACTGGTCGACATCGGGGGCCGCAACAACCACATCTCCCAGAGTCGTCATCGCTCGAGCGAGGTAGTGAAGCCCGATCGAATCGATGCCGTCGTCGTTGGTCACAAGAATGCGCACCCCTTCTTCCTAGTTGATGAAGGCGTCGCAACGACAACTACGAGTCGAATTTTCTTGAGCTCGACAGCGATCGCTGGCCGGTGGTGACGACAAGAATTGAGCCGATGATCACCAGTGCCATGCCGGGTGCTTGGTTGATCGAGATGGTTTCTCCGAGGAATACCCAGGCAAGGAAGGTCGAGGTTGCGGGCTGGCCGGCTTGAATCATGCTGATGGTCGCAATTGGAACGATCTTCTGTGCGAACACGAGCAGACCGTGAGCGACAACACCAGTGAGCACTGCGAGGATGAAAATGGACGCCCATGTTTTCGGGTTATCTGGGATGAATGAGTCGTATGCGATGAGGAGCGCAACTGGAGTTGCAGCGACCATCGCGACCGGCATCATGACTGCCATGAAGTCAACCGTGGTGACGCCGTGGGCTCGGGCTCGTTTGGTGAGCAGCAAGTAGCCGAGAAACGCGCAGAATGCCGTGGCGACTAAGAGGTCACCTTCGAGAGTGGCGACACCGTTCGCGGGTCCGAATGACAGCACGATGGCGATTCCCGCAAATGAGAAGATTCCCCAGCGGAGCGCTTTCCATTGTGGATGCTCTTTGAAAAAGAGAAATCCGAGAGGGGCGAGCACGATTGGAGCGAGGGCGTTGATGAATTCAAGATGAGCAACGCTCGTTTTGGTTGCTCCGGTGAACATCACTGCGATATTCGCGCCGAAGAGAAGTGCCGCTGGAGTCACGTATTTCCATGTGGTTCGCGAAGGAAGTGGCACACCTTTCGCAATACGGCGATAGCCCAGGAACACCCACCAAAACACTGTCGCAACTGCGAGTCGCCACCATGCGATGACCGATCCTGGCGTGCCGGGCCATTTGATGACCACATATGACAACGCAAAACAGGTGGACGCTCCGAGTACTGCGAGAGGCCCGATCAACGTCGCCGAGCGACGAGCGTTGGCCTCATTATGAGAGGTCTCAGACAAGGGCTAATTGCCCCCGATGGCGAGCCAAGATGCAGCAACATCGGCATCGCCTGCGATGTCAATGTCACCGAGCGCTCCTCGACGCCCCCAAAGATCGGCGAGGAGTGCACCTGCAGGGCCACGTAAGGCGGCATCACCTTTTGCGTGTTCGCGAGTGATGATGAGTCCATCGGGAGATGGGACGATGAGCCATTCGCCCTCAACGTCGGTGCAGTGGATATGCAGGGTTGTTGTCGGGGTAGTTACACCTTCGCCAGCGAGCACGCGGGGGAGGGCAACGGTGAGATATTCATCGATGCCATCAGATGCCATTACCGCATCGACGTCTTGTTGGTCTGAACACGCAAGTTGGGCATCAAGAAGGTGAATGGTGGTTTCATGGGCCAGGCGGCGAGGCCACAGTCCGGCGAGTTGCGGAGGGGCGAACGGATGCCATGTGGGTCCGTTTGGGTCGATCTCAGCGAGCGTGTTGAGCATGTCTGCGGTTCCGTTGGTGAACCACTCGTGCAGTTCGTCAGGGGAGGAAGGGCGCTCGACTGCACCTCGGTCAGGCATGGCCGCTGTTTGCATCGCCACCGTTGCCCAGCGATACACCCATCCGACATGAGTTGCGAGCGCAGCGAGATCCCAGTCCCCACAAGTGGCAACCGGCGTGTCGAGCGGCTGGCTTTCGAGCAGTTGCCCGAACGTGGTGCTGTCGGCGGTGAGCCGTGCAAGGTATGCGCTTGGCTGCAGCGGGCAGAATACGTAGGAATCGACCGTCATGTACGACGACGGTAGCCTGCGGGCATGGGTCAGAACGACGACATCAAGAGTCCATTTGCTGATGCTGCGGCCGCAGCAACTGACGACACGATTGTTGAGATCACCGAAAGTGCCCTCGAGATGATCCGTGACCTGCGTTCATCGGAGTCTGATGCGGACTCACTCGGTCTTCGACTGGCGATCGCATCGGCCCCTGGCGAAGATTTTCGTTATGACCTCAGCTTTGAGGAGTTTCTCACCGCAGCATTCACCGACGAGGTGCGAACCATCGGCGACATGAAGGTGATCATTCCTGCAGACTCCGTCGAGTTCTTGAAGGGTGCGGTACTTGACCACAACGAGGCGCAGGGGCTCGTTATCCGAAACCCCAATCGCCCCGCTGCTCCAATGGTCGAGGGCCTTACCAGCGATGATGAATTATCGGCCGAGGTCGAAGCAGTGCTTGCGAGCGACGTGAATCCCGCACTTGCCGGCCACGGTGGATTCGTCACCTACGTCGGCCATGACGGTGAAGGAATGGCATATCTCACGATGGGCGGTGGCTGCCACGGATGCTCAATGAGCAAGGCAACGATGCTTGATGGTGTGCAAACAATGCTGGTTGAAGCAGTTCCCGCAATCACTGGCGTTCGTGACCTTACCGATCACTCAACTGGCTCGAACCCGTACTACAACTAGTTCGAGACTCGTTGACCCTCTGAGGTGCTCAGAGGCTTGAGAGCGCCCGGTCGAGATCGTCCCAAAGATCCTCAACAGCCTCAAGTCCCAGTGACATTCGAATAAACCCAGGGTTAATGCCGATTTCCCGACGCGCATCCTCATCAAGACCTGAATGCGTGGTCGTCCATGATTCACAGATCAGCGTTTCAGGACCACCCAGCGAGGTTGCACAACGAACAAGCTGGAGCTGCTCGACCAGCGCTGCATAGCCGTCACCATTTGCAAGTTGCAACGACACGACCGAACCAAAACGGTTCATCTGTCGAGCGGCGAGCGCATAGTGATGATGGTCAGCCAGTCCTGGGTAATGAACCTTGGCAACTCCAGAGTGACCTTGCAGGCGTTGAGCAATCTCAAGCGCAGTTGAGCACTGACGATCATGACGAACATCGAGCGACCGAACTCCACGAAGCGCGAGCATCGCATCGAATGGCGAAGCGGTGGCGCCATGCAGAATGCCGTAACGCCAAATGTCATCGAGTAGTTCCCGTTCGCCCGCAACGACCCCAAGGGTTGCGTCGTTGTGTCCAGCAATTCCTTTAGTTGCAGAGTGCAGGACAAGGTCGACCCCATGACGAATCGGCTGCTGGCCGAACGGGGTGGCAAACGTCGAGTCGACCATGGTGAACGGGCCTTTGATGGCACCGAGCTCATCGAGGTCAACGATGTCGAGCAACGGATTCGACGGTGTTTCAGCGATAACGAGCATTGTCCGGCCGGGGATTACCGCAGTGGCCATTGCTCCAGGTTCACTGCCGTTCACCCAGGTGGTCTCAATACCCATCCGAGCAGCCGGGCCATTGAGGAATGTCGCTGTGGTGCCGTAAATCTGTTTCGTGGCGACTACGTGGCTTCCTGCAGAGCACAAGCCGAACACCACACTTGCGAGTGCGCCCATACCGGAGGCAAATGCGAGGGCAGACTCGGCTCCTTCAAGATCAGCAATCGAGTCCGCAAAGGCCGATACGGTCGGGTTTCCGTGGCGCGAATAAAAGTCATCTGGTCCGACCGAGTGGGCCATGTCATATGCGTGTTCGGCAGAATCGGACTCCCACACCGCAGTCGCCCAAATCGGAACGGCCAGGCCGCGTTCGTTTGCTCGTCGGCCACTCGAGATTGCGCGGGTTGACTGATCATGTGAAGAGTTATCGCTCACCAGAAGTACGGTACCGGCGGTTACAGGCGCTCAAGCACGTCGGCGTGAAGGACTCCGTTGGTGCTGATTGCGGTCGGCCCTGCGTGACTCGGCTCACCGAGGTGGTTGGTGAATATGCCGCCGGCTTCTTCAACCAGGAGTCGCACTGCTGCAAGGTCATAGGGCTGTACGCCGACGGCATCAATCGCAACGTCCATTGCGCCTTCAGCAACGAGGCAGTGCTGCCAGAAATCTCCTACGCCTCGTGACCGGCGAGCAGATGTGGTGAGTTCGACGAGAGCATCGGCGTGACCGAGTGTGGTCCAGCCTTCGTTCAAGGTGATATTCACCTGCGCATCGGCGATGTTGGCGACTCCTGAAACGGAGCACCTACGGCCGTCGGCGTAGGTGCCACCACCCTTCGTCGCCCACCAGCGTCGACCGAGCGCAGGCGCTGACACCACCGATACGCATAGTCCGTCAGTGGAATGGTTCAGAGCGATGAGCGTCGCCCAGATGGGGATTCCCCGGGTGAAACCCGAAGTGCCGTCGATGGGATCAACGATCCACTGCCACTCCGACGACGCATCTCCCGTTATCCCGTGTTCTTCACCGAACAAGCTGTGATATGGGCGGGCCGCAAGCAAGCGCTCCGCGAGTTGGCGCTCTGCGTCACGGTCTGCTTCTGTGACCTCTGATCGATCAGATTTGTACTCGATACTGAACGAACGGTTGTTGAACGCCGGCAGTGTCACTGCATCGCAGATATCGGCGAGTTCAAACGCCAACTTCAGATCTGCTTCGAATGGTGTATCGGCGGTCGGCACAGTGGTCACCCGAATTCGGGGGAGCGACGGTCTCGTAAGGCTGCGAGTCCCTCTGCAGCGTCGCCGCCAAGGAAGTTCAGCATCTCGTAGGCAAGCGATGCTTCAAAAGCCGGGAGTGCTTGTCGTAGCCAGTGATTGAGCGCCCGCTTAGTGAACTTGATGGCATCGTTCGGTCCGGTCGCAAGAGTTTGCGCGATCCGCATTGCCTCAGGCAGCACCTCATCGCCGTCGACGGCTTTTGAGACGAGTCCGATGCGCTCGGCCTCAGCGCCATCGATGAAATCTGCGGTCATGAGGTAGTACTTGGCTTTGGCCATTCCGCACAGCAGTGGCCAAATCGCGACAGCGTGATCACCAGCCGCAACACCAAGTCGGATGTGGCCGTCAGTGAATTTGGCATTGCGATCAATCACGCTGATGTCCGACATCAGCGCAACGGCGAGCCCTGCCCCGACAGCGACCCCATTAATGGCTGAAACGACTGGAGTGTCACATTCGATGAGTGTGCGAACAATGTCGCCCGCTTCCTTCATCACCGTCATCGTCTGCGGGTAATTTCCGACCTGTTTGGTGATCCAATCGAGATCTCCACCCGCCGAGAAGGCCTTGCCTTCGCCAGTAACAACGACGACACGCACATCTGGGTCTCGGTCAAGGTCAACGAACACTGTGGCGAGTTCGGCGTGCATCACCTCATCGGTTGCATTCAACTTTCCGGGATTGTTCAACGTAACCAGCACAACACCGTTGTCGTGGTCGGTGAACTCAAGACGGGTGTAACGGCTTCTCCACTCAGCGGATGAACTCATGGTTCGATCCTAGGCCGACTGCGGTGGTCTCAGCCGAGGGCTAGGCGTATACGTGAGGCGATGTTGTCGGCATCGAGATCGAACTTCTCAAAGAGGTCATCGGGTGCGCCGTGCGGAATGAACACCGTTGGAAGTCCGAGATTGACAAATGTTGGCTGACCGTCTGATGATGACAAGCGATCGCTGACCGACCTAGTCAGCATCGAACCGATACCGCCTTCGACAATGCCGTCTTCGATGGTGACAACAAGTTGATGTTGACCGGCATCATCAAGCATCGCAGGGTCAAGCGGCACACAAGAACGGACGTCCCAGACCGTGCAGTTGATTCCGTCAGCTGCAAGCTTCCCAGCCGCAGTTTCTGCTGTTGCAACCATCCGGCCAATCGCACAGATCACAACCGATGCTGGCTCGGTAGGGGCTACGACTTTGCGGGCATGAAGACCTGAACCAACACCATCTGCTGCCCGTGGTGCACCGCCTCGTGGGTAGCGAATGACGAGGGGGCCGTCATCGGCAAGTTCAACAGCATCATTGAGCATCTGTTCAAGTTCATCGGCGTTTGAGGGAGCAAGCACGCGCATCCCCGGCACCTTTGACAGCAGTGCAAGGTCGTACACACCATGGTGACTGGCACCATCAGGACCGGTGATTCCTGCACGGTCGAGACAGAAGATCACTGGCAAGCGATGGAGAGCAACGTCGTAGACAACTTGATCCCAAGCCCGAGACAGGAAGGTTGAGTACACAGCGACTACCGGGCGCAAGCCCGCCATTGCCATACCAGCAGCACCGGTGACGGCATGTTGCTCGGCAATTCCAACATCGAAGACCCGGTCGGGAAAGCGTTCTTGCATCGGCAACAAACCGGTCGGGCCTGCCATCGCAGCGGTGATGCCGACAATTCGGTCATCGCGTGTAGCAATGTCGAGCATCGTTCGAGAAAATGCCTCGGTGTAGCCGGTCGGGCCGCTTGGAGGGGGACCTGACAGCGGATCGAAGATGGGGGTGTCATGCAGGTGTTTCTCGTCATCTGACTCCGCAGGCGCATACCCCCGGCCTTTTTGAGTGAGGACATGTACGACGATCGGACCCTCTTCACTGAGTTGCTCGGCCTGTTTCAGAGCGCTCTCAAGGGCTTCAATATCGTGGCCGTCAATTGGTCCGGTATAGCGAACGCCTAGCGCCTCGAAGAATGACGGTGGTTGCAGGAACTCTCGAACCCCAGCCTTGAACGCGTCAAGTGCTCGTTCAGCTTGATTGCCAATTCCTGGCAACTCATGAAGGAAACGCTCAATTTTCCGCTGACGCCTGACGTACACCGGATTCATCCTGATGTCGGTTAACGCACTTGAGAGCGTTGACGTGATGCGGTCAGTGAAACTTGGATGATTCGATCGCTCATCCTCCTGCTGTGCGTTTGCCCACAGGTTCGACACAGTTGGCGCATAGCTGCGGCCGTTGTCATTAAGAACGATGATGACGCGACGCTTTGAATGCCCGAGGTTGTTGAGCGCTTCAAATGACATTCCGCCGGTCATCGCACCGTCACCAATCACTGCAACGATGTGTCGGTGATCGGTAGTTCCGGCGTCACGCCCAACTGCGAGACCGTAGGCATAGCTCAAGATGGTTGAGGCATGGCTGTTCTCGACAAAGTCGTGGCGACTTTCTTCACGAGACGGATACCCCGAAAGACCATCAGCACGTCGAAGTTCGTTGAATTGAGATTTGCGTCCGGTGAGGAGTTTGTGGACATAGGCCTGATGGCCCGTATCCCACAGGATGGCGTCGGTTGGTGACTCGAAGACGCGGTGCAACGCAATCGACAGTTCGACTGCACCGAGATTCGAGCCGAGATGGCCGCCATTCGTTGCAACCGAATCAACGATGAAATCACGGATTTCTCGGGCGAGCTCTGGCAGCTGCGCCGCAGGAAGACGTTTCAGGTCCTCAGGTCCGTTGAGATCATCCATCAACATTGTGTATGAGACGCTACCTCGCTATCTGTCTCAATGTCGTCGGGTGCTCGTAACTCGTGTTCTTTGAGCTGCGAACCATATGCAAACCGGCATTCTCGTAGCATGTCGAGATGATCGACAGTGATGTGCTCGACCGAGTATTGAATGAGGCCCGATGCCATGGTGCAGGGTTCGCCGAGGTGTATGCCGAAGATCGTCGCAACACCGGGGTGGCTTTTGATGATGGGCGCGTTGATGGCGTGTCGTCAGGGCGTGACCGCGGGGCAGGCGTGCGGGTTATCAACGGCGTGACGACGGGCTATGCCCACACCTCAGATCTCAGCGAACGTGGGTTGTTGGCAGCAGCTCGAGCGGCCGCTGATGCTGCAGGATCTGGAACCGGTGGAGTCGTGACCGTGGGGCTTGACGGTTGCACGCGAGGTGCCGGAACGCCTGTCGAGGTTGACCCGAATTCTGTGTCGAAGGCGCGACGGGTAGAGATGCTCACCGAGGTCGATGAGATTGCCCGCAGTGTGAATGGTGCGGTGACTCAGGTGAGTGCTGGGCTGAGCGACAGCTATCGCTCGGTGCTCATTGCAAACTCTGATGGAGTGTTTGTGACCGATGAGGTCACGAGGGTGTTGTTTCGAGTCAGCGTTGTTGCCGACGGCGATCTTGGAATGCAGACCGGCGCTGAATCACTTGGTTTCACCGGAGGCTGGGAGGTATTTGATCGATACGCGCTCACCGACCTCGCCACAGAAGCTGCTGAGCAGGCTGTTCGCAAGCTCCGTGCCCGCCCGGCACCTTCAGGCCAGTTGCCGGTCGTTATTGCCCAGGGCACAGGAGGAGTTCTCTTTCACGAAGCGTGCGGACACGGCCTCGAAGCCGATCACATTGCAAAAGGTGCAAGCGTCTATGCGGGACGCCTCGGTGAACTTGTTGCTTCTCCGCTGGTGACACTCGTGGATGACGGCACGGTTGATGGTGAGTGGGGCACCCGGTCATTTGATGATGAAGGTCAAGCAACTCGACGCAACGTGCTGATCGAGAACGGAGTGCTGGTCGATTACATGTGGGACCACATCCGAGCACGTGATGAGCAGCGTGCACCATCTGGTAACGGGCGGCGACAGGATTACGCCAGTTTGCCAATGGTGCGAATGACGAACACGTTCGTGTTGGCCGGCGAGGATGACCCCGCCGACATCATTTCATCAACGGAGCATGGCGTGTATGTCGCAAAGCTCGGTGGTGGAAGTGTGAACACAGCATCGGGAGACTTTGTGTTCGGCATGCGAGATGCATACCTCATTGAAAACGGTCAGATCACAGAGCCGCTGCGTGAGGGCAACCTCATCGGCAATGGTCCGCAGGTGTTGAGCGATATTGACATGCTCGGCAACGACTTTGCGATGGGCGGACCGGGCACGTGCGGTAAAGATGGTCAAGGAGTGCCTGTCGGCACCGGACAGCCGACCTTACGAGTCTCGTCAATGACGATTGGTGGGACTGCGGCGTGAGCGCAACTGAGAGCAACGAAGAACTCTTCGCGCTCGCTGACTCGCTCATTGAGACAGCAACAGGTGGTGAGCAGATTGAGGTGTACATCTCGCGGGGCTCCAGCACCGAAGTTCGCGTCCACAGCGGTGAAGTTGAGCATTTTGTTTCAGCGATGTCATCGGGGATCGGTATTCGAATCATCAATGACGGTCGAACGGGGTTTGCACATGCAGGCAATCTTGATGCAGAGATTGCTTCGGAGGTGCTCGCTGAGGCTCGAGAAAATGTGAGCTTCAGTTCGGTTGATGAGTGGGCGGCGCTGGCAGAGCCCGATGGTGTTGACGTCACTGCGCAGGATCTATGGAGCGACGAACTTGAGCGCTATCCAACCGCTGACAAGGTCGAGCTTGCGAAACGACTTGAGCGAATGACGCTCGAGTTGGATTCCCGTATTCGAGTTGATGACACCAATTTCGTTGACGGTGGTGGCGAGGGTCTTGTGGTGACCTCCACAGGTATTCGACGTTATGGACGTTCCAATTCCTGCTATCTCAGCGTGTCAACCCTTGCCGATGACACGGATGGAACTCGTACTGGGTTCGGTTTTGCTGTTGGGGCGCATCCGGGCGAGTTTGACGTGGAGCGAGCAGCACGCGAGGGAGTCGATCGCGCCACACGACTGCTTGGTGCGACCAAGCCCGCATCGCGATCAACCACGGTTGTTCTTGACCCGTTCGTGACCTCTCAATTACTCGGAATTATCGGATCAACGTTGAGCGGCGATGCAGTGGTACGCGGTCGAAGCCTGTTCGCTGATCGCGTGGGCGAATCGATCGCTGCATCAACATTCACTCTCGTAGATGACCCCACCGACCGACGGGCATACACCGCTACCGACCTTGACGGCGAGGGTCTCGCTGCTCGGCGAAATGTGTTGGTCGATGGGGGAGAGTTGAAAGGTTTTGTGCACTCGAGTTACTCAGCACGTCGTGCCGGGGCGGCGACAACTGGAAATGCAATTCGGGGTGGTTATGCGGGGTCACCGTCCGCGGGTTGTCTCGCATTGCAGTTAGTGCCGGGCGATCGCAGTCAGTCAGATCTCATTGCATCGATTGACGACGGCGTGCTCATCGAAGGCGTGAGCGGATTGCATTCTGGGGTCAACACGGTGAGTGGTGACTTCTCGGTTGGCGCAACAGGGATGTCGATTCGTCATGGTGCGCTTGCCGAGCCAGTTCGTGAGTTCACCATCGCCAGCACAATTCAGCGGCTGTTGAACGACATCGTCGAGGTCGGTGGCGACCTTGAGTGGCTTCCGATGAGAGCATCTGGATCGTCGCTCGTCATTCGCGACGTGATGGTGTCAGGAAGTTCATAGCTCGATGGATCTTTGGCACGCATTGGTGCTTGGAATTGTTCAGGGGTTGACAGAATTTCTGCCAATCTCATCGAGCGGCCATCTCGAATTAGTGCCGCGAGCGCTTGGCTGGAGTCAGCCAGAGGGTTCTGCTTCGCAAGCGTTCGACGTTGCGTTGCATTTTGGAACACTTGTTGCGGTGGTCGTTCATTTCAGAGCTGACCTTGTCCGTTATGTGGTCGATGGAATTCGAGCAATGCGGAGCCCGAAGGCCGCATCAGCTGACGGCAAATTGGCGTGGCTGTTCGTTGTGTCAGCGGTTCCAGCGTCGGTTGCCGGGGTGCTGTTCAATTCATTCATAGATGATCGGCTCGGAACACCAATCGTGGTTGGTTGGTCACTCATCATTTTCGGCCTGGTGCTGTTTGCTGCGGACCGAATGGTGGGCGAACGTGATCTGTCATCGGTGCGCCTGCGGGATGCGGGTGTCATCGGTCTTGCGCAGGTTCTTGCGTTGAATCCGGGCACATCGCGCTCTGGTATCACGATTTCAGCGGCCCGAGCAGTGGGATTGCAGCGAGAGGCAGCAGTGCGATTCTCGTTTGTGATGGGCATTCCCGTGATCAGCGGAGCCTTCGTATTTGAGATGGCATCGCTCGTAAAAGATGGAGTGCCAGATGGTCTGGTAGAGGCGATGGTGATCGGTGCAGCGGTGTCGGCACTGACCGGGTGGATCGCAGTTACCGGATTGTTGAAGTTGGTGAGAACGCGCTCATTCACGCCGTTCGTGGTGTACCGAATTGTTCTCGGCGTGGTGGTGCTACTCGTCGCCTAGGTGGGGTGACCAAGCGTGCACCCAAGTTCTGAGGTGAGGCGGTGGCGATCAGCGATCAATAGTGCAAACAACAACAGCGCAGAACTGACAGTGAGTATGTCAATCGCGAGTGGATGGCGAAGTCGCCAGATGCGCATGCGTGCACTCGTCGCAGTAGTTGAATCGCTAAGCCTCACCAAGAACACGCGAAGTGTGGAGTGCTGCTGATTTCTGCTCGTCATGTGGCGAGCATGATGCCGGCTCAGTCGGTTGATGTTGAAGTCGTCGACGAACTGGATGAGGTCGATGCCGATGAGGTTGAAGATGACGACGACGAGTCAGATGTTGTTGACGTGGAGCTGCTCGCACTCGAGGTTGAAGTGGATGAACTCGACTTGCTCGCTGATCCGCCGCGGCTGTCGTTTTTATAGAAACCGCCGCCTTTGAATGTGACGCCGACCGGTTGAAAGACCTTCTTCACTGCGAGTACCTCACCTGAATCAGGGTGGGCGTACTCGGTGAGCGCATCGTCACTAAATGACTGCTGCACTTCAATGGTCTCTCCGGTGTCAACAAATTTGTATACGTACGTCGGCATGGCAGTTCGCAGGATATCGTCGGACTCGTGGAGGTGCGAACTCTCGTCATCCCGGCGGCCGGGCTTGGCACTCGTTTTCTTCCGGCAACCAAAGCGGTGCCGAAGGAACTCATGCCGATCGGCGATATTCCGGCCATCCAATTGGTGATTGACGAGGCACTTGGCGCAGGAATCGATCACGTGGTCATCGTTGGAAGTGCGGCGAAGCCTGCGCTTGAGGAATACTTCGCTCCACGACCAGACCTCGAGCGTTCACTTCGCGAAAAAGGTAACGATGCAATGGCTGATCGACTCGCCTCGATTGGTCGGGATTGGCGGGTGAGCGTTGTTCACCAAGATGATCCCAAGGGCCTTGGACATGCCGTTGGATGCGCATCTGGTTCTGTCGACGGTGACGCTTTCGTCGTTTCGCTTCCCGATGAAATTATGGGTGGTCCAGAGTTCCTTCAGAAGATGATCGATGTGTGTAGCAACACTTCAGGCAGTGTCGTCGGTCTTATGGAAGTGAACCGATCTGAGGTGTCTGCGTACGGAGTGGTTGCGCCGGCTGCTGAGATGGTCGACGGCGTCGTGAAGATCGCCGATCTTGTCGAGAAACCATTGGTGGAGGATGCTCCAAGTTCACTCATCATCATCGGTCGGTACGTGTTGACGGTTGACATTTTTGATGAAATCGCAAGATTGACGCCGGGCGCTGGCGGTGAATTGCAACTGACTGATGCGATTCGAGCGCAGGCTCAGCGCGCTCCTCTTCACGGCGTTGAGACCATGGTGGATCGGTGGGACACCGGTACTCCGCAAGGGTTTCTCACCGCTGCAGTCGAAATTGCGCTTGTGCACGGGTGGGCGGATGGGCTTGAGTCCCAACTACGCGCCGTTCTCGATCGACATCGCAACTGACGCTGTTACCTTCGGCGGAATTTCCCTTCGATGTCGAGGGGAAGGCCGAAGCTGTCAACCGAAAATGTGGTTACCGAACCCAGGTGCTCGACGCTCAAGGTTGATTCGTTCAGCCGCTCATAGCGGCGGAATCCGGTGGTGAGGCCAAGAGTCTCTGTGTCAACTTCAATGACCTGAACGATGGATGGTGCATCGACGGCTGGCTGGTGTCGGCGGGCTGGAACGAGGTGGTCGAACGGAGTGCAGTTCAATGCAAGGTCGGTGCACCCATCAAGGTCTGGCCGGTGAGCCCCATTCATTTCGCCCCAGCGTCCTTGGCCGTCTGTCCCTAGCCAAAGGTCGGGTTCTTCAAGATCGCGAAAGAGAAGGAACTGCCGTACCTCCCACAATGGGGACAGCCGAACGACGTACTGAACGTGTTCACGGCCAACGACGCCAGATGCTGTCCAGGCCTCATTTTCCCATCGGAGGGTGAGTTCTTCGGAGTGGTCGCCATCCCAGGTGTCCCAGCGGGCCGTAAAGCCGTCAGCGGGAAATGGTGTGAACGCACTCACCCTTCTAGTCTGCCGTACGCAAGGCCGCCCCGCTCGCGGTACGGTCAGGGACGTGATTCCGTTGTCAGAAGCCCAGTCGTTCGTTCTTGAGCGTTGTCCGGCGCGGCCACCAATCGAACTGCCCTTCGAAGAGGCCGCTGGGATGGTGCTTGCTGCCGATGTGATAGCGACCGAGTTGGTTCCGCCGTTCGACAACACCGCCGTTGATGGCTATGCGGTGATTGCAGCCGATGTGGCGACCGCACACGAGCAGCCGGTTGATCTTCAGGTCGTTGCCGAAGTTGCTGCAGGGGCGGCGACAGATCGTGTGCTCGCTCGAGGAGAAGCGATCCGGATCATGACGGGAGCGCCAATTCCTGCCGGGGCTGATGCCGTCGTCATGGTTGAAGATTCTGAGATGGTGAACGAGCACACGGTCCGACTTTCGTCGAGCGTGCAGCCGGGCGATGCCGTGCGGCCCGCTGGAGATGATGTGAAACCGGGTGAGGTTGTGCTTGCTGCCGGAACGCTTATCACCCCTCCTGTACTGGGTGTGCTCGCAATGGTGAACGCCTTAACGGTGTCGGTGTACCCGAGGATTCGTGCTGCGGTCCTGTCGACTGGCGATGAACTCGTCGACGATGGGCGACCACTTGCGCCGGGTGAGATTCGAGAGAGCAATCGCCGGATGCTCGCCGTTGCGCTTCGTGATGCTGGCTGCGAGGTCACCGATCTTGGCACCGTGCGCGACGATGAAGGTGCGCTTGAGAGTGTGCTTCGCTCGGCTGCGGAAACCTATGACGTCGTGGTGTCGAGTGGCGGCGTGTCGATGGGTGATTACGACGTTGTGAAAGCAGTGCTTGGACGAATCGCTGACATGCAGTGGATGCAGGTTGCGATCAAGCCTGCGAAACCATTCGCATTCGGTCTGCTGAATGGAACCCCTGTTTTCGGCCTGCCGGGTAATCCCGTGAGTTCTTTCGTGAGCTTTGAAATGTTTGCCCGACCGGCTCTGCGTCAGATGATGGGCTTTGAGCGGCTTGCTCGGCCGAGTGTGGTCGGGGTTGCCGATGTTGCGCTTGAGCGCCGCCCTGATGGGAAAACACATCTGATGAGGGTCCAAGCCGAATTCGCCGATGATGGTCGATGTCACGTCGTCCCGGTGAGGGCGCAAGGAAGTCACCAGCTGGCAGCGACGTCATCGGCGAACGCAATCGCTGTGGTGCCTGACGGCGAAGGAGTGCCGGCTGGGGGAGAAGTAGCGGTACTTCTTCTCCTATCCTGATGAAATGAACTCGGAAGCGCGCGATCTTGTCGACCCGTTCGGGCGGGTGATCCGAGATCTTCGTATCTCGGTGACTGACCGTTGCAATTTCCGCTGCACGTATTGCATGCCGGAAGAAGGCTTGAAGTGGCTCGATCGTGACGATGTGCTCACCTTTGAAGAGATTGAACGAATCGCTGCGCTGTTTGTCCGACGGTTTGGGGTTGAAGGTATTCGCCTTACGGGTGGTGAGCCGACGGTTCGCGCAGGAATTGTGACTCTTGTCGAGAAATTGTCGCATCTTGGAGTTGACCTTGCGATGACAACGAATGCATCCCGGCTGACCAGCCTTGCTCGAGATCTGAAGGCAGCTGGATTGAGTCGACTCAACATCAGTCTTGACACGCTTGATCGCCAGCGTTTCGCTGAGATGACTCGGCGCGATGAACTTGATCGGGTGCTCGCGGGAATCGAGGCTGCACGTGATGCCGGGTTTGAACCGGTGAAGATCAACGCAGTGATCGAACGAGGCGCCAACGACGATGAGATTGTCGCCCTCGCTCGATTCGGGCGTGAAAAAGGTGTTGAAGTTCGATTCATCGAGTTCATGCCACTTGATGCGTCCGGGGAGTGGGGGAACGACAAGGTTGTCGGTCAAGACGAGATCGTTGCAGCAATTAGCGCCGAGTTTCCGTTAGAACCTGTTCCTGCCCGCGGAGCTGCCCCTGCTGACCGATGGAAGTATGTCGATGGAGGGGGAACAGTCGGAGTTATTCCGACTGTCACGAAGCCGTTCTGTGGTGATTGTGATCGGGTTCGTCTCACCGCAGAGGGTCAGTTCCGTACGTGCCTATTCGCAACTAATGAATTCGATCTGCGCTCGTTGCTCCGTGGCGGTGCGACTGATGACGAGATCGCCAATGAGATCATTGCCGCTGTAGGCACAAAGTGGGCTGGCCATCAGATCAATCAGGTGACGTTTACTCGACCGACGCGAACAATGAGCCAAATCGGAGGCTGAGACCAATTGGTCTGGAGGCGAAATGAACGACGCTGGCTTTACACATCTTGACGAGACCGGCGCAGCCCACATGGTTGATGTCGGAGAAAAAGAAGCGACGCGTCGCCGGGCGGTTGCTCGCTGCGTCATCAACATGGAGGAAGCGACGGCTTCAGCGATCGCTGACGGCAACACAAAAAAGGGTGATGTCTTAGCGGTTGCTCGCATTGCTGGAATTCAGGCTGCCAAACGCACCTCTGACATCATTCCGCTGTGTCACCCACTTCTCATTAGCAAGGTGTCCGTCGATCTGTCTGTTGGGGATAGATCGGTCGAGATCGAATCAGTTGTTGAAACAACCGGGCCCACCGGGGTCGAGATGGAGGCACTGCATGCCTGCACGGCAGCAGCGCTTACGATTTACGACATGTGTAAGGCGCTCGACCGAGCGATGGTGATCAGCGAGGTCATGCTGGTCGAGAAGTCTGGTGGGCGTTCTGGGACGTTCCGTAGGCCCGAGTGACGCTCGTCACAGCATCCGCAGCACGCGTTGCTGTTCTTGTCATAATTGTCGTATGATCGTAACACTTGGTCATATTTCAATGGCCTGAAAGTTTGAACTCATGGGTGAACTCGTCCTTCTCATCGTTGCCGCAGCGTGGGCTGCAGTGCTCCTTCCACCGTTGATGCGGTCGCGCTTTGAGAATCGCCCAAATTCGTCGGTCACTGACTTCAACCGTCAACTTTCCCGCCTCCAGGGTTCAGTGCCAAGTCGCGCAACAGGTTCGATGCGAGCAGCTGTTCGCCCGCTTGCAGGTTCGCAGATCGCAGTGCAAAGCCGTCGTGAAGCCGCAGCAGCTCGACGGCCGAAGGTTCATGGTGCACCAAGTCTTTCGGCACCTCAGATTCAGCGCCGCCCAGTTTCGGCGGGTGAGGCGCAGCGGCGCCGTCGGGCCAACACGTTTACCGGCTTGCTGGTTATGACCATCTGCTTGCTCTTTCTTGCCGCCACGACCAAAGAGGTCGCAATGCTGTACCTCTTTGCGATGTCGTTCCTTTCGCTGTGCGGCTATGTCTACGTTCTCGTCTCAATGCGGCAGCGCACGTCCTCGTGGGGTCCTGCTGCTCGAGGTGACGACTGGCTGCGTCGCTGAACTGACCCACCGATACACTTTCCGCTTCCGGGGCTGTAGCTCAGTTGGTAGAGCGCAACAATCGCACTGTTGAGGTCAGGGGTTCGATTCCCCTCAGCTCCACTCCGGGGTCCTCCCGAAATTCCGGTTGATGGCCTCTCGAAATTCTTAGCTCCTCTTTTGGTCCGATGGTCTTGA
>Ga0255757_10000472_pt1 | contig 39398 bp, 26 predicted proteins | sample 071ome_27_FD_179957 | JGI IMG/M metagenome (GOLD analysis project Ga0255757, IMG submission 179957) | Coastal salt marsh microbial communities from the Groves Creek Marsh, Skidaway Island, Georgia - 071409AT metaG (version 2) | ecosystem: Environmental > Aquatic > Marine > Intertidal zone >...
TAACCCGTCGAAAGTGGTCAAACCAAACAGAAGAGTTCGAGCGACGCTCGCGACAGACGTCGACGGACGCGCGCGCGCGAACGCCCGAACCGTGAAACGGAGCGGTGAACGCGACGCGTCGTCCCGCGTCGTTCTCGATGGAGAACGGAGAAACCACCGCCGGGACGCTGGGGTTCCCGGTCGGGGGCGACGCGAGTGTCGGTGGGACCGAGGACAGCTCGGTTGCCGCGACGCGATTGAAAACGACGACGACGACGTCCGTGCCGGCGACGACGACGATCAACACGGGAGAGGACACGGCGAATGCGGCGCAGCACCACCGCGGGGCGACCGGTGCGTTAGGGACGAAAACGACAGCGGACGGTGGGGCGCGCGACGCGGACGTCGAGACGCGGCGTCGAAGGGAGAGCGGAGTGGAGGCTTCGGCGAGCGGGAGTCCCGCGAGCGTGACGCCGGCGGCGGCGCACGCGCCACGAAAGAGGGATGAGGATGGTGAAAATGAAGCGCGGGAGAACGCGGCGTCGCCGAGTAGTAGCGATGAGGAGGAGGAGGACGGGGATGAGGAGGCGATAGGCGGGGCGAGACGAGTGGTGCCGTCCAAGGGGAGAGCGTTTTCTCTGGCGGAAACGGATCAAAGAGCGTTGTCCTTATCCCGGGAACTGCTCGATGCGATCGCGGAGATGGAGGAGAAAAATCCCGGGACGGTGTTGAAGACGAACCAGAAGATTTCCAGGCTGAAGGAGTCGTTGAGTTTGGCGGAAGGGAAATGGAACGAGACGGAGGAGGACATGGTGACGAGACTGGTTAAGAAATGCGCGGCGAACGCGAAGCGGATCTCAAATACGGAGAGGAAACAATGGGCGATGGCGGCGTTGGATGTGCAGCATCATCGCGATAGAATGTCGCTCCGTGGGGCTTCCAAACGGCGGTTGATTGCGCCGGTGTGGAAGAAGACGGAGGAGGAGGAGGCGACGGGAGCGGATGCTTCTTCGGGAAAACAAACCGAGATTTCAATGCAAATGGTTGAAAGATTGTTCGTTCGTGACGTCAAGAGCTGGAAATTCGGTAAAACGGTTGATCGCGCCAAGGTGCGGCGCGTGTCGATCGGTAAAGCGGCGCCTGTGCCGGCGTACACGTACTTTGCGTACTCAACAAATTGCAACTCCTACGAGGACGAGGACAACATGGCTCGTTTGCTCTTCATGGATGAAGACGGCGAATTCGTGGAATCAGACCCTATAGATTTAGCCCGCGTCGACGAGCAAGCCGTTGAGTTTTCGCGCGAACAACAAATCGTCTTGGCCATGGTTGCGGCGACTTACTACGACGTCATCACGATGGCGCACGAGGACGAGCGCATGGCGAAGCGCTTTGAATGCATCGTTGCGGCAACTAAGCAAATCTTGAGAGTCGCTGAAGATCACATTCGAAACTGGCTGACGGATTCCGCCAAGGGTGACGATGCGCTGAGTGTGGTGTGGTTGATAACGCTTTCGCACGCGTGCCTCGTCTCGGCGCACATCGAGAGGTTGCCCCAGGTGTCGAAACCGGCCACCGTCTGGAAACTCATCGAACTTCTCAACGAGCTGCACGTTCAAGAATTATTTTGGGCAGGCGTGTGTCGACACGTGTTCCGCGTGGCGAACGTCGCGAATCGTTTGAAACCTGTCGCGAGCTTTGAAACGCTCGAAGACGCGACGAATCAACTCGCCGACGCCTTTTGTCCAAGATGCTTTGTGTATGATTGCCGACTCCACGGATCGATGCAGCCGAGATCCGCCGGGCGTAAACTCGCCACGGAAAGACGCCTCGAGTATGCACACTTGCGCAAGGGTGAGAAGAAGTCTACGCTACCGACATACGGACCAGATCAGCCGTGTTCTGATGATTGCTGGTATCGCAGCGCCGAGTATACGAGTTTTCAGCGGGACGCTCCGATGTGCGCGCCGTGCGGTCAGCCTTCGACGGATAGCCCATCAGCGAAGATCCGCCAACCGTGGGACGATAAGATTGACGTAGATCTCGTCAAAAAGGCGCAAGAAATCATTGGAGCGGACGCCACGCCGTGTGAGGTGAGTGTGTTTTTCGGCGTGCGTCGAACGTGTGCCGAAGTTGGTTGCCAAATCAAATTCTTGGAGCTCACTGGACAGAGTGTCGTGGCTAACGTGCAAACTGACAAGAAGAAACGCCGGCGCAAAAAGATCACGGTCGACAATTCCCATAATAAAATTGGCCCGACTGTTCGCCGTCTCCAGAAGTTCGGCAACGACTTCGTTTGGTCTCAGTATACGCCCTGTGAGTGCGTCGGTTCGTGCAACAGGAAGACTTGTCCGTGCGCAGAAAACCAATTGTTCTGTGAGCGGTATTGTAATTGTGGGCCCAGCTGTTGGAATGAATTTCCCGGGTGTAAATGTAGCTCAACGTCGCGCAACGTGTGTCGAACAGATAGTTGCGTCTGCTTTGCTGCTGGCAAGGAGTGCGTACCTGATCGATGCCGTGGATGCTGTAAAACTGCCGACGCCGCCATCTTGCCCATTCGGCAAAAATACGGTTTAGTTGATCCGGATTTGCGCATAGAAGCGCCACGATTCAGTTGCGATAACATGAAGCTGCAGCTCAAGCAGAATCAGCACGTCTGCCTTGGGAAAAGTAAGGTAGCTGGTTGGGGCGCATTCATATTGAACGGCGCGAGCAAGGGTGACTTTTTGGGAGAGTACATCGGTGAGCTCGTCACCCAAGAGGAGGCAGATCGTCGCGGCCGCGTGTACGATAGAAACAACTGCTCCTACTTGTTCAATTTGAATAGCGAATGGGTCATCGATGCCCAAAATCGCGGTAACAAACTGCGGTTCGCGAACCACTCGCAAGACGCGAATTGCTTTGTGAGAATCAAGGATGTCAAGGGCGACAACAGGCTGGCGATCATGGCGGGTAGAGATCTTCCACCGGGAGCAGAGATGTTCTACGACTACAACTACAAGGAAGAGGTGGCGCCGGAATGGCACGATACTGCAGAAGATGCTCCGTCAACTTCGGACTTGCCGAGTTCTAAAAAAAGGTGAAACAAACGATTGGGCTCTGTGAATTTACAAGCTAAATCCTATAAGCGCGCGCGTAGACGACGAGTTTGAATTCAGAACACATTCTTGATCGTCTTCTTTAAAAATCCGGCGGTGTCTGCCACTCTCTGAACTTGTTGCGAGGCGACGGCGCGCCTGCGCCACCTCTCCCGCCGCCACGCCCTCGGCCTCTGCCGCCGCGTTCCCAAGGCGGAGGCCGAGGTCCTTTGACCCGAACCTTTCTCGGCACGGGCGTCGACTTCGGGTTAAAAGTCTTCTCCTCGATAGACTGGATCGGCATGCCTTTTTCGTCTGCGATCACAGCAGCCTTGCCAAAGGCGTGCGTTTGCAAACGCTCTCGCGCAATTTCCATGACGCCTAGCGCGGAAATGGGCACGAAGGTGACCTGGGCGCGGTCTCTGCACGCGACAGACTCGAACACGTCCTCGACCTCGCGTCTGTGTTCGTCGCATCCCATGTCAATCAAGTCAACCATGACTAACCCTCCAATGTCTCTGAGTCGAAGTATGCGTGCGACGAGCTTTGCCGCGGCAATGTTGACGCGCAAGGCAATCTCGTCGCCGCTTTCTCCAGCCTCCATTGCGGTGCGACCCGCGTTCACGTCGATGGCCGTCAACGCTTCGGTGTGTTGAATCACAATGTGTGCGCCAGACAGTTCAGGTCCAAGAGGCACGCGCTCTGTGTTCATCATCGTCTCGACAACTTCATCGACACCCAGAGCTTTGAATACAGGTTCGTCGCCCTGGTGAAGGACGACGCGATCAATGATTTCCTGAGACGCTCCTGTGCGCCGTAAATCGTCGACTATGACTTTGTAAGCATCCGTCGTGTCGACTATGAGTCTAGCCACGCGTTCCCCGAATAGATCCCGAACGAGAACCTGCTCGCGTGTCGCCGCTTGCAGCAAGCGTTGTGGCGGCGGAGCCTTTGAAGCGGCGGATGCGCGTTCCACGGCCTTGATTGAAGCCGCCTTAATCTTCGCCCAATCGCTAGCTAAACAACTAATGTCAAGCTCGAGCGTTTCTTTACTCACCCCAGCGGCTTCGGTCCGCATGATCAACGCGCTACCTTCTGGACAAACCGTGTTACCGATCGCCTTGACGTACTTTCGCGCCGGACCCATGAGCTTGCGAGACACGTACACGCCTTCTCCGTCTGGACACAACACGACGTTTCTTCCCGGAAGTGTCGGTCGTGCCGTCACGCGCGGGCCTTTATGCCCGCTTCCAAGACGCGTGACTTGCACCACCACCGGCTGCCCCGGTTCCCAGAGCGAAAAACACTCCTCGCGAAGCTTACGTCGCGTCACCTTGGCTGAGACGCCGTCCGATTCGTCCGATTCGTCCTCGCCCGTCTCGTCAGATTCATCAGACGAGGTCTCGACGTCAGTCTCTTCCGCGCGGTTCAGCTCAATGTCGGGTTTCCACGGCTCCCAGTGTGGGAGCATTTTGCTTCGATCAGTCAACCGAGACGATCGCTGAGATCGACCGCCGACGCCGCGCCAAACTCCACCCTCGCCGCCGCTTTTACCGCCACCTGTGAGGCGACTTCCACCCACTTTCCCGCTCGTCGTCGTCTGTGCACCCTTGGTCGACGCCGCGACGGGTTCGCGTCCCGCAACATCTTCAGCCCAGAGATCACCCCACCCACCGCCTCGGTTCCATCGGCGAGGCTCCTCCACCTGCGGCTCGCTCGCTCGCTCGTCATCCGACCTCTCTGGTCGTTTCGTCTCCCGCCACGCCAACGCGGGACTCTCGATGCCTTTTTGCATCAACGCGTACGGTGGTCCGCGACCGGTGAGATCTACGAGCACGCCTTGCATCCCACTAATCACCTTGCTCACGGTTCCGATATAAATATCGCCGACGCGCATCCCTTTACCCGGCTCCGTGCCGTGTTCGTGCCAGAGCTCGACAATCTCACCCTCCTCCAAAATCGCGATGCGCACGCCAAAATCATCCTCGCTCGCGGCGTTAAATACAATCTCAGTGTTCAAACCGCCCATCATCTCCTCGACGTGATCACCGGGGGTAAAATCTATCAAATTAAAGTCTTCTTCGTCGCCCAACGAATTCGCGAACTCGACTTCGTCGTCTTCATCGGTGGAAACCATGACGCCATTCAAGACGTCTGAATCTCCCTCGTCCATCGTCGCACCGACGTCGAACACGCTGTCGTCGTCGTCGTCGTCGTCATCGTCGTCATCGTCCATACCCACACTACCACTACCGCCGTTCCTCTCTCGTTCCTCCTTTACCTTTTCCGCCCGTCTCGCCTCTACGTGCGCGTCCCGCTCGCTCTTCCCGTACGCCAACCACGCCCCACCCGTCTCCACCTTATTATCGCTCGAGCTCATCTCCACCATCATATTTACCGCAACCGTCATCCTCTCGTCATCTACCGGCCACTCGCACCGCACTTCCCCCACCGCGCACCGTTTCGGCGTCGTAAACGTTATCTCCCCGCCCGGGCTCCACCGCACCGTTTCCCCGGCGGCGTCCACCGTGACCAACTTAAACCCCACCGCGGTATCCAGCGGTAACCGAACCGTCACGCCGTGCTGTTCCCCCGATCCATCGACGGACGACGACGAGGACGAGACGCGCGCGCACTCGGGCGCGCGCGAGACATCCCAGCCGCCCAACGCTTCGACGTCGCCCACGACGCGCACCCTACGTTCCTTCCCTTCGCCACCATCCGTCGTCGGTACCATTCGCGACGACGACCGGTCGCCATCGTCATCACGCCCGTCATCGCCCTCGTCGTCGTCGTCGTCGTCGTCCACCGCGGCGATGACCCGATCGACGCGAAACGTCACGGCGACGTCGGGTTCTCTGTTCGGGGCGTTCGCGCCTCGTCCGCGTCTGTGTGGACCCTTGCTCCTCGCCGCGCGCGTCGTCTGAACCCGACCGCGACGAGGACGCGAGCGACGGCACCGCGACGATGACGACGACGGCGGGAGCGACGGTGCGATGGATCGCATCGTCGACGTCGGCATCGCGACGCGTCGATGAATGGAATGAATCGATGTGTGTGATGGAATGCGTGCGTCAACACGTCGGCATTGATTGACGCGCGCACGCTTCGCGATGCACAAGAAACAAACCGGAGGCGCGCACGAAGACTTGTACGTCGCCATCGGGGTCGTCGTCGTCATCTTCTTCGCGTGCGTCGTCATCGCGAGACGAGCGGCGCACGCGCCGGCGGTAAAGTTGACGAAGAGAGACTAACGAGGACGGGAGCGGTGGCGGCAGCGATATCACTCGCGACGTCCTCCGATGACGACGACGTCTTCCGTGTCGACGGCTCTGGACGCGCGACGCCCGACGGTGGCTCGCGATGGGCGTTCGTCGCGGCGCGCGGCGGTGCGCGCGTCTTCTTCTTCATCGGCGTCGTCGGCGAAAAAGGTGTGCGTCGTCGGCGCCGGGTTCGCGGGCGCTTCGACGGCGTTTCACCTTTTGGAGCGAGCGAACGACGCCGGGGCGAGCGTGGACGTGACGCTGATGGATGAAATTGGAATCGCAGGCGGCGCGAGCGGGGTCGCGGCGGGGTTGTTGCACCCGTACACGCCGAGAGGGAAGACTATTTGGAGAGGGGTGGAGGGCGTTCGCGAGGCGAAACGGTTAATCGAAGCGGCGACGCGCGCGGAGGATGCGTTGGACGCGATGGCGACGGAACGGTGCGATGACGCGGACGGTGGATGGAGAGATGGGGTGGGAAGGAACACCGGGGAGCGGAGGATGGAGGCGGTGGCGCGGGCGCCGGGGATCGTGCGACCGGCGCGGTCGGCAAAGCAAGGTTCGGATTTTGCGAAACACGTCGCGCTGGAGGATAACGAAGACGGCGCACGGTCGTTGACGACGGCGGAGACGCTGGAGACGTGTCCGGGGCTCGAATACACTGAGGACGTGCTCGAGGCGGAGGCGAAGGGGGAGCCATGCGCGGGGAGTTTGTTCATTCCCGAGGGCGTCATCGTGGACACGCCGAGGTATCTGTCGGCGCTCTGGGACGCGTGTACGATTTTGGCGTCGCGCGGCGTCGCCGGGACGCGCGCGTCGATTCGAATCGCCTCTGTCGATCGTGTCGGTGACTTGTTTGACGAATTCGACGAGGTTGTGCTGTGCTGCGGCGCCGCGGTGGCTGCGCTCGTGGACTACGAGCAAATTCCGATTCAGTTGCAAGGCGGCCACGTCCTCGAGCTCAAACCCGAGGGATTAGACATAGGAATACTGGGCACGACGTACGTCGCCCCGCTCGGCGGGGCCCGCGCGATGGTGGGTCCGACGAAAGAGTACGACGCCACGGCGGCGGACGCTCGACGCGCTGGGGTTGTCGATAGGGCGAACGCGAGAGTCGCCGCCGCAGAATCGCAACTTCGCGAGCTCGGCCGCAAGGCTTTCCCGCCGACGGCAAACTGGGGCGTGCTTCAGGTCAAGTACGGCGTTCGGGGAAATCCGCCAAGAACGCCGAGCGGCGCGCTTCCGCTCGTCGGTCGCGTGCGCGTCGACGACAAATCGGTGTGGTTTGCAGCCGGATTGGGCGCGCGCGGTTTGGTGTACCACGGCCTCGTTGGTGATTGGCTCGCACGGGCGATATTAGAAGACGACCTCGGCGCCATTCCCGAGGAGGTGCGGCGCGGGTAGAGAGTCGTCGATTGCTCCACTGCTCGCGCGCCGTGTAATGTAAATCCGTATCGACATTTTTCATTCGTGGCGTTTAGAAGCGCGACGCGCGTTAACTGTCGCCCCGCACAGTTACGCGCGCGGGGTGCCCACGCGATCGACGCGGTGCGTTCACCGACGCGCGCGCAGCTTGAACGGGTGTCAGCGCCATCGAAAACATGCGCGTACACGCCCTCAGGCTCGTCCCCGGCGATGACTTGAAACGCGCAGTCGTCGACTATTGCAAAAACCACTCGCTCTCTTCGGCGTGGATAATCACCTGCGTCGGCTCGCTTCGCCGCGCCAAGATCAGACTCGCCAACCACACCTCCCTCATGGGGTCCTCCACCAACTCGGTCGTCGATCTCGAGCAAAAGTTTGAGATTTGCTCGCTCGTCGGGACGGTGAGCGCGGATGGGAGATCTTGTCACTTGCACGCGTCGCTCGCGGACAAGAACGGCGATTGCGTCGGTGGACACCTCATGGACGGGTGCGAGGTGTTTACGACGGCGGAAATCATCCTCGGTTCGAGTTCGCAGATGCGGTTCGAACGCGAGCACGACGAGGCGACGGGTTTCGATGAACTGGTGGTTAGAGACGCGGACGCCGAAGCGGACAGAGGAGACGAAACGACGGCGGTTGATCCGTCGCTCAAAGGGAAACGGGCGAGACGGGCGAGACAAATGGCGGCGATAGAAGAGGACAGGGCGCGGCGAGAGGAAGCGGGGGAGCTTCCGGTGGAGACGCGAGGGATTTTAGGATTTTTCGTCAACCTTGTGGCGCCCCCGCCGAGTTCGAGGCGTCGGGCAGAGGAGACGACGTGAGATGTGTCGATACAATTTGTAAAGTAAATCTGAATTTCGTACACTACAATCACAAACCACGGCATTAAAAGGTACCTAATATACAGGTTCTAGAGTTTACGTCGCGAGTGGAAACGCCGGTCGCGGTTCGTCGTTGCTCGACGAATCATCCGGCTCGTCGGGCGTCTCTGGTTCGACATCTTCTGTCTCGTCAGCCGTCTTTGGGTAATTAAATTTGAATCCCTCGTTGAGAATGTCAATGTTTTGCGGGTTTTCAGACACGAACGGTCGCTCTCCGAGAAGTTGCACGAGGTCGTGACGCTGCAAGACTTCCTTGTCAAGCAAGCCTTGAGCCATGGCTTCCACCAAGTGCTTCTTCTCCTTGACGAGCGCCACGGTGCGCTTGTACGCCGTGTCGACGAGGAGGCGAACCTCTTCGTCAATCATTCGCGCCGTGTCTTCCGAATAGGGAGATTTCAGGCTCTGTTCATCCTTCGGGAAGGATAACAAACCAATCTTGTCATTCATACCGTAGACGGCGACGGTGTTGTACGCCATTTGCGTAACCTTTTCCAAATCATTCTGTGCGCCGGTTGAAATCTTCCCCAGCATCACCTGCTCCGCAGCGCGCCCACCGAGAGTCATGCACATCATGTCCACGAGTTGCTGCGTCGTCGCCAAGAGATTTTCATTCGGCAAGTACTGCGCAAAGCCGAGAGCAGCGGAACCGCGCGGAACAATCGATACCTTGAGAAGGGGTTCGGCGTGTTCCAAAAACCAACCGACGACGGCGTGACCAGCCTCGTGGTACGCCACCGTACGACGCTCCGTCTTGTTCACCACCTTTGACTTTTTCTCCAAACCCGCGATGACGCGATCAGCGGCGTACTCAAAGTGTCGAAGAGAAACCGTCTTTTCATCTTCGCGCGCCGCGGCGAGCGCCGCTTCGTTGCACATATTCGCGATATCCGCCCCGGCAAAACCGGGCGTCAACGCCGCGAGTCGCTCGCTGTAGTGATCAACGGCGCCGTCGAGGGTAATCTTCTTCAGATGCACCCGGAAGATTTGTTCGCGACCGGTAATGTCCGGGCGATCGACGGTGATTTGTCGATCGAAACGTCCCGGACGGAGCAACGCCTTGTCGAGGATATCTGGTCTGTTGGTACCCGCGAGAACGATGACGCCCTCCTTGGTACCGAACCCATCCATCTCCACAAGGAGCTGGTTCAACGTATTCTCTCGCTCGTCGTTACCTCCGGCGAAGCCTCCGCGGCCGCGCTGGCGACCGATGGCGTCGATTTCGTCGATAAAGATGATGGATGGCTTTTGCTGGCGCGCCTGCGCGAATAAATCGCGAACGCGCGACGGACCGACGCCCACAAACATCTCCATGAAATCGGAGCCGGAGATTGACAGAAACGGCACCCCAGCCTCGCCTGCGGTCGCCTTGGCGAGAAGGGTCTTGCCCGTCCCCGGCGGGCCGACGAGAAGGGCTCCGTGCGGAATCTTTGCCCCCAAGTCTTCGTACTTTTTGGGGTTCTTCAAAAAATCGACAAACTCCATAATTTCCTGTTTGGCCTCGTTGCACCCAGCCACATCCTTAAACATGATTTTATTCTTCGCATTCTTATCGAGCGTGCTCACCGTCGCCTTACCAACGTTAAAGATACCACTCGCGCCTCCACCCATGCCTCCGCCCATGCCGCCCATGCCCGCGCTTCGACGCGTGAAGTACAACCACCCGCCGATGAGTAAAAGCGTCGGCAACAACCGCATGAGCTCCGTCTGCCAGAAAATCTCATTTACGTACGTCACTGGAACGAAATCCTTCGACTCTTGACCATTCAACTCTTGCGCCTCCTCGAGTTTCCTCTCGAAAGAATCCAAACTTCCAATGTTGAAGTAAAACTTGTACCCGCCCTCCGAGCGAGCCCCTGGCGGGGCGCCGATATCCGTCGAATCGTACGAATCCCCCGCCCCGTGCCTAGACTTAATCATCGCCCCGGGCGCTTTCACGTACACCTTGGCCTGACTCTTATTCGACACCTCCACCCGCTCCACGAGCCCGGGTTCGAGCAGTTTCGTCTTGAACTCTTGAAAGGAAATCTCTCGCGCGTCGGTTCGTGTCGCGCTCAACAAACTCATACCGAGCGCCAACAGCATCAACGACCCGAGCTGTTGCCCACCAGGCCCTTTCATCAACTCTGCAAACGTCTTTGGCGCTTCGGTGCCGCTCTCGCCCGACTCTTTCCCACTGGATTCGTTTGAAGAATCCTTCTTTGATTTACCCGACGACCCGCGAGGCTTCATGCTCGCGTACTTCCCACCGCCACCCTTCTTTGCCGACGAAGCCGACGACGCGCCCCCTTTCGGCGTCTCCGCCGCGAACCCTCGCGTCGACCGTCCAACTCGCGTCGGCGGCGGCGGCGTCCGTCGCGCCGCGTGCGTCAACATTCGTCGGCCAATCGTCATCGTCGCTGCGGACGATGCGGAAGCTAATGACGTCGTCGTCGTCGCGGTGTTCACCACCGCCGCACCGCGTCCCGCGGTCGTAGATGCATCGCATCGCGCGATCGCTCGCGCGATTCTTCGTCCAATCGTCGCGCGCGTCATGACGCGTCGCGGTGTGACGCGTCGAGTTGATTCGCTCGATGCGCGTCGTTGACCTCGCACAGTGGGATGGGGTGCCTTGTCAATGTCATACTGTATACTCATACACAAAGTTGACATGGGTTACATTACATTTTGGAACGCGTCCAAAGCGCGCGCGAACATTACTAGCTAGAAAGACGCGAGAGGATCGTCACCGTTGACGAGAGCGTCCAAGAAAACCCGCGCGTCGACGATGGGAACACCGAGCTCGCGCGCCTTGTTGAGCTTGGTGGGACCGGCGGATTGGCCGACGAGGAGGAGGGTGGTTTTGGGGGAGAGCGAAGACGTCAGAGACGCTCCGGCGGAGCGAAGAACGTCGTGGATTTCGTCCCGGGAACGGTCAGGAACGACGCCGGTGAAGAGAATCTTCATGGATTTGAGTGCGGTGGGGTTGACTTTCGCGCCGCGTTCGGGTAAACGCGGGGCTGGAGTTGGTGTCGGTGATGGGGTTGGCGACGCCGAAGACAACGGTGTCAGTGCGGGCGCCGATCCGCCAGAGGCGTCGAATACGACGACGCCAGTGGCGAGAATCTCGTCGACGATGGCGACGTTGGCGGGTTCTGACCAGAAATCAACTAACGATTGCGCCAAAACCGGGCCGATGCCGTCGACGTGGGTCAAAGCGCCGTGCGCGAGGCTATCTGGACCTCCGCGAGCGGCCGCGACGCACGCCTTTTGCAACGCCGCGAGCGTTTCGTAGCGAGACGCCAAAACCCTCGCCGTGTGGGCGCCAATATTTGGAATCCCAAGGGCGTATATGAACCGATGAAGCGGGACCCCACGTCGACGAAGCTCGATGGCTTGAAACAGCTTGATGGCGCTCGCCTTGAGCCCGTCCGATCCCTCTTTAATTTCACCCTTGGCATTCTTCACGCCCGCGTATCGCCACCACGTCGGCGGTTCCTCGATACCGCTCTCCGGGCCGAACCGACGCTCCAACGTGAATATGTCTGCCGGGGATTTCACCACACCCTCCTTGTGAAGCGTTTCCAATGTTCCCCGGGCGAGTCCTCGTATGTCCAGGGCGTCGCGCGAACAAAAGTGTAACAATCGCTCCAAAACTTGCGATGGACACTTCAACCCGCCCGTGCATCGAACGATGGATCCGACGGCATTTTTCGAAGCCGAAAGCGGCGCACGAACGACCGAGGACCCACAGTCTGGACATTTCCTTGGTGGCGTCCACTCTGGGAGGGGTTTCGCGTCGTCGTCGTACGTCGTCGCCTCGGCGAGATCGTCGCCCGCGAGCGAGACGACGCGCGGAATGACGTCGCCCGCGCGCTCCACCGCCACGCGCGCCCCAATCTTGAGCTTTTTCCTCGCAATCTCGTCGAAATTGTGCAACGTCGCCCGCGCGATGGATGCCCCACCGATGTCGACCGGATCGAGCACAGCGACTGGGGTCAACGCACCCGTGCGTCCGACTTGTACTTCGATTCCTCGCAGCGTCGTCGTCGCCCGCATCGCCGTAAACTTGTGCGCCACAGCCCATCGAGGTTGCCTCGCGTCCGCCCCGAGCGTATTCTGATGTTCCACGAGGTTCACCTTGTACACCACCCCGTCAATCTCGTATGGCATCGTCGGTCTCGCGATTTCCAACGCCGAGTAGGCTTGTAAAAGTTCGTCTAATGTCGTCGCGACACCGAGAAATGGAACGGCGTCGAAACCGTTTGATGGAAGAAATTCGCTGAGAAATTCACTCTCAGTTTTCCACGGCGTTTCAATCTTCCCGTCGCGAGATGCCCCGACGGATCCCCACCCGTATGCGAGGAACCGCAGTGGCATTTGGTTTTCCGTCGGGTCGAGCAGGCGCATGGCGCCGGCGGCGGCGTTTCTCGCATTCTTAAAGACGCGCGCCCCCGTGGCGACGCGTTCGGCGTTGACGCGTTCGAAATCCTCTTCAGACACGTGCACTTCTCCGCGAATCTCCAAAACCTCGGGAAAATTCGTCCCGGTGAGCTCTAAAGGCACGCCTCGCGCGCCGACGAGGTGCCTCGTGACGTCTTCACCCATGGAACCGTCCCCGCGAGACGCAGCGTAGACGAGCCGACCGCGCTCGTATCGCAGACTCGCCGAGGCCCCGTCGACTTTGGGTTCGGCGCAATACTCGACTCGGATTGAACCATCATCGTCGGCGTCGATCCCCAAAGCCTTATTCACGCGCGTCATGAACGCCTGAACTTGCGCCGCGTCGAACGCGTTCCCAAGCGACCGCATGGGCGTCGCGTGCGCAATCTTTTCCAACCCGCTCGCCGAATTCGGCGTCGCGCCGATTCGAGCGCTCGCGACGCCGTCCAAACCCGCTCGACGCCTTCGCTCGGTCGCCGCGCTCGGATGCGCCGCCTCGATCGCCTCGTATCGCGCTCGCAACGCGTCGTACTCGGCATCAGTAATCTCTGGGTCGGCATCGTTGTAATACTTCTCGTCGTGTCGCGCCAATAACGCATCCAACCGGTCGAGTTCGGCGCTCGCTTCCGTTCGCGTCAACGCCGAAACGTTTGAAACAATGAAATTGGCGCGAAAACTTTCATCGCTCGTCGACGACGCGCCCCCGCTCGCTCGACGCGCGTCGTCCGCGTCATCGACGGATGCAAAGGTTTTCGTGCGTTCGCGCGTCGGCGTCGCGGCTTCGTCGGCGGAGAACCCGCGCGTCGGCGTCGCTTTACGCGTCGGTCGTTGTGACACGCTGTGGAGCAGATTACACGCCCACCTTGACGTCGACGTTGATGTCGCGCGCGTGCGACGCGAACACCCGCGCGTCGACGTGGACGCCGAAATCGGTCCCATCGCGCACGTCGACGGTCCCATCGCGCGCGTCGACGGCGCGCACGCACCGGCGAGACGCGCGAACGCGGATGTCATGCGCGTCGGGTGAAGATGCGAGGAGCGCCGCATAGTGACGCAATGTGACTGTGACTCCCGCGCGTCACTCTTCGTCAACGTCAGGAATGACGACGAGCGGTGCCACCGGTGGGTCTCGCGCGGCGAAGAAGAACGCGGCGAGGAGAAAACGGAAAAAGCTGGAAGCGCCGCGTCCGCGCGCGGGTGGGGGTGACGACGCGGTCGTTGCGTGTGGCGCGACGGTGCGTGCGCGTTCTGTTGAAGAGACTAACGAAGAAGAAGAAGAAGAAGAAGAAGAAGAGGAGGAGGAGGATAATAATGCCCCGGTTGTCGCGCGAACGGGCGCGTACGGGTCGTACGGCTCCACCTCTGGACGAATGTCCATCGAGGACGACGAGTGGGCGACGGCGCAGCGCACGTGGGACGCGCTCGCGACGGTTTTATTGCCCAGGTTTGCAAAGGAGAAAATTTGGGCACCGTTTGTGTACGACGAACGGGCGGGCGAACGAATGAAACTCGCTGGGTTTGAAAAGGTTGTGCACAAACGCGCGGATTTCTTTGCGCGAGTGCGAGATGGGCCGTTCGTGCGGTCGCTGTCGGCTGTGGTGGATAACCCGCCGTACACGGGGAAGGGGATGAAGGAACGCGTGTTGCGAGCGTTGGTCGAGGCAGAGGTGCCGTTTTGTCTCTTGTTGCCGCTCGGCGTGTTGCACGGGGCGATGGTGCGGGAGGTTTTGGACGAGAAAGAGGTGCAAGTGATCATTCCTAGGAAGTGTTACGTGTTCAAGGTGGGTGGGGCGGAGGTGCCGTTTAAATATCTTTGTTGGCTTTGTTACCGAATGAAGTTGGAAAAGGATTTGTACCTCATTGAATGAGGTGGACGGACGTAGAAGAAGTAAAGATTGTAAAAACTGTACAGTACATTTGATGTCGCTACCTTCTGTTACAACAGACGAGATACCTATCGTAATACATACACGATTTCGTCGCTAATTAGCTCGGCGGATGGTGGACACACAACGAGCGGTAGGTGCGCCCGATAAGTGAGTAACCAATTTCGAGCATGCCGTCGTGAATGGTATAGAACACGCCACAGTCGACCGAGGGCAAGCTTGCGAGCGGTGAAGCCACCGGTTTCGGTGCAATCATAGCGACTAGAGACATGAACATGATCACGGCTGCGATGGCGGCGCCAAAAGCGGCGAGTGTTTGCATCGCCTCGCCGACGGTTTCCGGCTTCGATGGAGCTCTCCACGTCCCGCCAGGAGTTCGCATCGGAACCGTGGGTGTCGCCACGGCAAATTTATTGAAAAGATTGTTCGGAGGCGTAGAGATGACGCGGGAAGCTTGGCGGGAGAACCACTTCAGGGGAGAAAGCTCCCCTTGAAGCGCGGGGGAGCCGAATCCGTTCCCGCTGCGCTTCTTCATGGAGGCTGAATTTCGCGACAACTGCGCCACCGCATCCTCGTTCATCTTGGTTGCTGACGCGGCGGCTCGTTTAACCGCATTCAACTCGGCTTCAGTGGCGGAGACAGTGCCTTCAAGCCATGAATTCTGGGCTTTGGCCTCGGATAGCTTCAGTTCTAAATCTTGAGCCAACGACTTGGCTTCGTCTCTCTCCATGCGCACCCGCTTCAATTCATCCTGGTCACCAGCTTGCGTCGTGGAAGCGTCACGTCGCGCCGTTGCGAGCAATTCGTTCGCATGTTCTACTTGGTGCGTCAGCGTCATTACTTCCGCTCGAAGTTCGGAGACATCAGTGCGAGCCTGGTCGAGTTCTGTCTGCTTGTCGTCGATAGTCTTTGTCAATGCGGCGCTCGCGTTGTCACCCTTGACGGCGAGTTGGCGAATGGTATCCAGCTCCTTGCGAATGACAGACATCTCCTGTTCTTTAGCTCTGACGGCATCTTTCACGGCATCCTTCACTTGCGCCGCGAACGCGAGGCGCTCGTGTTCGAGTCTCTTCTCCATACTAGAGATGGACTCTTGCAAAAGGTCCCTCTCTGCGGTGACCTTTGTCACAGATGCTTGCAGCTCGCTTGACCTGCTCTCAGCGGTATCGCGCGCCAGTCTGAGGGAAATGAGCTCGCCGCCGTCACTTTTTCTGTGCTCTTGCGCGCTCTTCTTCACCGAATCGAGTTGTTTGTGGACAGAAAGCAATTCGTTGTTGGTTTCGAACAATCGAGCCTCCGCGGCTGCGAGTTGCTCCTTGGTGCACGTCAATTGCGTTTCCAGCTCGATTCTAGAGCTCGCATCATTCTTAGACCGCTTGTTCAACTCGGCGTTCGAGCTTCGCTCCTTGTCTAACAGTTCAGAGAGCTCTTTGATTCTCTTACCGGAAGCTTCAACTTGTTGATGCAATCTGTCAAGCTTATCATCAGAGTCCTCTCGAGACGCCTGCGAATCCTCCGCATGCTTTTCTCTCAGCGATTCGAGTTCAGATTTCAGAACTACGACTTGCTTTTCGAGCTTGACGACTTGTGCGTTAGCTACCATGGTAGCCTTGGCAGCCATGGAAGACGCAAGTTCGTTCTCTTCTGCGGTCGCGAGCGCGTCCTGTTCAGCCATGTCAAGCTTTCTTCGCAAATCTTCAGATTCCGAAGCGGCGAGGTCCGCGGCAGCTTCGAGCCCTGCAATCTTGCCTTGGAGCGATTGGAAATCCTTCTTCACTCTTCTGAGCTCGTCTGCGGATTGCTTCTTTTCACCCTCCACAACTTGCACGCGCTTGTTCGCCGCATCAAGCTCCTCAGACATGTGCTTTAACTCAACTCCGGTGATGTCGCTCTCCGCGAGCTGACCTCTCAGTTCTCTCACGGCATCCTTGGCTTCTTCGAGCTGCGCAATCGTCGCCTCGAGACGCTGTTCAAACATGACAGCGTTATTCGAAGCAGTCGTGTAAGCGAGCTCCTTCTCCGCCAACCTCTGTTTAATCACCGCCAGTTCTTCCTCCAAGTTGTGCACGTCGGCACGAGCTTGCGCCTCCAACTTTTGCTTCTCAGCCTCCAAGCTCGTCTTCATGTCGTGAAGACGCCCTTGGAAGGTGGCTTGCTTCTCTTGCGCCGCAGCCAAACGGGCGGCGAACGCATCCTTTGCGCTCGCGGCCTTCTCTTCCGTCGTCATGGCTTTTCTACTCTCCTTTTCGAGCTTCATTTCGAGCGCAGCGATTTCACCCTTCATGCTCTCGAGTTCAATCTCAAACGCTCTGCTTTCGCTCGTCTTTGAGCGCAAGGCAGCCTTGACTTCTTCAAGTTCGGATATTACCTCATCTTTGGCTTGTTTAGCGCTCTCCGCGATGTTGGTTTTCGCCTTGATCTCCGCTTCCAACGTTGAAATTTCATGTCTGGCTTCGTCCAGTTCCTTTTCGGCATCCGATCTCATCGTTTCGATTGCCGCATCCTTCTGGAAGAGTGTGTTATTATTCAACGAAATCGTTTCGTTGAGGCGGTTGATATCAGCCTTGAGTTTCTCGTTCGCAGCGTTCACCTCTTGGAGCTGACGCTCGCGACTTTCAGTCTTTGAGTTGGCGGTGGCTAATTCGCTCGAAACGCGTTCATACTTTTCGTTGCTCTCGCGCAGCGACGCGTTGAGTTCATCCACAGAAGTCTTCAACTGTGCGCTTTCGGACTCGAGTCGCAGCTTTCCATCCGTCGCTTGACCCAACTTCGCGTTCGCGGCTTGCAAGTCTGCGGTCGCGCTCGCGAGCCTCTCTTCCAGCTTGAGAATGGTTGCCTCGTCGGCGCGGATTTTTGTCTGCGTCTCTTGCAACACGGTTTGAAGACGTTCAATCTTAACGCTATACTCCCGCACGTTAAACTCCAAAGAAACCACTTTATCGCGCGTCGAGCTCGATTCTCGATCCAACGCGCTTGCGTGTTCGGCTCGAGCCTTCTCCAACGCGACTCTCGTGCTTTCGGCTTCACCCAACGCCGCGTCTCGCTCCTTCATGAGAGCCATCAAGCGTCGCTCCATCTTTGACATGCGAGACGTCGTCGTCTTCAATTCCTCCTCCACCGACGTTACCTCTGCGCTCATTCGCACTCGCTCGCTCAACCACGACTGCTTTTCGATCGACGCATCGTCGAGCTCGCGCTGGAGCGTCGCAACCTTGGCGCGAAGCAGTTCGACTTGCGCCTCCACGGCGCTAATATTCATTCCCCGAACTCGAGTCAACGACTCATCTTGAGTCGCCGTAGTAGTAGCAGTCGTCATCAGCGAATGCACCGGTCTCGGCGCGGGCGATTTACTAATCGACATACGAGGTACCATCGGCGGCGTCATCGACGCTCGGCGACCGTTCGTCACCGTCTCCTTCTTCGTCGACTGCCTCTGCTGCTGCACCGTCTCCATGTGCGTCGTCCTAAACGACTGCGCACCGCCGCCGCCACCTCGACCCACACGCACGGGCGTCTTTGCAAAAAACTCATCCTCGCTCTCATCACTCACCACAACCACCGCGTTCGACTCGAAAACCCTCGCTAAATCCGCCTCGGACCCGATTCTCGACGTCGCCCTTGAAGTCGTCGGCGTCGTCGAAGCGCTCAGTTTCGCCGCGCTCGCGCTTCGTCTCTTCCTCGCGCTTTCCGCCTGCGTCTCCGCCCTCGCCGTTTCCCGCATCAATCGGCTCGCGCGCGCCGACATCCGAGCATCGTTCAGCATCGACTCGGCGCGTTTACTCGGCGTCACGCGGTCGTCGTCGTCAGAGTAATCTTCTCGAAGACGTTGCCGCTGCTGCCCATCGCTCGGGGTCGTTGGCTTTACTTTTCCGTACGGCGACGACGTCGTCGACGACGTGTTCCGGACGTGTCGGCGGACGAAGTCGACGAATTCGACGGCGTCGTTTTCATCGCTCGACGAGCTCATCGCGCGCTCGAGCGTCGACGGCACCGAGGGCGCGGCGCGTTGTGACGATGTGAATGGCATCTTAAATCTTAAACGGTCGTTAAAGTGTTTGTACGGTACCGTACCGGTATGTGTAAACTGTTCGTATACGGACGCACCGCCGCGAACGAAAACGAAAACGCTCGGGAACGAGTAACAAATGCTGTTTCTTGTATTACACGAAGATGTCGACGCGTCCGCGCGGTGACCCAACGTCTGAGGGTGGCCCCCGCGAACGATGGATGACCAATTCGAAAGAGACGTCTTTGTTTGCGCGTTTCGTCTTTGTATCGTCCGAAGTCGTCTCGATCGAGGCGTCACTCTATAAAAACATCCATCATATGTAGTTTATTTGTTTTAACCATTTCGTCGATAGTGTAGAATAATCTCGCATCTCACGAAAACGTGTGTTCTTTTTCATCTAAGGGTCCCACGAGCGCCGTTTGAAGCGCCTCCCGCTGAGTGTTGTTTCAAAGCCAAGGCGACGGCTCTCTGCTTGGTTCCACTCGAGATCTTGTAACCCTTCTCTTGTAACACCTGTGCGACGTACGCGGCGCGATCCGCCTCTGCCACGCGATTGATCTCGACCAACGCATCAGCAAACGTCTGCGAAGACACGTTCGGTTGCCCCTTGTTATCACTCAAGCACGCCAAGTCGTGTAGCGGGACGCTCTCCTTGTCGCACACAAACCACGAATTCGTCGCTCGGTCCAACTTGACGTGCACACACATCGCACACTTGGCACCAACCTCCTGACACACCTCTTTTTGCGGTTTTTGACTACGTTTCGGCATCGCGTGTCCACATCGAAGGACGTACCGCACTTTACTCTCCCGCCACTTATCGATAATCAACCGAGAGCTCGACCCGCTCTCCTTTGAGTACCATTCGACGATCTTCACTCTAGCTGACTTTTTATCGTCAAACCCCTCTTTACACAGCTCCGTCCATCCTTTCGGCGCATCGCTACGACTCACAACTTTCGCGCGGCCCGAAGCCGGAACGCGTCCAGGAAATATCGCGCTCTGCGTCGCTTTACCGCGTCCGCTGATCGTCGCGTGCTTCGCGCGCTTTCCTCCCGCCCCGACGTCGTTGTTGTTCGCCGCGTGTTCGTCATCGTCGCCGTCGACACCGCCGTCGTTCCCACGCGTCGTCGAACCACCGCCACGTTTTCTATTATTCGTCGCGTGCGTTCCCGCGATGTGCGGTCCACCGACGATCCCGTTCGTCGGGTCTTCCTCGAGAGATCCACCGCCTCCGTGCCGATCCGAGATCGCGCGCTCCACCATGGATGTCATCGTGCCTCTCCCCGTCGCCCCGCTCGATTTCACCATGACTGGCGGTGCGAGCGTCACCTAGAACGTCGCGATCGTCAATTCGTTCGCCGCTTTTCGCCCGTCGCACCCTCCGTGACGTCGTCTGGCGACGCGCGAGTCGACGATTGCGAACGATCGCCCGGGTCGGCGAGGTCGACTTTTCGCGATTTCGCAATTTTGACGAGTCATGACCCGTCGAATGGTCCCTTCAACAAAATACCCGGGTGTAACGAACTCGCGCGCGACGCGATGCACATCGTTGAGGGGTGTCACACGACGGTTCGTGAACGGTCGGTTTCGAGTTTCCAAGCGGTTCGGTTGGTCGCTTTGGCTGCATTGGGACGGCGTGGAATGACAAGGCTGGCGCGCGCTACGGATGCTCGGGCTCTTTCTGGTAACTGGCGCGATCGCGCGAAAAGTTTGGAGCGCTGAGATCGAAAGATTCCCTCGGACTTCGTGTGCCGTGAAATGGGGGCTCGGATCCGTATTCGACGGCGCCGTAATACTTTAAGACGTCCTCCGGGTAAATGCCCTTGTCGTCGACGAGGCCGTACTTACCCATGGATCGGGCGTAGGAAAGCGGGGTCCAGTCCTTGGCGGTGCGGACGTCGAGGTCGGCACCGTAATCGTAGAGGAGTTTGATGAGTTCTGGACCGCCGTCGATGGCCCAAAAGATTGTGGCGTCGCCGCTGGCGTTGATGTAGTTGGGATCGGCGCCCGAGCGAAGCAAGGCTTTGGCCGCCTCGAGACGACCGCGGTGACACGCGCTCATCAAGGGTGTGTAGCCCTCGACGCAGCCGTAGGCTTGGCCGAAGACAAAGTTGACATCGGCACCATCCTCGATTTTGTTGTAAATGAGCTTGAGATCGTTCTTGTGAATCGCCATGAGAAGTTCCTCTGTCTCGCGAGACGCCTTGGTCACGTCGGGTCCGACGGCGTCGGGTCGATAATCTGGATGGTGCGAGCCCTTACCTCCGTCCCATTGCGCCTCATACGCGGCCGAGATAGCCTCTTGGCGCTTCTTCATGATTGCCTCCTACTCACGGCGAAACGATGCATCAAACGAAATACGTACACAACCGTCAGTCCCGCGTCGTTTCTCACAAGCGCAGCAGACACGCGGCTCGAGACTCGAGACTCGTTTCTCTCCGCACCCAGCGCGCGCACGACACCGAAGACGCGAACGATGAGTCGTGAAACTCGTATCGTGTGATGATTCGCGCCGTACACACCATTTGCGCCATGTTTGCCGGCGTATACCTATCGACGACAGGCGCTAAAATGCCGCTCGAGGTGCGTTGAAAAGGCGTTAAAAAGGCGTTTTTTCCCTGCGCTCCACTCAGAGAAGTGTACTCAACAACCAACCTCGGTTGTGTTTATCCGGGGAATTCCGATGACGACGAGGCGAGAGAACCCGCCACGGATGTGCCCGTCGACGGAGCGAGGGAGTAGATCGACGATGCACGCGAGAAGGCTCGAGGAGTGGACCCGCAGGAGGACTTAGCGGAATCGTCTCGCGCCGAGGAACGTTCGTCGCGTCGGCCAAGGATATCCTTGGCTTTGCGTATCGATTCCGATAAAAGCTGCGCCCGAACGTGCTTTTCCGCCGCGGTGGGTGGATCGTCGTCGGAGAGCCCAAGATTGATGCGGTGTGCCCTGACAGCGTCGGCCAACGCGCCCTTGGCGCGGCGTAGTTTTACTTTTTGCGCTCGATACTTTTTGGAAACGGCGTCGCGTTCTCTTTGTGCTCGGCTCGCTTGATCCACGACGACGTTGTGTTCATCCACCTGCGCCGCGAGCGATTGATTGACGCGCTCAATCTCGCACATTATTTGTTTCTCGCGTTCTTTGAGCATCTCCAACGCGTCGTTCTTGTCTCTCAGCGTTTGCAGGAGCGACGTGGTCTTCGCCCATTCCTCGCGCAGCGCTCCGCTCTCTACACTCGGTCGCTTTAACCGTGCTCTCAACTTTGCGTTTGACTCCTCCGCGTCTTTGAGAAGACGACGTAGTTCGTCCAGTTCGGCTTCATTGTTGGAGATTTGTGAAAGTAAATCGGCGCGCTCGTCGGCTAAAGCTTCCCGTCGACGCTCGACTATCCGCAAGTAATCCTTTTGCTCTTCGATGTTGACATCCTCACCAAAGGGTGATTTTGCGCGCAAAACCTTGAGACGACTCTTCAAATGCTCGAGACGCTGCTCGAGGTGTTTCACGTGCATCATCTTGGCGTGCGCTTCGTGTTGAAGCGCGCGTAGCCGAGAAATCGATTCATCGCGCTCCGCGCGTAAGTTTGCGTGTGCTTCATCAATCTCTCGTATAACTTCTCGCTCGCGATGGGCGAGTTGCTCGGCGTTGCCAGATGTCATGTACAGCGTGCAGTGTCGACGAGCGATTTTAAGGCGCAATAGATCAAGTCGGACTTGTAAATTATCCCGTTCGCGGGAAATTTCAATCTCTCGTCGCTCGCTCCCTTCGGCTTCGACCTCGAGAATGGCGCGACTCTCCATCGCGCGAGACGCCTTGGCGGAACGTTCTCGAGCTTCGTCTTGCGCTCGAACCACCTTGCGCCCGTTACCTTGCACCTGTACGGAGAGTTCGTCGTGTTCCGACTGGCGCGTTACCAATGTTCGTTGTAAAACGACGATGGACTCTCGCAGACGTTCGTTTTCTTCGTGCGAACGCACTCCCTCGAGGCTCTTGATTTTCCTCTCCAATTGCTGCATCCGGAGAGACGCCGTATACAGCACCTCGCGCTGTTTCAGCAATTTGACCTGTGAAGCCGCTCGTCTCTCGGACAGCTGTTTATTTTGTATCATCGCACCTTGTACTTGCATCTCCACCCGTCGAGCGCGCTCCTTTGTCTCGTGCAAACCTTCAGAGACTTGAAATAGTACATCCTTTTCGGCGCCGAGCTCCTGCTGCGCCATCCGCAGCGCCTCCAAATCCTCATCGCGCGTCTCTTGCATCCGCCGAAGCTTTTCCTCCGCCCCGGCGAGAGTGGAATCTTTATCGTTCAACTCGCGTTTCGCCTTTTCAACCTGACGTGCCTTTTCATCGCGCGCGTGTTCGTGCGCCTTGAGCGTTTCCTCGGCTTGGCATCGCTGCGTTGTCGAGCATTCGGCGCCTCGTGCCGCAGCCGCTCGCACGTGTACAGCCGTTTCGAGCGCTTGAGTCGCAGCAACTAGGTTTTCCTTGAGTTCTTGCGCCCGCTCCGCTTTTCTCCGCGCGAGTTGTTCCTTGACGCTCACCTTGGATTGAAGACTTTTGTTCTCCAGCTCGGCGTGCTTCAGTTGTTCCGCGAGAACGCGAAGTTCACCTTGTTTCATGACAAGCGCCCGCGATACCTCATCCTTCATCTTTAACGTTTCCTCGATCGCCTCCTCGCGCTCGCCGAGCGTCCTCTGCGCGTTGACGAGCTCTGACTGGAGCGTCATTTGCCTCGCGTGCGCATCCTTGAGTGAACTTTGTACTCTTTGCAATTCGCATCGCAGCGCCGAAAGGTTTGACCGCGCATCATCCGCCTCAGAATGGCTCCTGTGCGCCTCCTCCGTAGCCTTGGCTAAATCCAGCTCTAGGGATTGCGTGATGCGCTCATCTTCGAGTTCGTATCGCGCGAGCGTCTCAAAGTCGCGTTCGTCGTCGTCTATTTGTTCCTCCACAATATTGCGAATTTCATCCGCGTTGACGCCTCTCGCTTCAAACATGGCAATCGCGCGTTGATTCTCCTCAATCCGTCTCGAGTAATCGCGACATCGATCCTTTTCGTGTTCAATCATTCTCGCGTATCGTTTCCCTTCGCTCTCCGCGCGATCTCGCGTCGAGCGTTCTAAGAGCGAAAGATGCCTCTCCATCTCGAGCGCGGAGCGAGACGCGCGTAATCGCTCTCCGACGGCGTCCATCTCTCGCTTCACATCTCCAATGTGTTCGCGCATGAGAGACGTCCGCTTCTCGTGCTCCCTACACTCCGTCTTCGTCTCTCTGATGCGTCTGATTTTCTCCTGCGTCATCGCGGGAAACGAAAACGACGCCGTCCTCGGTGAGTCCTCCAATGTCTGCTTTGTGTCCAAGCGGTTTCGCGCACCTCAATCCTACTCGCGAGCGCGAGATTCGACGCATTCGCAAACCCCGGAAGCGTCACCGTCGCATCATCGCTTATCACACATCTGCGCGTTTCATCCACGTTCCCCATCGCCCGCCCGCGCGTCGCTCTAAAGTGTTGCATCCTCGAGAAGAAACTTTCTAAAAATGGCGCGTCGGCGGCGTCAACAACGCGAATGCAACATCACTCTCACTCTTCTCAACTACACATCAATCACGCTATACACGACTAACACACACAAATAAAAACATTCATCATCAATCCTCACCACCCGCCAATCGTTTCGCTTCCTCCTCTCTCGCGATATCCACCATAGCCCGAGCGGTTCGCTTCTCCAGCTTGCCCAAACGACGCTCGACGTCTCTCTTCAAGTCCCAGTTCGCCTTTTTCGGTACCAACATGGCTGGGTCGACATCCCCGACGTTCGGTTTCAACGCCATCGGACGAGCATCTTCATCATCGTCGTCGTCACCGTTCTTCGCGGGTACCATCGTCGGCGCCGTCGTCGCTGGAACGCGCGTCAGGTCGCCGTCACGCGGTAAATAATTTCTAAACTTGACCTCCTTCGCGTCGGCACGCTTCGCTTCGTTATCGTCGTCGGCGGCGGCGGCGTTCGGACGACCGGCATCCGCGCGCATCGCGCGAAGTCTCGCGCGTCGTTCCTCGGCGGTTTCCGCCATGTCGTGCGTCGTCGAACGTCGGTCGGTGGTCGACGTCTGCGTCACTCTGTGGCGCTGTGTGAAACTTCAATTCGTTTGTGACGATGCTATCGACGACGACGACGACGGCGACGATTGGGTGCGGGGCACGACGCGGACGAGTCACGGGTGAACCATCATCGTCGACGTCGTCGTCGTCGTCCTCGATGAAGACGCGTTCGCATCGCCGGGTCGCGACGGCGCGAATGATATCAAAAAGTGCGCGACAGATGCTAGATGGCGACGAGCAAGGACGACGACGTGTTTTCACCCCTTGGGCGACGTGGTGCGCGCTGACGCTCACCATCGCGACGATACCGTGTACATCGTTCGCCGCGCCGGAACCAGAAACCGCACCACCACCGACGACGACGTCGCCGTTCGTCGCCGAGTTATTGCGCCGCACCGAAGCCAATCGAGACGCCCGACGCGTCGAGCTTCAAAACAAATATTGCGCGAGACAAGCCTCCATCGGCGTCGGCGATTGCGCCGGGATCGAGCCGGAGGATTTAAAGCGCGCGTTCACCGAGAGCGAGCGCGCGTTGGACGCGAAGAGGGTAGGTGTGGACGAGTGATTCGATCGAAACGATGTCGTCATTGTAACAGAAAAAAACGTCTCATGTGTGAACGATCCACCTACACGACGCCAGTGTGCGACGCGACGGACGCATCCTTCCGTCCGTCCATCGGCGCAGAACGGGCGCGCGCGCGTGCGTCCATCCGTCCGTTTTCATCGTTCCGGTCGTCGCGAGCGAGCGAACGAACGAACGACCGAAACACTGAAGGACGAGAGGGGAAAAAGTGTGTCAGTTTGGCCGCGGGGTAACGAACGAACGAAAGGCCGACGACGATGGACGACGACGATTCGGAGGCGACGCGAACGCGAACGCGATACGCGGCGTTGAAGAGAAAAACGCGCGCGTTACACGAAGCCAAGGTGGCGATGTCGCGACAGGCGGAACGTAAGGCGGAGAGAGAAGGAAGGAGCGAGAAGGAGTTGGACGCGTTGCGTCGGGAAACGCTAGCGTTGGAAGCGGGAAGAGACGCGGCGATGCGAGAGCTGGATGCGGAGGAAGAGGAGGAATTGGCGGCGATTGATCTCGAGGCGCGCGTTGTTGCGGAGTCTGGGGATGATTTGACGAGTTGGGCGATGCGGCGACACTTGGAAGATGAACGAGCCAAGGCGGAGGCCGAGTCGACGGAGAAGGAGCGTAAGACGGCGACACTGACTCCGATGCGTTCGCAGGTGACGACGCGTGAGGAGGATGAGTACGTGGATGCGGATGATTATAGAACTCGGTCACCGGAAGGGACGAGTCCGCGTGGGCCGAGCGCGGTTGGGGATGAGGGCGAAGATGAAGAGGAGAAGGAGATAACTAGCGTAAACGTCGCAACCGCCGCGGCAGAAAACGCGAGAGACGCGAAGGATGAGGATGTGAGCGCGCTCAACAAGGTCATAGGGATGATGCAGAGAAAATCTGATAGGAAAGCGTTGCAGGCGCAGCAAACGGATAGATTTGAGGTGAAGAGAGGGAACGCAACCATGGCTGCGTTGGCGCCGGCGCCCGTGCCGCCGACAGTCGCCGACGAGCGGGTCGCGGCGCCACCCGTCGCGACGCCATCCTTTGAAGAAAACGTCGCCAACGCGAGCACGATGCCGGTGGTGCCGATGATGGACCCGCACGACGCTTTGCTTCAAAAGTTGAAATCCACAAGCGTTCGCGTCGGTCAACCGCCAGCTCGACAGTCTATGCAACCCGCGCTGGCGGGCGAGGCGCCGGCGAGTACGCAGTCGTCGAATCGACATCCTCAAGCGTTGACCGAACAAGAGAAGCAGGATCCATTCGCGCCTCCTAGAGGACTCGCCGCCGCGATTGATGCGATCAAGTCCAGAAGGCAACCCGCGGCACCGCCGCAAACCATCGAGAGCGCGTTCGGCATGCCACGTTTTCAAAATGAACGCGCCTCGGCGCCAGCATCGAAATTTCAGCAACGACAAGGCGGCGCGGCGCGCGACAGTGTGTTCGCACCAGATGCCCCGTTGGAACGCCCACCCGCGGCACCCGTGCGCGTTGAGCCGAACCCGTATTTGTTATCCGAGGAAGACACACGACCGGCGTTGCGACGACGTTTCGGCTTGCCGCGAGGTCGAGAGCAAAAGGCGGATAACGCAAACGGAAGAGACGTGGACCACACCAAGGCGATTGGTTTCACAGATGCGAACCAGTCTGCTCGACACGACATGGCTCTGACGCCCTCCAACCAGCAGGTCTCGTCGGCATACCAACAGGGTGCGGATTCCGACTCGTCTCCCAAGGCAGTCAATTTGAAACCGAAAATTCCGAGAGCCTTAGTGCCACGAATCGACTTTAAGATTTCAGAAGTGCGTTCCTTGTTCTCCTTTGCCCGACACGGCAGATACGGAGAGCTCAAGAAGCTCGTCATGAAGGGTGTACCAATCGACGCCAGAGATGAAATGGGCAACTCGGCGCTCATCGTCGCGTGTCAAAATGGTCAAGGCAGATGTGTGAAACTCTTGGTTCGAAGCGGTGCCGATCCAAACTTACAAAACAAACAAGGAAACACCGCCTTACACTACTCCGTACACTTTCGTTTCGATGCCGTTTCGGATTTCCTTCAACGCCACGGCGGTTTGACCAACATCCAAAATGCCCACGGCCAAACGTGCTTTGAATTCGTCGGCTAACCCGAGCGCGTCTCGATCGCTTGGTGTAATCTAATCATTAGCATTCGTCGTTTATTTGTCAACGCGCGCTTCATTTGCGTTCCATTTGCAATTTTTCGCCGCGCGTGACGACGCTGGTCCAAACTTTTTCTGCAGCTCTCAATGTGAAGAAGAGAAAATGCCCTTCAGCTAAGAAGCCGTGGCACCGCACACACGCACTCGCGGACGGACGCGCGCGCGCGTCCCGACGACGACCCGAACGATCGCAGACTGCGGGAAAGAGCCTCGTCGGATCGTCGTCGTCGTCGTCGTCGTTGACGGACATGTCGTCATCGACGCGTCGTCGAACGACGCGAGCAAGCGCGGCTGAAGAAGCAGCGAAAAAGACCCGCGACGCCCCGGAAGCGAAGAAACGCGCGCCGACGCGTGGTCCCTTTGTGCTCCCGGGGACAGAGAATGGCGAGAACGCAAAGAAGAAGTGTTCGGCGTGGTACTGCGCGATGTGCGACATTGACGAAGCGCCAGATTGGATGATTTTCAATCGGCATATTCGCACAGGGTATCGCGTGCACACGCGTTGGTTAGGAGCCACGAGGTCGATATTCATGGCGCACAACGAGACGATTAACATCTGGAGTCATTTGTTGGGGTTTTTGATGTTTCTCGCGTTGATCGGGAAGACGTTCGTGATGGCGCAGAGCGGGGTGGGGTTGGCGGCGCCGCCGGCGCACTGGGTGACGGGAGCTGACCTGGCAAAGATTGAGCGGATACAATTCGCCACAAAATGGCGACAGGAGATTAAAAAGGATTGGGATGAGATTCACGCGATTGATGTCGCTCTCCACACGAGCGTGGATCAAGAACCGCTCGATGGATCGGCGCACGACGTCTTCAAAGAGGTTCGAGCAGAGTTGCTCGACGTCACGCACGAGCTTGCCGAGCACTTGAAAAAAGGCGAAGAAGCCTTTAGAGCGGAAAACCGGCGAGACGTTTTGCAGAAGAATCTCGGAGGGGCCGAAAATGCTTTGGATAAAATGGAGCGTAAGGGTGGCGAAGAGTACAAAGCCATCTCTGGGTACTGTGACGCGCTGAGGAAGAAGCTCGTCGTGTTGAAGAAGCACATACAATTCGTGCCCGACGATCCGGAACCGGCAAAGCCCGTGACGCGTTGGCCCATGTACTTGTTTTTGGGTGGAGCGGTCCTTTGTTTATTCTTCAGTGCGTTGTGCCACACATACTGCTGCGTCGGTCTCGAAGAGAGCGAACGCATGTGGCGCTTGGATTATCTAGGCATTGCCATTTTGATTGTGGCGAGCTTCTATCCAATGGTTCACTACTCGTTTTATTGCCTCCCGGGCTGGCGTGACATGTACTTGACTGGAATCACCACCTTGGGTTGTTTGGCGGTGATTCCGACGTTCCTACGAGCCTTCCAAAAGGCGGAATACGCTCCTTTGCGCGCATCATTATTCGTCGCGCTCGGCTTGTTTGGCGTCTTTCCCATTTTTCAACAAGTATTATTCGTTTGGAAGGTTGTTCCGACGCCGATGATGGAAGCTTTCGCGTGGGAGATGGCGATGGCGTTCGGTTACATTTGTGGAGCTGTTTTGTACGCCAAAGCTATCCCAGAATGCTGGAAGCCCGGGGCGTTCGATTTTTTTGGTTGTAGCCACAATATTTTTCATTTTCTTGTCGTTTTTTCGGCGTATTGCCACTACAGAGCTAGCATGATTTATCTGACGTGGCGAGACAACTACACCTGCGACGCCGATCACGAACTGTTGTTGGATTGGTACCATCTCGCAGCCCATTTTAGATATCCACAAATCTAATTCTGTAATTTCATCTCATCGTTGCATATCATATTCCACCAGTTTTCACGTGCATATCGTTGAGGAGAGACCGTGGCGGTTAGAGGGGAGAGGAGCGACGCATTAAACAAAATCGGTTGACTGTTGTATTAAGAAATGAGAAACCAAAACCAGCTCGCTCGAACACGCTGCATTTAAAGCTTGTCCTCGTACTCGCTGAGCGGCGGGATCTTATCCTTGCTACCCTTACGCTTACGGATGTCCGTGACAATCTTGCCAGCTTGGGAATCCGGGTTGAGCGGATCGCTAGAAAGCATATCCCAGTGATCGAACACACATTGCGGGAACGCTTGGCCAGAGGTCGCGGCACGGAGAGTACCCGTGAAGCCGAAGGACTCCATGACCGGCAAGTACGCCTTGATGTTGTAAATCGGGGTACCCGGGCGTTGGATTTCTTCGATGACCATACCACGCTTTTGCGTAACGGTGGAGTAGATGCCACCGAGAGCTTGCTCCGGAGCTTGGATTTCGACCAAGTAGACCGGCTCGAGGAGGCGCGGCTCCGCAGTGAGGCAGGACGCATAGAGGACGCGACGGCACGTCGGGATGATTTGTCCACCACCACGGTGAATGGCATCCGTGTGGAGCACGACATCGTGGATTTCGAACTTGATGCCACGCATGTTTTCTTCGGCGAGGACACCTTCCTTGGTCGCCCATTGGAACGCGGCAACGCAAGAATCCTTGATTTCGTTGAGGTACTGGACACCCTTACACATGTCGACGATGAGGTTCGGGCCGGTGGTGTCCGGACCGAAGCACCAAATCTTCTTGGCACCGAGATCCTTGTCCCAGCCGTACTTGTCAGCCAAGAAACGACCACGAGTCTTCGGGTCGTCACGCGGGGTGACTTCACCGTTGTCGATAGCCTCGGCGAGACCTTCATCCATGGCGACAGCTTGGAAGTAAAGGCGGTTGTGCTTGTTCGGAGACTTGGACATGCAAATGTGGTCAGAGGTGCCGTTCACGGTTTCACGGAAGGACACAACCGGGTCGGAGATGCGGATTTCAGCACCACCCATGAAATCTTCTTGAAGATCCTTCAAGCAAATTTCGAGGTGAAGCTCACCGGCACCGGCGACAATGTGCTCACCAGTTTCTTCGATTTGGCATTGAACCATCGGGTCAGACTTGGAGAGACGCTTGAGACCTTCGACGAGCTTCGGAAGATCTTGAGAGTTCTTACACTCAACAGCGACGCGGACGACCGGTGAGACGGAGAACTTCATCGCCTTGATAGTGTGGGCGTCGACATCCTTTTCACCAGTAATGGTGGCGTTCTTTTGGATGAACTGATCGAGGCCAACCATAGCGACGGTGTTACCGCACGGCACGTTGTCAATGGCGTCTTGGCGGCGACCCATGCACAAAACGGTACGCTGGATGGACTTGATGTACAAGTCCTTCTTGTCACCCGGGACGTAGTTCGGGCCCATGATGCGCACCTTTTGGCCAGTGTTGACGGTACCAGAGAAGACACGACCGAAGGCCAAGAAGCGGCCCTTATCGGCGGTTGGGATCATCTTGGAAACGTACAACATGAGCGGACCATCCTTGTCGCACTCACGGATCGCGTTGGCGTACACGTCATCGAGCGGACCTTCGTAGAGAGTGTCGGCACGGTACTTTTGCGCGGTGGCCGGGGACGGCAAGTGGTAGATAATCATCTCAAGAAGGGCAACGTCGGCCGGCAACCAGGTTTGCATGACACGCTTCATCAACGGCTTACCCATCAAGTCGAAGTCAGCCGGCTTGAGCTTGTCCTTGACTTGGAGCTTTTCGAGCATCGGCCACAAGGTGTCCTTGTTGTCGTTCATGGCGGCATCAATGACACGGCGGATCGGCTCGTAGCAGAATTGGACGAACGCACGCATGCAGGTCTTGGAACCAGTGTTCTTCTTAGTCCACTTGCGTTCCTTCGGGTCGAAGAAGTTGTCGCCCCAAAGCTTGGCCATCATCGCATCTTGTTCGACACCGAACTTGGCAGCGTACATCTTGGCGAAGACAGTCAAGGTGAAAGCCCAGTTGTGGAGACCGGCGGAGAAGCACACGGTACCCTTCTCCGGGGCAACTTGGACATCGCCGAGAGCTTCATCGGTGTAGGTGGCCATGATAACGTTGGCGTTCTCAATGACGCGGCAGAAGTTTTGGTAAGCTTCTTCACCGTCGAGCATAAGCTCGAGGAAGCAACGGTCAAGCTTGTTGACAGTCATAACCGGCTTAATGCGTTCACCGAGCGCTTGACGAAGCACGGTTTCGGTTTGCACGCAGACACCTTCGACGCAATCAACAACGACGAGCGCACCATCGGTAATACGGAGCGCAGCAGTCACCTCAGAGGAGAAATCAACGTGACCCGGAGAGTCAATCAAGTTGATCAAGTAGTTGTTACCGTCACGCTCGACATTCTTCGGGAGACGGGCGAGGTCTGCATCAGACATTTGATAGAACAAAGAGATACCAGTGGACTTGATCGTAATGCAACGATCTTGTTCATCTTGGCGGGTGTCCGTAAGACGGGCGTCGCCGGCGTTTTCTTGGGCAATGATACCCGCGGCGGCGACGAGAGAATCCGTAAGCGTAGACTTACCCTGTGAGCGTCATGGAAAAGGCAGTGAACGCGCGGTACACATCGTCAGTCTTCTCGTCATTGCCCTCGTGTGTCTTTCAATCGCAGTCATCGCTCGAGCGTCGCGATTATTCGCCGATAATAAATTCCAAAACAGGTCTTTCCCGAGCATAGGGTCCACGTCGAGCGAGTGGATACTTTTCCCCATCATGGACCATACTGTATACACATACAGACGCCGGGGTTCTCGACACCAACCCTCGCCCAATCCCGTATTCGATCGAGCGAGATCGTCGTCGCCTCGACGTCGTTCCTAGAGATACTTACGTGATCGACGTGCGCGATAACAGACATGTTACGGATGTTCTTGTTGTGGTCCATCTGGCGACGGAGCTCATCGATAGTGAACTGCGCGGGTGCGTAAAAACCATTTCATTTCGTCAGTCGCCGCGTTTGCCGATTGATCGCGGTAATCCCGCCCGAGGGCGTCCATTCGCGTCGTCCCGCCCCGCGCGACGCGCGACGCGACGTCGCGCGCGACGCATCGAACGAGACGAGTTTTCGTTCGTTCATCTCCACGCACCTTCACCATGGTTGCAGAGTTTTATTATTATCCCTCGGTCGTCGATGTCGGCGGCGCTCCGCGCGGAATAATGCCGCGCCGGACGCCCGCGCCGACACGGAGGACGCTTTCGTCTTGGATCGGCCACTTTCGCACTTTAGATAGTTTAGGTCTATGTAGTGTAGAAGTCAGTTTTGTTCGTTTTTGGCAACATTAGATCAAGATGAGGTAATGTACTACGGACAGTGATCTTGGCTGATCGGAAAAAGGGATTCACACGACTCGCGGGCGTTTGGATACATGGTTCAATGGTCAAATGTTTTCGTGACCAGACGACGACGGGCGGATCAAAAGGAAAACGCGCCGATGCGCATCGCACGCTTGACGCCCTCGAAAAGCTTGCGGAGAATCTGGATGAGGATGACGGTGGCGATGAACCAGATGAGAAAGACGGCGCGCGCGAGCTCAGCGGGCGTGCGGTTGTCCTGGAGCGCCGATAACAAATCTTTGTAATCCGGTGCGGCGGCGATGGAGATGGAGAGCGTGCGCTCGATTGCGCACGGGAGTTGTGAAGGAGATGGAGTCGAGCACGGGTATTCCGTGAGGCTGATGCCGGTGAAGCAGAGAGCGCTCGAATTGGGCTCGGAACACAGAGTCCATGGGACGCCGCCGATGAAAATGCTAATGTACACGGTATCGGTGAATGCGGTCGTGTTCGTGTCACCTGGGATGTATATGATTGACGCTTCTTTGAGCGTCTTGCTCACGAGAGATGGAGATCCGGAGATTTGAATAGTTCGTGAATCGGGTCTCTCGTTTACGAGCAAATCATCCGAGTTGCGAACGAGTCGCAACGCCTCAGCGTACGCGCTTCTAATATTGACTCTCATCGCGAACGCGTCGTAATCCGGATTTATGTCTATCGCTATCATGTTTGTCAGTACGTCTGACTCAGTGCCTGGCTCGATCGCTCCAATCTGTCTCAGTGCGTCCTCTCTGATTCGCACCTCTGGCGCGTCGGCGACGTTTTTCACCCAAATGTGGGAGATGAACGGAGCCGTCATCCACCCGTCGGAAGTCTCCAGCGTGATTTGAAACGTGTCCGATTGACCGACATTCCAGTGAGCTGCGGGCGTCCCTCCGAGATGCATGCTATGTCCGTAAATGTCTGTGCCTGGCAAGTTAAAGTAATCTGCTTCGGGAGTGTACGTGAACGACGAGCACAGGCATACGAGTGATCGTTGCTCGTCCACGGTCGACCGTTCTTGGCCCCACGCATCACACAGTGCGTGTTGTGTGGATGAACAGTTTTCGCCGGACGTCGACGATATTTGACCGTGGATGGGCATTCTCACCATTTCGGTTGAGACAGTCGTCGTGTCGTCCACTACGCACACTACGGTGATTGTAATCGAGCTCACTTCGTCTTCCATCACAGTCTGATGACGCCCGAGCGATGCACATGGGTGAACTATGCGGAAATCTACCTCGGTGGGCTCGCTCGATCCACCGTAGCGGTCGATGACGACGTACTCCATGGAGTCAATCGCCGTCGTTTGCTCGCCAAAGCTGTACACAAAGCAAAGAATGTCCTCGCCCACTGACGACGCCGTGACGTATGTTCCGTTCAAAATTGGTTGCGACGTTCCGTAGTGATTGCACGTGTACACGTCGCCTTTTGTTGGCGCTCTCGTGATCAAAACAGACGCCACGGCGTCGCCGGTACACGGAACGACATTGGGCGGGCACGTACCGTCTTCGTCCAAGAAGGACAACTGAAAGCGCGCCGCAAATTTACCAGTGACGACGACGTGCGAGCTCACCGATGTGGGTACGTCGTTCACGTTGTCCACGTGTACGACAACTCTACCATTTTCGCTGGATGCGCTCTGACCATCGTACGCGTTGAAGAGAATGCGCGCATATTCTCTCCCAGCAGCGGAATACTCATTTGGAAACGGCTCAAACCACACGCCGCTGCTTCGTAGTCGATACGGCGTCATGTCGCGCGTGATTTCAATCATTTCATCGACGCCGCCATCCGGCATTCTATCGTACAAAGTTCCTCTGAGAGGCAAAGTGTCAATCTCGAAAGATACTTCGTCTCCGTCAACGTCCCACGCGACGAAGTCGATGGCGACGCCTTGGTCCTCGTCAATCGTCAACGTCTGCGACACGGGCACCGGCTTTGAGTTTGGTAAGGGTTCTTCCGACGTCAGCATCATCTCTGTCGCGTTCAAAGCGCGATCGTATATGCGAACGGCGTACATCGTGCCGTTGAAATACTTTTGTCCAAACTCTCCGACGACGATTCTCGATTGCCTCGCGTCCACGGCACCCATCACGTCGAGTCGACTCAACGGCGCGTCGTTTCCCCCAACTACCGGATACACCTGCGTGCCGTTCACAAATATCTTTTGCGACAACGAATCCTTATCGTACACGACGCCGATGCGATGGATATCTCCCACCGTCAACTCGGCACTCGACGGCGATTCACTCGTCGCGCAATAAAATGCGTCTGAAGAATCCCACGGCACGCGCATCTCCACAACAACCCTCGCATACCGCACGTACAACGACAAATAAAACCCAGTCTCCACCGCCGCGCACGTGAACGCCTCCCCGTACGCCCACGGACCGATCGCGAGCGTCACTAACGGGTGTAAATCGTACCGTGTCGCCAGCCTCGCGGCAACTTCAATGGTAAAGCTCCCACCGCTTCGTCGCAACGCCTCAATCGTGCCGTATCCATCCATCTCCAACTGGTGTTCTTCATCCGGGTCAAACCTCACCCCGTTTCCACGCGCGTCGCAAGCCACGTGTCCCATCGGCGCGCCGCACGCGACGTCAGCCGTCGTCTCGGTGAACCCGCGCCAACTCGAACACGTCTCTCGCGTCGTCTCGTACGCACACATGGCGTCGATTCGCGTCGCCGACGCGTCACCGACGACGGCGACGACGACGAAGACCGAGACGAGGAGGACGGGAACGGTCGTCCGCGCCGTCCGACGACGGCGTCGCAGGTCCATCACGCGCGTCGGGGTGGCGCGTCGGCGAGTCGGCGTCGGCACGTAATCAGCCGTAACGCTCGTAACGCTCCACTTTCGATATGATATATAATGTATGCATCTGATAGTTTTGATGGTTATATATGTATCATAAGTCCGAGTATTTTAATAACATGATTCACCTGAAATGTAACCAGAAGGAGGAATGGTATACACAATATGACTACAAAGTTGTAGAGCGAGTAGTTCAGAACGTACGCGGAGCGGATTAGTCCAACTCGGACGAGGTCGACGCGCGGGACGCCGTAACGCGACGCGTCACGCGGTCGACGGATCGATACCTCGAGCGATTTCGATCCATCGTCGCTCGCGCGCTCGCGTAGTACGTAGTGCGCACGCTCGTCCGACAGACGCGCCGATCTTCGCGCGTAGAGGTTGAGCGAGACGCGTCAACTTTGAAAACCGTATCGGTTGTCAGATAAGACGCATTTCGTTCGCGCGTCGCATCGATCGCGCGAGAAAGACGGCGAAAACCGCGTCAGTCGGACGGTAGAAGGATGTACGAACCGTCCGTTCTGAAAAAGTCGCTGCAGTACTCGTGCGATGCGTGCGGGGACCTGCCGATCTTGAGGAGGCGTTGGGTGTGCGAGCGGTGCGAAGATTTCGATCTGTGCGACGTGTGTCACGCGCGGCAGCACAAGCGCCCGCACTCGCGTATTCACGGGGAAGACGGTAGTAGTGACTTTTCTACGTCGAGCGATGACTCGGCTATCTTGCAACACGACTCGACGCACGAGATGCGGTCGTACGTAGTGGAGGATAATCTGGAGCCTTTGACCGCGGGGAAACTTCAGGACTGCGTGCTCGACGCATGTTCACGGTGGTTTGTCGACACCCTTCGGTTGGCGAAGAGCGGTGATCCGAACGCCGCGTCGTTGGTGTCGCAAATGCTCATGGTGGGTTACGGTTGTCACGCGGATGAGGACGAGGCGCACTACTGGCAGCAGGTGGCGAGGAGCAACGGCGCCAGGCGCATCGAGGGCGTATACGACGAGCTTCCGTGACGGAGCCGTCACAAGAATTTTCACGCGCGAAATTGTCGAACGATGGTTTGTCGAGAGGGAAGCGTTGCCGTGCGTAGAGAGTGCGGAAGCTCTCGATCGGCAATGAAATCATAGACTTGAGCGGCACGAAGAATGTAAAATAGTATGTCTTGCTAGAGACAAAGACGATAGCCTTTCTGAGTAGATACAGTACTTCTGACGGAGGAATAGAGAACCGATATTCTTTTAAAGTTTCTATACTCAATCATTGCTTTTAAAATTCTATTCGATCTCCTGCGTCTCGGTCTGAGTCTCTGGGACCACCGCCCTGTGCGGCGGCGAAGCGCCCGGCTTGAAAAATTCCGTCAATCTGTGCGAGCCATTCGCGTCCGCGACTTGTTTCGCCTTCTTCGCCGACGGTGCGTTCTCGTCATCGTCATCATCCCCGTCGCCCTTGTCGCCCTCCTTCGGACGCATCGCCCACACGTGGTCGTGCAAGAATTCATACTTGCCGCGTCTGAGAACAAATGACTCCAAATCCTTGTATTGTACACCTTTTCTCTTCGCGGCGCGCATACCCGCGTGCGAACCCACGGCTAAACCTTCTAAGAACAACTCGACCGCCTTTGTGATGCACTTGATGGCGTCCCCGCTCGCCTGTTTCACATCCTTATCCAGCTTGATGATTCGCTTCACTCGCGCCATGGGTAAGATCGTCTCGCCCGGTTCCGCTGCCTTGTCCCCGGCATCGCCCTCCTTTTCCTCGGGAGCCTCACCGCGCGCCACGGCTTCCGCCACAGCCTTTTCATACGCCTTTTCAGCATCCTCCTTGAGCGTCTACGCGCGAATCAAACACAACGTTCGAGCGGGTGAGTCAGTTTACTCTCTATTCTGTCTTCGCGCGCGTCTGTCTTTTTTAAAAAAAATGCTACAGGACTCCATCGACATCGACGACACCACGCGTACGCATCGCTCGACATCCGCGATCGCGAGCGCATCGCATCGATCGCACGCACCGCCTTCTCCTCGTCGCTCAGCGCGTTCCACTTGAGCGACACCGCTTTCGCGATTTCAGCGATGGATGGCTTTTCGTTTCCACCTGCGATCAGTTCCGCCTTGGTCGACTCTCGGTGGGCGTTGTTGTACAGCATGTACGCGGAGAGTTTCTTCGGGTACGCCATGACGACGACGACGGTGGTAAATTCTACGCGTTCCGCGTTATCGTTGCGTCGGACGGGTGATGGGTGATGGGTGCGGTCCGGCGAGGCGGACTGTGACTGACGTCTCCGTCGAAAAAGTTTGTTGACAAAACTTCCCGCTACTTGTGCTAATTTGATTGATGCTCACGTCCGAAGACGTTTCGAGTCCCGATCGGTATCTTCCTTCTTCTCCTTCTTCTCCTTCTTCTCCTTCTTCTCCTTCTTTTCCTTCTTCTCCTTCTTCTCCTTCTTCTCCTTCTTTTCCTTTTTGGACTTTTTCCCTTGTTGAAGCTTGCGTTCGATCGACGTAATGCCGCTCGAGTTGCGTCCGACGTACTCGCGCTCGCCGGTGCCCTCCTCGAGCAACGCACCGACGAGTAACACGACGTCATCCGTCTCACTCACGCTCTTCACGGTAAAAACCACCTGTGAGCCGACGCGCAAGGTGTGGGCGTCGTCCCAGGCGCTCTTCCAGCATCCCTCTTCGCTGCACGACACGAGCTCCTCGCGAATGTTGTCCGACGCGATGGCTACGTTGAACTTGTCCAACACGAGCGCGCCGATGAAATCGTGCGCAATCTTGTTCACCACCCCGACGAGTCTCGACCCGCGCACGGGTAAGAATACTTTACACGTCGATCGAACGCACACGTCGACGTAGCCGGCGGTGTGAATCACCCGACCGAACCTCGCCCGAGTCAAGCCGTCGGCTCGACCGTCCGTCGACGCGTCCTCCGAATCAGACGACGACCCCGACCCTGACCCAGACCCAGACGTCTCCGCGTCTGAAGACGTCCCGGGCGCGCTCGCGTCGTCGACATCGCGTTTCCTTTTCCCACCCTCACCCTCTTCGTCGTCCTCGTCACCGCCGTACAACCGCTCGCGGTCGCGCGACATCAACACACCCCCGAGCTCACCCACGTGTCGCATGAGCAACCCATCCAACACCGTCTTCGCCCCGGCGAGCGGGTCCGCGAGCGCGCTCGGGTGCACGCTCACCGTGAAGACGCACTCCCGCGTTTTCACCGCGCTGCTCTCAACCGCGGGCGCGCGCGTCGACATCGTCCTATCGGTCGCGGTCGCGCACGTCGTAACAGTGTGTCGAGGCCGCCGCCGGCCGCCGAGCGATCCACCATCATTTCTAAACCCTAGCGTAAACCCTAATTTCACTGTTTGCCTATATAGAAACTAACACGGGTCACGGATGTTTGTGCCTCTTGTAACGGTTCGTGACTCAAGAAAAGTGTGATGGGGTCGTCGGGTTGTCCTCCAAAGCGAAATCGCGTCGACCGTTCCTCAGATTTCGACGACGATGACGACGCCGACGGGAGCTCGACCGCCGCCGCCGCCGCCGCGATACGTCACGGCGTCCGGGACGACGCGGACATCGACGCCGTTTTCACCGACGCGCGTCGTGTGGGAGTGCGTCGG
>Ga0255757_10000474_pt1 | contig 39301 bp, 34 predicted proteins | sample 071ome_27_FD_179957 | JGI IMG/M metagenome (GOLD analysis project Ga0255757, IMG submission 179957) | Coastal salt marsh microbial communities from the Groves Creek Marsh, Skidaway Island, Georgia - 071409AT metaG (version 2) | ecosystem: Environmental > Aquatic > Marine > Intertidal zone >...
GGATGCCGAGCTGTCCCAATGCGGTTACCATCTCCTTCAAATCCTTGTCCTGAACCCCACTGCGCCCGAAACCCTTTATTACCCTTACCGATCCACTGCCGTATTGAACGAGTTTTCTCAGGAGAGTCTGAAGCTCTTCGGAGATCGCCGATGTCGGGCCAAGAAACACTGCAGTTTCTCCCGAACTTGACTCCGAGGTCGAGCCACTTAGAGACGAGCAATCCTCAATAGCCTCGCACACTAGAATATTCCGTGTCAGGATATCGAAAGCGTTTCGGAAGTCTTCCCGAGCTTCGCAAACAAAAACCTCGGTCCCCTGCTCTGATAAGGTCTTAGGGCTCCAGATCTCCTGCCACCCAACAAAGAGCGCCCGCTCGGGCGGATCTATCCCGAGAGCCTTAAGGACTCCAAAATGAGATGGCAGAAAAGGCGTCCAAGTGTCTCCAGAGAGTCTCGCATGATCTAGAGCGCTTCCAAATCCTGACCAATCTGGAAGCCTTTGCATCGCGAGCGAAACTTCTGGGTTGAGCACCTTATTTCTCTGTAGTCCCGACACTGTTTATAGCCATCTTGGCATCAAGGGCGGCGATACCAAAATCACCTGCCTGGCCCTGCACAGGGAGAAAGATGACGTCATAGCGTCGATCAACGGCAACGTTGTCTTTTCCCTCGTCATCAAGGGCCACACCAAGGGAGATGAAATAATCCCCTGGTATCAAAGAGCAGTTAAACGTAAACGCTATCTCGAACGCCTCATTACTTCGCGCTTCAGGAATCCGAATTCCTCGTTCCCGAGTGTTGACCCCATAGGCCACTCGGCCGTCTACAGTCTTAACGGTAAGCCCGAAAATCAAAGGGGCAAGAGGCTCCTTAAAGTAAACTTTGGCCCTGAGAGAGATAGCCTGCCCCGGCCGCGCATACGAAAGATGTTGATGGCCCTCATCCGTTATCTCTACGTCGTAAATTTCAGCACGACGATCGCCCCAACGGTACTCGTTTCCGTTATAAAAAGGCTTTGTCGGAAGCAGATCCTTGGGCGAGCGGATCATTGCAGCAGACCCGCTTACCGATCCATGACTTAAATTCTGGGACTGCTCTAGCCTAGAACGGGCTTGGTCCGGAACTGAACCCCCCTCTTCGCACCCGTCCAATTCCGATAATTCCGCTTCATTCGGTCCAAACAGATCATCAAGATAACGCTGGATGGTCTCTCCCGGCAGACCTTGCGCTCGGATCTCTCCCGATCTTAAATAAATCGCCTTAGAGCAATGGGCCTGCACGAGTTCGACGCTATGAGTCACAAACAGAATAGTTTTTCCAGCCTTCTTAAACTCTTCAAACCTTCGATAGCACTTCCGCTGGAACCGGATGTCGCCCACTGCTAAAGCCTCGTCGACGATTAGGATGTCGGGGTCGGTGTTAATTGCGGTTGCGAACGCTAGGCGCACATACATTCCACTGGAGTACGTACTTACGGGGTGGTCAATAAATTCGCCCACTCCCGCAAACTCAGTTATTTCATCGAAGCGCTCATCGACCTCTTCTCGAGAGACCCCCATTAGCGCCGCGTTAATGTAGACATTCTCCCGGCCAGAAAATGCAGGGTCAAAACCTGCGCCTAATTCAAGCAGTGCTGCGATCCGTCCCTGCACAGCCACGGTGCCGGTCGAGGGTGTTAGGGTCCCACAGATAATCTCGAGCAGAGTCGATTTTCCAGAACCATTCGGCCCAATAATTCCGAGAGTATCGCCTCGCTCAATCGCGAGATTGATCTCTTTCAGAGCCGAGAATGTCTTGTGGTACGTCCGACCCCGAAGCGAATACATCTCCCGAATGCGATCGATGGGGCGCTGATAAATCCGATAGGATTTGCCAATACCGTCAAGCTTTATCACCGCCTCAGAGGACATCGGCAAACCCCCGCCGAGTTTTTTGAAACCACACGAGTGAGACCCAGGCGAATGCGAGGCCAAAAACAAAGTAAATGCCGAGCGCAGTCCAGTTGAGCATCTCTCCCCATAGAAGGACCTTACGACTCTCTTCAATTACCACGGTGATGGGATTAAGGTAAATCAAGTACTGGAACACATCAGGCAACGCCGTCTTCGGATAAAGAATAGGCGCTAGAAAAAACAGAATCGTGCTAGCGAGCCCCGTGACTTGGCCAATATCTTTCACGTAAACCGCCGCGGAGGAAGCTAACCATCCTACGCCCAGGCAAAACGGGACAAGCGCTAGGAATGGGATGGGAACGAGCAGAATGTATGGTGAGACTCCCCCTCCCAAAAACAAAAGATACGCGATCAAAATTGTGGCGCTGAATAGGCCCTGGAAAAAGGCGGTCGATAGGGTAACCCACGGCAGCGCCTCAAGAGGAAAAACGATCTTCTTTACATATTGCGGGTTACTGGTGATCAGTGTAGGTGCGAGCTGGAGACACTCAGCAAAAATGCTGTGCACAATCATCCCCGAGAAAATAATCGCAGCAAACTCCGGATTGCTATTACCTTTTTCCGTCCACCGCACATCAAACACCATACCGAAGACGAAGGTGTAGATCGTCAGCATGACCATAGGTGTTATCAGAGACCAAAGCACGCCCAGAAGAGTGCCTCGATATCGACTCTTAACAGCCCGTTTTGACAATTGACCTATTACAAAACGATGCTGTCTGAGGCTATCGAACACATAGGGCAGGTCTGTGCGATATTTCTGTCTATCCAAAACTCACCCATCCCACATATTGCCGAGACGTGCTTAGGTCTAGCCCGCTCAAAATGTCTCTAAGATTTTTAGCAGGTAATCCCCGTAACTACTTTTCTTAAGCGGAGAGGCAAGCCGCTCCAACTGTTCCGCATCAATAAAGTTCATCCGAAAGGCAATCTCTTCAGGACAACAGATTTTCATACCCTGCCGACTTTCGATGGTCTCGATAAAAACCGATGCCTGCAATAATGACTCGTGGGTGCCGGTATCTAACCAAGCGGTTCCCCGGCCCAACAGTTCGACATTCAGCGTCCCCTCGTCCAGATAGAGACGATTGAGGTCAGTAATCTCGAGCTCACCGCGTGGGGACGGCGTTAGGCTACGTGCAAATTCTGGTGCTCGCTCGTCATAAAAGTAGAGACCCGTTACGGCATACCGTGATCTTGGATTCTTGGGCTTTTCCTCAAGAGACTCCGCGCGACCATCTGCACCGAAACTGACAACACCATAGCGTTCTGGATCCCCCACAGGATATGCAAAGACCGTGGCTCCATGCGATAGCGTGCGGGCTCGCCGGACCGATTCCGTGAGGTGATGCCCATAAAAAATGTTATCGCCAAGAATCAGAGCGGAGGGCTGATGACCGATGAACTCCGCCCCCAGAATAAAGGCCTGAGCGAGGCCATCTGGAGACGGCTGAATTGCGTAGGAAAGATTCAGGCCCCACTGCGATCCGTCCCCCAGCAGTTCCTGAAAACGAGGCGTGTCCTGCGGCGTGGAAATCAAGAGGATGTCACGAAGCCCCGCCAGCATCAATACGCTTAGGGGATAGTAGATCATGGGTTTGTCGTACACAGGGAGAAGCTGCTTTGACATCACTTGAGTAACGGGCCACAGGCGGGTGCCAGAACCGCCAGCCAGAATAAGTCCTCTCATGATGCTCCTCCAAGACCTTGACGACGCGATGCAGCCGGCTGGCCTCCTACCGATTCAACCCAGGCTCTGTTATCGAGATACCACTCGATAGTCTTACGCAAACCTGAGCTGAAGCTCTCCGACGGACTCCATCCGAGTTCGCTTTTGACTCGCGTGGCATCAATCGCGTAGCGAAAATCATGTCCTGGACGATCGGTGACAAAGCTTATGAGATCGCGATGAGGCCCGCTCGCCGCTGGTTGAATCTCATCAAGAATATCGCAAATGGACTCGACAACCTCAAGATTCGTTTTTTCCGAATCACCTCCAATATTGTAGGTACGCCCTGCTGTCCCGGTCCGCATAACAAGTTCAAGTGCCCGAGCATGATCATCAACAAATAACCAATCTCTGACATTCTCACCTTTTCCATAGACCGGAATCCTTTCCCCATTTAACGCGCGGTGGATTACGACCGGTATCAGTTTCTCAGGATATTGGTAGGGACCGTAGTTGTTCGAGCAATTTGAAACAACGATGTTTAATCCAAATGTTTCGCCCCAAGCCCGCACGAGGTGATCTGAGGCTGCCTTGCTGGCAGAATACGGGGAATTCGGCTGATATCGGGAATCTTCCAGGAAATACCCCTCACCGCCCAGCGAGCCATATACCTCATCCGTCGATATGTGATGAAACCTTATATCGGATTGATCGGACTCTCGACGCTCGCTCGCCTCTCGAACAAGCTCAAGAAGATTAAATGTGCCTTTTATGTTTGTCTCTATAAACTGCGCTGGCCCATCGATAGATCGATCCACATGCGATTCAGCGGCAAGGTGCATCACCGCGTTCGGTTGATAATGATTAAAAATCCATCTCATCCGATCCTCATCACAAATATCTGCCTGTTCAAATCGGTAGCCGGAATAAGCCGCCTCTTTTTCGACGGTTATTAGGTTCCCTGCGTATGTCAACGCATCCACGTTGATAATCGATTTATAGCCCTTTGCTACCAGACACCTTATGACGGAAGATCCAATAAACCCAGCACCGCCCGTCACGAGCACTGTGCACTGCTCGGGAGGCGGAATTGACGAAATGCGCTCGTTTGACATGAATGGTGCCTAGGAGAGGGCTGAGCCTGAATTTAGCTCTTGATAAATCATAGAGGCGTAACCCCCCACGCCTTCTGGAACATCAATAAAACAACCATCAAAGCCTTCAGCTATAAGTTTTTCTACACTGGCTTCTGTAAAGCTTTGGTATTTGCCCTTCAATGTCTGCGGCATCTCATAATAAGAAAGAACCTCCTGAGAACGGGCGCCATCAAGCGACAACGCCGCCGATCCGTCGATATCTCTACAGGCATTAATCACCGCAAGAGCAACGTCATTGAAGCTTCGACTCCTGCCGGTGCCCACGTTGAAGACACCACTTTTTTCAGGATGATCGAGAAAAAACAAATTCGCTCGTACCGCGTCATCGACATGGATAAAGTCACGGCGTTGCTCGCCGTCACCATAGCCGCCAGTACCACTAAATAGTTTTACTTTACCTGTCTCAAAATACTGATGCGTCAGATGCCATGCTACAGATGCCATCCGGCCCTTATGTTGCTCGCCTGGCCCGTAAACGTTGAAGTATCTTAATCCCACTAATTGAGAGGCTGGAGTCAAGCTCGACTGCCATGCGAATTGATCAAACAAGGTTTTGGAGTAGGCATATGCGTTTAGAGGCTTGAATCTATCAGCAGATTCTGTAAATGGCCCATGTAATCCATACACGGAGGCCGAGGACGCGTAGATCAAGGGAATAGCGTGTTGCTGACAAAATGCGAGTAGAGATTTCGAATAGTCATAGTTCACGCTCATGACGAATCGGCCATCGTCGACCATCGTGTCCGAACAAGCTCCCTGGTGAAAAACGCACTCGATGGGGGTCATGCGATTGAGCTCATCACATCGACGGAGAAAATCATCCTTGTCGATATAGTCCGCAATCTCAAGATCGCTAAGATTCATCACCTTGCGGGTATCCGAGAGATCGTCAACAACTACGATATCCTTACGGCCTCTCTGATTTAGCGCCTTGACGAGGTTGGATCCGATAAAACCCGCGCCGCCTGTCACAACTAACATATCGATTTTCTCTTCGCGGTCACGCTGCAAGATCGCTGATCCGGACAACACTTGTTCCGAAACGACTCACAACAGCACTGGCTCCTTGTGTTGCAAGTTTTATACACTCCGACCATCCAAACTCCAGTCCGAGACTGACAGCTAAGAGGGCAACCACGGTATCTCCGGCGCCACTCACATCAAACACCTCGACCGGTACAGCATCTTGATGCACTCGAATGCCGTTATCTGAGAATAGCGACATCCCCTCTGACCCTTGGGTAACCAGTAGAGCTGAGATCCCGACTTCTTGCACGAGACCAAAGGCGGCCGCCTCAAAGCGCGGATGGTCCACGGCGACACCTGTCACCGCCTCGAACTCATGTGCGTTAGGGGTTACGATCGTGGCGCCGTGATATCGGGAAAAATCTTCTCCCTTAGGGTCAACGATCACAGGTCGCTTGGCCGCGCGCGCCATAGATATCATCTCAGAAATCTGACTCAATCCGCCCTTTCCATAATCAGAAATCACAACCACATCCGCGTGAGCACTTAAGGTCTCAAAATCCAATACGCTTTGACGAATAAGATCGGCGTTCGGTTGGGATTCAAAATCAATCCGAAGAAGTTGCTGATTCCTTGAGACGACGCGTAGTTTCTCGGTTGTGCGCCCATCAGGATCGATATGAAGATGAACCCCTACATCCGCCTCAGAAAGAATTGCGCTCAATCTCTTTCCCGCGTCATCGTCACCCGCAAACGAGATCAACTCGCATCGGCTCCCGAGCGCCGCGATATTGGCCGCGACATTCCCAGCCCCTCCTGCACACTCATGGATTGCCTTGACACTCACAACGGGGACCGGTGCCTCGGGTGATATGCGATCCACATCACCAAGCCAGTAACGATCGAGCATCGCGTCTCCAACCACGAGACAGCGAAGATCGCGCGCTCCGACGAGTAACCTTTCGCTCAGCGTTTCCATCGGGATTCGTCGTTGGGTGTTTCGGATCTCGATCAGCCGACAGGCCGACGGCCGATACTGTAATAACGGGCGCCCAAACGCTTCATGACCGCCGGATCAAATACATTCCGCCCGTCAAAAATAACGGGCGTCCGAAGATTGCTCAACAGTCGTCCCATGTCGGGCGCTCGAAACTCTTTCCATTCGGTGAGCAAAATTAAAGCATCGGAGTTCTCGCTTGCGCCGTACATGTCCTCAGCCAGACTGAAGCCTTTATCGTTTTCGAAATGACGTTGCGCCTCAGGACCTGCTACGGGGTCATAGCCCAAGACCATTGCTCCCCGCTCAAGCAGCCCACTTATCACGGTAAGGCTTGGGGCTTCTCGCATGTCATCGGTATTGGGCTTAAATGACAGTCCCCAGACACCAAAATTAAGTCCGGAGAGGTCCTGTCCGAAATGATCGCAGACTTTGCCAAGGAGGCTCGCCTTCTGGTCCTCATTAACCGCCTCAACCGCATTCAGCAGCCTCGCCTCGTACGCATTTTCGGTAGCGGTATGGGCAAGCGCTTTAACATCTTTTGGAAAGCATGAGCCCCCATATCCGCACCCGGGGTAAATAAAATGATAGCCAATCCTCGGGTCGGAACCGATCCCAAGCCGCACCGTCTCAATGTCTGCGCCGACACGTTCCGCGATATTCGCCAACTCATTCATAAACGAAATCTTTGTAGCCAACATGGCATTCGCCGCATATTTCGTAAGCTCGGCAGATCGGATATCCATAAAAAGAAGCCGTTCATGATTACGATTGAAGGGCCCGTAGAGCTCTCGCATGATTTCTTTTGAACGCTCGTCGGCGATACCCACAACGATCCGATCTGGCTTCAAAAAGTCCTCGATAGCGGCCCCTTCCTTTAGGAACTCAGGATTTGACACGACCGAAAAATCGACCTCCCGATTTCGACTCGTGAGCGCTTTTTGAATAGCGTTTTTCACTTTGTCTGCAGTACCCACGGGCACTGTAGATTTGTTTACGACCACGCGATAATCTTCCAACACGGTCCCGATACCGTGTGCCACGGCCAGGACATGTTGCAAATCGGCGGCACCATCCTCATCCGGAGGGGTCCCAACCGCTATAAAAACTACTTCGCCGTGTGTGACTCCCTCGGCAAGGTCGGTGCTAAAACGCAGCCTTCCCGCGCTCGTATTTCGTTGAACGAGCTCTTCAAGCCCGGGCTCAAAAATGGGGATTTCTCCGTCCCGGAGACCAGCGATTTTCTTTTCGTCGCTATCAATACAGAGCACATCGTTTCCGACATCGGCGAGACAAGTGCCCGACACAAGACCCACATACCCGGTTCCCACTACGGTCACTCTCATGGTTCTGTATCTCGAAGTCGGCTAAAGGACGAAAGTCAGGACCCGGAGACTTCTTCTTAAAAAGAAGGGTGCCGAGAGGGCACCCTTCCGCCGAGCCGTCGCCCGAATTTTATCAGTTTTGAGGGACTTTTCCATCGATCATGAGAACATCCTGATTAGCTTCCAATACCTTGATTCCCACGCCCGAGACGTTCATCAACTCGTCAACAGTCTGGAACCCGCCATGCTCTTCTCGATAAGAGATGATTTTTTGCGCGGTGACTGGCCCCACTCCAACGATGTTCTGCGCCAAGGCGTCTGCTGAGGCGAGGTTTATATCCACAGGCTCCGCATGGGCTGCCATAAGTAATGAAGCACACATTGAACCGACGACGAACTGCGCCAGAGTTTTGGTTTGGATTTTCATTGTCTACGCTCCTTGTAGTCAAAAGTCTGTATTGAAGTATCCGCGCTGTGACGGACAAAGTTAGTCTGACCTTGAACAATAGGGAGAACAACGTAAATACTTCACACTACGAGTCGTGGAACGCGGGGACCCGAGGTGCGGTTGTGTCCCAATGTTTGCAGCCTGGGCATTGCCAGTGCAATGATCTACCCTGAAATCCGCAGAACCGACATTCATACCCCGTGCGATGCTGAAGTAGTCTTGAGGTAACCTGGCGAAAAAAGGCGTAGTCCTCGCTGGAACCAGCCCTCTGAGCGTCTTGAGCGCGCAGCCCCAGAAGGTGATTCAATCCGACTAAACTCGCCGACTGGGATAACCAGTCGCTCAGATAATCCTCTGCTTGCTCCGTACTTCCTCTGAGAACTAGTGCATCGACGTACATCAAACGAAGTCGATCATCCCCGCTCACCTTGACCGCACTGCGCAAAAACTGCACGTAATGGTCCGGCTCCGCCAAAACTTCCGCACTGGTCTGCACCAATTTGGCGACCTCATAGGCGTAGTGCGGATGGGTTTCCGAAAGCTCTATCCATGAAGCGATCGCCTTAGCGTGCTTGCCGCCGAATGCTTGAATCCGACCCTTAAGGATCATCGCCCGGGCGAACCGGGGTCGATACTCTAACGCCTCGGCAATACATTCCTTTGCTGAATCGAGATCTCCCTCAGCGATGGCCCTGTCAGCCAACTCGCAGCAATACTGAGCCGCCGAATGACTTAAATCCTCCCCTGAAAGCTCGGAGAGCTCCCGGACAACAGCTACCGCGGGGGCCCACTCATGCTCACTTTCATAGATCTGGATGAGCATACGAAGAGACTGCTCCCTAAAGCGTGAAGTCGCGCCCGCCTCCTTAAACAGGTTTTCGGCCCGATCAAGAAGACCCCCCTTGAAATAGTCGCACGCCAGTTCAAATAAAACCTGGCTTTTCTGCTCCGCGGACTGCGCGGAACGAGCCAACAGTCTCTGGTGGATTTGTGTCGCCCGCTCGATTTCTCCACGGCGTCGAAACAGGCTGCCCAGCGCAAGCTGTATCTCGAGATCTTCGTCATGCTCCTGAAGGGCGGTAGACAAAACATCAAGCGCTTTATCATGTTGATCGTTGATGACTAGATTTAGGCTCTCCAGATACGGCTTCTCGCCTTTTGAGGGAACCTCGCCCCGGCCGCCGCGTAGGCGGCGAGCCCCGACCCAGCCCGACAGTGCCGCGAGGGGAAGTAAGACCAGTAACCAGGCGGGATCCATCAACGCAATCACTGGTCTCTAGCTGGGGGAGCGTTTCTTATGGCCGACCTCCGCCGTAATTCACGTCTCGCGAGAAATGCCGACCACCAACCCGGCAGGACCCCCAGAACGAAACCGCTGAACAGGGCAAAGAAGAGAGCGACAAGTAGGCTCCCCTCCCATCGCCAATCAAAGTACACAATCGATATCAATTGAACATTCTGTGACGCGAAGGTCGCACCCAAAACGACGACAACCGCCAGCGCGAGAACCCATAGGAGCTTCTTAAGGAAATTTCGCACCGGTCGACCTGCAATGACTAACCGCTGGTGAGCCCCTGGGTCGACTGAGAGTCTGCTCGGCGTTTAAGTCGAGTCAGGCGAGCGTCCATTTGTGTCATCAGCGCTGCCGTCATTGACCCGCTCACGAAGGAGTCGGCCCGGCTTAAAATGGGGAACATACTTCCCCGGCACTTCAACCGACTCCCCGGTCTTGGGATTACGACCTGTTCGTGGCATTCGATACCGAAGACCAATGCTGCCGAACCCGCGAATCTCAATACGATCGCCTGACACAAGTGCCCGACGCATGTGCTCTAAGACAGCGTTCACGGCGAACTCTACATCCCGCGGCGGCAGATGAGCTTGATCACGACACAAGCGCTCGATCAACTCCGACTTTGTCATGGTTCGCATCCCTACGAACCTACCGAGCTCCAACGAATCTCATGATCAGGTGTCCTGCTTTTCCAACTCTTCCTTGAGCTTGTCGCCAAGAGATGTTCGTACGGCTGCCTGCCCACTGTATTGCTGCACCGTTTGGTCCTCGATCTCCGCATCCAGCGCTTTGATCGATAGCGTAATGCGACGAGTCTTTCGATCAATACTGGTCACTTTCGCCTCGACCTCTGCCCCCACGCTCAAGACCGAGCGCGCATCCTCAACATAGTCTCGAGACAGTTCCGTTGCCCGAAGATAACCCTCGACCCCATCCCCAAGATCGACCACCGCGCCTTTGGCATCAACCGAAGTGACTGCTCCCTTCACCGTGGTGCCCTTTGCATGCCCGCCGGCAAACGCACTGAACGGATCCTCTTGCGCTTGCTTCACCCCAAGCGAGATTCGCTCGCGCTCTGGATCAACAGATAGGACAATGGCTTCGATCTGATCGCCCTTTTTGAAGTCGCGAACCGCATCATCGCCCTCTCGATCCCAGGAGAGATCACTCAGGTGGATTAGGCCGTCGATGCCACCCTCAAGCCCGATGAAGACCCCAAAATCGGTAATAGACTTGATCTCGCCGGTGATGCGGTCATTGCGCTGATGTGTAGCGGCGAATTCTTCCCACGGATTGCCGGAGCATTGCTTCATACCGAGCGAAATCCGGCGACGCTCGGAGTCCACCTCTAAGACCATGACTTCCACCTCGTCACCTAACTGACAAATCTTGTTCGGGTGAACATTCTTGTTAGTCCAGTCCATCTCAGACACGTGCACCAATCCCTCAACACCCTCTTCCAACTCAACGAAAGCGCCGTAGTCAGTGATGTTGGTGACCTTACCGAAGATTCGGGTTTTCTCCGGATAGCGTCGCGCAATATCAGCCCATGGATCGTCTCCGAGCTGCTTCATCCCTAGAGAAACGCGGTTTCTCTCGCGATCAAACTTAAGAACACGGACCGTTACCTCATCGCCAACGTTTAGGGCCTCAGAGGGGTGTTTAACCCGCTTCCAGGCGATATCGGTGATATGAAGGAGCCCGTCCAATCCGCCGAGGTTAACAAACGCGCCGTAGTCTGTAAGATTCTTGACCACTCCCGTAACAATTTGCCCCTCTTCCAAATTCTCCAACAGTGCACTGCGCTCAGCCATCATCTCTTTCTCAACAACCGCGCGGCGCGACACCACTACGTTGTTTCGAGCTTGGTCAAGCTTGATTACCTTGAACTCGAGCTCCCGATTCTCAAGGTAAGCGGAGTCCGTGACGGGCCGGACGTCAGCAAGCGATCCAGGAAGGAATGCTCTCACCTCATCTAGCGAAACGGTGAATCCTCCCTTGACCTTTCCCGTCAGGAATCCAGTGACGATTGATTCCTTGTCGAATGCTTCCTTCAGCACCTCCCAGGACTTTGCCCTACGAGCACGCTCTCGGGAAAGTCTGGTATTGCCAAACCCGTCTTCGAGCGCTTCGATCGCGACCTCGACCTGATCGCCAATCTGGATCGAAACCGATCCGTCGGCATCGCGGAACTGGGTGGCCGGAATCTCGGATTCCGACTTGAGGCCTGCATTTACTATGATGTAGTCGCCATTGATCTCCACGACTTCCGCCAGGATGACGGCGCCGGTCTGCATGACGGCATTCTGCAAGCTCTCCTCAAGGAGTTGTTCAAAGTTTTCTGACATGATGGTAAGAGTAGAAGTCCGCGAGAAAGCCGCGGCAATGTTAGAGGTGAATTTCGACTGAACCGAGTCAGCCCCCAAAATTTTTCGCCTAAGGAGATCTTATCGCCGGATCTGATCCAGTCATTCCAAACGGCTTCGAGCAAGCGCTATCACCGCGGCAACGACCTCTTCACGACTTTGATTCGAGGTGTCAATCGTCACGGCGTCTTCGGCCGGGGCCAAGGGTGACACTGCGCGATGTGTATCCTTGTGATCTCGCTCGGCGATCTCCTTTTCGAGGCGCGAGAGATTAACATCAAAACCCTTTTCCTTCAACTGCTTATAGCGTCTTTGTGCTCTAACTTTTGGCGAAGCTTGGAGAAAGATCTTTAAGAAAGCATCCGGAAAAACAACGGTCCCCATATCCCGCCCATCCGCAATGAGTCCAGGAGGACGGCGGACAGCACGTTGCCGCTCGAGCAGCAGGCTCCGGACTGCCGGAATTGCCGCATAAACCGATGCCACCTTACCCCCCTCTTCGCCCCGAACGGTCTCGCTTACATCAATCCCCTCAACGAAAATCCTGACCTCATCCCCGATTTTATGGAACTCGATCAGAGCCGTTGAGCCCATCGCCCTCAGCGCGTGATCGTTCTCGGGCGAGATCCCCCGCCGGTTTGCCAGGAAGCCAAACGCCCGATAAAAAGCTCCGCTATCGAGAATATGCCAACCAAACACGTTCGCTAACCGCGCGGCGATAGTCCCCTTTCCAGTACCGCTCGGCCCGTCAATAGTTAGGACCGGGACGGCATCAACCACCGGAGATGCTCTCTGTCCCTTCCGTTACTAACAGGCCCGCCTGAGACGCAGTGCGCGAGAAGTTAGGAAAGGATGTCTTCACGTTGTCCGCATTGAGGATTTTCACAGGCCCCTCAGCAACGCCGCCAGCCACCGCAAATGCCATGGCGATTCGATGGTCGCCGTGACTCTCTACAGTCCCTTCGCCGAAGACACCGCCGACAATATCCATACCATCTGGAAATTCCTCCACCTCAATACTCAACCTCTTTAGTCCTTGAACCATAGCCGCGATTCGATCTGATTCTTTTACACGCAGTTCCGCCGCCCCGCGCAGGCGCGTTAGCCCTTTAGCGCCGCCTGCGGCAATCGACAACACAGGTAATTCGTCGATTGCGTTGGCAACCAAGTCGGGTGGAATATCGATTCCATGGAGCGCGGAATGCCTAACCCTCAAGTCACAGACGGGCTCTAGGGCATTCTCTCTACGATTGATCTCTTCAATTTGTGCGCCCATTAGCCCCAGTATCTTTAACACCGCCTCCCGCGTTGGGTTAATTCCAACATTCAACAGCAGTAAATCACTCCTCGGGATTAGACTGGCCGCAACCAGAAAAAATGCTGCGGATGAAATATCCGCGGGGACTTCAATGCGTTGGCCCTTTAAAGACCAGCTGTCGAAAACTTCGCACGGATTGGTTTTCTTAAACGGATTCGATGAGAACGCCGCCAACATTCGCTCGGTATGGTCCCGGGTCAAGACCGGCTCGAAGACAGTGGTTTTTCCTTTGCCATAAAGACCGGCCAAAAGGAGCGCAGACTTCACCTGAGCACTTGCGACGGGAAGGCGATAATCAATACTGCTCAACGCGCCCTGACCTTTAATAAAAAGCGGCGCGCAGCCATCCGCCGATTCGATTTGCGCGCCCATCTGGCTCAATGGCTCAATGACGCGCCTCATTGGGCGTTTACCGAGTGATTCATCTCCTACAAGGGTTGTGTTAAAGCGCTGTCCTGAGAGCAAGCCACACAACAGCCGCATGGAGGTGCCCGAGTTCCCAAGGTCTAACGCCTCCGTTGGACCCGATAGGCCGTCTTTACCCACCCCGTTGATGACCAGCTCTCCCTCGCTAGGGCCCGTAATCTGCACACCGAGCTTACGGAAAGCACTGACAGTAGCGACCACATCATCGCCCTCAAGAATCCCCGTGATGTGCGACGCTCCCTCAGCAATGGACCCCAGGATAACCGATCGATGGCTGATTGATTTATCGCCAGGCACCGTCAGATTGCCGCTTAATCCTTCGGAGCGCGTAGACAAAAGCCACGACATGCCGGTCACAGCTCCTGGTCGGATACGTGCTTTGCAAGCCGATCACGAATTCGTTTTGCCTCAGCGCACCAGCCCTCAAGGCCCGCCAAATCACGGGTCTCGATCAGAGCCTCAAGCTCGGAGAGAACATTTTTATGCTCAGCAATGAGAGAAAGAACCTCATCACGATTATCGATGAAAATATCGCGCCACATGACAGGGTCGCTTGATGCAATTCGAGTGATATCCAAGAAACCGCCCGCAGCGAGGTCAAACAGATCGTCACGGCCATCCTGTCGCGCCAGTTGCATAGTCAGTCCGTATGCAGTCGCGTGGGGAAGATGGCTGATCATGGCCAGTAATCGATCGTGCGCTTCAGGCGTCATCATTTTAACTTTCGCCCCTGCAGCTTCCCACATTCTTCGAACAATTCGAAGAGCGTCGGGATCGGTTTCATTGAGTGGCGTTAGGACCGCCCAATGATCCACAAAAAGCTCCGGATCCGCGGCCGACGCCCCACTTCGCTCGCTTCCTGCGACAGGATGACCGGGAACAAATAATGGAAACCTATCGCCTAAGGCGCTCTCGGCGATCGCAATCACGCCCGCTTTCGCACTTCCGACGTCCGTCACAATGGCCTTTTTGGGCGCATGCTGGCGAATCTCATCCAGCAATTCGCCGATCGCCCCGATTGGGGACGCTATCAATACGACGTCGGCGCCCCGGACGGCCTCCTCGACACTGTTGCTAACCTTATCGATTAGGCCCAAACGCGATGCCAAAGTCAGGTTAGCCTGACTGCGGCCGTATCCGGACACGTGTTTAACGCAATCCCGTTTCTTTAGTGAGGCCGCTAAAGAGCCTCCTATCAAGCCAACGCCAAGGACGGCTAGGTGCTCAATAAACGTCGTATCCTTTGATTCACTCACGGTGACTGGGTGCAGGCTCATCAATCGCCGTGCGCAGAGCATCAATTAACCGATCGTTTTCTTGCGGTGTACCGACTGTAATGCGCAAGTGGTTGGGAAGCCCATAATTAGCCACGGGGCGAACAATCACTCCCAATCTGAGCATCGCTTCATAAATGGCGGCAGCGGCAGGACCCACCTCTACACAAATGAAATTCGCGGCTGACGGGATCGTCTGAAGACCCAGTTCCGCACAAGCATCAGCGAGCCGGGTTAATTGCTCCTTATTCTCGCGAACGCTATCAGCCACGAAGTGTTGATCCTCCAACGCAGCCTCCGCCGCGATTAGCGCTAGGGAGTTCACATTAAACGGCTGGCGAACACGATTAAGAATTTCTGTAATCTCCTCCGACGCCGCAGCGTAACCGACGCGCAGCGCTGCAATCCCATAGGCCTTTGAAAACGTACGCGTAACGATGAGGTTGGGAAATTCGTTAAGCAGCGCAATCCCATCGGGGTGATCCATGCCATCGGTGTACTCGACATACGCCTCGTCAAGAACTGCTATTACTTCCTCAGGGAGATCCTTCAGAAAAGCATGCAATTCCCGATGCTTCAGATGTGTCCCCGTCGGATTATTCGGATTGGCGATAAAAATCAGTCGGGTGGAGGCAGAAATCGCTTTTCGCATTTCCGATAAATCATGCCCGTAGCGGTCTGCGGGAGTGAACACAATATTTGCACCCGCAGCTCGAGATGCGAGGTAATACACCGCGAACGCGTGCTCCGAAATTACCACGCCGTCGCCAGATGAAATAAAGCATCGCGCAATAATTTCCAACACATCGTTGGAGCCGTTTCCCAGGGTGATGTGCTCCGGCCGGACACCTAACCGAGAGCCTAACTTCGACTTTAAGGAATACCCCGAGCCATCCGGATAACGAGCGAGATCGCGGAGGGCATGAGCAACCGCCTCGGTGACGCAAGGGCTCGCCCCCCTAGGGTTCTCGTTTGACGCAAGCTTGATGATCCCGCTGATCCCTAACTCCCGTTCCAACTCTTCTACGGGCTTGCCAGGCTGATAGGGCTGCAAACTACGCACGCCCGACGTAACAAGTTTTTGGATAGACATACGGATGCCTAGGAACTTCGAGGGTAAGAGCCTAAAACTCTAAAAAAAGCCGACTCAGACTGCAGGCGCTGCAGGGTTTCGGAAACCTTAGGGTCATCGGCATGCCCCTGAATATCGATAAAAAACACATATCGCCAAAGCTGCGACTTCATCGGACGAGATTCGATGCGCGTCATGCTAATACCAGCGGTGGCGAGAGGTTCGAGCAACGATAGTAATGCGCCCGCTTTGTCAGAGTTAGCAACCACAAGGCTTGTCTTATCTTTCCCGCTCGCTTTTACACCCTCCTTCGACAGGATAAGAAAGCGAGTTGTATTCCCGCGAAGGTCTTCGATTCCCTTGGCCACAAGATTCAAGCCGTAAACTGAAGCAGCGGATTCCGAAGCGACCGCCCATACCGAAGGATCAATCGAAGCAAGGCGCGCGGCCTCCGCGTTACTTGCAACCGCGACCTGAGTGATGCCAGGATAATTATCCTCAAGCCAGTTACGGCATTGCGCCAAAGCCTGCTCATGACCGCTGATCTGAAGAGGCTCATGATCTTCCGTTTTTCCGAGGAGATTGTGCGAGATACGAAGTTCTGCTTCGTTACAGATCGCTAGCGGCGAGTCAACTAAAAGGTCAAGGGTGACGTTAATACCCCCCTCCGTCGAGTTCTCAACCGGAACCACCCCAAAACTCGCCTCACCAGACTCCGTAAGGCGGAACACTTCCTTGATGCTCGACGCCTCAACTATCTCGATCTGCTGGCCAAATACGCTTAAAGCGGCCTGTTCGCTATAGGTACCCCTTGGCCCAAGAACCCCAACTTTAATCGGGCCTTCAGCCGCCCTCGCAGCCGATATGATTTCCCGGAAAATAGAACGAATCGAAGCGGCATCTAGAGGCCCCGTATTCTTCTTGCCAAGGCGCTCAAAAATTTGCGCCTCGCGGTCGGGGCGATAGATACTCTGGCCGTCGCCTTCTTTCGCCCTGCCGATCTCCGCCGCCAGCTGAATTCGCTGATTGATTGCGTCGAGCAGCGCCTCATCAATCTGATCTATCTTCTGGCGAAGCTCATCAATATTGGTTTTATTCGACATAGGACGGTGACTCGATCCGCAACGAGATCCACAAACACACTTTGAACAATTAGGTCCCGAGGGCGCGCGATGATATCACGATCATCAAACCGCAGATTCTCAGGGGGAGCTCTGCGTGCAGGCGCTAGGCATCCAACGGCGCTGCCGCTGTCGACTCCTCAGTTTCTTGATCATCGGGCTCGTCTACGGTACTGAGACTTACCAAGTCCTCGTCATCTGCAAGCCGGATCAGACGCACGCCCTGGGTGTTTCGCCCAACCGTCGGGATGTCTCCGACACGAGTGCGAACAAGCCGGCCTCCACCGGTGATCAACATCAAGTCATCGCTATCGATTACTTTTTCCGCCCCAATAAGCGCGCCGTTTCGGCCGCCCACTTTGATCGCGATAACTCCCTGTCCGCCTCTGTTTTTAATAGGGAAATCAGCAAGCTCTGAGCGTTTTCCGTAACCGTTCTCGGTAGCGAGGAGCACCGTTTCGTGCGCGCTGTCTTTCTCAAATGTCAGCATCGTGATGACTTCCTGCCCCTCCTTCAGGCTAAGCCCGCGCACACCGCGCGCAGTTCGCCCCATTTCGCGGACCTGTGTTTCAGCAAAACGGATTGCCTTCCCACCGGAGCTCAGCAACATAATCTCAGACGAGCCTGAGGTTAAGGCCACTTCCACAAGCTCATCACCTTCGACAAGATCGACGGCGATCAGACCAACTGATCGTTGTCGGGAAAACTTATCCACGCCGCATTTTTTTATGATGCCGCGTCGGGTGACCATACACACGAAGCCCCCGACGGCCGATCGATTGACCGGCAATACCGCTGTAATGCGTTCCGCTTCCCCAAGCGGTAGCAAATTAACCAGCGGACGACCGCGCGCCTGTGGGCCGGCCACCGGGAACTGATAGACCTTCAGCCAATACACCTTACCCAAATTCGAGAAGCACATGACGGTGTCATGCGTATTGGCGACGAACAGCCTCTTAACGAAATCTTCTTCCTTGGTTCTTGTCGCAACACGGCCTTTTCCGCCTCTGCGCTGCGCCTGGTAATCTGAAACCGGTTGGGACTTCGCATACCCTTCGTGTGAGATCGTGACGACGCGATCCTCTGGCGTAATCAGGTCCTCGTCCTCGAGATCCTCGTGGTGCTCATGGATTTCTGTGCGGCGCTCATCGCCATACCTGGATTTAATCTCGACAAGCTCATCCCTAATGACGCGCATCAAACGGTCGGGATTTTCCAGAATATCCAGATATTCACGGATGCGCTTCAATACCTCGACGTACTCCTCTCGAATTTTGTCCTGCTCAAGACCGGTCAAACGATGCAGCCGAAGGTCCAAGATGGCCTGCGCCTGAACAGGAGATAGTCGGTATCCCTCGGGGGACATACCAAATTCAGGTCCAGCATCCTCTAACGTGCCCTCCTGAAGACGTGACGCCTCCAGCATCTGGTTTACAACCTCTGACGCCCATGGACGTGCAAGCAGTGCGGTCTTGGCCTCCGCTGGGCTGGCTGCCTGTTTGATGAGCTCTATTACCGGGTCAATGTTCGCAAGCGCGACTGCAAGGCCCTCTAAAAGATGACCGCGGGCCCGCGCCTTTTTAAGATCGAACAGGGTGCGACGAGTCACGACCTCCCGTCGATGCCGAATAAAATCCTCTAGCAGCTCAGGGAGTGTAAATAATCGTGGCTGATTGTTTCGCAGGGCAACAAGGTTTATCCCAAACACCGTCTGCATTTGGGTATGCTGATACAGATTGTTAAGAATGACTTCCGGGTTCTCGCCTTTGCGTAACTCGATGACGACCCGCATCCCGGATTTATCTGATTCGTCCCGAAGGCCAGAAATCCCTTCGATCTTTTTCTCACGAACCAGCTCCGCAATTTTCTCCAAGAGTCGAGCTTTGTTAACCTGATAGGGCAGCTCAGTTGCCACCAATGCCACACGATCTGAGGACCCGATCTTTTCGGTCTCTACGCGAGCGCGTACGTGAATCCGGCCCCTGCCCGTCCGATAGGCTTCTCGTATTCCGCGACTGCCGTTGATGATGCCGCTTGTGGGGAAATCCGGACCCGGAATAATCCCCAAAAGCGTTTCCAAGGTCACTGCGGGATCGTCGATAATGGCAAGACACGCATCGATTGTCTCAGTAAGATTATGAGGCGGTATGTTGGTCGCCATTCCCACGGCTATTCCCGCCGATCCGTTCACAAGAAGATTCGGAAAACGCGCAGGAAGAACCGCGGGTTGGCTTTCTGTTTCGTCATAGTTGGGGACGAAATCAACGGTATCCCTATCTAGGTCATCTAATAATTCATGCGCGATACGCGCGAGCCTTATTTCGGTGTAGCGCATCGCTGCGGGCGCGTCGCCATCGACCGAACCGAAGTTACCCTGACCGTCCACCAGGGGGTACCGCAGGGAGAAAGGCTGCGCCAAGCGAACGATCGCGTCGTATACCGCGGAGTCGCCATGAGGATGGTATTTACCAATCACATCGCCGACCACGCGTGCAGATTTCTTGTAGGCTTTATTCCAGTCGTTGCCCAGTTCAGCCATGGCGTAGAGCACCCGCCGGTGCACCGGTTTAAGTCCGTCCCGTACATCAGGCAACGCCCTGCCCACGATAACGCTCATCGCGTAATCGAGATAGGACTGACGCATTTCCTGCTCTAAATTAGCAGGAAATGTCTCTTTGGCAATATCATCCATTGGCGGGAATAAGCGACATTTTTGCGCGGAATTTCTCGAAGGATTCGTTCCCGCCACCGGCGCCATAAGAGGACGGGAAAGCGCTGTTTTTACAGCCTAAATTTTAGCACAGGGGCGGCTTTTTCCGAAGCGGATTCGACCAAAAAATAGCGCTGAAAAGTCGGTGGTTTGATGCGGCCGAGACGCTTTTTCGCGGACTCAGATCGTCTTTGAAACCATCTCAATAATGACCCCGACCCAAGGCGTAATCGCAACAATAAGAATCGAATTCACGGAAAGGGCAAGCCGCACGCCGGGCCCGTATGAATGTGACGCCGCGGCAAGCAAATCCGGGCGCGGGTCGTCGAAGTACATCAATTTCACGATCCGAAGATAATAGAACGCACCCACAACGGCGAACAAAACAGCGGCGATAACAATCTCAACAAATCCCGCCTCTAATGCCGCCTGAAGTACCAATAACTTAGCGAAAAATCCGGCGGTCGGTGGGATTCCGGCCAAAGAAAAAACCACGATAAGCATAAGAAACGCAAGCCAAGGGTTCCGCTGATTAAGTCCTCGAAGGTCATCAAGCTGATCCGATTCGAAGCCTGCTCGTGAGAGGGCTAGCATGCCTCCAAACACAGCAAGGGTAGTGACCGAATAAACCACGGCGTACATCATTGAGGCCGCGAATCCACTGGTCGAACCGGATGCGAAGCCCAGGAGCAAGAATCCCATATGCGAGATCGTTGAATAGGCGAGCAATCGCTTGAGGCTGGTCTGTGCGATGGCAATGATGCTTCCAAGGCCAATCGACAGTATCCCAGCCACAAGAAGTACGTCCTGCCAAATTTCGAGCCACCCGCCGAGCCCTTGAAAGAGCAATCGATAGAGTATCGCGAAGGCCGCAAGTTTCGGGACGGCCGAGAGATACAGCGTGGTCCCGGTCGCAGAGCCTTCATAAACGTCCGGCACCCACATATGAAATGGAACCGCGCCGAGCTTGAAGAGCAGGCCCGCTACAACCATGACGATGGCTAGCATGAGGGGCAAACTGCCCGGCGCCAGATGGGTGAGCGTACTGGAACCGATCTCCGATAAGGAGAGCGTGCCCGTTAACCCGTACAGCAAGGACATCCCATAGAGTAGCAATCCTGAAGCCAACGCACCGAGGATAAAGTACTTCATCGCGGCCTCTGCAGCCTCGACCGCATCGCGCTGCATAGCAATCATGCCGTAAAGACACAGGGCCAGTAACTCAATCCCTACATAGAGGGTGAGCAAATGAGCAGCCCCGATCATTGTCATCATGCCCACGACTCCGAATAGCGCGAGAATCAAATACTCAACTCGCCATACTTCGCGGGCTTCGCTGTATGCGCGAGCATAGAACAAGGCCACTGCCGTCACGACGCAGGTCAACCCCCGGAGCAACGCCGACATCGGGTCGGCAATGATCAGACCGTTCAGCCCAAGAGTCGCAGCTTGATCCATCTGACTAAAGGCCAGCCATGCGCCGACCAGGAGCGAGACGACCGTGAGCGGCCAGGCTGCCGCACAGGGTCTCTGCGGTTTCGTGATCAACTCGATCAGCAGAATGACACACGCCGCTGCACATAGAAAAATCTCGGGCGTAATGAGGTCAACTTGGAGCGAACTGAAAGTCATCATAGTTTTGACTCCGCCAGGTGCGTTAGCAGATGAGTCACCGACGACTCCATCACGTCAAGCAATGGGGCCGGCCAAACACCCAGTATCAACACCGCCACCGCCATACTGCCGAGCATCCAGAACTCTCGACGATTGAGGTCCGAGAGACTACCGACATCAGGATTGCTGATCGCACCGAAAACCACTCGCTTCACCATCCACAGGGTATAGGCTGCGCCAACGATCAGGGTTAATGCGGCGACGGTGGCGTAGAAACCACTGACAGAGAACGTTCCTAGAATCACGAGAAACTCGCCAACGAAACCTGATGTACCTGGCAAACCCGCGTTAGCCATCGCAAAGAACACCATGAAAAATGCGAAGGCCGGCATCGACTTGATCACACCGCCGTAAGTGGCAATTTCTCTCGAATGGAGGCGATCGTAAAGGACGCCAACACAAAGAAAAAGTGCCCCCGAGACAAATCCGTGCGAGATCATCTGCACTACCGCCCCTTCCATCGCCTGCGTGTTAAACACGAAAAACCCCAGCGTCACGAAACCCATATGTGAAATCGAAGAATACGCAATCAGTTTCTTCATATCGCGTTGGACTAAAGCGACGAGTGCGATGTACACAACCGCTACAAGCGACAGCGCAACGACGATCCACGCCAGATCCTGCGCAGCATCCGGCGCGATAGGCATCGCTAAGCGGAGAAAACCGTACCCGCCCATCTTCAAGGTAATAGCCGCCAGAATCACAGAGCCCCCGGTGGGCGCTTCGACGTGCGCATCAGGAAGCCAGGTGTGAACGGGAACCATAGGCACCTTTACCGCGAATGCAGCAAAAAAAGCGAGAAAGATGAGGGTCTGGACCGAGCCCGTAAGAGGCAGACTATGGTACTCGAGTAGATCGAACGAGCCCCCAGCAGCATTGTACAGATAGAGTAAGGCCACCAACATGAGAAGCGAGCCCAACAGCGTATACAGAAAGAACTTGATTGCCGCGTAAACTCGGTTCGCCCCACCCCAAACGCCAATGATCAGAAACATGGGGATCAGCATGGCTTCCCAGAACAGATAAAAAAGGACTCCGTCGAGCGCGCAGAACACGCCGATCATCAAACCTTCCATGATGAGGAAGGCAGCGAAATACTGCGAAACGCGGACTTTGATGACCTCCCAACCCGCAACGATAACCACGACAGTCAGGAGCGTAGTCAACAGTACGAGCGGCATAGAAATGCCATCCACTCCAAGGAAATACTCGATATGGAATCGACTGATCCAATCCGTCTTCTCTACGAACTGCATGTCCGGGACACCGCGCTGGAAGCGAACCCAAAGTGGGACACTGACGAAGAACGTGATCAGCCCCGTCGCTAGCGCGATCCACCGTGCCGCCGCCGCGCGCCGGTCATTGCCCGTGAGTAACACGACCAAACCGCCGAGCACGGGAAACCAAATCAGAAAAGAAAGTAGATGATTATTGAAAAGATCCACTGCCTTCACTCATTAAGCATTAAGCGAAGAAAAGCCAGGAGGTAAGACCAACAAGGCCGATGATCATTGCGAAGGCGTAGTGATACACAAAACCGCTCTGCAGTCGTCGAAAAAGACTAGACGATCGATCAACGATCGCTGCCGAGCCGTTAACCAGCCACCCATCGATGACCTTACGGTCAATCGACATCCAGAACATGTTGCCGAGCGCGCGTGATCCATCGGCAAACACCCGCTGGTAGAAATCATCGAAACCGTACTTGTTTAAAAGTAGCCGATGGATGCCCCCAAGTCGGTTGGCAACTGCCTCCGGCCAATCTGGCCTAAGCGAATAAAAAACCCATGCAAGGCCAATACCCAGAATCGCTAGCCAGAACGGAATAGACAACGGCGCGTGCGAAAGCATTGCTGCCGCATTAAGCGATAAGGAATGTCCATCAGCCGAAGGCGCAGCTACGCTGTCTCCCAACAAAGATCCATCGAATACAGGACCCACAAGCAAAAAGCCGGCGATGACTGACGGTATAGCCAGCAGAATCAAGGGCAGCGTCACAACCCAAGGCGACTCATGGAGGTGCTCCCGGGTGTGGGCATCCACCCGCGAGGGACCATGGAACGCCATAAACACCAGGCGGAAGGAATAAAACGCTGTCAACACTACCCCAAGGAGCACGGCAACGTAGGCGAAATCCGCGCCTGGCATGCTCGAATGGTGTACCGCTTCTATGATCGCATCTTTCGAGAAAAAACCCGCAAATGGTGGAATACCCGCAAGAGCCAACGAACCAATGAGGCACGTGAGATACGTGACCGGCATGAGGCGGCGAAGCCCACCCATTCGACGCATGTCTTGTTCGTGATGCATTGCGATGATCACTGATCCCGCGGCGAGAAATAAGAGCGCCTTGAAGAATGCATGGGTAGCCAAATGGAAGATCGCCACCGAATAGGCAGAAACTCCCAGCGCTACAGTCATGTACCCGAGTTGCGAGAGTGTCGAATAGGCGACTACCCGCTTAATGTCAGTCTGCACCACCGCCACGAACGCCATCAAAAGCGCCGTGAGAGCGCCAACAATGAGCACGCTCGTGGAAGCCACGACCGACATCTCGTAGAGTGGCGACATTCGAGCCACCAGAAAAATACCCGCGGTAACCATCGTCGCCGCATGAATCAGCGCAGAGATTGGCGTCGGCCCTTCCATAGAGTCCGGCAGCCAGACGTGAAGCGGTACCTGTGCCGACTTACCCATCGCCCCCACAAAAAGCAACAAGCAAATCACGGTGATAGCATGCCAGTCTGTTCCGAGCCCTCCGAACGTGGCGTCCCGCGCACTTGGGGCCGCCTGGAACACTTCTGCGTAATCCAAGGTTCCAAAAAGAACGAGAACCGCAGCGATACCCAGAATAAAGCCAAAGTCGCCCACACGATTGACCAGAAACGCCTTTAAATTCGCCCGGATAGCCGACTCCCGCTCGTACCAAAACCCGATGAGGAGGTACGAGACAAGGCCGACACCCTCCCAGCCAAAAAAGAGCTGGAGAAAGTTGTTCGACATCACCAGCATCAGCATTGCGAAAGTAAACAGGGCGATGTAACCGAAGAATCGGCTGTAGCCCGGATCGTCTGCCATATAGCCAATCGTGTAAATGTGCACCATCAGCGAGACAAAGGTCACAATCACCATCATCACCGCCGAGAGCGAGTCGATCAAAAACCCGATCTCAAAGCGAACCCCGCCGCTGATGGCCCAGACGTACACCGGACCGTTGAAATATCCGCCGTGGAATACGTCCCAAGCAACCCAGCAGCTAAGCAAGAAGGCTGAGCCTACGCCGGCGATCGCCACCCGATGCGCATTGGACCGACCAATATAGGACCCAAGAAATCCTGCTCCTACAGCGGCGCCCAGACACAGAAGCGGAATGAGCAAGTAGATCGTTTGCGGATTAGCCATCTGTACTCTTTTCGCCCGTTAGCCTCTGAGGCGATCCAGGTCCTGGACGTTAATCGAGCGTCGGGTTCGAAAGAGGACGATCAATATCGCGAGCCCGATCGCGGCTTCGGCCGCCGCGACAGTCAGAATGAAAAACACAAACACCTGGCCGGACAAGTCTTGCAAATAGTGCGAAAAAGCAACGAAGTTCATATTCGCGGCCAGTAACAGCAGTTCAATCGCCATCAATATGATCACGAGGTTTTTTCGGTTAAGGAATATCCCGACAACGCTTATTGCGAAAAGCAGCGCGCCCACAATCAAATAATGCGACAAAGGGATCATGCGCCGTCCTCGGGACTAGAGGGCATCGTCACTAAGCGAACCCGATCTTCCTTGCGCACCTTAACTTGGCGCTCCGGCGCTTGGTATCGGGTGGCAGGTCGACGTCGCAAGGTCAGCGCGATCGCCGCAACGATCGCGACCAGCAAAATCACCGCGGCTAACTCGAAAGCGAACACGTAGTCGGTATACACGAGCTGGCCCAACGCCTCCGTATTACTGTAGGTAGCCGATTGACCCGTAGGGCGGGGCAAATTCGCCGAACCGAATTCCTTCGAGACCATGACGAGCCCCAGCTCTAAAGCCATCAGGACGGCGACCACTAATCCAAGCGGCAGATAGTTGGTGAAGCCCGCCCGCATCTTCGCGATGTCGATATCCAGCATCATGATGACAAAGAGGAACAACACCATTACCGCGCCCACGTAGACCAACACCAAGGCAATCGCCAAAAATTCGGCTTCTAGGGTGAGCCACAGACAGGCCGCGCTAAAAAAGGCTAAGACCAGAAACAACGCCGCCCGGACTGGGTTTCTTACCGTAACCACCAACAGGCTCGACACCACAAGAATGGTCGCAAAGATATAAAAGATGCTCTGAAGAAAGTTCATCTTTATCGGAAAGCCGCGTCCGCCTCGCGCGCCTTGGCGATTGCCTGCTCGTGGGTCTGACCGATCTGCAATAAATCCGCCTTGCTGATCGTTCCCGAGGCCCCGGTCTCGAAGTGATACTCGTGGATATCTGTGAGCACGATAGAGTCCACCGGACAGGCCTCCTCACAATAGCCACAGTAGATGCACTTGAACAGATCAATATCGTATCGGGTGGTGCGGCGCGTCCCGTCTTCTCGCTCCTCCGATTCAATCGTAATCGCGAGCGCGGGGCATACGGCCTCGCATAACTTACATGCGATGCAGCGCTCCTCGCCGTTCGGGTAACGCCGCAACGCGTGCAGGCCACGGAATCTCGGCGACTTTGGGGTCTTTTCGTCCGGATACTGAATAGTAAATTTCTTTTTGAAGAAATAGCTGCCGGTTACGGAGAGACCTCGAATCAACTCTGGCAAGAACCATGTCTTGATAAATCTTGAAATCATGGTGCGATCCTCGTTAGGCGAACCAGTGGCCTACCGGCGAATAAAAACGGGCGACGCCGATGACAACAATCCATACCAGCGTGACGGGGATGAACACTTTCCAACCGAGGCGCATGATTTGATCGTACCGATAGCGCGGGAACGTGGCTCGAAACCAGAGGAATAAGAAAGCGATTGCAGCCAGCTTGATGAAGAACCAACCTATCGCCGGGACCCAGGTAAATGGCGCAAAGGGCAAAGGCGCGTGCCAACCCCCAAGAAACATGATCACCGTCAAGGCTGAGATCAAAATCATGTTGGCGTATTCGGCGAGGAAGAAGACCGCGAATCCCATTCCTGAGTAATCCACGTGAAAGCCCGCCACAATTTCTGACTCGCCTTCCGCCACGTCAAATGGGGACCGATTGGTCTCGGCGACGCCACTGATCAGATAAACGATAAAAAGCGGAAATAAGGGCAAGAAATACCACTGATGGATCCCCCCCGCTTGCGCAACCACGATCTCGCGCAGATTTAGCGATCCGGCGGCCATAAGGACACCTACCAACGCAAAGCCCATCGCTATCTCGTACGCCACGATTTGAGCTGCGGAGCGCATGGCCCCCAAGAACGCATATTTTGAATTGGACGCCCATCCTGCAATCACCACGCCGTAAACACCCATAGAGGTGAGCGCGAGTACGTACAGAAGGCTCGCATCAATATCCGCAAGAATCAGAGTATCAGTGAAGGGAATCACGGCCCACGCACCCAACGCAGGTGCCAGCGCAAGCACAGGCGCGATCACAAACAGGTACCGGTCTGCGTTTGTAGGGATGATCATCTCTTTGAACATCAACTTGACCGCATCCGCAATCGGCTGCAGAAGTCCGCGTGGTCCAACACGATTTGGCCCTACCCGAACATGCATGTAGGCGAGCACCTTCCGTTCTGCCAGCGTGTAGTAGGCAACCATCAGAAGTAGCGGCAGAACAATGGCCGCAATCTTTAACCCCATCTGCAGAACGAGGGGCAATGAGGTCCAGACGTTGACAGCCAAATCAATCACGAGAAGACACCTTCTCCACAGTAACTTGAACAGAGGCCCCCAATACGCCGGTTGCAACTTGACCCAGCGGGATGCCGACGCATCCCTCGAGGACGCCGGGCTCTTCGCGCACGGCAAGACAGACCGAGCTGTCGCGATCGGTAACCCTCAGAAGGTCGCCCTCGCGACACTCGAGACCCGCAAGATCCTTAGGGTTCATCGAAAAGACCTTGGCCCGCTCGCCATCACGTGTTTTATTTAGAGCCGTCGCACGACGCACGACAGGGTCGCCGGAGTAGATGGGCACGGTATGTGTGGCCATAAAGCAGCCGTTGCGCTCAATCGCAGGCTCAGGTTCATCAGTCGCGGAGACCACAAACTCCATTGGCGCATCCACTCGGGCGCTATCCATTGCCACAGGCGGGAGCTCCCTCAGCACCTCGGAAACGTCCTGATAATCGAACCCGTCAAGAGATAGAAAATTAGCAAGGACACGAAGTACTTTCCAACCCGGCCTCGACTCGCCTTTCGGCTCAAGCGCTGCTCGCGAGAATTGCAAATGTCCATTCAGATTGAGAAATGATCCCGCTGACTCTGTAAACGGGGTAACGGGCAGCACCACGGTCGCTTGTTCAGGCACGGCAGAGCGAAACGCGCTGAGCGAAATGACATGGTTCGCCCTACTCAAAAAATTCCTCAGGGAGACCGGATCCTGGTGATCGAGCGCCGGTTCAAGGCCGTAAAGGATGACCGTTTTGGGGTGTGTGCTCAGCATGGCTGAAGCATTCAGCCCGACGCGCTCTGAGCGCTTGCCGCCAGGCAGGCGGTGAGGCACCGCCCCACTCCACCAGGCCCCTGCTCCATTGGCTGGCGCAAGCATTCCGAAGGAGGCGTCCAACACCTGGGCAAGAATCGAGGCAAGTACCCGCAACGCAGAACCGTGGCGATGGGATAGTGCCTGTTCCCCAAGGATAATCCCTTTTGCGCCGCTGGAGTCTCGAAGCACGTCCCTCAAACGGTCTAGGCCCGCGGCAGGTACCGAAACCGCCTCTAGGTAGTGAAGCGACGCGGGAACACGTTCTCGCCCACCCTCCATACCGCAGAGCAACTGGTAAAGCGCGCCGGCCATGCGGTCAGGTCGGACCAACACCTCGGTATGAACGTCAAAATTCGCGTCAATTCCGCGTTGGCCCAACACCCCTACGAGACCGCCGGTGAGGGTCATCTCTCGGATACGCAGTCCAAGTAACGGGACTTCTTTTCTCGGGTTAGCGCCGATTAACAAAAGACGCCCTAGGGCAGAAACATCGGAAACCGCCGTCTCAAGACCGGGAAAAGCCGGCGCATAGGCGTCATCCTGAAAGTCTCGCTGCCAAAGCCGATGGTCAATATTGGAAGAGCCCATCGCCCTCATCATTTTTTGCAGCAGATAACTCTCTTCGAGCGAACTCATAGGATGAATCAAAGCTGACAAGCCGTCTGATACTCCTCCACCAGAGCGAATCGCCTCTGACGCCGCCTTAAGCGCCTCTTCCCAGGATACTTCCTGCAATCCACCATTCGCCCGAATCATAGGCTGAAGTAGCCGGTCGTCGCTCTCAGCACCTTCATAGGAAAAACGATCTCTGTCCGAGATCCAACAGCTATTGACCTCCTCATTTTCGCGCGGCACGGCGCGTTTTAATGTCTTCTGAACAGTCTGCAGATTCAGATTAGAGCCAAGACTATCGTGGGGACTAATCGCCGCATGACTCAGAAGTTCCCATGGCCTAGCACTGAACCGATAGGGCTTAGAGGTCAGGGCGCCTACCGGACAAAGATCAATAATGTTTCCGGAGACCTCGCTATCGACAGAACCCCCGAGATAGGTCTCGACCGTCATGTCCTCGCCTCTACCGGTGGCACCCAATTCCATGGTGCCGGCAACTTCTCTTCCAAACCGAACGCAGCGCGTACAGTGAATACAGCGTGTCATTGCCGTCGCTACGAGCGGGCCGAGGTCGAGTGCATCCTTGACGCGCTTTTGCTCCTCGAACCGTGAAAAATCCTGTCCAAAACCCATCGCCTGGTCTTGAAGCGGACACTCACCCCCCTGGTCACAGACAGGACAATCCAAGGGATGATTAATCAGCAGGAACTCCATTGTCCCCTGCTGTGCCTCGACCGCCAGTGCCGAGCGCGTTTTGACGACCATGCCATCGCTCACCGGGGTAGCGCAGGCCGGCAGCGGCTTCGGCGCTTTTTCAACCTCTACCAGACACATCCGGCAATTCGCGGCGATTGATAACTTGGGGTGATAGCAGAATCTCGGGATATAAACGCCGATCTTATCTGCGGCCTCAATCAGCATACTGCCGGGTCGTACGGCAACTTCCCGACCGTCGATAGTGATTGTGATGGTCGACGCTGCGTCCATTACGCTACCTTCTGATTTGAAGATACCATCGCTTCAAATTCATGGCGAAAATGCTTCAAGAAACTTTGCACAGGCCACGCCGCTGCATCGCCCAGAGCGCAAATCGTGCGACCTTCAATGCGATCGGCCACGGACTTGAGTTGATCGATATCCGATGGCAGGCCCTCACCACAGCGGATGCGGTTCAGCATACGGTAAAGCCAGCCGGTTCCCTCACGACACGGCGTGCATTGCCCGCAGGATTCCACATAGTAGAAGTAGGAAATTCTCTCGAGCACCGACACCATGCATGTGGTGTGATCCATCACGATCACCGAGCCCGCACCGAGGGCAGATCCAATCTTGGATAACCCGTCATAATCCATGGTCGCGGTCATCATCAGATCGCCTGGTACCACCGGTACCGAGGATCCGCCGGGTATAACCGCCTTGAGTCGCCCGCCATTCAATACACCACCTGCCATCTCAAGCAGATCCTTGAAGGGTAGCCCGAGGGGTACCTCATAATTTCCCGGTCGGTTTACATGCCCGGAAACCGAAAATATTTTTGTGCCGCCAGCGTTTGCGACGCCCATCCCCGAGAACCACTGCGCGCCATTTCGGATAATCGGGGGAATTGAGGCAAGCGTTTCGGTGTTGTTTATTGTGGTGGGCTTGCCGAAGGCGCCGACCTGGGCGGGAAACGGCGGCTTGAATCGTGGCTGCCCCTTCTTTCCTTCTAAAGACTCCAGAAGTGCCGTCTCCTCGCCGCAGATGTAGGCCCCCGCACCTCGCTGAGAATGCAGTTCAAACTCAATACCAGACCCCAATAAATCGGCACCCAGAAGTCCGGCTTCTCGTGCCTCGATTAGCGCCTGCTCAAATCGACTCCAGGGTTCGTAATACTCCCCGCGAATGTAGTTGTAACCCACGGTAGCGCCGATCGCGTACCCCGCCAGCGCCATCCCCTCAATTACTTGATGCGGGTTGAATCGGAGAATGTCGCGATCCTTAAAGGTTCCTGGCTCGCTTTCATCCGAATTGCAGACAATATACTTCTGACCTGCGGCGTCACGAGGCATGAAGCTTAGTTTTAAACCGGTGGGGAACCCAGCTCCCCCACGACCGCGCAGCCCTGAGGCCTTAATCACCTCAATGAGATCTTCCCGAGAGGTTTTCTCTTTGAGCACCTTCTCCCACGCGTCGTACCCGCCTCGCGCTCGGTAAGAATCGAGCGTCCAAGGCGCATCGATACCCTCCGGCGGAAGACACACTCGCACTTGCCCTTGAGTCGTCATGCATATCCCTCAAGGCGATTCGCCACAGTATCCGGATCCAGGTCCTCGTGGTAGTCGTTACCAACGGCCATCATCGGCGCGCCGCCGCAGGCGCCGAGACACTCCGCCTCAAGGACGGTGAACCTGCCGTCTTCCGTTACCTCCCCAAGCTTTACGCCTAAAGCGCCACATAGGGCGTTGACCACTTGGTCAGCGCCTCGAAGTTTGCAGGATACGTTCGTGCAGACCCGGATCGGATGTCGTCCGATAGGCTGGGTATAGAACATATCGTAGAAGGTAGCCACCTCGTATACCTCTATCGGCCGCAAACCCAAAAGGTCGGACACCTCCGACACAATAGTATCTGTAATCCAACCGTGTTCCGCTTGGGCGTATCGCAAGGCGGATTTCACCGCAGCGCGACGGGTCGGATATTTCTTCGCCTCGGCCTCGATTTTTGCAATCACTTCTAAGGACAACCCGCCAGCACTCATCGGTCAATCTCTCCAAACACAATGTCTTGTGTACCGATAATTGCGACAACATCTGCGAGCATGTGCCCGCGCGCCATTTCATCCAGAGATGCGAGGTGCGCAAATCCGGGAGCCCGGATCTTCAATCGATACGGCTTGTTGGCCCCATCGGACACGATATAGATCCCAAACTCCCCCTTGGGTGCCTCGACAGCTTGATATACCTGCCCGCTCGGGGTGCTATAGCCTTCGGTAAACAGTTTAAAGTGATGGATCAGGGACTCCATATCGTCCTTCATATCCGTGCGCGACGGCGGCGCAAGCTTGTGATCATCGAGCATGACCGCGCCGGGATTCGCCCTTAACCAGCGTACGCACTGCCGAATAATCTCATTGGACTGACGCATTTCTTCAACGCGAACCAGATACCGGTCATAACAATCACCCGTCACACCCACAGGGATATCGAAGCTGAGCTCCGGATACACCTCGTAGGGCTGTTTCCGTCGCAAATCCCACTCAACACCCGAACCACGCAGCATGGGACCCGTAAATCCAAGCTGTAGCGCGCGCTCCGGGGACACGATCCCAATATCAACCGTTCGCTGCTTCCAGATCCGGTTGTCGGTGAGGAGATTCTCATACTCATCCACACAAGCGGGGAATCGGTCCACAAACGACTCAATGAAATCCAATACCGAACCTTCGCGGTTAGCATTTTTAGCGCGCACTTCTTTTTCTGTATGCACGCGCGATGCGCTGAACTTCGGCATCTGATCTGGCAAATCCCGGTACACCCCACCCGGGCGGAAATAAGCGGCATGCAGCCTCGCACCCGAAGTCGCCTCATAGATGTCGCATAAATCCTCGCGCTCGCGGAATGCGTAGAGAAAAACCGCCATCGCACCAATATCAAGACCGTGGGCCGCAATCCAGAGCAGGTGATTTCGAATCCGGGTGATTTCTGAGAACATGACCCGGATGTATTGCGCTCTCAACGGCGGTGTGACGCCCAGCAACTTCTCGATCGCGAGCACGTAGGCGTGCTCGTTGCACATCATCGACACGTAATCCAGCCGATCCATGTAGCCGATGCTATGGTTGTACGGCTTACTCTCCGCTAACTTTTCAGTTGCGCGATGCAACAGCCCGATATGCGGGTCAATACGTTCAACAACTTCCCCATCCATCTCCATCACCAATCTGAGCACGCCGTGGGCTGCGGGATGCTGTGGACCGAAATTCATCGTGTAGTTGCGGATCTCAGTCACTCTGACATCTCCCGTCGCACTACCCTCGGTACAGTCACTCGTGGATCGATCGACACCGGCTCGTAAACCACCCTGCCTCTTTCTTCGTCAAATCGCATCTCAACGTGCCCGCTCAGAGGAAAATCCTTTCGAAACGGATGCCCTACGAAACCGTAGTCGGTCAACAAGCGTCTAAGATCCGGGTGGCCTTCAAACAAGATGCCAAAAAGGTCGAATGCCTCTCTCTCATACCAGTTAGCGCTCTCCCAGAGACCGATGACGCTGTTAATAATCGGCTGATCCTCAGGCAGATACACCACGACCCGAACCCGACGGTTCTGACTCACTGACAGCAAGTGATACACCACCGCAAAACGCTTTGAGCGGTCTTCCGCTCCAGCAGCGTGTTCGGAATAGTCAACGCCGCAAAGATCGATCAGCTGTTCAAACCTAAACGAAGCGGAATCCCTAAGAACTCTTAAAACACGCACTTGCTCCGGCCTGGGAACCTCTAAGGTCCATTCCCCGAACGAGTACGACGCGATGACATTGTGACCGTCCGCTAATGCGCTCAGCGCGGCCGAGAAACCATCTACCGCCGCCAAATGCTCAGAGTCCTCAGCGAGCGATGGTGTCGTCACGCTTTATTTTCTTCTGTAACTGGATGATGCCGTACATCAATGCCTCGGGCGTTGGGGGGCAACCCGGAACGTAGACATCAACCGGCACAATGCGATCACAGCCCCGAACGACCGAGTAGGAATAGTGGTAATACCCGCCGCCGTTTGCACAGGAGCCCATAGAGATCACCCACCGCGGCTCAGGCATCTGGTCGTACACGCGCCGAAGCGCGGGTGCCATCTTATTCGTCAGCGTGCCAGCAACAATCATGACATCGGACTGCCTGGGGCTCGGACGAAAAATAACGCCAAACCGATCTAAGTCGTACCTGGAGGCGCCCGCATGCATCATCTCGACCGCGCAGCATGCAAGACCGAACGTCATCGGCCACATTGAGCCGGTCCTCGCCCAGTTAATCAGATCGTCAAGTCGAGCAGTCGCCCAACCCTGTGAAAGCGCCCCCTCAAGCGACATTGACGGCTACTCCCATTCCAGCGCCCCTTTCATCCACTCATAGACGAAACCGACGACGAGAATTCCGAGAAATACCATCATGGCCAGAAAGCCGAATACGCCAATCTCGTCCAGCACAATCGCCCACGGGAACAGGAAGGCGATCTCGAGATCAAAGATAATGAACAGAATGGCGACGAGGTAATAGCGAACATCAAACTTCATCCGCGCGTCCTCAAACGCCTCGAATCCACACTCGTACGCAGCAAGTTTGGCGGGGTAAGGATTTCGCGGACTCAGGACCTTGCCTGCAAGAAGCGCAACACTTCCTATAACAATTCCTGTCGCCAGGAAAAGGAGCAAAGGCACGTAATTTGAGAGCATTCGATCGCGAATGAAGCCGGCGGTGGACGCCGAAAAACGGAACAGAAATTCTAGTCTTATGTGTGTTTACGGTCAATGAAACGACCGCTAAGGAATGCGTATCTCGGGCTTAGTTATCGAGCCAGCGCAATTGCATCTCCACTCCCCCGATTACCTCTAAAGCTCCTATACCGCTCCCGGCGACGTCAATGGTGAACCAGGGATCCCTACCTGATATCTGTAAATGCAAGCCCTCTTCGTGAACATCAATTTGTAGCTCATGCGTCTCCATAATGACCGCATTTAGGGCGTCTTTCGTTAGGTTTAGCGTGTCGTCCGGCGTCGAGCCCAAGATCGTTAATCTCTCTACCCAAACCCGATCTTTATCAGCCTCGAGCTCATGGTCACAGGGATCAATCCGAATACCTGTCACCCCGATCAAAGGTTCGACCGGCCTGAAAACGATCTTATGAGCACCCTCCCGAGGTACGGACTGAGCCAGTCGCCTTTGCTCAGAAAACGAGTGCGCGGAAGTTCGCCAATAGATCGCGACTGTTGTGTCTCTATTTCTCCCCCAAAACTGCCCACTCTGCGCATCCCGAACTTGGGAGATGAACTCCTCTACTGAGGGTCCGAGCTGCAATCCGCCGACTTTGACGAGATCATCTGCGGCCTCATGCCAAAAATGCCGGAGCGCATCGATAACCCAGTCTTCACCGGTTTTCGGCACCTCGATCCGATTGGCTTTCTCCCCCCTCGACCGCATCGACCATGGGAAATTTGCCGGAATAAGTTTTCCTTCTTGATCGACCAGCTGACTCGCGTAGGAGCCCTTGTGTGCCAAGCTTGTCCATTGCTCAACTTGCAACGAGAGAAGGCGGGCAAATCCGGCAAGATCGGTGGCGCTGGCGAGTACCCGGAGCCAAAAACGCCCCAATGGCTCCCCCTCAGGGATAGCTATCGCCTGGCTAGACGCCTCTAAAACCGTACGCGCCGCTACCTCACCTACACGAGCCGCCAGTCCGTTCTCAACGTCGGAGCGTTGGTCATCAAAGACGGTCCAATCATAGGGGCAGCGCTCTTGCAGGGTTTCGGAGGCTTTAGCAATAACGATGCAAAAAGAGTCGGCGACATGCCCGAACAGCCCTGCATCTTGAAGCGCTATTGTCTGCAGCCTTTCGGGTGTTAACGGCTCGGATCTGGGCGCGCGATGCGCTGGACCATACTGCCAAAGCAGGGATGTCACCTCAGGGCGCGAAAGGCCGGATGCACTGATCACGGCCTCGGGAAGCTTGTAGTCCGGAAGCGGATAAAGGAACCTATGACATAACCCCATGTCGCCGATTAAGGAAGACCACGTGTTAGCGTCAAAAGTCGTAATACCGCTATCGGCTGCAACATCCGGATAGTCGGCAAGACCCACCCAAGGCCTGGCAAAGTGATCCTCGGGGCCGCCGAATAAATACTTGGCACCAAGCCGGTTCTCGATCGCAACCACGACAATGCCGTCGGGTTGTAGCGCACCGAGGGCTCTCTGGAGCATTTTGCGCACAGCCAACTGCGGAGCATCGAGAGGATCACCGAATCGCCGGGCGTACTCCAGAACCCCGATAAAGAGCACTGCGTCATAGACTTGATGGGGCAACTCGAACGCGTTGAAGTTACTGTGAATGAATGCGACCGAATCGAGATCAGAACAACGCAAAGATCCCAGGCGAGCCCGCGAGACACTGCCCTCAAGCGCATCGACAAAATAGCCGTTATCGCCTAGGTAGCGCGAGACAGCACCACACCCTGCTCCTACCTCAAAAATCCTCGAGCCGGATTTCAACGATAACGCGCGAAGCAGATTCCCTCGCCGGGGTGAAAGATGATAATCAAGCGCCCAGTCCTCAAAACTCTCGGAAAAATCGGCCGATCGCCAACCCAAATCTGACGCCGAACGGAGGATAGCCTCCAGTCGTTTCTCTGTTTCCGAGCCATCGGAGTAATTGAGGTCTTGGCCACCGTCTGCCGGCCTCCAAACCCCTCGATCTGCAACGAGATCGTTTAGCTCTATGAGCTTATGATGCGGCGATTGATGAGTCCCTGTCATGGCAGTCACTCACAGAGGATGAGATAAAGAATTGCATATCCATCGCGACAAAGGCACCTGTGGATGGACGCACCAAATAATGGTGCCGAAGGCCGGACTCGAACCGGCACGGCTTGCGCCACCGCCCCCTCAAGACGGCGTGTCTACCAGTTTCACCACTTCGGCATTAATGTTAAGAAGTACCCAGGCATTCAGTTCGACTAATTTTGACTCGACCCCGGAATCACAGGAACATCTTGACTCGCCTGACTTTGATTTGAGGACCCGTTGCTATCCGCCCCTTGCCCCGCTTGTTGCGTGGAGACATCCTGGGCTGCCATTACGCTCCGCGGAGTGGCGCTTTGCTTTGTATACATGTAGGCGAGGCTCAAGCCAGTTATAAAAAAAACGGTCGCTAATATTCCAGTCGTTCTGCTTAGAAAGTTAGCCGACCCTCGACTGCCAAATACCGACTGGGATGACCCGCCACCAAACGCCGCTCCCATATCGGCGCCCTTACCCTGCTGCAGGAGCACCAACACAACGATCGCGATCGCCGCGATCAAGTGGACGACTGTAAAAATACTTGTTAATAGGGTCATGTTGCCGCCGAAATAATATCAAGAAAATCAGTTGCCTTAAGCGAAGCGCCGCCAATTAAACCACCATCAATATCGGTTTGCGAGAACAACCCGCTCGCATTCTCTGGTTTGACGCTACCGCCGTAGAGAATTCGAGTGGCATCAGCGACGTCGGAGCTTACGCTATGCAGGAGTTCACGAATAAGGGCGTGCACCTCCTGCGCTTCATCTTCTGACGCTGTGCGTCCCGTCCCAATGGCCCAAACCGGCTCATAGGCGACCAGCGATCCCGGAAAGATATTCCCACCCGCTTCGTCCAGGACAGCCAGGAGTTGACGCGTGACGACGTCAGCGGTCACTCCCCGGTCCCGCTCCTCCTCCGTCTCACCTAAACAGACAATTGCCTTGAGTCCCTGGGCAACAGCTGCCTTCGCCTTCTCACCCACCCGCTTATCGGACTCTCCGTACAGGGCTCGTCGCTCGGAATGGCCAACGATCACGTAATCACAGCCCACGTCCTTCAGCATCTCGCCACTAATTTCGCCCGTAAAAGCGCCGGATGGGTGGATATCTATATTTTGTGCGCCTAGCGACACATCGCTGCCGGCCAGCAATGCAGCCGACCGCTCAAGATACGTAAACGGAGGACATATAACGACGTCCACCGCGGTTTCGGGTCCCGATCCTCGCGGGCCCTCGATCACGCCGCGGATCAGCTCATCCGCCATTGCGCGACTGCCGTTCATTTTCCAGTTTCCTGCCACCATTTGCCGCCGCATCGCCTAATCCCCTCAATCCTCACCTGGCAGGACCATCCCGAAGAAGGCCGGCAATGGTAACGATGCGCCTGAGAAGACGCAACCGCGACCGCCCGTATGAACGGTTTTTTGTGGACAAAGCTGCAACACTTTGCAATATACCGACGCCTGTAGACTAGGCACGCACCGAAGAAACCACTGCCGCGAGCCGATCGGCATATTGGTCAGCCACCGTTTGACTATCCGCTTCAACCATCACTCTCACCATTGGTTCGGTCCCCGAAGCTCGCAGCACGACTCGTCCGCGGTCCCCCAACTCTTGTTCGCTCTGCTGAACAGCTGACCTCACCGCGTGATCCTCAGCGATTGCACTTGGCGATAGGTCCTTTAGTCGCACATTGATCATGCATTGTGGAAACATCTCAAGATCAGAAACAAGCTCCGAAAGCGAGCGCCCGGTAGAACGCATCACTTCCAAGACAGCGAGCGCAGCTACGAGCCCATCCCCAGTGGTGCTTCGATCCAGACACAGAATATGCCCGGAGGTCTCACCGCCCAGGCTCCAACCTTTCTGAATCAGCGCCTCGAGTACAAACCGATCACCCACCTGTGCTCGAATGAAGGGGATGTCCTCGGTCCGACATGCGAGCTCCACCCCCAAGTTCGTCATGAGCGTGCCCACCACACCGCCAAAGGTTTCGCGGGCCTTGTAGTGGCGACTAAGCAGGAAAAGAATTCCGTCGCCATTCACAATATTGCCGGCGGCATCGGACAGGATGACCCGATCCGCATCGCCATCGAAAGCGATCCCGATATCCGATTCAGTCTTACGCACTAAATCGCAAATATTTTCGGGCCGGGTAGAACCCCCATCGCGGTTTATGTTGAACCCGTCAGGCTCTATACCGATACAAGAAACGGTCGCCCCAAGTTCACGCAGCACCAAGGGTGCAACCTGATAAGAGGCTCCATTTGCGCAATCCATGGCAACCTTGAGACCATCTAAGCGAAATCCGGGCGGCAGCGTATTCCGGCAGTGCTCTGCGTAACGAGGGACTGCGTCCACCAACCGTTCCGCTTTGCCGAGGGCCTCCGGTGCGACTGTCTGCACCGACTCTGCCATAAGCGCTTCGATTTGCTCCTCGGTCTCATCGTCGAGCTTACGCCCGGATGCGGAAAAGAATTTGATCCCGTTATCGTGATATGGATTGTGCGAAGCGCTAATCACGATCCCGCCGCACGCTCCAACCTGTCTCGTAAGATAGGCGATGCCCGGCGTCGGTAATGGCCCAGTAAGTGCTATATCCACCCCGGCCGCACTGAGACCTGCCTCCAATGCAGATTCGAGTAAATAACCCGATATACGGGTGTCCTTGCCAATAATCACGCGTCCTCGAGCGTGGCCGGCGCCCAAAATTCTCCCTGCCGCCCAGCCGAGATG
>Ga0255757_10000482_pt1 | contig 39089 bp, 51 predicted proteins | sample 071ome_27_FD_179957 | JGI IMG/M metagenome (GOLD analysis project Ga0255757, IMG submission 179957) | Coastal salt marsh microbial communities from the Groves Creek Marsh, Skidaway Island, Georgia - 071409AT metaG (version 2) | ecosystem: Environmental > Aquatic > Marine > Intertidal zone >...
TTTGCGGATCTCATCCATGCCGTACACGCGCTGATGAATGAACTCTTTATCTTCCCAACCGTTCTGGAAGATGTGCCACATCATGCCCCAGATAATCGGGACGTCTGTGCCGGGCCGGATTTTCAGATAAAGATCCGCGTGCGCCGCGGTGCGGGTGAAGCGCGGGTCGATTACGATCAGCGGCGCATTGTTGCGCTCTTTCGCCCGCATCAGGTGCACCAGCGAGACCGGATGCGCCTCGGCAGGGTTACCGCCGATGATCAGCATGGCCTTACTGTTGTGGATATCGTTGTACGAGTTAGTCATCGCACCGTAGCCCCAGGTGTTTGCAACACCGGCGACCGTGGTGGAGTGACAAATACGTGCCTGATGGTCTCCGTTATTCGAACCCCACAGGGCGTAGAACTTGCGGAACAGGTACGACTGCTCGTTGTTGAATTTGGCAGACCCCAGCCAGTAGACCGAGTCCGGGCTGGACTGCTCACGGATCTTCAGCATCTGGTCGCCAATCTCGTTAACGGCTTCATCCCAGCTGATGCGGACCCACTTACCACCCACCAGCTTGGTCGGGTACTTGAGTCGACGCTCGCCATGTCCGTGCTCGCGGACCGAAGCGCCCTTCGCGCAATGCGCGCCAAGGTTGAAGGGATGGTCGAAGGCAGGTTCCTGACCCACCCAGACTCCGTTGTTTACTTCTGCGTTGATGCCGCAGCCCACCGAGCAGTGCGTACATACGGTACGGACTGTTTTGGTGCCGTCGCCACCCGAGGGGATGGTCGCGGCTTGAGCCTTACGCATCATCGTGGGAGAGATCGCAGCAGCGGCCGCGGCGCCCCCCAGCGTGACTCCTGAACGTTTCAGGAACGTACGACGATCAATTGCGTCACCGGCACCCGCTTTCTTGGGCTGAGCGGCCGGCTCTGTCGCTGTTCTGATCAGTTTCATCTGATTTATTCCTCCGTAGTTCCGGACTCTGTCCGGAAAAGGGTTAACTAGAACTAAATTGCCAGACCTTAAAGCCGGGTCGTCTTGTAATAGTCCCTAATGTGTCCGGACTCCTGGTAGCCAGCGCTGCCTGCTGCCCCGACCGAAACTGATTCGCTCGCGGCTACAGCACTTTCACCCGTCGCCAGGACCGCGGCCCCACCTGCTGCCGCTGCACCCTTGAGGAATGCGCGTCGACCTACAGCGCTTTTTTCCTTTGGTGATTGTTTCTTACTCATGCGTCTTCTTACCTCGCTGTGGAAGAGTTGATTAGGTTCCAACAACGTACATCCGGCTAGACCTCCATATCGAAGTACTGCTTTTCGATTCGAATAAAGGCCTTGCCAAATTCGCCGACCGCCCGATAAAAGCCGCTGTCACGCGCTTTAATCAGATCGTCGAAGAATGCTGTCATCCACGACCCGAGGTGCTGCTCAAAAAATGCTTTTTGGGTGTCGTGGGTAAATTCGTCAGAGGCTGCGCTCATGATGCTCATCACTTCACAAAGCGCGCCGGCATGATCCTCGGGCTCATGCGTTCCCTCTCGTGTTTCAAAGCCGAGTCCTTTGAGATCGGTCCGAAGTTCGGCTAGCGGTTTTTCTTGAAGGAACCCGGTCAGGTACACCGATCCGTACGGCAGTAATTCGCCCCTGCCCAAGCCGATAAACAGATCGTGATATTCCTGAGAAAGTTCAGAGAGATCGCTACCGGCCAACTCAGTTTTTAACTGCGCCCATGGAAGTGCGTCCGAAGTGGATGCGTCGTCTATAGCAATCGACGCGATCAGCGCGCGGATCTCCTCGTTACACGGGCGTGCGAGCACTGCCCCGAGAATGGCGTAGACGCCCCCTCGAGCCTGATCTTCCTCAGAAATATTCGCGTCGGTATTTACGGCCACTGCGTTTTTCGCCGGCACTGCTTCCTTATCCTCGGAGATTTCTTGGATGGAATCTCTATCAGTGTTTTCTTATAAAGAATTCTTATACAAAGTATAACGAGATTCTTGCGTGAGAGCGGTTTACTTTCAACCATTGAGATTACCTGCTTTTTAATCCTGAAAAAGCATGCAATGCACTATCCATCTGGTTGAAAACAGGGCCTTAATTAGAGCCTATCCCGGCGCCTTCCGCTTGAGGACCAAACTATTCCTTGAACATCTCCTTCACCCGACAGTTTTCGCAGAGCTTCAACTTGCGAATACCCTCCCCTTGGAACATACGGTGGCTCGACAGTTTTTCTTCCATGCGGCTAATCATGCTCTGGGTCGTGAATGGCTTTCCGCAATCAAGACACTTAAATGGCTCTTCTTCGTTCAGAACCCTTCGCGCCATTCGCGCGTTGGTATCTGTCAGCAGTCGCGCGCTCAATCGAATCGCATCTTCCGGGCAAGTGTTTTCGCACAATCCGCATTGCACGCAATTCCATTCAATAAAAGAAAGACATGGCCTCTCTTTGTTATCCAGTAGTGCGCCCGCTGGGCAAACCGCAACACATCCCATGCAAAGCGTGCACTTGGCCGAATCAACTTGCACCTCGCCCATCGGACTGCCTTTTGGCAGAGAGATTTCTGCCGGCGGCTCCTTCGCTTGGCTCACCAAATGATCAATGCTGGCGCGCAGAACAGTGCGCTTCTCTTCCATACCGGCATAGGTCGCGACGCGCATAGTCGCTGCCTGATCTTCTAGACTTTGCAGCGAATTCGCCCGCTCCATGAGTGGCTCGTCTGCATCCACCACAGCAAGCGCGCTATCCGGCCACCCCAAGCCAGAGAGAATTGCGCTCGTCTCTTTGATCTCGCGGGTCACTTCACTCGAGACGCTCATTGCGGTATCCGCTGAACTGACCAGGGTTACCGATCGCGCACCGTAAGCGAGACAGGAAAGCCAAAGCTCAGGCCCTGCACTTCCGAGCTCCTCAAGCTTCCACGGCAAAATGGATTCAGGCAAAGCCGCGATCGCGCGCGTCATGTCGTGCACGCCGGTTTCCCCGCCAAAGAAGACCACATCCACCGCCGTCTCCGCATGCTCGCGAAAAGACGCGATCGCGCGGCGCAATCGATTTAACTGGTCTGTCCGATTGGGATAGGCATAACTTAACGCGCCCGTAGGACAAGCCGACGCGCAGGAACCCATGCCCTGGCATAGATGCGTCTCGACAGAAATACGTTCACCGATTGAGCTCAGCGCATCTGCCGGACAGACATCGAGACAACGTCGACATCCAACAACACCGCGTGCGCCATGCGCGCAGATGTCGGAGTTATAAAGCACATACCTCGGCTTTTCGAACTGCCCGCGTAGATCGCCAAGTGACTCACAGGCCGCGACCAGCGCCTCGTTATCGCCTTGCGGCGCAAAGTAGCCGGCAGGCAAAACCTCTCGGTTCAATATCGGCTCGCGGGACAAATCGAGAACGACATCCAGGTAGCCATTACCGATACCCATCGACTTTGCTAGATCAATTTCCTCTGAACCGCGGGCGATGGTGAGGGTGAACTTTCCCAAGAAGCCGTCGACAGCAATGGGTCGACCAAACACCACCGGGACTTTCTGCCCCCCGATCATCCGGGAGTCCGTGGCGCCTGCCTCACCGCCATCAGATGCAACGATGACGCAACTCGGAATGGGATCCAACGCCTCGACAGTCTCAAGCGCGCTCGCGAGTGGGCCAATAACCGCCACCACACCGGCTGAACTAAAAGAAACAAGCGATGTGGGCGTTAGATCGCCCTTTAAAGCCTCTGCGAGCGCATCTCGTCTCGCCAAACTTCGGTCAGACGTACCAGGCAACTCAAATCCGAGGAAATTGCTAACCGCGTCTGTCATTACTGTCCTTTCCCCCTTACCCTTTTTCCTGTTTTTTAGGTGACGTAAGATCGTCGCTGTGGCGGACGATCTCGCCTTCTGATGATGCTGGCGCGCCGATTTGCTCGGGCTTGCTCCCTTGTGGATCTAACGCAGCCTCCCCGGATGGTATGGCCTGTCTATCCTCTGTCTGGTCAGATATGGCTACTCGATCAGCATCTTGGGAAGGTGACACGCCCTCATCATTCGCTGCATCATCGGACTCTTCTTCAGGCGCAGCCCCTTCGGCCTCGAGCGCCTGCCCTTCCGCCAGTGCCTGCTCACGCTCAGCCGCTTCACGGGCTTTGCGCTCGAGCATTTCCTGCTGATGACGCATATCTGCGGTGATGATATCGCCCAAGGGCTCAAATGACGTGTAGTCCTCATCGTATTCACATAAGCCGTCGCGGACATTAAAAGCCGCGCCATGGAAAAGTTTTCGCAAGGCTACTTTGCGAAGTTTCTCGCTGACCTCGGGTGAGAGGAACCCACTGTAGTCATCCTCCTCCCCCATGGACTCGATGGGGGGCATATCCTCGTCGGTGAGCGGCTTGACCACCTCGGCAGGCGAATCAACCAGATCCGACCCCTCAGTCTCTGGGGTCTCAAGTTGTTCATCGAGAACCGTTTCGTGATCCAACTCCTCTTGACGCAATGCCTTACGTCTTGACCAACGACTCAGAAAGGATCCTTCAGGTTCACTCATTTTGCCTAATCCAAAGCCGCTTACTGATCGACGGGTCGCCGTAGCGGCTTCCAGCTGTTGTCTGCCCACTTCTGACGCGTGCGTTTGTGTTTTTTCTCCGGCATATAGTTTTCAAGCACCCAGCCTTCGACCCATTCGTAGATGGGCTGGGGTATGGGTAGATCAAAAACCGGCGTATCCACTTCTATATAAGAAGACATCTCGCTGTAGCTTAACGTCACCAATAGCGGCTTAAAACTATCGCCGCTCTCATCTTCTGCGCCCACCACAAATATGGCTGGCTTCGCTGCGGTGAGATTCGTGTAATAACTCTCTGCTTCATCAGCAAATAGCTCGACAGCATAACCCTCGTGAAGAAACTGCTCTTTTTCCTCGTCCCGATAAATACTCGTGCACGCCAACGATCGGGAATCTCCCTCGACCGGAAGAATCCCTACCGCGGACCAGCTATCAACCATCCAGGGTTTGCCGGGATACGATCGTCGTTCGACAACAATGGAAACGGGAAATTGGTCTTTCATCAAGGATTCTGGGGTTGCTTAAAGCCCAGCAAACGGTCACTATAACCGTCGCATCCGCACGAACTCAATAAGTCACTCACGGGAAACCATGTCGGCAAAAAGGGAAAACAGCACGATAACCCATAGGCCTATCCTCTCGGATGAGGGTTTGGACCCCACCCGTCCTGTCAACGCTCGGGACGAGTTTGGTGAGGAACGAGCGCTCAATATTGCCGGTGAGTATCCGCTCACCATTAAGGTTGATGATGCCGAGGTGGTGACGCTGATGACCCTCGGAACGTACCCGGAAAAGCTCACGCTGGGGTACCTTAGAAACCAGCGATTGATCGACGATATCTCCGAGATTGCAGAGGTCAAGGTCGATTGGGAGCGCGAGACCGTCGACGTGTTGACCTCGCACGGCGAGGGCATTGTTGATTTACACGAGAAGATCTCCAAACGAACCGTAACGAGTGGCTGTGGCCAGGGTACGATCTTCAGCTGCACGCTTGACAAACTTTACGATACCCGACTCCCTAGGGTGGAAGTCAAACAGTCCACGATCTATGCCCTCCTGAAAACGATCAACTCCTTTAACGAGATCTACCGGGCGGCGGGGGCGGTCCACGGTTGTGCGCTGTGTGACGGCTCGAAGATTCTTCATTTTGTTGAAGACGTCGGCCGACACAACGCAACGGACACCATCGCCGGGGAGATGTGGCTGGAAAACATTTCGGGCAACGACAAGATTTTTTACACCACTGGACGGCTGACCTCTGAGATTGTGATGAAGGCGGCGCATATGGGAATCCCCGTCTTGGTCTCTCGATCCGGGATTACCTACATGGGGCTTGAACTTGCCCAGGATCTAGGTGTCACCATGGTGGCTCGCGCTAAAGGGCGCCACTTTCTCGTCTATAACGGAGAAGACACCGTTGTGTATGACGAGATACCAGAACAACGACCGGTACTCGCCGGTCGACAGATCGACTAACCAGCCGGCACGGCCTGATACCAGCCCGATGCCTCGACCAGCGCTACCTTGACCCCATAGAGCCCACTTAGCCGCGCCTCGGTAAGCACCTCCCTCTTCGGTCCGTCTGCCCAAATCTTTCCCTTGCTCATCAGGACCACCCGAGATACCTCGGGGGGTATCTCGTGGATATGGTGAGTGACCAGCACGAGCGTACGGCCCGAGCGAATTAATCCCCGCATGGTCTGCAGATAAGCAAACGTGGCGGCCAGATCAAGTCCTGTGGTGGGCTCATCGAGAATAAGGCTCGCCGGCTCATTAATCAGCGCCCGGCCGAGGATCAACCGGCGTTGCTGCCCGGACGACAGTTCGCCGTATCGCCGCTGCGCCAATTCCGGTATCCCCAACTCTTGCAGAATCTGGGCGGCGGCCTCTCTCTGATAACGCGATACCGACTGGTGACCCCACATACCAACGCTACCAAAGAAGCCGGAGAGGATGACCTGCTCGCCTACCACTTCGGGCGAGTAGTGCTCCTGAAGATCGTTAGAGATGATTCCTAACTGTTTTCTAAGCGACCAGATATCGCCACTGGCGTTGCCGAGGATTCGAACCACGGGTTCTTCCCGCCAAAGCGGGTAAAGATCCCGGGTCAGCAACTTAAGTAAGGTGGTTTTCCCGGCGCCGTTTGGCCCGAGGATCGCGACGCTTTCGTGCTGATGGAGAGTCAGGTTGAGATCATCGAAAACGGTATTGTCGCCCCGCCGAACTGTGGCGCTTTTGATCTCAATGAGCGGTACAGGGGCATCCATAGGCTTAGCGGATGGGGATTCCGTCCGCGATTTAAGACAGTTTTATGTCGTCCTCAATAGTGACGTCGACCGTCGTACCGGAAAGTTTTAGCTGCACGCTCGCTTTCAGGACCTCAGATCCCTTGAGGGCGCCTTGAGCCACACCGTCGCGAACGGCCTGCTCAATCTCCCGTTGCGATTGGATACCCACCTTTTTGAGAAATTTGCGAAGTTGAATATTAAAAACGTCCTCATCCATAAGATGCTCCTGACATTGCCGAAAAGGGAAAGGCGGGGGATTATACGATGCGGCCAAAACCATCCAGCCGTTGGACTGGATTACAGCAATCCAGCGGCAAGATCGATCGGCTGTCCGTGAGGGGTATTGAGATAGGCGCGGCGCCACTGATCGACGCGATTGTTTAACTCCGGTTCGGACATAAGAGACTTCTCAACCAGCAGTGTTTCCAGCGCCGCGAGCCAAAAACAATAGTAGGTATCTCCCCTGTCCGTCTCACCACGCTGCTTCGCAGCAGCAATCTCCGAAGAGAGACGAGCCGCCCAATCACTCCAGGAAAAAGCGCCCTGCCGATGCAATTCAAGCACGAGCGAGAAGATCTGCGCCTCCCAGGGTTCTGAAAACGGAGGCCTTTCGTTGTCGGGCAAAAGTGATGTGCCGGTGCGAATCAATTTCTCTGTCATAACACACGATCGAGATAGGGCTCCCACATATCAAGCCTCAGGACAAAGTGCCCACCGGATGCAGACCCACCCCACACCGCTTCGGACGAGAATGCCACACTGAAAAGATGTTCGCCGGTACGCTGTCCTTTCGCGCTGGTGTCTGGAAACACGTGCGAGCCATGATGCTCGACCACTTTCCCGATCCGGCCGCGGATGTAGCCCGGGATCCGAGTGTGTCCTGCCGGCGCATCGCTCTTGACCCGCACGCGATCGCCCACGGCAAACCCTGGCAACCGGTCGACAGGCATCGTAACCGGGCCGCCTTTTGCCAGAATGGCTGCAACGCGTTCGGCCACCAGCGGCGAGAGCGCTGAGGGCTCCGCGTGGGCTTCGGGACGCGCGTGATTTAATTCACGCTCTGAAACCAGGCCTTTTTCGATCAGCAATCGACGCAGACCGACCCACCAGTTCTCGTAATAACTGTTTTTGAGGTAATCCTCCGAACGCTGACGTTCGCGTGCGTGTCGTGATTCATCCAGATTCCACTGTCCCAAGAATCCACACGCGAGTGTTAGCGCGAACATGCGCTTTTCCCACTCGGCGTGGAATACCGGTTCGGATTTTTCTGGCTCTGGAGCAATTGGCCCTAATCCCTGAAGTCCTCCGAGATCATGTGCCGCTCTCATGCGATATCCTCACCGCCTGGCACAGCGACGGTTTCCACCCCAATCATCGAATTTCGGGTGACAAGCTCTGCAAGCTCGTCCTCCGACCAAGACTCGGTACCGGGGGGTCGCAGTGGCAGCACCAGATATCGCATCTCTGCGGTTGAATCCCACACCTGTATCTCAACATCTTTATCCAGCGCCGTTCCGAACTCAGCGAGAACGCCGCGTGGATCGCTTACCGCACGGGCGCGATAAGGCGCCGACTTGTACCAAACGGGGGGCAGGCCCAAGACGGGCCAGGGGTAACAGGAACACAGGGTGCAGACAACAAGGTTGTGGACCTCAGTGGTATTTTCAACCACTTTCATATGCTCACCTTGCCGACCGGTAAAGCCCAGCGAGGCAATTGCCGCGGTGGCATCCGACAGCAGCCACTGCTTAAACCCAGCGTCGCTCCAGGCCTTCGCCACCACACGCGCCCCGTTACGCGGGCCGATCTCATGCTCGTAGGTGTCGATCAAGGCATCTAGCGCTGCCGTCGTTACCAGACCCTTTTCGACCAGCAAGGACTCGAGCGCTTTGACCTTTAGCTCCATCTCCGATGGCGGATGGGTATGGTCGTGATCATGCGGATGATCGTCATCGTGATCAGACATGCTCGAACCTACATTTGCTGCTGATCACTTCGTAAACCGCTCGACAGATGCAGCATCCAGTCCACCACAAAATTAACCGCTACCGTCAAACCCGCAATGGCCACTGCGGGCAGCAGCGGCGTAATGTCGTTGTAGTTAATCAGCGTGGCGTTTTCACGCACCATTGATCCCCAGTCCGCCAGCGGCGGTTGAATGCCAAGACCCAGGAAACTTAAAGCGGCAATAAACAGGAAGACAAAACAAAAACGCAGGCCAAACTCAGCGAGTAACGGCGCCATGATATTCGGCAGAACTTCTTTTCGAATTACCCAGGCCATGCCCTCCCCTCGAAGGCGTGCCGCTTCAACGAATTCCATCACCACGACATTCATGGCCGCCGAACGCGAGATGCGAAATACCCGGGTGCTGTCCAGCAACGCGATGATGATCACCAGCGACGGGATCGACGTTCCAAATACCGTCAGCAGCAAAAGCGCAAAAACCAGGGAGGGGATGGCCATCAGAATATCCACAACCCGACTGATGACCATGTCGTACCAGCCGCCCAGGATCGCTGCGAGCATGCCCATCACGCCACCGACAAGAAAAGCGAGAGAAACTGTGACAAACGCAATACCGATCGTATTTCTGGCGCCATAAATTAAACGCGTCAGCATGTCGCGGCCGATATTGTCGGTGCCGAGCAAAAACTCATCGGACCACAGCTCATAAGACGCGCCAACAATCGCTGTCTCTTTATAGGGAGCTAAAGCCGGCGCAAAAACTGCAACCACGACGTACCCGAAAATCACAATCACGCCGAGCTTAGCGCTAATCGGAGCGGAGAGAAGCGTTTTAAACATGAGTGAAACGCGACCGTTGGTTCAGCGCGGGTGGAGCAGACGCGGGTTGGACACAATCGACACGATGTCTGCGAGCAGATTCAGCAAAATGTAGACCGCGGCAAAAATGATCGCGCAGGCCTGCACAACGGGGAGATCCCGCTTAGAGACGCTGTCTACCAGCAATTGCCCCAATCCAGGATAAACAAACACCACTTCGACCACCACAACGCCAACCACGAGGTACGCAAGATTAAGGGCAATCACATTAACGATCGGACCCCAAGCGTTTGGCAGCGCATGATGAACGATCACCCTAAACGGTTTGGTACCCTTGAGTCTTGCCATCTCTATATAGGGGCTCGACAACAAATTGATAATGGCCGCTCGGGTCATACGCAGCATATGGGCGAGCACGACGAGCGTTAAGGTAAGCGCAGGAAGAAGCGTACGGAACAATTGCTCCGAGAACGCAAGATCTGTGCTCACGTTGGAAATGCCGGGGAAGATGCCCGCTTTTACTGAAAGAAACAGAATCAGAATGTAGGCAACAAAAAATTCGGGGAATGAAATCGACGTCAGCGTAACTAAGTTGACGACTCGATCGTAAATGCTGTTTCGATACAACGCGGCGAGTAATCCCAGCAACAAGGCCAGCGGAACGGCGATAGCTGCTGCCAGCCCTCCTAGAAAAAGCGTATTCGACAGGCGCGTGCCCACAAACTCTGAGATCTCGCGCTTGCTTGCAAGCGACTGCCCGAGATCACCATGAAAGATACCGCCGAGCCACTCCACATACCGAACATGAGCGGGACGGTCCAGGCCAATTTCTTTTCGGAATGCAGCGACGGTCTCTGGGGTCGCGGTTTGGCCCAAAATCGCTTGGGTAATATCGCCTGGCAACAACTCCACGACAAAGGCAATGATGATTGAGACTGCAAAAAGAGTCAGGAGTCCCAGCGCAAGGCGCTGGAGCACAATCTTCAAAAGAGGAGGCACGAAGATAATCCGTCGTGGGATGTGTTTTCGATGTCCAAAAATCCAAAAACCCTGACGCGACTTCAGGCCGCGCCAGGGTTGCTTGGTCTACCTTGAAACCAACAGGCCTATGCGAACCACCACCGCTCGGCCGCCTTACAGCCGTCGAGCTCCCAGTTTCCTGCGATCACATCTGGGTACTTCACCTTGTCACTGGTGGCGAAAATATCCTGCAGGAACAAGGGCAGCACCGTGCCGCCATCGCTGTGCACAATCTGCTGCATCTCAACGTAGATGTCACGGCGTTTTTTCGTGTCGGTCTCCACACGACCCATCTTCAGCAGCTCATTAAACCGCGCGTTCTGCCAATAGGTGTCGTTCCACGCAGCGTCTCCGGCGTAGACAGTTGAGAACATCATGTTCTCGGTCGGTCGACCAGACCAGTAGCACGCGGAGAACGGCTTCTTCATCCAGACGTTTGACCAGTAACCGTCATCAGGCTCGCGAACCACCTCAATATTGATACCGGCCGGACGTGCGGTTTCCGCCATCAACTGACCCGCGTCAATAGAGCCGCCAAAGCCCGTCTCGGCAGCGTGGAATTGAACGTTTAAGCTGTCGAATCCTGCTTTCTTCAGGTGATACTTTGCTTTCTCGGGATCATATTGACGCTGCGGAAGCTCATCCGTTGTGGCACGGTAGAAGTTAGCCGGACCGATGGGGTTGTCGTTACCCAACTCGCCGTATCCTCTCGCCACCACTTTCAGCCATTGCTCGCGGTCAACAATAAACTTCATCGCTGTGCGCACGTCATTGTTGTCGAAAGGCGCCACGTTCGTGAGCATCGGCAGGGTCACCTGCTTGTTGCCCTTGGTTGAATCCACGTTGATTCCGCTCTGACGCTTCAGAAGATCAGCGGTTTTCGGTGACACGTTGTTCATGGCATCAAGCTCACCGGTACGCAGCGCGTTTTCGCGCGCGGCGGAGTCGGCAATCTGGAGAGTCTCAACCTCGTCAAAGAACCGTCGATTCGGCTTCCAATAATTCGGGTTTGCCCTCGTAAGCGTACGCACGCCGGCCTCGTGCTCAACCAGGGTGAATCCGCCGGTTCCTACTCCGGACTGCCAGTCAATCGTGCCGTCGCCGTTAGACGGACATATGAGTATGTGGTAATCGGTAAGAATGAACGGAAAGTCCGCATCGCCCCCGGTCAGTTCAACGACCACACCGTACTTGCCGTCGGCTTTGACCGATGCCACACCGCCCAGCTGACCTTTGGCTGCGGATTTTGAATCCTCTCCAAGGTGGTGATTCAGTGAATCCACCACATCCTGAGAGGTCAAAGATTTGCCGTTATGAAACTCAACGCCCTGACGAATCTTGAAGTTCCAGGTCTTCGCGCCGTTGCTGCCTTCCCAGCTTTCAGCCAACTCCGGTACCAACTCACCAGACGGGGCTACCTCGGTCAGGTTATTTCGCAACTGGCCGAACTGAACGTTGAGCATGTAATGGTCAAGAATCTGACCCGGGTCCAGCACATCGCTGGTTGCACCACCGGTCACCCCCTGACGGAATCGACCGCCTTGCTTGGGCGCCGCCATGGCGCTTTGCATATAAAGACCAGGCGCCATCGCACCCAGACCCATCGCCGACATGCGGGACATAAATTCGCGTCGGCTCATCGTGCCCTTCGCGACTCGCTCCTGCAGACGATCGATCTCTGCTTTTTGTTTCTCGTACATATCCTTTGATCCTCTCGGTATTTTTAAATGACGCGTCGGCAATATGGTCAGACGCACCCGGATAAGTCTTTGCCTTATCTGCGGCAAAGTTCCGATTCAAAATTAACCTTTGGCTGCAATGGTGTCAACAAAAATACCGACAAACCGCGGTATAACTAGGCGCAAACATGAATCCCCATAAGAAAGCAGGTCAATCAGCGCACCCGGATGACGTAGGGGCTCCGATCCTCACTCCGCCTCTTTTCCGCTGGCCTCCGCAGCCTCAGGCGAGTCTTCGTTGGCTATGGGCTGCCGTTCTCTTCCCCTGGGGATTTTTATTCCTCAGCTTGGCGATTTTTTCCTGGTCGTACTTGACCCCTCCTCTCGAGAAGATGGCCACTTTTTCCTGGACCTGGCCGGCCCAGATATGGATTCGCAACGCGGCCTTACTTTTTCTGATCGCGATGCCGCTGCATTGGTGGCTCTATAAGAAGCGTGGTCAAGGCGCCGATCAAAAACTCAACCCAATATGGCAACCGCAAGAGTCCGGGCGCTTTCTTTTTCGCTCGCAACTCAAAGACAATATGTTCTGGTCGCTCGCCAGTGGCTGCACGATTTGGACCCTTTACGAGGCGTTTACCTTTTGGCTTTATGCGAACGGTTTTGTTGAATCCAAAACCTGGGGCGATTCAAAAGCCTATCTGGTCGCACTCACGCTTCTGACATTTTTCGCAAGCTGGACCCATTTCTACTTTGTTCATCGGCTGCTTCATGTGCCTGCTGTTTATCGGGTGGCTCATGCCCTGCACCACAAGAACAACAATCCTCAGCCCTGGTCAGGTATCTCGATGCATCCGCTCGAGCATCTGTTGTACTTCTCTGTCTTCGCGATATTCTGGTGGATCCCGGCTCATCCCGTGCTCATTATCATGCTCGGCTTTTTCCAGGGGATTGGCCCCGCGATCAGTCATAGCGGATTTAAAGAGGTGCGACTCGGTCAGCGATTTCGACTTGCCAGTGGTGACCCGTTCCATCAGTTGCATCACAAGTACTATGAGGTCAACTACGGCAATCAGCCCGCGCCTTTTGATAAGCTTTTCGGGACATGGCATGACGGCACCCGGGCAGCACAAGACGCGTTCCGCGCCCGTCGCAGAGCGCAACCCACCTAAAACATCCTTTTTGAATAGATTTACGCGGATAAATCCAGACTGACTCGATCTGATAGGCCTCACTTAGGCCGGCCGGGTCTGTTTCTGAGACCGGTTCACCAGGATCACACCGGTGACAGTGAGCACGAACGCCGCCCAATGCCAAAGGCTGTAGCGCTCATCAAATACCACCATGGCGATGGCAATCCCGAAGAAGGTAACGAGATAGGCCACCTGGCTGAAGTACACCGGCCCTGCGATTCGCACCAGGACGAAAAACAAGGTGAACGCAACCGCCGCGATCAGGCCATGCATCATTATCAAGGCGCTCACCAACGACGCCTCTTCCCAGATGATGAATCGCTGCCCGACCAACATCGCCGTGACGATCAAAATCAAGGCGGATGCGAAAAGCATACCGTTTGCGCTCGCCAGATCATCAATATCGGCCGGTCGACACTTTGCGGTGAAGACATTTCCGGCGGCGTAGCTTAAGGGAGAAAGAAAAGCCAGCAAAAACCAGCCGATGGGCTGATCTGACGATAACCCCCCTTCGGGCAACACCACCAACAAAGCGCCTGCCAGCCCCAAACTGATCCCAAATCCGCGGCGAAGATTCGGTTGCTCGATGGTCAGAATAAGCGACAGCAGATAAGTAAAGATGGGCACCATCGTAAGCACCAAAGACATCGCTCCCACGCTGATGTAGTTGAGGCACAAAAACATGTTTGCTGTGGGCAGGCCCGAGGTCAGCGCGCCTGAAAAAACAAAATAAACAAGATGCTTTTTGGATCGCGGAATTCGCTGTCTGCGAACGAGATTTACGAGGCTGAGCACCAGGGCGCCAATAAAGACAGTCCAGAACGCATACGGCAGCGGCGGCACGCCGGCTCCCCCCACATAGCGGGCGACGTTCGTCACGCTTCCCCAAAGCAGGCCAAGCAATAGCAGGATACCGATGGAAAGCCCAACTCGGACACCGTGTGTTGGCTCGTTTGGACTGGTCATTCGCTTTCTTGATCGTTCTGCTGTGGTTTTGGAATTAGACACTCAGAGGGAGTCTTCGTTTCGCAAAAGCATGATCAATGCGCCGACCGTCACAAGCACTCCAATCCAGATCCCGGCTGGCGGCAAGGGTCGCCCAAGCGCTGCCTCCCAAAGAATGACCCAACTGGGAGTCAGATAGGTATACGCCATGACCTTCGCCGACGGAAGGTGGAGTGTGGAGTACTGAATGCAGGAGAAGGATGCCGCGCTGGCGAAAACCGCAAGGTACACCAGCGTGATCCACACCAAGGGGCGTAACGAGCCAAAATCAGTCGCCCGAAGATCACTCGCCCCATAGATCAGCATCAAAATCGAGGCGCCCACCATCATGCCGAAGGTAAAGACCAATGGTGACTGACCCCGATTTAACTTTCGTATGAGTGGCGTATAAAGCGCATGGGCTATGCAGCCCACGAAATAGATCAGCTCCCCTCGTCCGATTTCCAGAGAAAGTATTGCGCTGAGATCGGCACGAAAAATAACCCATACCGCCCCGACCGCCCCGACCGATAAGGCGATCTGAATTCGTCGAGTGGCGATCTGGCCCAGCAGAAAATACGCAAACACCCCGCTCATAATGGGCATCAAAGTGAACACCGCCGCGGTTGATACCGCCGGGGCGGTCTTTAGCCCCTCAAACATCAACACAAAATACGCGCCCATCAAACCGCCCAGCACAAGGTAGCGCCAGGGGGCTTCAAAATCCTTGCGCCTCAAAAGCCCGCTTTTCCAGACCCATACGCCGATCACTAGGAGCGCGAGGGGAAACCGCATGGCGGTGAGCGCCGCGGGACTGATGTCATTAGCGATCAGGTGCCCTAGACTGAACGATCCTGCGACCAGCGCAGAAAAGAGCAACATCGCCCCATGGGCAAGCATCGTGGTCCGACTGTTCATGAGCGAGATATTCGCGAAACGAGATTCTTCGGCGGGCCCGGCAGAAGCTCCGCGTTTTTTATCCTTATGGGATGGGCAACGGCAGTATAGTCGCGCTATACAGAAACGCAATTACATGCGGGCGTACGCCTTGAACAGATCCCCTTTGTCACCCATCTCAACCTGACCACAAATGCTCTGGATTCCGTTCACCTTTGCTGCCGCATTTTTCCAAAATATGCGTTCGGCGATACAGCGCCATCTGAAATCAGAGCTCACCGATCTGGGTGCGGCGTCCGTTCGCTTCTTATACGCCCTGCCTTTTGCGCTTATCTGGCTGGCGGCGCTGACCTGGGTAGGATCGTTTTCACTGCCTTCGATCCACAGCGAATTCTTGCTCTGGGTACTCGGCGGATCCGTCAGTCAGATCATCTTCACCGTGCTTTTGATGTGGCTTTTTTCCCTATCCAACTTTACCGTCGGCACGGCGCTGTCCAAAACAGAGGTGGTGCAGGTCATTCTTCTTGAGGCGTTGCTGTTGCAGACGGATCTGTCCCTCGAGGGGCTGATCGCCATCGTGATTGCTTTTGCGGGGGTCGTCATCATGACGTTCGGCAAGTCGCAAAAATCGATCGGCTCAGTCGTGGCCGGTCTGGGTCACAAGACCACTATGATCGGTCTACTCTGCGGGCTCACGCTGGGTTTATCCTCAGTGCTTTTTCGCGGAGCCGCCCTGTCTCTGGATGAGGGCGGCCTGCTAATGCGGGCGGCATTCACCCTTGCCATTGCCACGACCATCCAAAGCCTAATCCTCTGGGTGCTGCTGACCGTGCGACAGCCTGGACAAATCAGAAAGACCCTAGGGCACTGGCGAGTCTGCTCGCTGGTGGGCTTTGCCGGATGGGCCGCATCCATATGCTGGTTTATGGCCTTTACATTGACTCAGGCCGCCTACGTGCGCGCACTAGGCCAGGTCGAGTTGATCTTTACCTTTATTGCCTCGGTCTTTATTTTCAAAGAAAAGATCAGGGCTGCTGAGATGGCGGGCGTGCTGCTGCTGATTGGTGCGATCGTGTTTCTGATCCTGGAGAGAGCGGTTTAGCTTGACCGGCTCGACGACGGCATCAACAAATAACGATCCAGAAAGGAATCCAGCCAATTGCGAGCAGCCAAGGCGTGGGCGGTGTGGTCGGCCAGCTGCCCATCATGCGGTTGTGCCCCAGTCAATTCCAACTTGGGTCGACCGCGCTCTGAAGTACACCAACGATTGATCATCTCTCGGGTTATTTCGGGATGAAACTCAATCGCAAACGCTCGGCCTTCATAAGAAAACGCCTGACCTTGAAAGCGATCGTTATAAGCGAGGTGCGTAGCGTCCTTTGGAATTTCGAATGTTTCTGAGTGCCACTGAAAAAATGATGTGGTCTCGGGCAAAAACGCTTTACCCTCTTCGGTGGGCGAAACGGGCCAGTACCCAATCTCGACTTCACCGTCTCCCCTTGGACCCACTTTAGCCCCCAACACCCGGGCCAACTCCTGGGCACCCAAACAAATGCCCAGCATCGGAATTTTGCCGGGAAGAACTCGGCGCTCAATCCAATCCAGTTCTGATCTGATGCCGGGGTCATCATCATCAGTAGCGCTTTGTGGCCCGCCAAAAATGATGACCGCATCATACATAGAAAGATCATCCGGCAAGGGGTCTCCAAGACACGGACAGAATCGGTCCAGCGTATATCCGCGAGCCTGCAGATTGCGGCCTAAAAGGCCGGGGGTCGAAATCTCCTGATGAACAACCGTGGCGATTCGTTTAGGTAGGTCCATATCAGGCATAAATGAGCTACGGGGAGTCTTGATAGAAAATTTATCACGAACCGCCCTCAATACGGATAAGGGCTAGACAGACTCTTTGCATAACTGTATAAATAAACAGTATCTGGAAAAGTCCCCCACATCAATACACGCCCTATCTAACCCTATCTAGTCTTATCCCAATGAATACCCCGCTCACCAAACGACAATTGCAGGTGCTTGACTGCATCCGCTCCTTTTTTGAAGCGACCGGCATGCCCCCCACCCGCGCGGAAATTGCTCAAAAATTAGGGTTTCGCTCGGCCAATGCAGCAGAAGAGCACCTACGGGCATTAGCGCGAAAAGGCGCTATTGAGCTCCAATCCGGCGCGTCCAGAGGGATTCGACTGCTTACTCCTTCCGGTATACCCGTAGTGGGTGAAGTCGCCGCAGGACACCCCATGCTGGCGGCAGAGCATATTGAAGACCATTATCCCCTACCGCCCCGTTTATTCCGACCAAAAGCGCATTATTTATTACGCGTACGGGGAATGAGCATGCGCGACGCCGGTATCCTCAATCGCGATCTGCTTGCCGTGCACCGCACGCGTGAAGCCACTAACGGTCAGATTGTGGTGGCACGATTAGAAGATGAGGTCACCGTTAAGGAATTCCGTCAGCGCGGCAATATTGTTACCTTGATGCCGAAGAATCCGGACTTCACTCCGGTCCGGATTGATCTGCGCGAGCAGGCTTTGGCTATTGAAGGTATTGGGGTTGGAATCATTCGCAATGATCCTCTCTCATGAATCTGGATGCCTGCCTGCAGCGGCAGGACATCTGGCGCGGCAAAAAAGCGTTACCAGCCGATAGCGCTGTTGCAACTGGATTTGCCGCTCTGGATAACTGTCTGCCTGGAAAAGGTTGGCCACGAGGGGCGCTTACAGAAATTCTGGTTGAAAACATCAAGCGCAGCCCGCTTTGGCTGATCCTGCCCGCTTTAAGCCGCGTACTGAATTCTCGACCGTGGCAGGCTTGGATTGCACCGCCCGCGTTACCTTACCCTCCAGGTCTCACTCACAACGGTCTGGATGTATCAAAAATAATCATAATTGAGCCTGAAAATCAGGCTGACATCCTATGGTCAGCAGAGCAATCGCTACGCTCAAACGCATGCAGTGCGGTGATCTTTTGGTCAGATCATTTAAAAGCCGCTCCAATGCGCCGTCTCCAGCTTGCAGCAGAATCAGGCAACACACTGGGTATTTGCTTTCAGGGTGATGAAGCGCTCCGACATCATAGCCTGGCCACTTTACGAATACGCTGTAAGGAAACCGCTTCTGGCTTGAAGATTGACTTGCTGAAATGCCGAGGTGGACCGCTTTGTCAAAATATTTCTATTGCGCCTGATTCCAGCACGTCCGACGCATTGACAACCTTCTCATGAAACAGGTTCGCTGGAATCCTTCCCCTGAGCCGGAACGATCAGGCTATGAGCGGCTAGCCGTAATAACGGCCGGATCACCTATTCTTGATCAAACACCCGTCAACGATTCCGCGCACCATCTTTGGCTGGGCATCCATCTGCCTTTTTTAGCCCTGGAATCCCTGGACGAGTGCTCAGCACAGGGTCCGTTTGCAGTATTTGAGCAGCATCGACAGGGCCAGCAAATTGTTGTGGCGAACCAGCTGGCCCGCAAAAGCGGCATCCTCGAGGGTATGTCGCTCACCGCAGCGCGAACCTTAAACCCTGATCTATTCAGCTTATGCAGGAATCGATCTCTGGAGCATAGGCGCTTACGGCAGCTGGCTACCACAGCGGGTCAGTGGACACCCCGTATTACGCTATTGGAGGATGGGTTACTGCTGGATATCTCTGGAAGTACGCGTCTTTTTGGCGGCATGACTCAGTTGATTGAGCAGATTCATGCGTGGATACGCACGGAGTCAATAGATCCATGCGTGAGTCTGATGCCTACCGCAGCAAGCGCACTTTTATGCGCCCGGACAGGCAAAGCCTCTCGCATTACCGCAAAAGAATGTATTCCCTCGGTAGTACGCTCGTTACCTGCTGCCCATCTAATCACAGACGCTCAGAGTCATCGTCTTCTTGTGCAATTAGGCGCGCGCACCATAGGTGATTTGATACGCCTTCCTCGTGACGGTCTGGCAAGAAGATTCGGTCCTGATCTTTTAGTCCGAATCGATAGACTGCTCGGACGTCTCCCTGATCCACAAGCTGTTTTTAAGCCCGCGCTTCAATTCAAGAAATCATGCGCCCTAGATGCCGAGATTACTGATATTGAATTTTTATATCCCGCGATACGCTACCTGCTGGAAAAACTCTCCGCTTACCTTTCAGTACAACAAGTAATGCTGGAAAGATTGCAGTGGCGGTTTACAGGTGAGCGTGGTGCGCGCTATCGCCTTCCTGTGCATTTAGCAAAACCACGTGGCGATATCGATGAGCTGGAACGACTTTCTCGGTTGGCGCTGGAAGGGCTGAAGATAAGCGACCCGATTGTTAATCTCGAACTCTGCGCCCATCGGTTTACCCCTCGGATTCCGGCACATAAAACGCTTTTTGACCAAACCACCTGGGGGGACGCTCATGACGATTCACTGGTGGAGCGACTGCAGACCCGGTTAGGCAAACACGCTGTGCATGGCATTCAAGCGCAAGTTGATCATCGCCCGGAAAACGCCTGGCGCCGTTGCAGACCAGGAGAAGCCGGTCCGGTTTCTGGAGATAGAAAACGACCGCTCTGGCTGCTCCCCTCTCCTAAAGCGATCCACATAAGCAAAGGCTGCTTAACGATAGGAACTCAGATTCTTCGTCTTGATCATCATTGCGAGCGTATCTGTAGCGGCTGGTGGGACCATCAACCCATTCGCCGGGATTACTATCGAGCCTCCAGCGGGTCCATTCAGGCCTGGATCTTTCGGGATCTCGACAGTGGACATTGGCGCCTGCATGGTATCTTTTAGCCCCAACCCTTTACCTTCATCGACCAACCTTCCCATTTGCACAAGGCTGCTGACCATCGCGATAACCAACGTCGAGCCTTTCTCGACCACGCAGGCTTTGCCGGACACCATCCTGAGCCCCTGCGTCAGGATGCGTCGTTCCGACGATATTTTCGAATCTGTCGGGACGACATCTGCTGGCTCCTGATGGATGCGCCGCCCGAGACAGAAAATCTCCAGAAGTGGTTACAGATTGGGACGCATCTCAACAACCTGGGCTTTCGCGTCCCCCACGTTCTAGCCACGGACATCGATCACGGCTTTGCCCTTATCGAGGATTTTGGCGCCGATACCTTCACGCGATTGCTCGATCAGGGTGAACCGCCATCTGCTCTTTATGCCCCGGCCATCGATCTTCTGGTGGCGCTTCATCAGAATCCCGAAAGTCCATCGATTGACGTACCGCCTTATGACCTAAAGACCCTTCTGATCGAAGCCCATCTTCTCCCCGAGTGGTTTCTTCCCATGCACATGGGTGCCGCCACATCGACAGCCGTTCACCAGGAATACGAGCAGGCATGGTTAGCCGTCTTTTCGCAACTGCCAGCGCCAGCCAACACATTGGTCCTGAGAGACTTTCATGTTGATAACCTGATGCGTCTTACTGCAGATAAGCCTCTGAGGCGCATCGGGCTTCTGGATTTTCAGGATGCGTTGGTGGGCCCTGTTGCCTACGACCTGCTCAGCCTTCTGGAAGATGCCCGACGCGACTTACCGTTTGCGCTGTGCGACGAGATGCGCCAGCGATATATCAGCGCTATGCCCTTGCTCGACGTTGATAACTTCTCGGCGTGGTACACCGCACTCGCTGCCCAACGCCATTGCAAGGTGTTGGGTATCTTTAGCCGCCTCGCCCTTCGCGACCAAAAAACACACTACCTTATACATCTGGACCGAGTGCGAGGTCTTTTGAATAGACATCTGGATGCACCCTTACTTGAGCCATTAAAGCGATGGCTCCAGGACTATTTCGAGCCGGCCGTGTTGCACGCCCCTCCAACCCTAGAAACCACTCGAGCGGTTCTGGGCCTCTCTGACCCATAAACGATTTGAACTTACACCCTTGAATTGAGGCTAATAGCTAATTATGGAAACGATCAGTTGGCAGGATTTTGAGAAAGTGGAACTTCGTGTGGGCACAGTGGTGCGCGCAGAGGTCTTCAAGGAAGCAAGGCGTCCTGCTTACATCTTGCACGTGGATTTTGGTGAGGAGATCGGGACGCTGAAATCAAGCGCCCAGATCACCGATCTGTACACCCCGGAGGGTCTGGTGGGGTCGCAAGTGGTTGGGGTCGTTAATTTCCCCACCAAGCAAATCGGCCCCATTAAATCGCAGTGCCTGATCACCGGGTTTCCGACGGCCGACGGACCGGTGGTGTTAATCCGACCCGAACGCCCGGTTGCGAACGGGCTAAAACTGGCCTGACATCACGCCGCGTACAGCGACAGCTCCTCGGCAGAAAGTTTGGGTGCATCGAGCGCCTGACCCAGCGCGGCCGCCTCCGGCAAGATCTGCCGGGCGTAATAAAGGCAACTGAGCAACTTACGCCGATAAAAGGTCTCGCCCGCGTCATTCGAATCAAGCATATTTTGGGCGAGGTTAGCGCTTTTGGCCATCTGCCAGCCGCCCGCCGTTACCCCCCACATCATTAAATAATTGACCGAGTCAAAAAATGCAGACTTCGGATCCTCGCCGGCGTTCGACAGAATACCTGCGGTCGCCGCTTCCAGCTGATCCACCGCCAACCGGGTGCGTGCCATGATGTCCCCTAGTGAGGAACGATCGGTCGCCTGCATCTGTTCAAGGTCCATGCGCATCTCACTGATCAAATCGGCCACCATCTCACCGCCGTCGCGAAGCAGTTTGCGTCCGATTAGATCCGCCGCCTGAATCCCGGTTGTGCCCTCATAGATGGTGGTGATTCTTGCGTCACGGTAATGCTGGGCGGCACCGGTCTCTTCAATGAATCCCATTCCGCCATGCACTTGGAGCGCCAGCCCAGTCACCGCATTGCCCACCTCTGAACTCCACCCCTTGACTACCGGCGTGAGCACATCGACTCGACGCTGGCCCCGGGCACGCTCGTCTTCGTCAGGATGATGGCTGGCACGATCGGCGCAGCTGGCCGTATACAGCGACAATGAGCGCATCGCCTCTACACGACTACGCATGCTGAGCAACATGCGTTGGACGTCAGGGTGATGGGCAATAGCGGCGCGGTCTCCAGAATGATCGCCAACCACCCTACCCTGGACCCGATCGTGGGCGTAAGCGAACGCCCGTTGATACGCCCGTTCCGCGATAGCGTAACTCTCGATACCTACCGCATGGCGAGCCCGGTTCATCATGATAAACATGTACTCAAGGCCTCGGTTTTCCTCGCCGACAAGATAACCCACCGCGCCGCCCTGATCGCCGTAAGCCAAAACGGCAGTGGGACTGCCGTGGATGCCCAACTTGTGCTCGAGTGACACGCACCGAACGTCATTGCGCTCGCCCGGATTCCCATCATCGTCGGGAATGAATTTGGGAACAATGAAGAGCGAGATGCCCTTCACTCCTTCCGGCGCGTCAGGCGTGCGCGCGAGTACCAAATGAATAATGTTTTCAGTAAGATCGTGCTCCCCGTAAGTGATGTAGATCTTCTGCCCTTTGAGCAGGTAATGCCCCTCAGAAGTCGGCTGAGCAATCGTTCGAACCGCGGAGAGATCCGAGCCCGCTTGGGGCTCAGTTAAATTCATGGTGCCGGACCATTCGCCCGAGACCATCTTGGGTAAAAAGCGCGCTTTCTGCTCCGGCGTACCTTTGGCAAAAATCGCTTCGGCCGCCGTCTGGGACAGCATTGGACACAAACCAAACGCCATGTTCGAGGCATCCCACATCTCCTGCACCGCGCAGGCAATAGTCTGGGGCAAACCCTGACCACCGAATTCCGGATCGAGCACGAGACCGGTCCAACCGCCTTCTATAAACTGCCGATAGGCTGTTCTCCACTCTTCGGATGTGGTCACGACACCGTCGCTGACGCTCGGGGCCTGCTTTTCCCCTATTCGATTGATCGGCGCCAGGACGTTTGAAGAAAACTTGGCCGCTTCTTCCAATATCGCGTCGACCACATCGGCCGTCGCGTCTTCGAAGCCTGGCCACGTGGTCACGTCCTCAATACTCGCCAACTTCAGGTTGAATCGAAGATCTTCAAGTGGAGCGGTGTAATTCGGCATAAACTGGACTCATCTCTTACTTAGCGCCCGAGGGGCGCACGAGGAATCGGGTAGTATAGATTTTCGAACGTGAAAGCTGAAACCTGGCGTCGGGCGGACGGCTTGATCGTGCTAAGGTTTCGTCGGAATTTCCCCATCTACAGGAGTCAGATATGAAATTACACGGTCACTGTTACTGTGGCGATATCCACTACGAGATTGATGGAGACGCTCAGGTCGCGCTCCAGTGCCATTGTCGAGAATGTCAGTACATCAGCGGCGGGCACCCGGCCGCGCTCATGGTGTTTCCCCGAGAGGCTTTTACGCTTATCCGGGGTCAGATGAGCGAGTTTCGGCGAGCCGATCTGGAGCGAGCGGTAACGCGCTTTTTCTGCGGCAACTGTGGCACCGGTCTCGCGTCGGAGACACCCAACCGGCCCGGCTCAATCATCATTAAGGTGGGCACTCTGGACGATCCATCGGTATACCAGCCCACTGTGGCCATATTTACCTGTGATCAACAGGCGTTTCACCACATCCCCGAGGATATGCCCGCTCACGACAAGCGCCCGGGATAGCGCATAGGCGCGCCCCTTGGGCGCGCCGTTGTGACTACCTAGTCTTATCGACGGGCGGCTAACGCATCGGCGACCACGCAAAGTATTTCAAACATCATCGTAGCGCCCGTAAGGGCGGTGTTTCCACTCGGGTCAAACGGAGGGGCCACTTCGACAACGTCGCCGCCGATCAGATTGAGGCCCTGACACCCTCTGATCATCAGCTGCGCCTCAACAGTACTGAAGCCGCCTACTTCCGGGGTACCCGTCCCGGATGCATACACGGGGTCGAGCCCATCCACATCAAATGTCAGGTAACACGGTCCGTCTCCGGCGACACGATGAATCTCCTGGACGACGGCTTTTACGCCAAGTTCATAGAACTCCTCCATGTAGATCACCCGCATCCCGCAGTCGTGGCTGAACTTCCATTGGTCCAGGTCGTTTAGCGTTCCCCTTATGCCGATCTGGATGGTGCGCGAGGGATCCACCAGCCCCTCCTCAACCGCCCGCCGGAAAGGCGCCCCATGATGGAATTTTGACCCTAGATAATCATCGCCCGTGTCACAATGGGCATCAAAATGGATCAGACCAACCGGTCGGTCTTTTGCGATCGCCCGAAGAATAGGAAGCGTGACCGAATGATCACCCCCTGCCGATACGGGCACGACCCCGGCTGAGTGCAAACGGGCATAGAACGCACGAATTTCATCCAGACTCTTCTCAAGATGAAAGGGCGATTGCACCCATGCGTCTCCGACATCGGCAACCGCGCACAGATCATGAGGGCCAATGCCATTGGCCTGATTGCGCCGACGCATCAAACTCGACTGATTGCGGATTTCCCGAGGCCCGTGACGGGCGCCGGTTCGATTGGTAACGCCGCCATCAAAAGGCACGCCCACAAGCGCGATGTCTAGCCCGTCGTATTCCTCGCGAAATGGTGCTCGCATAAACGTCGGTAGCCCGGTATAGCGGGGTCGTTGAATAGGGTCGTTATATGCCTCGTATTGATACATGCGTGCCTCAGTCGGTGAGCGTCAATCAGAGCCATAGCATGCCTATACCGGTTACCATTGACAAGCCAATTCCCACGGCCGGAACCTCTATCGACAGTGACCGTCGGTCATAATTCGAAACTATCGAACCCCCATCGACGATTAAAAAGACCTCTGTGCCTCACGCTCTTTCTTATCCCAACGCCCGCCAGCAACTTCGGAGTCTTTTCGATGCGGCAGTGGCCCGCGCGTACCCTGGCGACGATCTGGTCTCCCATCTGCCGGCGATCGATGGGGGGCGAATCATCGTGGTCGGTGCCGGCAAAGCCGGCGCGGCTATGGCGCAGGTGGTGGAAAGGTCAGTCGAACGAATAACTGCAGGGCTCGTGCTTGTCCCCTACGGCCATTCCAAACCCTGCTCGCGCATCGAGATCGTCGAGGCCGGTCATCCGGTGCCGGATACCTTTGGTTATGAGGGCGCGAAAAAAATTCTGGCGCTGGCCACTTCCCTTGGCGAGGGTGACAGCCTCATCTGTCTTCTTTCAGGCGGCGGCAGTGCACTATTGAACCTACCCCTTGAAGGGATCACGCTCGATGAAAAACGCGCCATCACGAGGGAGCTTTTGATCTCTGGTGCCACGATTCACGAGATCAACACCGTGAGGAAGCATTTATCGAGAGTAAAAGGGGGTCGGCTGGCTCAAGCCGCCTTCCCCGCACGCACCATCACACTGGCCATATCGGATGTTCCCGGAGACGACCCCTCCACCATTGCCTCAGGACCCACCGTGGGTGATCGCACCACCCGGGCCGATGCGATTGAGATTCTACGAAAATATCATTTGGAGCTACCGCCGGCGATCGACACGCTACTTGCCTCTGAACATAGCGAAAGCCCTCACCCAGACGATGCGTCCCTAAGCCGAGCCGAATATTCGGTGACGGCCACCCCTGCAGATGCCCTTCGGGCTGCCGCCTCGCTCGCCCGACAACAAGGTTTCAGAATCACCGAACTTGGCGATGACGTGGAGGGGCTTGCACAAGACATCGCGGCAGAGCACGCCCGGCGTTTTCAAGATCTGCAGCACAAGCCAACGCCGTCACCATTCCTAATGCTGTCCGGAGGTGAGCTCACCGTTCGGGTGAACGGCAAGGGACGAGGCGGGCCCAATCAGGAATACCTTCTCGCCCTAGCCATCGCTCTCGATGGGCGTCGCGACACGTTTGCTATCGCCTGCGATACCGACGGGATCGATGGCACCAGCGCGTCCGCCGGAGCGCTTATCACGCCTGATACGCTGGCACGCGCGCGATCCCTTGGAATGCATCCGCAGGACTACCTCAGCGATAACAACGCGGGTGCTTTTTTTGAACGGTTGGGCGATCTCGTCACGACCGGACCCACGTGTACAAACGTTAACGACTTTAGAGCCATCGCCTATATTCCAGGCGGAGATTGATTTACTATTTGACCTTTAATTTCAGGAATGTATTCAAGTGGGAAAACGCTTAAGCAAGATCTACACGCGAACCGGCGACGACGGGACAACGGGCCTGGGCGATGGCAATCGCCTGCCCAAAACCGCACCGCGTGTCGAGGCGATGGGAGACGTCGATGAACTCAACAGCCTTATTGGGTTGATGCTGACAGAATCCCTGCCCGACGATATCCGCCATTGCCTGCTCACTGTCCAGCATGGACTCTTCGATGTGGGTGGAGAGATGAGCCTCCCCGGATACACCTTGGTGGGAGACGATCGAGCGACCATCCTGGAGGCGATACTTGATGAGTTAAACGAGGCCCTCGCCCCGCTAGAGGAATTTATCCTACCCGGCGGGACCCGAGCGGCGGCGGTCTGTCACGTCGCCCGAAGCGTCTGCCGCCGAGCTGAGCGAAGGCTGTGCTCAATTGACGATGGTCATCCCGTCAATCCGGCCTCGCGACGGTATCTTAATCGGCTGTCGGACCTTCTTTTCGTGATGGCCCGAAGCCTGAATCGGGCGGCTGGGACACCCGATGTTCTATGGCAACGTGACTTTTCTAGTCCCAAGGAGCCTGAAGACTCAAACGCATAGATCATCATCAACGGATCATCCGCGCGGCCTGGGAGGGCCGAACCAGAGCCACGAGGCTCTCTCGGCCAGCGTGTCGTCGCCGCAGTTACGGCTTTAAGAGATTGGACTTAAAGCGGGCCCATCGAAAGAAGGGGCCTGGATCTGTTTTTCGCCCGGGAGCGATGTCGCTGTGCCCCACGATTCGGTCAGCGGTGATGGCGGGAAACGCTGTACAAAGGATCTTTGTCAGGGCAGCCAACGCGCTGTATTGCTGCTCCGTAAAAGGGTCCTCGTCTGAGCCCACAAGCTCGATACCAATCGAGAAATCATTCACGCGATCCCGACCCTGCAGCTCGGACACACCCGCATGCCAGGCGCGGCGCGTGACCGGCACAAACTGGGAGAGCTTACCCTCGCGGTCGATAAGAAAATGAGCCGACACCTTTGTTGAGGGAATCGTCTGAAAGTAAGGATGTCTGGTGACATCCAAACACCCTAAAAATAGATCGTGAATCGCTTCAGTGGAAAACGATCTGGGCGGGAGGCTGATCGCGTGAATGACGATCGCGCTCACCTCACCATCGCCCGGTCGGTCATCGCAATGGGGCGAACAAAGACAGGTGACGCCGGCCATCAGTCCGGTCTGTTTATCGAGACTCCACGTAGGGTCTTGCACTGTGTGCGCACTCGGCGTTCAAAGAGTAGCTTTCCGCGGTGCGGCCCGCTTAGTGGCGCCTCAGTTCGGGCCACGCGTCGTTCAGAAAGATCACCCCTCTGAACGCACCGAGGCGTTATCCTTACTCGAGCCTTACTCGTCGGTCGCGGCCGCGTCCTGCTCGGGGATATCCATCAACTGCACATAGGCCATTGGCGCGTTATCCCCGGGGCGCGTACCGCACTTCAAAATGCGCGTGTACCCTCCCGGTCGGTCCTGAAATCGCGGTCCAAGCGTGTCAAACAGTTTGGTGACCGCTGCCCGATCCCGGAGGCGAGCAAAAGCGAGACGCCGGTTTGCCACTGAGGGGTTTTTCGCGAGCGTGATCAACGGCTCCGCCACCCGACGCAACTCTTTCGCCTTCGGCAAGGTGGTTCGTATCTGCTCGTGCGTGAACAGGGACGCCGCCATATTGGAAAACATGGCCTTCCGGTGGCTGGAATCGCGCCCTAGGGCACGACCGATTTTATGATGACGCATGACCGTCTCTCCGTTTACTCAATACAGATGCTTAGTGCAGGTTATCGCGTTTCTCGCGTTGCAGAGACGCCGGAGGCCAACTCTCCAGCTTCACGCCAAGCGACAGTCCACGACTTGCGAGCACGTCTTTGATTTCCGTCAACGACTTTTTGCCGAGATTAGGGGTCTTGAGAAGCTCTACCTCGGTTCGCTGAATAAGATCCCCGATGTAATAGATATTTTCAGCTTTCAGACAATTAGCCGATCGAACCGTTAGCTCGAGGTCATCCACAGAGCGCATGAGCATCGGATCCACGCGCTCCTCAAGCACTTCCGCATCCGCCCGATCCGACTCAGTCAACTGAACGAAAACGGCAATCTGCTCCTGCAGAACCCTCGCGGCCCGACGCACGGCTTCTTCAGGGTCGATGGTCCCGTTTGTTTCAATCTCCATCACCAGCTTGTCCAAATCTGTTCGCTGCTCGACACGGGCGTTCTCCACCGAGTAGGAAACGCTGCGGACCGGGCTGTAAGACGCGTCGAGGCGAAGCACGCCAACGCCTCTGGTCTCGCCCTCTTCCGAGCTGGGGTCGACCACCTGATACCCGCGGCCGGTGCTGACCGTAATTTCCATGTTGAGCTCGCCTTCGGCGGAAAGGTTAGCCAGAAGATGATCCGGGTTGACGACTTCCACGTCGTGATCGAGCTGAATATCGCCAGCCGTCACGGTCCCTGGCCCTTTCTTGGAGACACGCAAAACAGCCTCGTCGCGATTATGCATCCGAACGGCGAGGCTTTTGAGATTCAGCAGAATGGCGATGACGTCTTCTTGAGCACCCGGTACGGCCGAGTACTCATGGCTAATGCCATCAATCCGGACCTCGGTCACTGCCGCTCCGCGCATGGATGACAACAGAATACGTCGCAGGGCGTTGCCCAGGGTATGGCCAAAACCTCTCTCAAGAGGCTCGAGCGTGACGGTTGCCCGCGTTCGGGAGCTCGACTTGACGTTGATGACGTTGGGTTGGAGAAACTCTTCTCTGGCTTGCGACATGGAGCAATTACCTCTGTTGTTTATCTTTCAGCGGTTGCGCCGGGGTAGACCAACCGGCTTCGTAGGTGCGTTCTCGAGTTCTCGCGCTGAGGCTTACTTTGAGTAAAGCGCGACGACGAGGGATTCATCGATTTCTTGGGAGAGGTCACCCCGATCCGGCACGGACTTAAAGACGCCCTTGAAAGCCTTCGAGTCGACATCCACCCACGGGACGAAGCCTACTTGTTCCGCGATCTCGAGCGCTGACTTGATTCGCAGTTGCGCCCGCGAACTCTCACGCACAGCGACCTCGTCGCCGGCCTTCACTTGATACGACGAAATATTGACCCGGGATCCATTCACCAGGATCGCGTTATGGCTGACCAGCTGACGCGCCTCGGCCCGCGTGATTCCAAAACCCATCCGATACACGACGCTGTCGAGTCGGGACTCCAGCAACTGAAGCAGCTTCTCGCCTGTCGAGGCCTTCGCCCGAGCCGCTTCCACGTAGTAGCTGTGGAATTGCTTCTCCATAAGTCCATACATGTGACGCAATTTTTGTTTCTCACGCAATTGCGTGCCGTAGACGGTGGATCGGGCGCGGCGGGCGCCGGCCTTAAACCCAGGCGGCCGATCGAACTTACACTTCGAATCAAGCGCGCGAATCGGGCTTTTCAGGGACAGGTCGGTACCGGCACGGCGTGCCAGTTTACAGGTCGGTCCACGATATCTCGCCATAACTGTTCTCTCTATTTCTCTTTATGCTGTCTGGTGTTTTCTGTTTCGGTAACGCCGGTGAGTACCCTGATCTGGCTAAACCGGTGCTAAACGCGCCGACGCTTCGGCGCGCGGCAACCGTTATGAGGCATCGGGGTCACGTCTGTGATGGAGGTAATTTCAAAGCCAAGATTGTTGAGTGCACGCACAGAGGAATCACGGCCAGGGCCAGGGCCCTTGATCTTCACATCCAACTGCTTCATTCCCGTCTCCTGCGCTGCCCGTCCTGCGGTCTCGGCAGCGACCTGGGCCGCAAACGGCGTGCTCTTACGACTACCCCTGAACCCGGCGCCCCCCGACGTCGCCCAGGACACAGCATTCCCGTGGCGGTCGGTGATCGTGATGATCGTATTGTTGAAGGTTGCGTGCACGTGCGCTACCCCTTCGGGGATGTGCTTCTTAACCTTTGCTTTTGTGCGTTTCTTGTTTTGGACCTTTGCCATGCGATCAATACCTGTCCTTATTTGCGAATCGGCCGCTTGGGCCCCTTACGAGTGCGGGCATTTGTTGAGGTGCGTTGACCTCTCACGGGCAAGCCGCGCCGATGCCGCATCCCGCGGTAGCACCCCATATCCATCAGCCGCTTGATGTTCATGGATATTTCGCGACGAAGGTCACCCTCAACCGCAATGCTGGCGACCTGGGACCGGATGCGATCCGCGTCCTCTTCCGACAGCTCGTGAACTTTGGTGCTCCTCGCTATCCCCGTCGCATCGCAGATTCGCTGGGCAGTCACGCGGCCAATGCCGTAGACCGACGTCAAGGCCACCTCGATGTGTTTATTCGCGGGGAGGTTTATTCCTGCTATACGTGCCACTGTTTCGCCTCTTTTTCGTTACGCGTGTGGGTGAACCCGGATCAGCCCTGCCGTTGTTTATGGCGGGGATCAACGCAAATCACACGCACGCTGCCATTTCGCCGAATAATTTTGCAATTTCGGCAAATCTTCTTTACGGATGCTCTTACCTTCATCGTGCTTCCTCAGTCTCGCGGTTACCGCGGCAGGCCCATCCCGCCACCGACCAACGAGGACTTCTTCATCAAACTTTCGTATTGTCTAGACATCAGGTGAGACTGGATCTGAGACATCATGTCCATCATGACCACAACAATGATCAGGAGCGACGTGCCGCCAAAATAAAACGGGACGCTCCACTTCACAATCAAGAATTCCGGAATCAGACACACAACGGTGAGATACATCGCACCTGCCAGAGTCAGTCGCGAGACCACTTTATCCACATAAGTAGCGGTCTGAACACCCGGACGTATTCCCGGCACGAATGCGCCGGACTTTTTCAGATTGTCCGCAATTTCTTTCGGATTGAAGACCAGCGCCGTGTAGAAAAAACAGAAAAACAAAATCATACCGGCATAGATCAGTGTGTATACCGGCTGGCCCGGCGACAGGGTTGTCGCGATATCCTTAAGCCATCCCATGCCCTCGCTTTGCCCAAACCAGCTGCCAAGGCTAGCGGGGAACAGAATGATGCTGGAGGCAAAAATGGGCGGGATAACACCCGCCATGTTCAGTTTCAGCGGCAAATGCGTGGACTGACCGGCTATCATGCGCCGGCCCTGTTGCCGCTTGGCGTAGTTGACGGTAATCCGCCGCTGTCCGCGCTCTATAAAGACCACAAAGGCCGTAACCAGAATGGCGCCTATGAACAAGGCGAGGACACCAATCGGGGTAAATGCCCCCGTTCGCGCCAATTCAAGAGTGCCCGCAACCGCCGACGGTAATCCGGCCACAATGCTTCCAAAAATTATCAGGGAGATGCCGTTTCCGATGCCTCGCTCGGTGATCTGCTCACCCAGCCACACTAAAAACATAGTTCCGGTGACCAGCGTGGCAACCGTGGTGATCTTGAAACCCAGGCCTGGCACGAGGACCACCGGACCGCCCGCGGCCTGTTGCCCTTCGATCGCGATAGCGATACCAAGACCCTGAAAGGTCGCCAGGAGCACTGTGCCGTACCGCGTATATTGCGTTATCTTTCTACGGCCCGCTTCACCCTCCTTCTTCAGGGTTTCAAGCTGAGGGATAACCGACGTCATCATTTGAATGATGATAGATGCGGAGATATAGGGCATCACGCCTAGCGCAAAGATCGACAGGCGCTCCAGCGCACCGCCCGAGAACATATTGAAGATATCGACGATCGAGCCTCGCGTCTGCTCGAAAAGAGCCGCCACCGCAGTCGGATCAACGCCCGGGATGGGGATATGCGTGCCCAGGCGAAATACCACCATTGCGCCAAGCACAAACAATATGCGCTGACGCAATTCGGTCAGTTTTCCCAGGGAGGCTAAAGGCGACGCTGCCATAGGTTTAGGCCTCGACCTTGCCTCCGGCCTGCTCGATAGCCTCACGAGCACCGCGGGTTACCCCGATGCCGCGCAGGACGACGGGTCGCTCGATCGTGCCCGAGGCGATCACCTTGGCGCGCAACGCGTCATGGCGAATCACACCGGCTGCTTTTAGCGCCTGAAGATCGATCTCGCCCTCCACTCGTTGCAACTCATGCAAACGGACCTCGGCCACACGCGGGCGGACCAGCGAGCGGAAGCCACGCTTGGGCAGCCGCCGCTGAATAGGCATCTGACCACCCTCAAAACCGACTTTATGGAAGCCGCCCGCACGGGACTTCTGACCCTTAACGCCTCGTCCTGCCGTCTTCCCTAAACCGGATCCGGTACCGCGGCCCACGCGCTTTGCATCGGGCCGTGATCCTTCGGCAGGTTTCAATTCATTCAACCGCATTTCAGATTTCCTCTACACGAACAAGGTGGGACACTTTATTGATCATCCCTCTCACGCAGGGCGAGTCCTGCAGCTCCACCGTCTGATGGGTACGCTTTAGCCCCAGGCCATGAACGCAAGCCAGTTGACGAGCGCCCCGCCCAAACTTACCCTTAATCAGCGTTACTTTTATTCTTTTCTCAGTCATCGCCCGAATCCTTGCCCAGAATTTGATCGACGGATTTACCACGGCGGATGGCGACCTGGCGGGGGTTCTGAACCCCTAACAATCCGGCAACAGTAGCGCGGGCCACATTGATCGGGTTTGTCGTCCCGATGACCTTCGCCAGAACGTCTTTAACGCCCGCCGCCTCAAAAATCGCTCGCATCGTGCCCCCCGCGATGATCCCGGTTCCAGCTGAAGCCGGTCGCATCACGACCTGGGCGGCGCCATGACGGCCCACCGTTGCATAGTGCAGCGTGCCCTTCTTTAGTTTGACTTTGCGCATGTTTCGCCGCGCTTCATCCATCGCTTTTTGCACCGCAACCGGCACCTCTCGCGCCTTTCCACGTCCAATTCCTACCCGGCCATTGCCATCGCCTACGACGGTTAAGGCTGAGAATCCGAAGATTCGACCGCCTTTTACGACCTTCGCTACGCGCCGGACGTTGATGAGCTGCTCGATAAACCCTTCGCTATCGACCGCAAGTTGTTCTGCTTTTGTCGCCATACTGGTTCCCGTTGTTACTCGGTCCGCTAAAACTGCAGGCCGCCCTCGCGAGCGGCGTCTGCCAATGCCTTGACCCGGCCGTGATATCGGAAGCCCGATCGATCAAATGCCACGCTTCCCACACCCGCCGCCTTGGCCTTTTCGGCAATTCGTTTCCCAACGGCAGACGCGGCAGCGATGTTCCCGCCGTTCTTGATCGCGCTTTTGACTTCTACCTCGAGGGTTGAAGCACTGGCCAAAACTCGTCCGCCCGTTGCGTCGATGATCTGCGCGTAGATGTGTCGTGGCGTGCGGAATACGCACATGCGGGTAACGCCATCTCGGGAGATCTTCGAGCGAGTACGCGTTCCGCGTCGAATCCTGGAAGCCTTTTTATCTTTCATGCTGCTAACTCTCTTGAGCCGTGTTCCGGGACCGCGCGTGTCAACCTGTCGCCATCCCTGTATTCAATTGCTTATCGCGCTTTACTTCTTCTTAGCCTGCTTTCGAACGACATACTCGCCCGAGTACCGAATACCCTTGCCTTTATAGGGTTCGGGTGGCCGGTAGGCACGAATTTCTGCCGCCGCCTGACCCACCCGTTGCTTGTCTGAACCCTTAAGGACGATCTCGGTTTGTGACGGGGTCTCGACCGATACTCCTTCCGGCATCTCGTACACCACCGGGTGAGAAAAGCCAAGACTCAAATTAAGCTTGGATCCTTGCGCCTGAGCGCGGTAGCCCACACCAATAATCTCTAACTTCTTCTCGAAACCATCGGTTACCCCGGTGACCATATTGGCAATCAGCGCACGAAACGTACCCGCCATAGGCCAGGACTCGTCGCTCTCAGGTCGCACCTGAAGCGAACCGTCTTCCTCAGCAACCCGAATGGCCTGGTGCAAGGCAAGGGACAGCTCACCTTTTGGACCCTTCACGCTGACCGCGCCAGGGGCGATCGTCGCCTGCACACCGCTTGGCAGTGAGATCGGGTTCTTCGCTACTCGCGACATGACAATGACTCCTGAATAGGCTCTAAATTCTTTCTGACTAAATTCTCTAAAGGCGCGACGCTCGGAAAATCAGAACACGCGGCAAAGGATTTCGCCGCCGACGCCCGCGGAGCGCGCCTGGCGATCGGTCATTAGACCCTTGGAGGTCGAAAGCATCACGACCCCCAGCCCACCGTTCACGCTCGGCATATCCGCAACGCCGCAGTAGACACGCCGGCCCGGTCGACTGACTCGTTCGATTCGCTCGATGGCGCTCATGCCCTCCGCATATCGCAGGGTAATCGTCATTTCTGACTTTCCATCCGTCGAGGCAGTAGCGACGTCACTAATGTAGCCCTCGGCCTTGAGCGCCTCAGCCAACGCAAGCTTCGTCTTTGACAAGGGCATGGTGACAGATCGCTTACGGGCTGCGAGCGCGTTGCGAACGCGGGTCAGCATATCGGCAATGGGATCAGACATACTCATAGTGATTCCTTTTTACGAAGTGTCTCGTCGCCGAACGGAGTGGTCCGCGACAAATCTCTCTTAATTCCTGTATTCGATTACTCGGTAACGTTACGCAGGTTTTCGCTAAAGCGGGAAGGATTACCAGCTTGCCTTAACAACACCCGGCGCCTCGCCACGCATCACCACCTCGCGCAACGCATTACGCGCGAGACCAAACCGTCGGAAGTAGCCCCTCGGACGACCGGTTAGCGCGCAACGGTTCCGCTGTCGAGACCGTGAAGAGTCGCGCGGCAGTTTCTGGAGGTCGAGCATGGCTTGCCAACGATCATCATAAGAGAATGATTCGTCAGTCACCTTGCCGCGCAGCGCGTCGCGCTGGCCTTTAAACTGTGCACTTAATTTTTTACGCTTCACTTCACGAGCGATCATTGATTTCTTTGCCATAACAATTCCTATTTTCTTAGAGGAAAGTTAAATCCACGAAGTAACGCTTCCCCTTCCTCGTTGGTTCGGGCCGTTGTCGTAATCGTGACGTCCAGGCCTCGCAACGCATCAACCTTGTCGTAGTCAATCTCCGGAAAAACGATCTGCTCTTTGAAGCCCATGCTGTAATTGCCGCGGCCATCAAAGGAGCGGGCCGATACCCCTCGAAAGTCTCGGACTCGTGGAAACGCGATCGTGATCAATCGATCAAGGAATTCATACATTCGGTCCCTGCGAAGGGTCACCTTGCAGCCGATGGGCCAACCCTCGCGGATCTTGAACGCCGCAACAGACTTTCGGGCGTTTGTGACGATCGGTTTTTGGCCGGCGATCTTGGTCAAGTCCTCTACTGCGGAATCCATTGCCTTTTTGTCGGCAACGGCCTCCCCCACGCCCATATTGAGCGTAATCTTGGTAATCCGTGGTACCTGCATGGAGCTCGAGTATTTAAATTGCTCCATCAGGGCCGGCACTACGGTCTTCTGATAATGTTCTTGCAGTCTTGCCATTTTGTTGTTCTGCCTATCTGCGTCTAGCCGACGTCAATCATTTCGCCATCTGAGCGAAAAACGCGAACCTTCTTACCGTCCTCGAGGACTTTGAACCCGACGCGGTCAGCCTTCTTACTGTTCGGGTTGTAGATCCCCAGATTAGATATCTGGATGGGAGACTCCTTGGAAATGATTCCCCCGGTCTCACCCTTGTTTGGATTCGGTTTGGTGTGTTTCTTCACTACGTTGACGTTGTCGACCAGCGCCCGCTCGGTGTCCAACACACTAAGGATTGTGCCCCGCTTGCCTTTATCGCGCCCCGTCAAAACCACAACGTCATCGCCCTTACGAAATTTTTTCATGGTGTCTTCCTTTCCAACCTCAGAGAACTTCGGGCGCCAACGAGATGATCCTCATGAAACGCTCGGATCGAAGCTCTCGCGTCACGGGGCCAAAAATACGGGTCCCAACAGGCTGGAACTGGGCGTTCAAAAGCACCGCCGCATTGCTGTCGAAACGGATTAGAGATCCGTCAGAGCGGCGTACCCCGTGCTTGGTGCGAACTACTACTGCCTGGTAGACATCGCCTTTCTTGACGCGACTATTAGGGATCGCCTCCTTAACGCTGACCTTGATGATGTCCCCTACTCCCGCGTAGCGGCGCTTGGAGCCCCCAAGCACCTTAATACACTGAACCCGGCGCGCACCGCTGTTGTCGGCGACGCTGAGGTTGCTTTGCATCTGAATCATGGTCTTCTACCGAATATGATTAAGAGGTTAAGTTTGGCCGTTATGTGACGCGTCTGCTCTGCGTTGCGCTACGCGGAGGCCGCCGTGTCCTGGTCTGCGCGGGTCACGACCTTGACCAGCCGCCAGCTCTTCAGCTTAGAAATCGGTCGGGACTCTTCGATCACCACAATATCGCCCTTCTGACACTCGTTGTTTTCGTCATGCGCGTGCAATCGGGTCGATCGGCGGATGTATTTTTTGTACAGAGGGTGCTGAAGCTGACGCTCCACCAGAACCGTGATGGTTTTATCCATCTTGGCGCTCTCGACGCTGCCCTGAAGCGTACGTGCACTCGAGGCTTTTTGCGTAGATTGTTCTTCGCTCATGACACAGTCCTGTTTATTTCACTCATGCGAGTCTTAATTCGCGCAATTTGCCGTCGAACCACCTTGAAGCGCGAAGGATTCGCCAACTGACCGGTTCCACGCTGCATGCGTAAGTTGAATTGTTCCTTGCGCAGATCGATAAGCTCTGCCTTAAGTTCTTCGGCGTTCATGCCGACCACTTTCTTTTCCGCCATTGCCGTTTAATCCTACGCTGCCTGACGTTTGACGAACGACGTGGATATCGGAAGTTTTGCTCCCGCAAGTCGAAAGGCCTCTCGAGCCATCTCTTCCTCCACGCCCTGAATTTCATAAAGCATGGTGCCGGGTTGTACCAACGCGACCCAATACTCGGGGTTCCCCTTTCCTTTTCCCATTCGTACTTCCAGAGGCTTCTTCGATACCGGTTTATCCGGGAAGACCCGAATCCAGACCCGCCCACCGCGCTTGACATAGCGGTTAATGGCCCGACGAGCAGCCTCAATCTGGCGCGCGGTCAGGCGACCGCGTCCGGTGCATTTCAGGCCAAAGTCGCCAAAACTGACGTTGCTGCCACGCACCGCCAGACCGCGATTTCGGCCTTTTTGTTGTTTCCTGAATTTTGTTCTTTTCGGTTGGAGCATCTAACCTGACCTCAGACTGTGGCGTTCGCTTGCGCGGTCTTCGGCGCTTCCACCTCAGAGGCGCCTGGGAGGATTTCTCCCTTGAAAATCCAAACCTTCACTCCGATCACGCCGTACGTCGTTTGCGCCTCAGAAAAGCCGTAGTCCACATCAGCGCGCAAGGTGTGCAAAGGTACGCGGCCTTCTCGGTACCATTCGGTCCGGGCAATCTCTGCCCCATTCAATCGGCCCGAGATCATAATCTTCACGCCCTTAGCGCCGAGTCGCATCGTATTCTGAACCGCGCGTTTCATTGCCCGACGGAACATGATTCGCTTCTCGAGCTGCTGACACACGTTCTCAGCAACGAGTCGAGCGTCCAACTCGGGCTTGCGGATTTCTTCAACAGCAACCTGTACCGGCACATTGTTATTCAGCGCCAGAATATCGCGGCGCAACTTCTCAATATCCTCTCCCTTTTTCCCGATCACAATGCCCGGGCGCCCCGTGTGAATGGTGACATTGAGCGTCTCACCAGCCCGAACCAGCTCAATCCTGCTCACGGCAGCGTTGGCAAGCCGTTTGCGGAGAAACTTACGAATCCCCTGATCGGCAACGAGGTTTCGAGCATAGGTGCTACCCATTGCGAACCACTTGGCGTCCCAGTCACGGATGACGCCTAGGCGAAACCCGTTTGGATGAATCTTTTGACCCATTTGCTAATTGCCCCCTTTAGCGACGTCGCTGACGCTGACCGTAATGTGACTCGTTGGCTTGATCAAAGGAGTGGCCCGGCCTTTTGCCCGCGGGAGCCACCGCTTCATAACTGGACCCTCATCCACCATGATCTGACTCACGCGCAACTCGTCGATGTCAGCGCCCTCGTTATGCTCGGCGTTCGCAATGGCCGATTCCAGCACCTTGCGAATCACGCCTGCCGCTTTTCGCGGACTGAACTGCAGCAGCTCCAACGCCTTACCCACCGGCAGATTTCGCACCTGATCCGCAACCAGCCGTCCCTTTTGGGGAGACAACCGGACAAATCGGGCGACCGCTTTGACTTCCATTTTCTTAATCTCTCTAAGCTAGTGTCATGCTGAGACATGCGGTAACCACCGCTCGTTTCGTCTCTTTTTTTCTATAGGCTCTATTCTTACTTCTTGCTTTGATCTGTCTTTTTTTGGCTGTTGATTGCGTCGAATAGCATTCAGGCGGATTTAAAATGCCGGCAGCCCTACTTCGTCTTGCGATCCGCCACGTGGCCCCGGAAGGTGCGGGTCGCGGCGAACTCACCGAGCTTATGACCGACCATGTTCTCGGTAACCAGCACCGGCACGTGTTGCTTTCCGTTGTGCACCGCGATGGTCAATCCAACAAATTCCGGCATGATCATGGATCGTCGGGACCAGGTCTTAATCGGGCGCCGCGAGCCTTCGTCTTTTGCCTTAGATACCTTCGCCCACAGCGAATGATCGA
>Ga0255757_10000489_pt1 | contig 38874 bp, 37 predicted proteins | sample 071ome_27_FD_179957 | JGI IMG/M metagenome (GOLD analysis project Ga0255757, IMG submission 179957) | Coastal salt marsh microbial communities from the Groves Creek Marsh, Skidaway Island, Georgia - 071409AT metaG (version 2) | ecosystem: Environmental > Aquatic > Marine > Intertidal zone >...
TTTTGGAGCCGTTTCTCGCAACCCTTGGCCTCTGCGTACCCGCCATCCTTTGGGCGGGATCAGATGAGCAAAAAGAAATGCTGTTATCCCCCGTCGCAACGGGCCAGCTATCCATGGCAGCAGCGCTTCAGGAGGCAAGCGACCCACTCAATTTGCAAGCCATCGAGACAAGTGCATCAACGAATGACGAGGGTTTCATCCTATCGGGCACAAAGTCCATGGTTTTAAATGGTACAGGGGCGGATTACCTCATCGCTTCGGCGAGTCTGGATGGCGCAGAAACGCCTACTTTGTTCATCATCCCGGCTGACGCACTGGGTGTTGTGGTTGAGGGGTACCCATTGCTGGATGGGTACGCAGCCGCCGAGGTGCGCTTTGAGTCCGTCCAGCTGCCGCCCTCATCGCAGTTAGGAGAAGCCGGTCAAGGCAGCCAGATCATCGATCACATGATCGCGCACGGCATTTTATGCGTGAGCGCTGAAGCTGTGGGGGCAATGGAAGTGCTTTACCAAAGCACGATCGACTACGCCAAAGAGCGCGTCCAGTTTGACCACCCGCTTGCTGAGTTTCAGGTCGTTAAGCACCGACTGACCGATATGTTCATTGAGTACAATCTCGCTAAATCCATGTGTTTGAAGACCACGCTGCTCGTTAATGAGCAGTCACCCGATGCATCACGCCACCTGCATGGACTGAAATATCTCGTCGGGAAAGCTGGCCGGTTCATTGGTCAGAATGCGGTGCAACTCCATGGTGGCATGGGTATGACCGAAGACCTCATGGTGGCGCATTACTTCAAACGGCTCACGGTAATCGACGCTCTCTTTGGCCATACCGATCTACACTTGGATGCCTTCGTTAATGCGCCAGCCTGACTGGGACCAGGAGCGAGATAACGAGCAAACCCGTTCCTCGCTCCTGGCAGCGCTGGGTGTGACAGCGATGGATCTCGCTGATTACGCGCCACCTTTGCAACCGATCGCAAGCGAGGACGCGCTTCAGCCATTCCCGTCGCAGGACTTCAGCCATATTCGCCTGACGGAACCTGCCTTGGGCGCCGCCATCCGCTTGATCGAAAGTGCCGCTAATGACAACGTGCGGCTATACCCAATTTCAGGCTTTAGATCACTCGACTATCAAGCCGAATTAATTCAAAGAAAGTTACAGCACGGCACAGCACTAGAGACAATCATGCGCGTCAATGCGCTACCTGGGTATAGCGAGCACCATACCGGCGAGGCCCTTGACCTTGGCACCTCAGCGGAAACAGATCTTGAAACACCGTTTGAGGAGACCCGCGCGTTTGAGTGGCTCGCCAAACACGCACACGAATTTCGATTTACCCTGAGCTACCCAAGAGATCACGCCCATGGCTTTATTTACGAGCCCTGGCACTGGCGCTATAAGCCCTGATCAGAAAAAGCCGTCCCCATTACTCGGAATCTGGAGTTGCTTGATACCTTGCCATCTTTGCCTGTAGTAAGGCCCGGTCTGCATCACTCATCTTTAAGTCGCTTGCTTTGCGCTCTTGCCTTGCGAAGAGGTATTTCTCGCGGATCACCCGTTTCGATTTAAACCCTCGTTCTTTCATCAGCGCAAAACCCTCGTCAACCATCATTGGATTACCGCAGAGCAGAACCCAATCTTGCGCAGGATCGAACTTTGCTGGATCTTGCAGACCACTCGTCACATAGCCTTGGTGCTCATTCATGGCAGGTTTAGACGGTAGACTTTGCGAATAAAACACCTCCCAATCGAACCACGCGTGGCTTAACGCTAGATCATCAAGCCATGGTCGGCATAAGCATTCGACAGGCGATCTCACCCCAAACAGCAGATGGACAGATTCAAAAGGAATAGACGTGGATTGCTCGAGCGAATGCAGCATCGGTAGATAAGGTGCAAGCCCTGCGCTAGTGGCCACTAAGAAGAGTCTTCGCCCTTCGCTCGGTAACACTAGTCGTCCATAAGGACCGCTTAGGGTCGCGCTTAAACCCGGCGCCGCGTCGAACAATAATTGCGTGGCTCTTCCCCCCTTGGTCTCGCTGATCAGAAGGTCAAAATGACCAGCCGGACAATCGCTCTCGTATTGCGCAAAGGTGTAACTCCGCTCAAACGCGCCATCGCTATCGTTAAAAGTAAAGCGATAAAACTGTCCTGGCTCAAACTCGAGCGCATCAACGCTGGCACGCCAGCGCATCCGGATCGATGTCGGAGAGAGGTGCTCTGTCCACAGCAACTCAGCTTTCATTGAGGCTCAATATCAGAGAGGGATGGCGCTTATTATGCCTGTTCTGTCGCGTGCGGTGCAGAAGATCAGCGGACTCAAACGATAAAACAGCACACTGCTCGAGATCGCGGACATCCCTAGCAAGCTGCACGACTTGGCAAGCCAGACTGACAAAGTGGCGCCAAGCAACAGCGCTTACTTTTAACGCAGGAGAGTGCTACTCATCTCGGCAGGAGGGACTCCATATGAGACGAGCCACTTGGACGCTTTGCCATCCATTCTGTAGCGTGGCACTTAACAACGTCTCATCGAGTAGCCGCGCAACAACAACGGTTCCGCAATATCGTGCTCAACGAATGGAAAACCCTATCAAGACCTATCTTCAACACGGGCACTTGTTCAAACTAGGGTCCCTATGAACATTGCAATCATCGGTGCTGGTGCAGCAGGACTCGCCGCAGCTAAAAATTTAGGCACTTGCCACACCATCACCGTGTTTGAGGCGCTGCCGAGCCTCGCTGGTGTTTGGGCGTCTCACGCGAGCGCGCCATGCCAGCCGATCTACGAGGAACTCAGGACGAACATTCCCATTGATCTCATGGCCTTTTGGGACTTCCCGTTCGATGCGAATGACAAACGTGCATCAACCGGAGATTTTCCGGAAGCCAAGGCCGTTCGTGCCTATCTGGCACGTTATGCCGATCACTTTAAACTTGCACCGCTCATTCAATTCGATCGACGAGTTGTTTCCGTCGAGAAGGTTTTAGATGGTTGGCAAGTGCAATTCGACAACAACGAAATCTCCTGCTTCGATGCAGTGGTGGTGTGCACTGGCCATTACCATCAGCCTTTTTTTCCGGCAGTACCGGGACTCGAAGACTTCCATGGCCGAGCCACCCACTCGGCCAACTTTGTAACGGGCGTCGATCACCGCGAGGAAACCGTTGTCATCTGGGGTGGACATGCATCAGGTACCGATCTGGTTAGGCTGATCGCTCCCCATGCAAAGCGGGTGTTTTGGTCCGGGCATGCGCCCACTATGGCAGACGCAACCAGTGACCTTCCAAACGTTCAATGCTGCTCCGATATCGAGCGCTTTGAAGACGAACGTGTTATCTTGACTGACGGTAAAACGGTTACCGGCATCGACAGGGTCATCTTCTGCACTGGCTACCAATACGACTTTCCTTTCCTGTCCAAAAGCCTACTGCACCACGACGGTTTCCAATTAACTCAGCTGTATAGAGACTTGCTGCACGTAGATCATCCCACCCTCGCATTTGTGGGGATTCCCTCGCTGATTATTCCGTTTCCTTTGTTTGATATCCAAAGCCGCTGGTTAAACGCGTTGTGGAGTGGGAATCTCATCGCGCCTAGCTCGGAGGATCAGCGAACCTGGCTTTTAGCCCGCGATCAAGCGTTTGCACAAACTGCCCTGCCGCCGCGAGCATTTCACAGGCTAGGCGAGCGACAGATGCACTACTTAACGGATTTACTGTCCGAAGCCGGTGGGCCGCCAATGCCTGACTGGTTTGCGAGCGCCGCCAAAGCAGCACAATCCCACCGCTTGCGTTATGCCAGCGATTACCGGGACCAGCCGTTCAATCCTTCGGCTTATCCACCGCCTTCATGAAATCAATGTCCCTTTTTTCCCCTGAGGGCACGGGAACCTCGACCAAGCGCTCATCCACATCATCGTACTCAAGACGAAGTGCTCGACACATCGTGGCATGCATTTCATAGGTACAAGTAATGTACGTGAGCTCAAGGATGGCTTCATCGGATAGCTCCGCCTTTAATGCCGCCATCGTGGCATCCGGCACGCGACCACCTGCCAACACCAGGTCATCGGTATAAGCCAGAACCGCACGTTCGAGTGGGGTAAAAAGGTCACTTGAGCCCCAAGACGGGATCGCCTCAATATGAGCCTCAGAATATCCAGCTGCTCTGAGCGCCTTACAGTGTTGAGAGAACACAAAAAGACTGCCCCGAGCATAACCGGCTCTGGCTTGTCCCAGCTCACGAAGCTTCGGGCTGATTTGGCGGTTTCTGCCTCGATAGAATTGAAACCCCTGCACAGCGTGCCGAAAGCAATCGGGCACCAGCGCAAAAACAGACCACCAGTTGCCGGGGGTTCCGGTCGCTGTTCCTGGATGGGTCACGGGATCGACCCCAGGCCCAAACACGGCGTCGTACACCTTTTGAATATCCTCTGGGGCATCCGCTCTTGCCACCTCTTTTAAGCTGGGCATGTCAGTCGTCTCCTTGCACTATTTGTCATTGAGTCTCGTTATTGGGTCTTTTTATTCGGTCTTTTTATTCGGTCTGGGGCGCTCGGCATGGTTATCGTATCCATACGATCGTATCGATAATCGCTAAATACAATCATTGCTGGTGTGTCGAACCAGATGACTAGATCCTCCCATGCGCGAAGGGCGAGGCCAAGCCCAGACGAGGAACAGACATTGACTGAATCTCGAGCACTCCAAGGCACATTTTCTCGCTGAGTCCAGTAAACTCCCCTCCGAACGATTGAGTTAAACCGTATTCGATGCAACGAGCACTCGCCAGTGAAGCCATAGGCACATTTTTCTTACTTGCCTGCGTGGTCGGTTCCGGAATCATGGCTGAACGACTCGCAGGCGGGAACATGGCCGTCGCATTACTTGGCAACACGATCGCCACAGGCGCGATGCTGTACGTGCTCATCACCATCTTGGGGCCAATTTCTGGCGCTCACTTTAATCCAGCCGTCACCCTTGCCCTTTGGCTGGAAAAGCGGGTGTCTCATCAGAGAGCAGTCGGCTTCGTGATCATACAAACGATCGCGGGCATTGCCGGGACGCTTGCGGCGCACGCCATGTTCGACGATCCATTGCTTCAGTGGTCCGAAAAACTGCGCACTGGGCCTAGCCAGTGGTTTTCAGAATGGATAGCAACGCTAGGGTTGGTACTGACGATTTTGGGCTGCGTGCGCTACAAACCAAGTGCCGTGCCTGCAGCCGTAGGCCTTTACATCACAAGCGCGTATTGGTTCACGGCTTCGACATCGTTTGCTAACCCAGCCGTAACTATCGCGCGCAGTTTTACGAATACCTTTAGCGGCATCAATCCCGATCACGTCCTTGCCTTCATCGTTGCACAATGTCTGGGCGCATTAACCGCCGTGATGGTTTATCGGCTGCTGATCAAGGAGTCGACCTAATGCCTCGAACACTCATTCGCCAACCAGTGGGAAAGAGCGAACAAGTGAGATTCCATGGGTAGCTATTTCTTAAAGCGACTCGCGCTGATTCCACCCACTCTGCTTGGGGTGACGCTGATTGTGTTTGCGATCACGAGGCTTGTTCCGGGGGGGCCGCTTGAACGCGCCATCATGGAAGCTCAAGTCGCAGGCGCTGATGCCATGAGCTTTTCCTCCAGTGCTGGGCAGAATATGGCCATTTCTGATGCGCAGCTTGAGCAACTCAAGGCTTACTACGGATTCGATAAGCCCATTCTAGAAAGCTATGTCATTTGGGTTGGCAAGATTCTCACAGGCGATCTTGGCACCTCGTATCGGTACAACGAACCCGTCTGGAACGTGATTAAGGACCGCTTTCCGATCTCGATTTACTACGGCTTGGTGACGCTCATTTTGACCTATGCCGTCTGCATTCCGCTCGGTCTCGTCAAGGCCGTCAGGCACCGCACAGCCGTTGATACCGCATCGTCGATATTCATTTTCATTGGGTATGCCGTGCCCGGCTATGCGCTTGGCTCGCTGCTCCTGCTCTTTTTCTCAGTCCGCATGGATTGGTTCCCCATGGGCGGCTTTGTGAGTTTTAACTACGACATGCTGACGCCCACCGAACAGTGGTTGGACATCATCCACCACTCCATTCTGCCGCTCATCTGCTACATCATTGGCAGCTTCGCGCTCGTGACCATGCTCCTTAAGAACCACTTGTTGGATAATTTGGCTGCCGACTACATTCGCACTGCGATCGCCAAAGGGGTGTCCTTTAAGCAAGCGGTATTGCGCCACGCGCTCCGCAACTCGATGATCCCAATTGCCACCACGTTCGGCCAGAACATTACGCTGCTCGTTGGCGGGTCATTCCTGATTGAATCGATCTTTGACATCGACGGCTTTGGTCTTTTAGGCCTTACCTCAATCCTCGATCGGGACTACCCTGTGGTCATGGGTGTTGTGTTACTCAGCAGCCTCTTGTTACTGATTGGCAATGTGCTGTCCGACTTACTCGTCGCCCTCGTTGACCCTCGGATTAGGTTCCAATAATGCGGCTCACGTTAACGCCCCAGACCCGAAAAAAGCTGACCCGCTTTAAGCAAATCAAAGTTGGCTATTTTAGTTTTTTAGCACTTGCTGCCTTAAGCCTACTCCTTTGCCTTGCAGAGCTCTGGGTCAACAGTCGAGCACTCGTAGTCAAATACGAAGGAAACCTCTATTTCCCAACCTATGGTGCGATCATCCCAGGCTCCTCGTTTGGACTGGGCTACGAATACGAGACCAACTACCGAGACTTACAGCAGCGATTAGCAGGCAGTGACGAAAACTGGGTCGTGCTGCCGCCCGTCCCTTACAATCCATTTGAAAATGATGCCCAGGGAGGGATTCTGAGGCCAACCCCGCCTGACATTGATCGCGGGCACTATTTAGGTACAGATACGACTGGCCGAGACATCCTCGCCCGGCTGGTTTACGGCACCCGCACGGCTCTGCTCTTTGCGCTGGCATTTATGGTGAGTGTTTATGTCATTGGTATCGTGATTGGTTGCAGCATGGGATATTTCGGCGGGGCGTTCGATCTCATCTTTCAGCGGTTTATCGAGATTTGGTCTAATGTCCCGTTCCTCTACATGGTGATTATCGTCTTCTCGATTATCCCAATTGAGTCCTCGATCGCAGCTCGAGTCATCATTTTGCTCGTCGTCATGGTGTTATTTAGCTGGACCAGCATGACTTATTACATGCGGACGGAAACCTACAAAGAAAAGTCCCGCGACTATGTCATGGCCGCGAGGGTACTAGGCGCTGGCACGATGCGGATCATCTTCAAACACATTCTTCCCAACGTGTTGGCAACGCTGGTCACCTTTATGCCGTTTACCATTGTGTCTGCCATCGCCGCGGTGACTGCGCTCGACTTCTTGGGGTTTGGGTTACCCGTTCCAACGCCTAGTCTGGGCGAGCTCCTAAAACAGGGAACGGGGAATCTTCGCACCGCCCCTTGGATCGTGATCTCAGCCTTTACCACGCTAGTCTTGCTCCTTACTATCGTGACCTTTATCGGCGAAGCGATTCGCGAATCTTTTGATCCCAAAAAATACACGCTCTATCGGTGATAACAATGCTCAGAAATACTCACGCTTATTTGCTCCTGGTTTTCGCTACCCTTTTACTCGCGAGCTGTGGCGGCAGCGATGCACCTACGGAAGAAAGCGAGTTCGCGCCCTACGACAATCGCGCCGAAGTCGCCCAATATTATGCAGACCATCCTGACTTTTTCCGCTTCAAGACTCGGTCCGATCTACCGACTGATCTTCAATGGCAAGATGGCAGCGAACTCCCCGAGATTGGCAGCCCTGACGCCAAAAAAGGCGGCATGGAGACCATCCGGCTACAGGACTTCCCACGTACCCTCAGAATCCTGGGCCCGGACTCCAACGGCAGCTTTAGACCTTGGCTGCTCGATTACACCACCATGGCACTCGGCCATCGCCACCCAGATCTCATGGACTACTTCCCTGGATTGGCAACGAAATGGGCAGTAGATCGAGAAGCGAAAACGATTTACGTCGAACTTGATCCTCTGGCCACGTGGTCTGATGGCGTGCCCATCACGGCGGACGATTATCTGTTTATGTTCTGGATGCACCGATCGTCGTACATCACTGCACCCTGGTATACGAATTGGTATTCGACTCAGTACACGAATATCACCAAATATGACGACCACTTGATCTCGATCAGTACTGTTTCGGAGAAACCGGATATCGATTCAAAGGCGTTGGAACTGCGGCCCCTACCCAGACACTTTTATCAAGAAGTTGGCCCTGATTACCTAGAACGCTATCAGTGGCGCTTTCCACCCACAACGTCGCCCTACCTCATCGAGCCAGGCGATTTGAAGAAAGGCCGCTCCATTCAAATGACTAGAAACACTGAGTGGTGGGCTAAGGACAAGAAGCACTTTCGATACCGTTTCAATGTGGACAAGATGAACTTCATCGTGATCCGAGACACAGCCAAGGTGTTCGAGGCATTCAAACGTGGCGATATCGACCAATTCGCGATGAATCTTGCTGAGTATTGGTACGAAAAACTACCCAACGATGACGCTGACGTCGCTAATGGCTATATCCACAAGAAGTTATTTTTCAATCAGCGGCCGCGTCCACCCTACGGGCTTTGGATCAACACTGCCCAACCACTGCTTGACGATCAAAACGTTCGCTTGGGCCTCCAATACGCAACCAACTGGGACTTGGTGATTGAGACCTTTTTCAGAGGCGATAGCGATCGACTCAACACGGCCAATGACGGCTATGGCCCGTTCACCGCAAGCCACATCAAAGCGCGACCCTTTGACATCAACCAAGCCCAGGAAGCTTTTGCTCGAGCGGGTTTCACTGAACGCGGTCCGAATGGAATTTTGATGCGCGAGGATGGTACCAGGCTCGCATTCACCATTTCTTCTGGATACGAATCACTGAAAGACGTCCTGACTATCTTGAAAGAGGAAGCGGCAAAAGCCGGGCTTGAGTATCGGGTTGAAGTACTCGATGGCACATCGGGATGGAAGAAGGTGCAGGAGAAGAAACACGAGATTCACTTCGCTGCCTTTGGCTACAGCCTAGAACTCTACCCACGATTCTGGGAGACCTACCATTCCGACAATGCCTACGATAAAGCGTTTCTTGATAACGGTGAGATCAATCCAGCACGACAGATTAAAACCCAAACGAACAATCTGGAGACGCTTGCCATTCCGGAAATGGATCGATTAATTGATGCCTACCGCGCCTCACCCGACGCTGATGAAATGATAGCGCTCGCCCACGAGATGAGCGATCTCCATCATGACTACGCCTCTTTCGTACCTGGCTTTTACAACGGATTCTTTCGAATTGGGCATTGGCGATGGGTGAACTACCCTGCCAATTTCTCTCATAAACATGCATCAAATCACCTCCAGTACTTTTTACACTGGATTGATGAGGACGAGCGCAGTGCAACCATGGATGCGAGAAACCAGGGTCGGGCCTTCGATCCCGTTATCGAATCCTTTGAGCAACACCGGTCTCGCTAATCTCATGCCCTCCCCTGCGCTCCTTGAGGTTCATGACCTTGTCACCGAATTCGAGACCGATGAAGGGCTCGTACGTGCTTTAGATGGTGTGAGCTTCTCGCTTGACGCGGGTCAAACCCTGGGGCTCGTTGGGGAATCCGGTTGCGGTAAGAGCGTAACCGCGCTCTCTATCATGGGCCTACTCCCACGTCCTGCGGGAAAAATTGCGAGTGGGCAAATTCTTTTTGGCGGAAGTGACCTCGTCACGCTACCTGCAAACGCTATGCAATCGATTCGCGGTCAATCAATAGGGATGGTGTTCCAGGAACCGATGACTGCGTTAAACCCCGTCCAGACCATCGGGCGTCAATTGACGGAGAGTCTCGAACTCCACACCGATCTCACCGACCAGGCGCGTATCAAGAAGGCGATCGCCATGCTTGATCGGGTGGGTATTCCTGCGCCAGACATCCGTATGGCAGAGTATCCTCACCAGTTGTCTGGCGGCATGCGCCAGCGGGTGGTCATCGCCATGGCGCTCATTTGCGAGCCTAATCTGCTGATCGCCGACGAACCAACCACCGCGCTGGATGTCACGATTCAGGCTCAGATTCTTGACCTCATTAAAGAGTTGCAAAGCGAGATGGGGATGGCGGTGATTATGATCACCCATGATCTGGGTGTCATTGCTGAAACCTCCGAGGAAATGGTGGTGATGTATGCTGGCCGAGTGGCTGAACAAGGCAGTGTGTATGACGTATTTGCATCACCGCGGCACCCGTACACCGATGGCCTCATGCAATCAATACCCAAAATGGACAGCACGCCCAAGGAGAAGCTAAAGGTCATCGATGGCCTCGTACCCAGTCTCCACGAACTGCCGAAGGGCTGCCGATTCAATAACCGCTGCCCCGACGTCAGCGACATCTGCTTTGAGAGCATTCCCAAAATGACCGTCATCAGTGAACGTCAGTCGGCCGCTTGCCACAATGTCAGTAGCGCGTCGTGACACCGCTCCTCGAAGTCAGCGGGTTGTCGATGCACTTTCCGGTGAAGTCCGGGCTGCTACGACGATCTCAACTCGTTAACCGCGCCGTCAATAACGTCGATCTCACCATCATGCAGGGTGAGACGCTTGGCCTCGTAGGCGAATCTGGCTGTGGTAAGTCGACGCTAGGACGCTGTATTGCCAGGCTTTACAAACCGACTGCGGGGCAAATTCACTACCAAGGCGCTGACTTGGCGAGCCTGGGGCAAAAAGCACTATTACCCTATCGACGTGACATTCAAATGATTTTTCAGGACCCCATGGAGTCATTGAATGCGAGGCACACGGTTCAAGAAATATTGGAGGAGCCTCTTGTTATCCACGGGATCGGCTCCGCTTCAGATCGCCGCAAGGAAGTAAATCGACTGCTCGATCTGGTTGGGCTACCTAAGCGGTCAGCGACTCGCTTCCCATTTGAGTTTTCTGGTGGTCAACGGCAGAGAATAGGAATTGCTCGAGCGATCGCGTTAAGACCTAAGCTCATCATTTGCGACGAGCCGGTCTCGGCGTTAGACGTCTCCATCCAAAGTCAGATCTTGAATCTCCTACTCGATCTGCAATCGGAGTTTGGACTGGCCTACCTTTTCATTGCCCACGACTTAGCGGTGGTTAAACACGTCTCGGATCGAATCGCGATCATGTATTTGGGCCAGATCGTTGAGACGGCATCCGGGGACACTGTCTATCAAGACCCAAGGCACCCCTACACCCAGTCGCTCATTTCAGCGATTCCAGTTCCTGACCCAACCGTTAAGAAAGAACGCATTATTCTTTCAGGCGACGTGCCGTCGCCCATCGCGCCTCCCTCGGGTTGTCACTTCCATCCTCGATGCCCAGCGTGCTTTGAGCCCTGCGCGGAGACGGCGCCTGAATTGAAAGAGACAGACGCCGAGCACTCAGTCCGCTGTCATTTAGAATCCAAGGCCTAGTATCAAGCCCGCCCGCACTAATGGAGAGACAAATAAGCGGTGCTTGAGCACCCCATTGCCGAGCGACCGGCGCGCGCTTTTTTTGGCTCCGAAAGACACCTTTTATCAATGAAACCTCTATGACAGTAAAACTCGAAAAAGATAGTCAGAGACGATGGCGAACGATTGTGCTCTGCACCCAAGGGAACGAGTTACTGATGGTCGAAATGGTCGACCCGCTCACAAAAAAGTTCATTTGGTCGCTGCCTGGTGGAGGAATCGAGCAGAAAGAAACGCCGTTAGTTGCAGCAAAGCGAGAACTCTTTGAGGAAACAGGACACGAGGCGGAAGACTGGGCCTTTCTTGAGCAAACCCGATATGACTTTGGATGGAACGGCCGCATGGTGCCGTGCCTTGGCGAATGGTTTCGCGCCAGAACGCCGAATGTGTCGGACACACACACGATCATCGATGCTCATGTCCGAGCCTGGGCCTGGATTCCTCTTGGGCAAGTGTCCGAACGCCTTGCTTATCAACCCCACGTGAGATGGCGAACCCTGCACCATCTCCGTGACATGATTTGATTCTCTTGGCGAGTGAAAAGTGACGAGGCGCTTTTACCATTGGGCTTGGCACTCATCGAATGCTTCTCACGCTTTGGGCATCAGCCAAGCTCACTTCAACGCATGGGAGCGGTAAAGCCGGCGATGACCACCGCCTCCTACCTGTGAATTCGTTATACTTGTTCCTCGAAAGGGGGAGCGACCAATGAATATTGAGGACAACCTTAAGCGCATTATCGAGGCAGAAGCCGATGCCGTCCGCGCCATTGATGTTCAGCCAACCTTCGCCCAAGCCGTGGAACTCATCCAAGGGACGAGTGGCCGCGTCGTTGCCACGGGCATCGGGAAAGCTGGGTTTATCGCTCGAAAATTTGCAGCAACGCTTGCCTCTACTGGCACTCCTGCCTTTTTCATCCACCCTGCAGAAGCGGGACACGGCGACCTTGGCATGCTCGCGCCCGATGACGCAATCGTCGCCTTCTCAACCAGCGGCAAATCCACTGAAGTCATTCAGATGCTGAGCATTTCACGACAGCTCGGGGTTGAGCGGATTATCGGTATTACGTCGCACATCGACTCGCCGCTCCGCACACACTGTCAAATCGTTCTTGATATGGGGGACAACATCAAAGAGCCCTGCCCCCTCGGGCTAACGCCGAGTGCTTCTATTGCCGTGATGCTTGCGATTAGCGATGCCATCGCTTTAACCGTTATGGAGCTTAAGGCCTTCACAAAGGATCAGTACGGCATGCGCCACCACAGCGGCTATCTTGGCAGCATCTCAAGGCCAGCAGATTCCAAGTAGATCCTCCAGTGAGCACCTCTAATCCGACCCAGCTTGCCAAGCGCTACTTCGAAGAGGCGAGCCAAGCAGTGGAAGCCTGCAAAGGCACCCCTCGCGTCCTGGGGCTCATCGCCAGCACTGATAAACCCTCCATGGCTTATGCCAATGCCACCAAGCAACGTTTCCTTGATGTCGGGATGGAATACACGTTAGAGCAAGTGAGTCGCCTGGACCTTGAAGCACGTATTCTTGAGGCCAACGAGGACTCCCGCATTCACGGCGTATTTATCTACTTCCCCGTGTTTGGCAACCAGCAGGATGACTACCTTCGCAACTTAATCAGCTTCACAAAGGATATTGAGGCAGGCAGTCAATATTGGGTACGAAAGCTCTACGCTAACGATCGACTAGCGGTGGACGGCGACCCAACGCGTAAAGCCGTCTTACCCTGCACTCCCCTTGCCATCGTCAAGCTCTTAGTCGAGCTTAGCGTCTACGGTGACCCCAGCATCAAGCCAGGACCGAGCGCTAAGCCACTCGCTGGCCAAACCGTCACTATATTTAATCGCAGCGAAGTCATCGGCCGGCCGCTTGCGGTGATGATGTCCAACGACGGCGCCGAAGTATTGTCATTTGACGAGCACGGGCCGCTCAAATTCGTGGCCGCAAGGCCTGAGGAATGCGTTATTTCGAGACAAGAGGCGCTTGTACGCTCAGACATTGTCATCACAGGTGTCCCATCAGACACCTTTCACCCAATCCAAGCGGCAGAGATTAAAGCGAGCAGTATTGGTATTAACTTTTCCAGTATTCCCAACTTTACTGACGCTGCGGCCGACAAGGCGTCACTCTTTATACCCAGAGTTGGCCCCATGACCGTGGCCATGTGTATGCGAAACACGCTACGTTTGTTCTCGCACTTTCATGAGGGCAGCCGTGATGAGTGATGCTGGATTGACCCAGTGGCTGAGCAATTTAGCCGATCGCACGCCCGCTCCCGGCGGCGGAGCGCTTGCTTGTGCACTGGCCGCTCAAGCAACGGCGTTGTTCGCGATGGTGGCTCGCTATTCAAAAGGACCTCGCTTTGGCCATGCGCTCATTGAGCGGCTCGATCGCGATCAAGCAAGACTGATGCAGCTCGCGGCTGACGATCAAACCGCATTCGAAGCACTCAACAAGGCCTTGCGCCGCACAAAGAACGATCCCGATCGCCACGAAACGCTATTACCGCTCTCTCGAGCAGCCTCAGTGCCACCCATGACCGCATTCGAGGACACGCTTGATCTTGCGCAAACGTTTCTCGCAGTCGCCAACTACACCAATAAAAATCTAGCAACCGACACACTCATGGTTGCTGATATCTATGCATCGGCACTTCGATCGCTGACGCTTAATGTCTTGATCAACTTGAATGACGACGACGATGGGAGCTTCGCGTCCGAGATGAGAGGTCGTCTCGCGCATGGCGATGAGACACTTAAGCTGCTCACCAGCTTCGCCGACGACTTTGGACGTCCAACATAGCGCCGGGCAAGCATCCTTTATATTCTGCTCACCAAACCGTTTGCAAAATCTTCCACAAGTTAATTCCTCCGCGCTCCAAGCGTTGAAGAATGCCGCGCTCGTCAAGCCAAGTACCCGCTGGCTACCGCTCACTCGCCTCTAACCGCAAGGTTTCAATCTGTGATTTACGTCATACAATCGTAGGCAAGCCCGAGGGAGGCGAACGAAGGCGACCCTATATGACTGAGCAAGCATCAATTCCCATGATCGTCGATGGTTTGGATATTACAGCGTGCGTGGCTAAGATCGAGGAGCAGGGCTATGCAGTGGTTCCTCAATTCATTACTCCCGAAGAGGTCGCGACCATTCGGCACGCGTTTATGACAGAAGTGCCGATCACTGAAATGGCTGCCATTGGCACAACGTCAGGGCTCACTTGGCGCGCCCACAATCTGCTGGCCAAGACCCGAGCGGTCGATTACCTATTTTTGGATGCTAGATTGCGCGCAGTCGTCCAAGGGATCCTAGGCCACAGGGGCCAAATCAACATCACCACGCTGTTTAATACCCTACCCGGCGAAACCAAACAGTTTCTGCATCAAGATGACGGCTTATGGCCAGTTCCAAGGCCCCACCCCCATTTCCTGTGTAACGCATTGATCGCTCTGGATGACTTTGATTGCGACAACGGAGCGACCCATATCGTCCCCTACAGTCATTTATGGCACGATCGCGCAGTTGACCAATCCGTGGCCTCCATTCAGATAGAAATGCCGAGTGGATCCATGCTGCTTTGGGCGGGAGCCCTCTGGCATGGCGGCGGTGCAAACACATCAAACCGTGAGCGATTAGGATTTTTTATGAGTCACAGCCAGGTGTATTTACGCCCGCAGGAATCCCAGCTGCTGTCTGTGCCAAGGGAAATCGCTCGAACCATGCCCACCGCGCTTCAACGGCTGCTCGGATACCACCGATTTGGGATTGGGGTGGATGGGCGCGATCCGATCGATGTCCTCCAAGACGGTAACGTCGTTAATCCCGACGCGCAGCTCGCCAGTGCTTGGCGGTCAAACTATCAGTAACTGGCTATGCGGACATGTTCTCACTGACCTCGATCAACCCACCCAGATCAAAACGTATGCCAACCAAACTTCAATGTTCGATCTGGATAATCAAACATCAAGGCGTTTTGAGGGAAAAGCTAGGTTTCCTTTCGGCGCCCCGTAAAGCCATTTGCGTATGAAGAGGCAACTGCGAGCACTAGGGCGCACTCTGTCATTCCAGATATCTCTTGCGATAATTGTGGGCAGCGTCTTGGCGGGGTGCCAGACCTCGCCGCAAAGTCTCAAAGCAAGCGAAGCACGATCATCGTCTTCGCAAGACGGCCAACAGTCTCAATTACATGGTTCAGCCGGGCGCACTCAAGCGATGCTTGAACAGGCGCTGTTCAACACATTGATCGATGCCCATATAAAAAAGGTTCCCCTCACAGAACATACGGACCGGTTAATCGATCAGCTAGTCCGCTCCGTTGACCGTGGAGCGATCACCGCCCGTCAGGAGCGATTGTGGACAGCGCTTTCAGTTATTCAAAACGATCAAGCACTGAATCAACCTTTGCACATCAAGGATCATGCGATTGCGGATTGGTTTGAGGGTGTGATCAAGGCGCTTGAGGAGAATATAAGCACAAGTCGCACGGCGGCTTCTCAGCTTTCCACCCACGATAAATTAAACCTGGCATGGGACGCTGTGCTCGCACAGTTTACCGGCAATCCGTTTGACTTACCGTATCGTGGCTTACCCGACCTAGCCATTAAGCCATCACTCCTTGATGGCAAACCGCTCTACTTTTATCAGCGCGTCGACCACTCGATCCGTCTGGCCGAAGACAAGATAGCGTTACTTCATCCCGATGAGATGGCACCCATTGCACTCCTGCTGGGATTACCAGGCACCCATTTCATTACCGCAATGGGCGGCGCTGATGTCTACTTTCCGTCGCTCGCTCACGCCAATCAGCGGGCGCTGTCTCTTGCGATGTTAGACGCCATGAACCGCCTCCGCCTTTATAATCGCGATGACCTCGCTGATCATCGTCGGCGATTTCTGAGGATTCAATTCGCGCAGTTACATGCGGCGCTACGGCTCGGCCAAGGCATTGATCCCCTGCTTGTTCGCGCGGGATTTAGGGCTGCCAGTCAACTTGAAGACGAGCGACTGGAGTCGGAATGGCAGTGGGTGGTTCAAGGCCAGCGCGAATTACAGCAAGTCGCGTGGAGTTATCACTGGATTGCCACCGAACTGTTGAGTGAATCGGCAACCGAGAACTGGGACGCGAAAGACCATGGCCGAAAGCTCATGCGTTGGGCTAAGCGGATCGACGGCCCGCCGACTTTGCTAGATGCGAATTAAACCGACCCATCTTGTTGAGACTAATGACGCCACATCAATCTTATTTGCACCACACTTCAAGCGGCCAAGCAGCATCAGAAAGATTATTCGGCTGTCCACTTTTTCCGCTGAGATCGACCAAACTGATACTGAATCTCGTGCACTTCGTTAATTTTAAGCTCAAACAGCAGTGCTTTATTGGCAGGGCCATAGCTGCAGATTGACCGGGCTAATGCGCGTTGCTCGTCCCGCTCAGTCAGCAAGACATCTCCGTTGACGATAAATTCTCCGCTGCTGCCCGAACTGTCATTCATCGCGCAATGTAGGCTAAAGCATCCATTCTCAAGTAAATCCTTTGCCTTTGGAGTGCTGGGTTCGACAAATAAAAAGCAGTGGCCCTCCCCAATCACCGGGGTAACAGGGTGCAACCTTGGACGCTGATCTTCTCTCACGGTTGCAAGGTACGCCACTTGACCATCCAGTCGCTTCTTGCCGAATAACGCCATCTCCGGGGCATTCGTCTCAAACACCCCCCAACTGACCAATTTCATACCCTTTCCTCTATCGAAGGATCTAGCCGATCACATCTGGCCGATTTCATTCGCACCCTCTTGCTCGTCATCTAGCATTCGCCAAGTTCAATGATGCCCTGCCATTGCGGACGCGCCTATGGCCGAACTGTTCTATCGTTTTTACTGCTTGCTCTCAAACTGAAGCGACTGTAGTGATTGAACCTGAACGGGGATCGAGTAAATCTCACCGGATTCGACTTCAATATCGAGAAGCAGTTCGTCTCCTTCCATTAACGGATGTGCTAAGCCAAATACCATCAAATGCGTGCCCCCAGGCTTGAGTAGGAGCGGCTTTCCGGGCTCAAGACTTGGCCAATCGATTTGCGACATACGCATTTTGCCGTCGATCATGGTCGTTTCATGTAATTCGATTGCCTTGCTGAGATTCGAGCGCATGTCAGTCACCCTAATCGGCAGGCTTTTCGATGCCAACTGACCATAAATTGCGGTCATCTTGCGCCCGGGAAGTGTTGCTCGCGCCCAGAGGGAGTCGGCTATGAGACGGGCAGACTCAGATGAAGCCGCTTTAGATTCTCCGGAAGCAGCTGCCATCGCGGATGAGGTGCACAAAGCTGCAGCAAACACTAGCAGGCCCCTACCGATTAGTACCTTGACCGTTCCAAACACCTGACCACTTTTTTCCAAAACCATAAGGACGATTACCTGCATGAAAAAGCAACATATGCGAGACTTACATTCTACTAAAGCTAGCTTGGCTCGCCCATATCGTTCCATGTCGAATGCCTTCACTCAGTTCACGCAGAACCACCGACCGGAAAAACCCTTTCTTACGTCCGCAGGCGGCGAAGTCCTCGCAACCTACGCAGACTTTGAAACCGAGACAGGTCGCTACCTTGATGCGCTGAGCGCGCTTGGCATCAAGCCGGGTGATCGGGTTGCCGTCCAGGTCGAGAAGTCACCCCAGGTTCTTTTTCTTTACTTCGCCTGTCTGAGGGGCGGAATCATCTACTTGGCGCTGAATACCGCCTACCAAAAAGAGGAAATCCGTTACTTTATTGAGGATGCTGAACCCGCGCTCTTTGTCGCGGATCCTGCTAAGGCTACGGAGGCAGCCGCGCTTGGAGCCAAACTTGTACACACAATGGACCGGGACGGCACGGGGAGCCTTCGGGATCTTGCGAGCCGATCTACTTCGAGCGACCACGTCGAACCCGTTTCTGTCGACGACACCGCCGTCATTTTGTATACCTCGGGAACCACGGGACGTCCGAAGGGCGCAATGATCACCCACGGGAATATCGTCTCTAATACTCGAACGCTGTGCCAGGCTTGGCAATGGTCGAGCACAGACGTCATGCTGCACGCACTGCCGATATTCCACGTCCACGGGTTGTTCGTTGGCACCCACCTACCTGTGATGGAAGGCTCGAGCATAATTTTTCTCCCGCAGTTTCAACCTGCCGAGATCTTGAATCAATTACCGAACGCGACTGTTTTCATGGGCGTGCCGACCTACTATACCCGTCTGCTTGATGCAGGCATCAATCAATCGCACACGACGACCATTCGGTTATTCACGTCGGGTTCTGCGCCTCTCTTGCCTCAGACCTTTGCCGCGTTTGAGGAAGCTACTGGTCACACCATTGTCGAACGATACGGGATGACCGAGACCGGCATGAATACGTCCAACCCTATTACTGGACCGCGAAAACCCGGAACAGTGGGGCTACCACTCGAGGGCGTGCTTTACCGCATCGTCGACGACGAAGGCTCGCCGGTTGGCCGAATGACCCCTGGCAATTTGCAAGTTAAGGGGCCAAATGTCCTCAAAGGATACTGGCGAAAACCCGAGCAAACCGCCGCTTCATTTTCAGAGGACGGTTACTTCGATACGGGAGACATCGCAGAGACCGATGAAGACGGTTATGTGAAGATTGTTGGTCGCGAAAAAGACCTAATTATTTCTGGTGGACTAAACGTCTATCCGATCGAAGTCGAGACGGTCATTAATCGTGATCCCGGGGTCGTGGAAAGCGCCGTCATCGGCGTTCCCCATGCAGACTTTGGAGAGGCGGTGATTGCCGTGATCGTCTGCGGCGACCAAAGCCAGTTAGCGCCCGAATCATTGATCGAGCATCTAAAAGCTAGCATCGCCAATTTTAAGGTCCCCAAACGAATCATCATCGTCGATCAACTGCCCAGAAATACCATGGGTAAAGTGCAGAAAAATGCGCTGAGAGCCCAGTATGAAACGCTGTTTGACGAAACGGCGTAAGGCGGAGCGAACGTTGCTCCGACCGATGGAACGAACGCGGTACCAGCACCCTGGCGCTCGGCCTTCCTATACCGCCGGCTACCAAGGCGCCTCCAGCTGTCAGGCAGTCGATCGATGAGCAAGCAAAAACTAGCCGTATTTGCGTCCGGGCGGGGAAGCCACCTCACCAACCTCTTTCAGGCCATCGAGCGAGGCGACATTCTTGCTGACATTGGCCTTGTGGTTTCCGACGTTGAGGGCAGTGGCGCTGCGCAATTTGCCGAGGCAAAAGGCATCCCTCTGCTACTAGTGAGCGCAGAACATGCTTCGAGCGCCATCGCCCGTAACCAGCGCATCCTGGAAGCACTAACGCTTCACGCCATTGACTGGGTGTTGTGCCTTGGCTACTTAAAAAAAGTAGGCACAAAGATCGTAGAGCAATATGCGGGCAAGATGATTAACATTCACCCGTCGCTGCTGCCGAAATTCGGCGGCAGAGGAATGTATGGCCTTAACGTTCACCGGGCGGTCATTGATGCCGGCGAATCCGTCTCGGGCGCAACCGTTCACTATGTCAACGAGGCATACGATGAGGGCGCGATCATCGCGCAAGCGGAGGTCGACGTTCCCAGCGGCGCCACTCCAGAAGACCTTGCAGCGCTGGTGCTGAAAGCAGAACATGCGCTCCTAATCACTACCTTAAAGAGATTGATTGATCATCATGACTAATGCCTCAACGACGCAAGAAAGGAATCCCCGTGCCCCCATGGCGCTGATGACCTGTGGGTCGGGCCAATCAATGGCAGAGACCGTTGCCGAGCATTTGGGCCTGTCCCTTTTGCCAACCACAGAAACCTGGTTTGCCTGCGGTGAAGGAAAAATTGAGATCGAAGCCAATGTCAGAGGGCACGATGTTTATATTTTTCAGAGCATGGTTGGAGAACAAGACGACAAAAGTATCTACGATCGTTTCATCATGTTGCTGCATGCCGTTGAGGCAGCGGCGCTCTCCGACGCTCAGTACATCACAGCGGTAACGCCTTACTATCCGGGCGCAAGGCAGGACAAAAGGAAGGGTCGAACTCGAGAAGGCATCAGTGCTGGCCTCTTTGCGAGGATGCTGCAAAGCGCCGGTGCCGATCGAGTCGTCACCGTAGAGATTCACAATGACTCGATCGCTGGAATGTTCAATCCATCACAGGCCCACCTTGAGAACATTTTCCTCACCAAACAGTTTGCACCGTGGCTGGCAGCGCAAGGGCACAAGGCGGATGTGGTCGTCTCCCCAGATGTGGGCTACCTCGAAAACGCGCGACTCTACGCTGAGGAACTGTCCGCTGACCTTGCCGCGCTGTCTAAGGAACGGGATTACTCGAAGCCCAACTCGGTTTCACGCTCGACCTTGATCGGCGAAGTGGAAGGGCGAGACATCCTGCTGGTCGACGACATTATCGACACTGCGGGGTCAGTCGTTTCGGCCGTCTCAGAGTTACTAGAGCGCGGCGCTCAGAACATCACCGTCGCCTGTGTGCACCCCGTCTTCTCCGGCCCCGCTTGGGAACGCCTTCGCGAGCTGAAAGCCCGTTCCGAGAAAGAGCAATGGTCGTTTAAGCTGATTGGTACTAGCTCGATCCACCACCCTAACGCACCCGATTGGTATCAGCCTTTTCCAATCGAACCGTTAGTTGCAGCAGTCCTTGAAAAAATCAATCTTCGGGGCAGCGTTTCGGGCGTGCAGAATCCCTCGCGCGCACCTTGACTGGCTTGACACCAAGGTACCGCTCGCTATGCTTGCGCCCCATCAAAATCCCTTCAGCCACCGACTTTTCATCGAGGCGCTGACGCCTCTATGTCACGAACTCATTGGAGCCCCATGAGCAAGTCCATCGAGAGCAATCCTGATCATGACCATTTCTCGTTTGTCGAGTCTGAGCATGACATCCTCGAGTTCTGGGAGCGCGAAGCGATCTTTCAGCAGAGTCTCGATCAAACCAAAGACGGGGCACCTTACATTTTTTACGATGGTCCTCCATTTGCCACCGGGCTTCCCCATCATGGGCACCTGGTAGGGTCAATTTTAAAGGACGTCGTCCCGCGCTACTTCACCATGAAAGGGCGCTACGTCCAAAGGCGCTTTGGTTGGGACTGTCACGGACTGCCCATCGAGCACGAAATCGACAAGTCCCTTGGCATGTCCTCGAGCGAAGCCGTCGAAAAACTAGGCGTCAAGGGCTACAACGACGAATGCCGCTCAATCATTTCTCGATACACGCAAGAGTGGCGTAAAACCATCACCCGCATTGGCCGATGGGTCGACTTTGATAACGACTACAAAACCATGGAACCCTGGTACATGGAGTCCGTTTGGTGGGTGGTTAAGAGGCTGTGGGACAAGGGCCTGATTTATCGCGGAGAGAAAGTCGTTCCGTTTTCTACCGCGCTCGGCACCGTGTTATCTAATTTCGAAGCAGGCAGCAACTACCAAGACACCCAAGACCCGGCGGTTACTGTGCTGTTTAAGGTCAATGATGACGACACCTACCTTGCCGCCTGGACAACGACGCCTTGGACACTACCGTCCAATCTCGGTTTGTGCGTCGGCCCCGACATCGATTACGTCAAAGTCTTTGACGAATCCATCGGCGCGCATGTCATTTTGGCAGAGGCTCGACTATCCGCCTATGAGACCGACAAGACGCTCACACCGGTCGAGCAAATGAAAGGCCGTACGCTCGCCGGCTTGAAGTACGAGCCGCTGTTTCCTTACTTTGCAGAGCAGGAGGACTTAGGCGCTTTCCAAGTGCTGGTTGATGACTACGTCACGACAGAAGCCGGGACTGGCATCGTCCATCAAGCACCCGCATTCGGCGAGGACGATTTTCGTGTCTTCAAAGCCGCCGGCGTTACCGCGATGGCGTGCCCCGTTGACATGGCAGGTCAGTTCATCGCGCCTGTCACCGATTTTGAGGGGCTTCATGTTAAAGAAGCTGATCGGCAGATCATCCGTCACCTCAAGGATCAAGGATCTCTTTACAGACAAGAGGTCATCCAGCACAGCTATCCGTTTTGCCCGCGATCAGACACCCCCATCATCTATCGGACCATCGACTCTTGGTATGTGAAAGTTGAGGAACACAGGGACAAACTCACCCACTTGAACGAGCAAATCCGTTGGGTTCCCGAGCACATCCAGCAGGGGCGCATGGGCAACTGGCTAAAAGGCGCGACCGATTGGGCCATCTCGCGCAATCGATACTGGGGCACGCCGCTACCCATTTGGATTAATGACGAAACAGGGTCAATGCACTGCATCGGTTCCATTGATGAGCTCGCAGAACTGACCGGTCATCGAGTAACAGACCTTCACAGAGAATATGTGGACCATCTGACTTTCCAGAGGGAGGGAGAGCCAGGGACTTATCGGCGAATCGAGGAAGTGCTGGACTGCTGGTTTGAGTCCGGGTCCATGCCCTATGCCCAGCTGCATTACCCATTCGAGAATGAAACGCTATTCGAGCAAGGATTCCCGGCTGAGTTCATCGCAGAGGGCCTCGATCAAACACGGGGATGGTTCTACACCCTGATCGTTCTGGGCGCCGCACTCTACGATACTCACCCCTTCAAAAACGTCATCGTCAACGGCATCGTCATGGCTGAAGACGGCAAGAAGATGTCCAAACGGCTGCGGAATTACACGCCACCCGATGAATTGATGGAGCGCTACGGAGCCGATGCGCTGCGCCTTTATTTGATCAATTCAGGTCTGGTGCGCGCCGAAGAGCAACGGTTTTCAGATGAGGGCGTCAAAGACATGATTCGCAGGGCACTCCTGCCATGGCTCAACGCTTACCGGTTTTTGAAAACCTACGCCGATATCGATGGCTGGTCGCCGGACCAACACGAAGCGACGACCTCCGACAACATCATGGATCGATGGATCCTATCTCGATTGCAATCGCTCAAAGCGAATATCAGCAAGGAAATGGAGCAATACCACCTGTATAACGTGGTCCCGGCACTGTTTGACTTCATCGAGGATTTAACCAATTGGTATATCCGCCTGAACCGAGCCAGGTTCTGGGCTGAGTCTGTCACAGAGGACAAACTGTCGGCTTATGCAACGTTGCATCAGGTGGTGCTAGAACTCAGCCTCTGCATGGCGCCATTCGCGCCATTTTTGGCCGAGCGAATGTATCAATCGCTACCGAAGACGTCTGGTGCGGCAAAGTCCGTTCATCTCTGCGACTACCCGACACCGAATGAATCCATGATTCAGACGCTCCTCGAGCAAGCCGTCGCTCGAATGCAAAGCGTCATTCTACTCGGCCGTCAGAAGCGCAATCAGGCTAAAGTGAAAACCAAATTCCCACTCGCCAACCTGACAGTCATTCACGAAGATCAAGCGTTGCTCGACGAGATCAAGCGGCTTGAGCACTACCTCTTAACAGAGCTGAATGTGAAGACTGTCACCTATGAAACCGACGAGTCTAGATTCATTAATCTCTACGCTAAACCGAATTCTCCGGTGCTCGGCAAGCGGTTTGGCGCGGCATTTAAGGACGTCAAAGCGAAAATCGAAGCCTTGGATCACCAAGCCATTAAGACGTTGCTCGATACTGAGACACTCACCATCGACAACGAAACCTTCGGCGTCGATGACATTTTGATCTTTCGCGAGGCGCGCGAGGGAACAGACACCGTTTCCGATCGATTCATGTCGATTGAGCTACGAACCGATCTCACCGAGGCCCTCATTGAAGAGGGGCTGGCGCGGGAGATCGTGAGTCGCATGCAAAAGCTCAGAAAGGAACTCGGTTTTAATGTCACCGATCGTATTCATACCCATATCGCGGCCGCACCGTCACTGCTATCTGCTCTTGCAGCGCATGAGCAATACGTTTGTAAAGAGACGCTCACCACGACGCTTACTATCTCTGATGAACTAGCTCGGCCCGATCTCGAGTCCGATATTGACGGCGCCTCCCTACGTTTAGCGCTCAGTGTGGTCAGGGCACCATCTGATTGATCAGCCGGCTACACCGCAACACGGTTAATACGAGATTTAACTCTCCTTTGTTTGCGGCGACTGCTAACTGTTCCCCGAGCGTGACTGGTGCTCAACCTCCGACACTACCGCGAAGGTTAAAAAGCATTTGATAGCTGCCCAAACACGCGGACGCGCATGAATTAACGAGGGATCAATAGACGCGATTGGTTGCCTAGCGGCAGCCGGAACATTTCCTATCGGCCAGCGCTCCGCCTTCACGTCCTGTCTCCATCATCGATAGTGGTTCCCTTCGCCCCGAAGACGCCATAACAATTGAGCCATGGTGCTATTGCTCTTATCATCGACCCAACAAAGGGAACCCGTCATGCCCCACTTCCTGAATCTCTCTTTATCATCGCTCGCGACCATGCTTGAGCGAGGTGAAACCACCTCGGTGCAGTTAGTCGAGCAAGCACTTGCAGGCTTTGATCAGTTGAACCCACTCATTAATGCTGTGGTGACGACCCACCCCGAGCTGAGTATGCGCTATGCAGAAAAGGCGGACGCGCTACGCGCAAAAGGGGAAATCGTCGGCCCACTCCATGGCATTCCCATGACCATCAAAGATAGTCTCGACACCTTTGATATGAATACCACCTGGGGCACCGAGGGTCGCACCGCGCATCGACCGGGACACGACGCGATCAGCGTAGCGAGACTCCGCGGAGCCGGTGCCATTCTTGTGGGTAAAACCAACACGCCAGAGTTGACGCTGTCTTACCAGACCGACAATTCTATTTTTGGACGAACCTCCAATCCTCACGACCTCGACCGAACATCAGGCGGTAGCTCAGGCGGTGCTGCCGCCGTAATTGCCGCAGGCGGAACACCCATCGATTTAGGCACTGACACAGGCGGCAGTATTCGTTTACCGGCTCATTTCTGCGGCGTATACGGCTTAAAACCCACCACCGGCCGCGTTCCCACCTCAGGCAACGCGCTGCCAAGCACCGGGTTACTCGCACCGCTCAGCCAAATTGGACCACTGTCTCGCTCGCTTGACGATCTAACCCTGATCTACAACATCATCCGAGGTCCGCACCATACTGACCCTTACACCCTAGATACGCCAGACGCTGCTGGGACCAAAGAGATGACGCAGCTGCGGATCGGTTTTTTTGCCGACCACGGCCTAGGCACAACGAGCGACTCAATTAAGGAGTCCTTGAGCGGCTTGATCAACACCCTCGCGGACGCGGGTTGCGATGTGCGTGAAATCAGGCCAGAAGGCATTGAAATGACTTCGATGCTGTACGGCCAGTTATTCAATGCTGACGATCACGAGATGATCAATGATCAGCTCCACGCATCGGGCACCGAGACGCCCTCTCTGCGTTTGCAGCGTATTCTTAGCCAACCCAAATCACAGTTGAGCGCCAGCGAGCTTAGTCATTTAATTTCATTGTGGGATGGTTACCGCAGCAGCATGCGAAGCGTGTTTGAATCAGTCGATGTCATCCTTTGCCCTGTCAACGGACGAACCGCGCCGTTGCACGATGAAGAAGAAAACCCCTACGACTATCTCTACACTCAGGCGTTCAACCTAACGGGGTGGCCGGGGCTCAGTATGCCATCGGCAACCGATGACAAAGGGTTGCCTGTCGGCATCCAAATTGTTGCGCCACCGCTCATGGAGGAGCGATGTTTGTCCGTTGCTCGATTCCTTGAGCCTCATCTCGATCCACTACCAAAACCCAAGGTTTATCTAGAATCCTAAGCGTAAAAGTAAACAGGGCCCTTATCGGTTAAAGACTCAAACACAGGGTCGTTTGTAATCAAGCACTTTACGACCCAGCTTTTTCGAACCAGCTTTTTAATTAGGTTTTTTCAATCCAGTTTTTAAACCCGCTTTTTTTAGCTGGATTTTTGAAACCAACCTGTTGAGACCAGATTCTTAAGCGGGACCGAACTAGACGTGGGCGGTCATATCCCCGGACGCAGCACAACAGCGGCGAATCTGCCCGGCAGAACCAAGACTCAGACTGCAAACCTCGAGCAACAGATTTTCTCGCGATACCCGTATCACACATAGGATATCGCTCAATTGAGTAAGATACTTGCGCCTGCCTGTCGAGCTGCGCGCGGGATAGACAGGGGGCACCACGAGTCAACAAGAGTGGCCAAACCGTCTCGATGTGCGTAAAGTAAGGCCCCCTTCGCGAATCGGCGAAGGATGTGGGCGCGTAAGCAACAAATTACGTATTACCCCTACTTTTTGGCCCCCACCGGGCACAGATTTTTTGGGATATGGATGCCATGCGGACGTTACTGATCCTTTTCATTGCAAGCTTAGTCTCTGGCACCACCCGTGCGGAGGCCGTTAGCCTCGCAGAGGTTTATCAGCTGGCGATTCAAAACGATCCTCAAATCGGTGCAGCCGAAGCGGCCTACCTCGCGCGCAGTGAAATCGTGCCTCAAACGCGAGCGGGCTTACTGCCGAGCATTGTTGTATCTGGCAGCTACACTGATGAAAGTAGGTCTTACCCTGGCGTCCCCGAATCCATCGCGCCAAGCTCGAGTTTCCCGACGGAGAGACTGTCCGCTGGAATGAATCAACCCATTTTTCGAGCCGATCGGTGGTTTCAATATCAGCAAGCTAAAGCGATTCGATCGCAAGCGGGCGCCTTGCGAGATGGCGAAGCGCTCGAACTGATTGTGCGCGTGGCGGACACCTACTTCACGATTCTCGAGCGTCAAGACGGCCTCAACGCGGCCATGGCTGAGCAAAACGCTGTCAAACGTCAGCTGGAGCAGGTCCAGCAACGGTTTGATGTGGGACTGGTCGCCATCACCGACGTGCTGGAATCTAAGGCCGGTTTTGATAGCGCCACCGTCAATGTTATCGAGGCCGAGGGGGCGCAAACCCGAAGCTTCGAGCCGCTGGTTCGACTAACCGGGCGGTCTTTTGATGAAATCTACCCGCTACAACAAGCTTTTCCTGTTCGATCACCGGAACCCGCTAACGAAGAAGCCTGGGTGAATGCGGCGATGGCGAGCAATGCGCTGGTACTGCAAGCCAAGGCGGGCGTCGAGGCGGCGCAAAAGCAAGTTCGGATTAATCAATCTCGACACCTACCGACACTCGACGCCCAAGTCTCGTGGTCGAATCAGAAGACCGACAACACGGTCTTCTCACTGCCAGAAGTAGAATCTGAGTTTTACTCGGTGAACCTTACGATCCCGGTTTTTTCAGGAGGCGCGACGCGCTCTGGCGTTAAGCAAGCCCAGTTTCAGCTGGACGAGGCGCAGAACAACTTAGACCTCGTTGAGCGCCAAACGGCAGAAAACACACGCGCACTCTTTTCCGCGATCAATACGGACGTCGCGCGAGTGAAAGCCCGACTCCAAGGCATTGAATCCAGCCGGTCAGCGCTCGCCGCTACCCAAACCGGGTACGAAGTGGGCACTCGAAATATTGTCGACGTACTCCTCGCCCAGCAACGACTTTTCCTCTCTGAGTTCCAATTCGCTAGTGCTCGCTATCAGTACATCAAAAATACGTTACGACTCAAGCAGCTTGTTGGCAGCCTTGACCAACAGGATCTCGTTGAACTCAATCGGTTTATTGATGTCAGTAAATCTGTGACACAGGTCAAACCATTAGAACAGTAGCGCCGAGTGACCGAGGCGCTCTCAAAGAGGGAATACTGTGGTTCGGTTCTCATTGGGCGCCGTTGCCCTAGCGCTCATCGCATTCGTTTTTATCGCCCCAGACTCGCGAGATACGGCGCGACCCGCGCTTAACCAAGCGATAGCAGCAGAGCATCCAGCGCCCGCCCCGGGCATTGACCTTACCAGCGATGAAGCCAACAACATCAGCGTATTTGAGGCAGCGAGCCCTTCTGTAGTGTTCGTCACTAACACCCAGTTGCGTCGTCGTCGATTTTCTCTCAACGTCATGGAGATCCCAAAAGGCTCTGGTACCGGTTTCGTTTGGGATGAGAGCGGCCTAATCGTCACTAACTTTCATGTCGTTTATGGCGCCAATAAAATTACGATCACCCTGCAGTCGGGTAATAGCTACGAAGCAGAGATCGTAGGCGCATCACCCGAAAAAGACATCGCGCTCTTATCGATCAAAGCGCCAAATGAAGCACTCGTTCCCCTACCACTTGGCGACTCAAACCAGCTGGCAGTTGGAAGAAAAGTGTTGGCCATCGGCAACCCATTTGCGCTGGATACAACACTCACGGTGGGGGTCGTCAGTGCACTTGGGCGAGAGATTAAGTCTATGAATAATCGGACGATCTCGGGCGTTATTCAGACTGATGCAGCCATTAACCCTGGTAATTCAGGCGGTCCGTTACTGAACTCAAAAGGCGAATTAATCGGCGTCAATACCGCCATTTACAGTCCGTCAGGTGCAAGCGCGGGGATTGGCTTTGCGATTCCAGTCGCAACGCTCAAAAATATTATTCCTCAACTCCAAAAGTACGGTCGCCTTTACCGGCCTGTTTTGGGCATTGAGACGCTGTCCGACTCATGGGCAAGCCGACTAAAAATCAAAGGCGTAGTGTTATTTGCAGTCAAACCAGGACTCCCAGCTGCGAAAGCTGGGATGATTGGTGTGCGCGAAGACATTCGAGGCAACATTCACCTAGGAGATGTCATCATCGCCATCGATGGCGAGCCGGTTACCAACGAAGACTCTATGCTCTCTTTGCTCGAGAACCGCCAGCCGGGTGATGTGGTGAAGGTCACGTGCTTGCGTGATGATGAGATCAAGGAATTTGAGCTCAAACTTGCTGCGCCCTCCTCCGAGTTATAACGACTCATCAATGAGCGGGCCATGCTCGTGATCGCCGCAACAAACCAAGGCTTCATCCGACGTGCGATGGTCCTCTGCCACGTCTTCTTCCTATCGGCTTGCATCACTCAGCCAACGACCACTGGCACAGCCGAAACAGGCACAGAACTCCGCATGGCGATCCCAAACGATTGGCAGCAAATCGAAGAAATCAGGCTGCCTTCGATGAACATGAGCCTCTATCGCTCGCCGGCTGCTGAGGGCCACTACACCGAGATCAGGCTTGAGCATCACCGTGTTCCTGTTTCGTCAAGCGATGATCTGGCAGCCATAGAGAAGGCCATTCAAGGAACCAGTTGTCCTGGGAGTCAGCCCCAACGCTTTTTCTCGGGTGATGAGGGAGGCTTCGCGAGCCATCTTTATATCAGCGAATGTACGATTTCCCGGCCACTCCTGCCTCGCGTCACGTTGACCAAATATCTTACCCAGCAAGACCAGTTCAGGATTAGCGTGTCTTTGGTTTCTCATCATAGTGAGGCATCGACGCCGGTACCGTTTCTAAAGCGCTGGGTTAAGCAATGGAGCACAGCACTGGGGGGCTTTAACGCCTGCCCCATAGCAGCCCCTCCGTCAGAATGCGGGCCTAACGCCGTAGCGGACTAGAAAGCGGAGCTAGTCAAACCCTCATCACCTTTCGCCGTTTAATCGGTTAGCCGTTTGCTGAGTTGAACCTTCTACCGTATCTGGGGCTGGAGCAGCCTTGCCTACTTTGCATGGCACCTAGCTATCACGCGCATTTTCCGATCTGCAAAGATTGCACGCGGGATTTACCCTGGTCCGGCATCTCGTGCCGTTTATGCGGTCTGCCGATGCCTGAAGGTTTTCACCCTGATTGCCCCTGCAAAGCCGATCCACCTGCCTTTCAGGGCATTATTTCCCCTTTTAGTTATGCCTACCCTGTGGACCAGCTGATCAAGCGGTTCAAGGAACAGGGCCACCTAGCGGCAGGTAAGCTGGTCTCGCTACTGCTCGCCGAGCACTTACGCAACGAGCCATTAAAGATCGACCGATTGATTCCCATCCCCATCCACCCAATCAAGCGACTCAAGCGTGGATTCAACCAGTGCGATCTCATTTGCAAAGATCTAAGCCAAGCGCTCGCTATTCCCTGGACACGAGGGCACCTGCGTAGCCAGCGGTTAACCCCTTCGCTCAAAACCCTTCGGGCGAGCGAACGAGGGGACGCTGTTGCTGAATCTTTCAAGCTCCGCGGCGACCTTAAGGGGCTTCACATCGGACTTGTGGACGACATCGTGACGACAACTGCGACTGTGCGTGAAGCGTCGAGTCTTCTTAAACGCGCCGGGGCATGCTCTATTACTGTCTTTTGTCTCGCACGAGCAACGAGACACCCTCCGTTTCAGCGAGTCAATTTAGAGCCTTAATACCGTCCATCGAGGCAATGAACCCAAATCGAGGTGTGATACAGTGAGCGCTCCATTTATTTGAGCATTTCACATGGATTGGCAAGCGCTCGGTCACCTTGCGACAACCTTCGAATCAACGCACATCGCCCCTGCGGATGCAGCCGATGCCTTTTACATTGTGGTCTCCGGTGATGACTTGCTTATCAAAGATGACGATGGCGATATCACACCTATCAGCGCCAATGATTGGCGATGGTGCGGACTCGAGGCCATCTCCGAGCACTGCCTAGGCGTTGTGAATCAAGTGCCAATTTACGCAGTTGAGGTCGCTGACGATGTGGATGAACCCGAAGGCTTTGGCTTTGAGTCGCTCTGGTGGTTTTTATCGAAGGTGGATAGCGACCTTTTCTATTTGCTTGGCAGAGCCAAACAAATTATCGACTGGCAGCGCACCCATCGCTTTTGTGGTCAGTGCGGCGGCGAAACGCAATTGAGTGATGGAGACCGAAGCTATCGGTGCGACACGTGTAGACAATTCTTTTATCCACGGCTATCACCAAGCATCATCGTTTGTGTAAACAAAGGGACCGACATTCTCTTAGCAAAGAATGTGAATGCTCGTGGTAACTTTTATTCGACACTCGCTGGATTTGTCGAGCCCGGTGAGTCCATCGAAACAACGGTTCACCGCGAGGTCTATGAAGAAGTTGGTATCCGCGTCAAGAATCTGCGGTATTTCTCCAGCCAGTCTTGGCCCTTCCCCAACTCGCTCATGCTCGGGTTTCATGCTGAGTACGAGAGCGGCGAGATCCGCATTCAAGAGGAGGAACTGGCTGACGCGCAGTGGTTCCCCTTTGATCAATTACCTAATCCCCCCGCCATGATTTCGATCTCTGGATGGCTGATTAATGACTTTGTTCAGCGCGCGTCCCGCGGCGAGGTCTAACCGTAAGGCTGGGCGCCTTTTAGTCATTGTCCTGCTCAGCTGCGCGGCAACCGCCAAGTCTGAACCGCTGTCTATCGCGGTCGCCTCAAATTTTCGCTTTACGCTTGAAGCGCTGCTAAGTGAGGGGATCAAAGCGGAGCCCGCGACCTACCGAATCAGCGCTGCCGCCTCGGGCTTACTGTATGCTCAGATCGTAAACGGCGCGCGGTTCCATCTATTTTTCTCGGCCGACGAAGCGCGTCCCAAGCGACTCATGCAAGATGCCCTCATTGTTTCAGGCTCAAGGCAAACGTACGCCGTGGGTCAACTCGCTTTTTGGTTGCCTGATCGAACAGCGGATTGGCAGGTCGCCCTCGCCAATTTCGAGGGCATTGTGGCCATAGCTAACCCACTGCACGCTCCCTACGGCCAAGCAGCCAAGGCACTGCTCGACCATCAATGGCTACCAAACACGCATACCATCGTGCTCGCTCCAAATGTGGGTGTCGCCTATCAATATGCCTTCTCGCGAACCGCTAAAGCGGCATTCATCTCGCATGCCCAGGCAATCGCAGGGGGGCTGCCCTTGGAGGATTTTGTTGTTGTCGACGAAAGTGTTCATGCCCCCATCGTGCAGCAGCGCGTTGTGCTAAGAGATCACCCGCTAGGCGACGATCTACTCCATTACATCGATTCAGAGGCGGGCCGATCGCACCTGAAGCGATTGGGCTACCTACCGGCACCGAAAAGCGCGGAGCCAACGTTATGAGCGTCGAGTGGGCCGTCATCACCACCACCATCCAGCTTGCACTCACCACCACCCTAGTGCTCGCTCTCATGGGCCTACCACTCGCCTGGTGGCTCGCTCGAAGTGATTCATTCATCGCGCGCCTGGCTCAGCCGCTCGTTTCACTACCACTGGTGTTACCGCCGACTGTGATCGGTTTTTATTTGTTACTCGCTTTTTCACCCAAAGGCGGACTCGGCAAACTGTGGCTAACAACGTTTGATCGTTCACTAGCCTTTAGCTTTGCAGGCTTGGTGATTGGCTCCACCATTTACTCCCTGCCTTTTTTTGTGCAGCCCATGGTCGTCGCCTTCAAGCAAATACCTTCATCGATCATTGATGCCAGCCGATTATTAGGCGCCAAAGCCATAGATCGCTTCTTTACCATCGCCCTTCCCCTTGGGCGGCACGGCTTTTTGGTGGCCTGCGTGATGACCTTCGCCCACACAATCGGTGAGTTCGGTATCGTGCTCATGATTGGTGGCAATATCCCAGAGGAAACCCGCGTTGTGTCTATTGCTTTGTTTGATTACGTGGAAGCAATGGACTACCAAAGAGCCCACATACTCGCTGGTGGACTCGTTGCCTTTGCTTTCATTTCCCTCTTGATTGTGGAGTGGCTCAATCAAAGTCACTTGCGCGATTCTCATAGAAGGCTGGGTCTATGACGGGTGCCTATGAGAGGGATCATGTTCTGTCGGTAAACGCCGCGGTCACCATCGGTGATCAAGCACTCATCCATTGCGAGTTCGAAACCAAAGGCAGAGGAGTCCTCGCGCTCTATGGTCGGTCAGGTGCCGGCAAGTCGACCCTGCTTCGCACCATAGCCGGCCTAACCTCGCCATCCGCTAGCAAAGGATCACGCGTTTCTTTCGCAGGAGACGTCTGGCAGGCCGAAGGCAGCTTCAAGGCCGCCGAACTGCGAGGCGTGGGCCTTGTTTTCCAGGATCAGCAACTGCTGCCTCATCTCAGTGTAAGAGGGAATCTTCAGTACGCATCAAAAAGGGCCCACCAACCCACAGGGGTGAAATGGGAGGAAGTTGTCCAGGCAACAGGTATCGAAGCATTACTTGATCGCCACCCCGCCACCCTCTCAGGGGGCGAGCAGCAGCGCGTTGGTCTAGCGCGAACACTGATCAATCAACCTCGCCTACTGCTACTCGATGAACCCCTAGCCTCGCTCGATCCTGCAGCCAGACAGCAATTGATGAGTATTCTCTTGCGCGTGAAAGCTCAGTTCGAAATCCCGATGATCTATGTGAGTCACCGCTGGGACGAAGTCATCCGACTGGCCGATGATGTGCTCTGGCTGGAGAACGGTCAGGTCAAACAATATGCATCGCTCAGCGCGCTGGCAGTGGATTTTGAGATGGCGAATTACCAGCAGGATGAAGCTGCCTGCCTGCTCGTCGGCCGCGCAGTTCATACAGACCTCGACCAAGCCCTAACCAAGATTGAAATCGGCGATCAGTCAATGTGGGTACCGGACCCTACACTAGGCATTCACCAAACCCATCGATTGCTCATTCGAATTCAGAATGTGGGGCTGTCCTTAATCGAGCAACGAGATAGCAGTGTGCTCAATAGTCTAAGGTGTGCGATTGTCGACATTGAATTGGGTGAGGCAACTGCGCTCGTTCGGCTCGACTGCGAGGGTCAGCGTCTTCTCGCGCAAGTAACGCGCCGATCTTGCGAGAGGCTATCCCTTGCTAAAGGCGTAGAAGTCTTTGCATCCATCAAGGCCTCGGTATTGTCATGACAGATGATGACGCGACACATGCATTCGCTGATTTGACGCCGGATAGCATTCTGGACGCCGTTGAGTCCATCGGCTTCAGAATCGATGCGTCCCTCCTTGAACTCAACAGCTACGAAAACCGGGTGTATCAAATCGGCATTGAGGATAAGACGCCCATTATCGCCAAGTTTTATCGAGCGGAACGCTGGTCAGATGCTGAAATCGATGAAGAACACGCATTCAGTTTCGATCTGTTCGATGAGGAACTCTCCGTCGTTCCGCCAATCCAAGCGAACAGCCAAAGTCTCTTTCACTACGAAGGCCTACGCTTTTCATTGTTCAAACGACAGGGGGGACGAGCGCCACCAGTTGATGATTTGAGTTGTTTAGAAACGCTGGGTCGACACATTGCGATGATTCACAACGTCGGTCAAAGAAAAACGTTCGCGTGCCGACCTACCTTCTCAGTGACCACCCACGGCCATGACGCGGTGCGTGCCGTGCTGGAAGGCACGCTGCTGCCCGCCTCAGCCCGAGAAGCTTACGAAGCCGTGACCACCCAACTGCTTGCTCACTTAGACCAGTATGAGGGGACACTCAAAGCGCAGCGACTTCGGATTCATGGCGATTGTCATATGGGCAACGTACTCTGGCGCGACGACCACCCTCACTTCGTTGATTTCGACGACGCACGATCTGGCCCGGCGATACAGGATTTATGGATGCTGCTATCGGGTCCAGATATCGATCAAGTCGCCCAATGGGAGGCCATCATGCGCGGATATCAGGCGTTGAGGGACTTCGACCTGAGCGAAATCGGACTCATCGAGCCCTTACGAACATTACGCCTCATTCATCATGCCGCCTGGGTAAGCAGAAGATGGGGAGAACCCGCCTTTCAAAGAGCCTTTGCCTTCATCGGCTCAGAAAAATTCTGGTCTGAGCACATCCTTGAATTACGAGAACAGCTCGGGGAATTGAGTGCTGGAACCAGCCAGCTCACCGACCAACTCCGATCGGTTAGCTTCCGGCAGCGACCCTAGCAGCCGATGGTGAGACAGCCCTCCGCCAAAACAGCCCTGAGCTGATAAAGAAAGCCCTGAGCTGATAAAGAAAGCCCTGAGCTGATAAAGAAAGCCCTGAGCTGATAAAGAAAGCCCTGAGTTAATAAAGAAAGCGATGCGCTACCTAAGCGCCGCTTTCAGCTGAACAGGAGCCGCATACATCGACAGCAGATCCATTCGATCCTCATCGCTGCATGCCTCAAATCGCGCGAGTCCTTCAGCCGTGCTTGGGCGACCAAAGGCTTCATCAGCAGTGCTGGGTAAGACAGGCAGATCGCCAACGGATTGATCGATTGCGTCGATTCGAGCCGCGGCCCACTCATTGATAGGAAACAATGTCTGACCCGCTAAGACAGCTGCGTCTATCTGTTCAGCCAGCTCCTCTACCGTGTCCGGCAACCTGGCGAGCGGACACCCAACCGTTAACACGACTCTCCCTTTCGCGCCGGTCAGACCTAGCGCCAAATTTCGTAGATCCTCCCCGGGGGACTTGTCATAACGGCCCGTCTCGCGAACGAGCCTAACCTCTCTGGCTTTTGCTGCATCAAGGGGGTCGAACTCATACGATAGTGTCGTCGGGACAATGCGTAGCCGCTGGAAGTGCTGGGCAACTGGCGCCTTTCGGTCACTTAATTGCAGCATTTTTAGAACGGAGACATCTGTCAGGTCTCTGCCGTCTTTTGCCCGTCCCTCGCTTTGCGCAATCCACACTGATTGTCTCTCAGCGATCGAATCCAAAATATATTTAGAAGCTGTCGTAAGGTCCTTATAGACCTCTCTAGGATTAGTCCCTGTTCGGTTGATGAAGAAGCTCTTATTCAAGCGCATTAAATCAGTGGCGTAAGCCTCTTCAATCAAATTGTCGCCCACGGCGATTCGAACGGTGCCGAGGCCATGCCTATGTAAGGCGAGGTTAAGCAGCATTGAGTCGCCTGCAATGTCGCGATGATTGCTCACGAACAAATAGCCCTGCTCTGGGTCGAGCTGCTCTAGACCTCTGACCTCAAATGATTCCATAGAAGACGCGACTAGCCGCTCAACAAATGCGCGCACAAAGTTTTGAAATTCCGCAACCGATGCGACACCGCGCACGGCCCGCCTCAATCGCATCGACACGAGATAGCTTGCAAGTGGACCGACCCATTTCGACAGTCGCGGCATCCACCAGCCAGAAAGAACGGCTAAAAATTTTGGATCTACACACAGCGCTTCTAAGACCTTGGCGACATCTTCGTCTTGATACGGGAATTTTTCGTTCACGATACTCACGCTCGATCCATCTGAACCATCAAATTTTAGCGAACCTGCCGGCTAAAATTATAGCGATTTTCAGGATCGAACCCCATGAAGTTATTTGAACTCAAACGACGCCTATGCATGCATGAAGCGGTCGATATAGCGTTTTGAAACTCACTCTCAATCTTGATCGAGCCTACGTGTGCTTGATCGAGGCGCGCGGGCGCGAGCCTCATCGCGTCGACCAGACGATGGGTCTCTTTTGATTTGGGTGGGAACGTCTCTTTATGGCGCCAGGAGCAAATAAAGACCCAATGCCATGAGGCAAAGGAACACCAACCGACGCACCACTTGATCAGGAATCGCTGGGAGCGTGGGTTCAATCAGCATCGTAGTCACCAGCATCACAGGCGCCGCGATCAGCGTCTTAATCAGAACATCAGGCGTGTAATGACCAGCAAAGCCGCCGGTTACGGCACGCACAAACGTACTTAGGAAAAAGACCGCCAGCAATGATGAACGAATCACCGATATTGCGAGCGGCTGCCGATACATCAAATACGCAATGGGTGCGCCAGCTGCACTGAATAATCCACCAAACAAGCCTCCAATCAGCCCCGAGCCAAAAAAAAACGGTTTAGCGCTGAGCGAGGAATAAGGACTCGGACGCAGCATGAGTGTCGTGCCTGCCACTAACACCATCGCGCCAATGATGGTTCGAAGGAGTGACACCTGGTCACGACCGACCTGATCCAACCAATAAAACCCGAGTAACAATGTGGGGATTAGACCCAGCATAATCGCCATCACCACGTGGCCATTTAAATCCCGATACGAGCGGCGCAACAAGAGCCCAGTGTTCATCATGGACACTAAGGACACAATCGCTGCGCAATCGATCACCGACATGACCCCGAAGGCGGTGCAAAGCGCCACCAAGATTAACCCTAGCGCAAACCCGGTAATGGTTTGCACCGCAGTGGCGATCACCACCATCACAGAAAAATAAAGTAACGCCCAGGAATCCATCAATAAATTTCGCTACACTCGTTGCTCTTATCGCCTAGGTGACGCATGGATTTTCAGTTACAGAATAAAACCGTATTCGTAAGCGGCAGCTATCGCGGCACAGGGCATACTATCGCTGAAAGATTTGTGTCCGAGGGTGCCCGTGTCATCGTCCATGGGCACAATCCAGATCAACTAGCAACGCTCGACCTATCTCCCTTCGCAGGGTCAGTCGTAGGCGACCTTGGCACCCAGGCTGGGATGGCAGCCGTCGTCGATCAAATCGTCAAGAAGTACGACACGCTGGACGTGCTCGTTAATAATTATGGCATTGCTATGGCCGGAAATCTCGAACAGCTCAGCTATGACGACTGGCACGCCATGTATGACCACAATCTCGTGTCGGTTGCTCAGCTATCAGCGCAACTACTGCCCTTATTGAAACAATCGAGTCAGGGGCGAATCATTCACCTTGGCACCATTGGCTCCACTCGGCCCAATGCAAGGATGCCCCACTACTATGCAGCCAAAGGCGCCCTTGCGAACTTCACCGTCAGCCTAGCCAAGACACTGAAAGGAACCGGTATCACCTGCAATCTAGTGTCACCGGGTTTGATCAGAACGCCTGAGGTAGAGGCAAGGTTTACTGAAACAGCCAAAAAGCGGGGTTGGGGTGAGACGTTCGAGCAAGCTGAAGCCATCCTTACAGAAACTTACTTCGACAATCCCCTAGAGCGATTTGCAACGAGGGACGATGTTGCCGCTGCAGTACTTTTCCTGGCGTCAGCAGAAGCTGGGTTCATCAACGCGCAAAACCTCCGCATCGATGGTGGCGCGCTAGACATTGTCTAAGGATCCCCAATGCTCTGGATAAAAGTCGCTCATGTCCTGTTTGTTATCGCATGGATGGCAGGCCTGTTCTATTTACCCCGCATCTTTGTACATCATCAGGAGGGCTCGAACGCAGGCGAAGACGTGAGACGCCTCGTTACTATGGCTCAGAAACTATTCCGCTTTTCGAGCGTCATGATGGTGCTGGCCATCGTCCCAGGTACGGTGCTCTGGCTCGGCTACGGATTTAACGGGGGCTGGATGCACGCCAAGCTTGGTTTCGTTGGCTTACTCCTGGCCTATCACGGTCAATCCTATCGCTATACCCGGCGCCTCGCCGAAGGGCAGACTATCCCCTCCTCGCTTTTCTTTCGAATCTACAATGAAGCGGCTTTGCTGCTGGTTATCCCTATTCTAATCCTCGTGATCGTCAAGCCGTTTTAATTGCGATTACTCCGCGACAGGTCTAGGCACCGTCGCCCGTATAACACGGTAAGGATTAAGCGCCGTTAGAACAACGCACGCCGATCCCCTTAAATGACCGCAAATGAC